>JAABUN010000206.1_pt1 | contig 153706 bp, 155 predicted proteins | sample 5559311 | NCBI WGS metagenome assembly JAABUN01 (sample SAMN10711877, study PRJNA513370) | rock metagenome | isolation source: Antarctica rocks | place: Antarctica: Victoria Land, Siegfried Peak sud
CACGGACGGATCGTCGGGCTCACCCAGCGACAAACCAGCCGCCTCCCCCACGGACGGATCGTCGGGCTCACCCAGCGACAAACCAGCCGCCTCCCCCACGGACGGATCGTCGGGCTCACCCAGCGACAAACCAGCCGCCTCCCCCACGGACGGATCGTCGGGCTCACCCAGCGACAAACCAGCCGCCTCCCCCACGGACGGATCGTCGGGCTCACCCAGCGACGAACCAGTCGCTGGACCCCCAGCCAGTCCTACGAACAAGCCAGCCGCCAGTCCCACGAACAAACCGGGCAGTCAGCACCGCAAACCTGCCCAGCACCCCCTGCCTGGGAAGCACGGACACGGGAAGCACGCCAATCACCCAAGACATCCCGGACATCCCCAGCACCCCGCACACCCCGAGCACCCCGGGGACCCCGAGCACCCCCGACAGGGCAAGCACGGACACGGTGAGCACGGACACGGGAAGCACGGGGACGGTGAGCACGGGGACGGGAAGCACGGGGACGGTGAGCACGGGGACGGGAAGCACGGGGACGGTGAGCACGGGGACGGGAAGCACGGGGACGGAAAGCACGGAAACGGGAAGCACGGGGACGGGAAGCACGGACACGGGAAGCACGGAAACGGGAAGCACGGACACGGGAAGCACGGAAACGGGAAGCACGGACACGGGAAGCGCGCCAAGCACACCGGCAAGTCCAACAGGCATGGCGCGTCGTCTCGACGGCGCTGAGAGCCAGGCGCATCTGCCGCCGCAGCGGCGATCAGGTCGACGCGTACGCGTGCTGCTCACTATCGGCCGCTACGACTGATCTGCGCAATCCCGTTGGCCGGACTGCGCGGTCTGCCGTGGCTCGGCCGGTCGATGACCCGCTCGCGACGGTTGCACGCCTGGGCACCGTGGGTCAGGACGGGCGTCGTCTCCGTGGCCGTGGCTGGGGTGTTCGCGCTGCTGTTCGCCTCAGCAGACGCGCTGTTCGCCACCTGGGTCGGCGCACTCGTCCCGCAACTCACGGTCGGTTCGCTGTTCGTACGCGGCTTCGTGCTGCTCGCCGTGGGCGGCCTGACCCTGGCGGGTGTCTACGTCGCCCTCAACCCGCCACAGATGACTCGCCTGAGCCTGCCGGACGGCAGGCCGGTGGGGCGTCGCTTCGAGTGGGCGGTGCCGGTCGGCCTGGTCGTGGTGACCTTCGCGGTCTTCGTGGCCGCACAACTGACCGTGATGTTCGGCGGGGACGCCTACCTGCGCAGGACGACGGGTCTGACCTACGCGGAGTACGTCCACCAGGGTTTCGGACAGCTCACGGTCACCACGTTCCTCACGCTGGCGGTGGTGGCGGTGGCAGTGCGCAAGGCATCCCGCGCGTCTGCCCCAGACCGAATGCTCCTGCGGGTCCTCCTCGGTCTGCTCTGTTGCCTGACCCTGGTCGTGGTGGCCTCGGCGCTGTACCGGCTGCACGTCTACGAACAGGCATACGGCTTCACGGAGCTGCGGCTGCTCGTCTCGTTTTTCGAAGGGTGGCTCGGCCTGGTCGTTGCGCTCGTCCTGGTCGCTGGTGTCCGGCTGCGGGGGCAATGGCTCCCGCGGGCCGCGCTGCTGACCGGAGCGGCGACGCTGCTCGCTCTCGCGGCGATCAACCCCGACGCCTACATCGCGCAGCACAACGTCGACCGGTTCGAGCAGACCGGGAAGGCCGCCTGGGGCCATCTGTCCGGCCTGTCAGCAGATGCCGCCGAGGCGCTCGACACGCTGTCCGAGCGCTATCGCAGCTGTGTGACGACGACCTGGGACATGCACGACGACTGGCTGGAGTGGAACCTCGGTCGCAGCCGGGCCGCGGACCTGCCCTCCGGCACCACGGCGTACGACTCCGGTGGTGCATGCGCCTCCACCACCGAGGAACGATAGTTCGTCCAGCGGGCGGATCGGCGGCCAGCTGCGGACGGTCAAGCAGTGGGCGGTTGAGGCTCTCGGCGGCCTCCTGCCGGAAAGAGCCACCATTGTCGTAGGCAATCAGCATCGCCTTCGAACATCTGCGGCGTCGCGAGCGACAAAGTCACGTTCGGAGCGCCTACTCACTCGGCGAAGACGGCAACCGCCAGCGCGACATCGTCTCGTCGCTCGTACAACGCCAGGAACGTATCGTCGGGGGCCAGGAGTGCCACCGGACCCTCGGCGGGCAGTCGGACGTCGAGCGCTCGTCCGTATCCGACGTCGACCGCCTGGCCGTCGTCGAGGTGCAGCGTGGGGAAGCACCGGCGCGCGGTCTCGTCCAGGGAGAGCACCGGCGGTGCCTGGTCACCCAGGACCACGGCGTCGGCGAGCGTGAACGGTCCCACCCGGGTGCGGCGCAGGGCCGTGAGGTGACCGCCGACCCCGAGGGAGGCTCCGAGGTCACGGGCAAGCGCACGCACGTACGTTCCGGTCGAGCAAGTCACGTGCACGCCGACGTCGAGAAACGCACCGTCGCGGTGCAGGGCGACCACGTCGAAGCGCGTCACCTGCACCGGCCGCGCAGCCAGCTCCACCTGCTCGCCGGACCGCACGCGCTCGTACGCCCGGCGGCCGTCGACCTTGATCGCCGACACCGCGCTCGGCACCTGGAGCAGGTCACCGGTCAGGTCCGCGACAGCGTGGCGGACGGCCGACTCGTCCAGTCCGGAGGCGTCGGAGCCACCGGTGGATTCCCCCTCGGCGTCGTCGGTGCTGGTCGAGGCGCCGAGCCGGATCATCGCGTCGTACGCCTTGTCGGCCAGCTGCAAGTGGCCGAGCAGCCGCGTGGCACGGCCGACTCCCGCCACGAGCACGCCGGTCGCCATCGGGTCGAGCGTGCCGGCGTGGCCGACCCGCCGGGTGCCGAGCAGCCGGCGCAGGCGGGCGACGACGTCGTGCGAAGTGCACCCGGCCGGCTTGTCGACCACGACCAGGCCGTCGACCGGGCCGCCGCTCACTGCGGGTCGCCGCGCTCGGTCTCCTCGAGGAAGTCGCCGGAGCCGGCCGCTCCGTCGAGCTCGCCGGGTTCGTCGTCCTCGTCGTCGCGGCGGTACGGGTCGGGGTCGCCCGCGTAGGCAGCCCCGGCCGCGCGGGCGGCCACCTCCGCGTCGGACTCACGGGCCCTGGTCAGCAGGTCCTCGATGTGGCGGGCGTTGTCGGGTACGGCGTCGAGGATGAACTCCAGGGTCGGGGTGTGCCGCATCCCGAGCGCCTTGCCGACCTCGCTGCGGATCAGCCCGCTCGCGCTGCGCAACGCCGCGGCCGAGCTGTCGATCTCCTCCGGCCCACCCAGCACGGTGTAGAAGACCGTGGCCTGCTGGGTGTCACCGGTCAGCCGGACGTCGGTGACGGTGACGAAACCGAGCCGCGGATCCTTGACCCGGCGCTCGAGCATCTCGGCGACGACCACCTTGACCCGGTCGGCCACCTTGCGTACGCGCTGCCCGCTCATGTTTGCCTCCTCAGGAACGAGACGACCGTTCGACCAAGTCCTTGTCAGCGGGAATCCTTGCTATAGCAACCGTTCCCGCTGACAAGTCCCCGGGGGTGCCGGCGCACGTCAGGTGCGGGCCTTCTCGCGCAGCTCGAAGTTCTCCACAACGTCGTCGACCTTGATGTCGTTGTAGCCGCGCAACGTGAGACCGCACTCGAAGCCCTCGCGGACCTCGGTGGCGTCGTCCTTGAACCGCTTGAGGCTCGACAGGTCGAGGTTGTCGGCCACCACGGCACCGTCGCGGAGCAGACGCGCCTTGGCGTTGCGCCGGATGACACCGGAGGTGACCATGCAGCCCGCGATGTTGCCGATCTTGGAGGACCGGAAGACCTCACGGATCTGCGCCTGACCGAGCGAGATCTCCTCGTAGATCGGCTTGAGCATCCCGGTCAGCGCGGCTTCGATCTCCTCGATGGCCTGGTAGATCACCGAGTAGTACTTGATCTCGACGCCCTCCCGGTCCGCGAGCTCGGTAGCCTTGCCCTGCGGGCGCACGTTGAAGCCGATGATGATCGCGTCGGAGGCCGCGGCCAGGTTGACGTTGGTCTCGGTGATCGCACCGACACCGCGATCGATCACCCGCAACGTGACGTCGTCGCCGACCGCGATCTTGGCCAAGGCGTCCTCGAGCGCTTCCACCGAACCGGACACGTCGCCCTTGAGGATGAGCAGAAGCTCGTTGCTCTGGCCCTTCTCCATGCTGGACATGAAGTCCTCGAGGGTGCGCCGGCCAGTGCGCTGCGCGAGCATCGCGTTGCGCTCGCGGGCGTCACGCTTCTCCGCGATCTGCCGGGCCACCCGGTCGTCCGCGACGACCATGAGGTTGTCTCCGGCTCCCGGGACCGCACTGAGGCCCAGCACCAGCACCGGGCGTGACGGCGTCGCCGCCTCCACCGGGTCACCGTGCTCGTCGAGCAGCGCCCGCACCCGGCCGTACGCCGGACCCACGACGACGGAGTCGCCCACCCGCAGCGTGCCGCGGTGCACCAGCACCGTGGCGACCGGACCGCGGCCGCGGTCGAGGTGCGCCTCGATGGACAAGCCTTCGGCGTCCTGCGTCGGGTTGGCACGCAGGTCGAGGGCGGCGTCCGCGGTGAGGATGATGCCCTCGAGCAGGCCGTCGAGGTTGGTGCCCGCCCTGGCGGACACGTCGATGAACATCGTGTCACCGCCGTACTCCTCGGGCACCAGGCCGTACTCGGTGAGCTGGCCGCGCACCTTGGCCGGGTCGGCGTCAGGCTTGTCGATCTTGTTGACCGCCACCACGATCGGTACGTCGGCGGCCTTGGCGTGGTTGAGCGCCTCAACCGTCTGGGGCATCACGCCGTCGTCGGCCGCGACCACCAGCACCGCGATGTCGGTCGCCTGGGCGCCGCGGGCACGCATGGCCGTGAACGCCTCGTGACCGGGTGTGTCGATGAAGGTGATGCGCCGTTCGGCGCCGTCGACCTGCGTGGCGACCTGATAGGCGCCGATGTGCTGGGTGATGCCACCGGCCTCCTTGTCGACCACGTTGGCGTTGCGCAGCGCGTCGAGCAGCCTGGTCTTGCCGTGGTCGACGTGACCCATGACCGTCACGACGGGTGGCCGGGCCACCAGGTCGGACTCGTCGCCCTCGTCCTCGCCGAACTCGAGGTTGAACGAGTCGAGCAGCTCGCGGTCCTCCTCCTCGGGCGAGACCACCTCGATCTCGTAGTTGAGCTCCTCGCCGATGATGCGCAATGTCTCGTCGTTGACCGACTGCGTGGCGGTGACCATCTCGCCCAGGCCGAACAGCACCTGAACCAGCTGGGCCGGGTCGACGCCGATCTTGTCCGCGAGGTCGGTCAGCGAGGCACCGCGCGCCAGGCGCACGGTCTCACCTTCGCCCTTGCGGACGCGGATGCCACCGATCGCGGGTGCCTGCATGTTGTCGAACTCCTGGCGCTTGGCCCGCTTCGACTTGCGCCCACGCCGCGCGGGACCGCCGGGGCGGCCGAACGCGCCCTGCGTACCACCGCGACCGGCTCGGCCGGCCGGCGGTCGACCGCCACCACTCGGGGCGCCGCCAGGCGCACCGCCGAAGCCACCGGGGCGCGCGCCGGGAGCACCTGGACGAGCCGGGGCGCCGGGACGGGCACCGGGAGCGCCGGGCCGGCCACGCCCGATCGTGCCGCCGGGGGCGGGTCGGCCACCAAGGGCCGGGGACGACTGCTTGGGCATCATCGCCGGGTTGGGACGCGGCATGCCAGGAGCGCCGCCAGGACGCGCGACCGGTCGACCGTCGCGAGCCGACGGAGGACGAGGAGGCATGCCGGCCGGGGTTGTCGGAGCGCCCGGGGAGGCGGGTCGGCCGGGTCGCTGCATGCCCTGCTGGGGAGAGAACGGGTTGTTGCCCGGACGCGGACTGCCCGGCCGCGCCGAGCCGCCGGGGCGAGGGGCGCCGCCGGGACGCTGAGCGACCGGGTCAGGGTGCGCCGTCCCTGGACGCGTCGCTGCTGCGGGGCTGGTGGGATTCGGGGCGGTAGCCGTCGAAGGCGCCTGGGCGGCCGGCGGGACTGGCGCGCTCGGTGGCTGCGTCGCTGCACCGGAGGTGAGGGTCGGCTGCGTGGACTCCGCAGACGTCGGCGACTGTGCGGCCGGAGCTGCCGGCGACACCGGCGCCGCGGGCGCCGTAATCGTCGTCGTCGGGGCGCCGTTGCCGGCAGCCGCCTTGCTGGTGCCACCGTTGGACGCAGTTGCGGGCCCCGCCTGGGAGCGGAGCGCGTCGCCGTGCTGTTCCTTCAGGCGACGGATGACGGGGGCTTCGACGGTGGAGGACGCCGACTTGACGTACTCCCCCATCTCTTTGAGCGTCTGGAGCACGGTCTTGCTCTCGACGCCGAGCTCTTTGGCGAGCTCGTGGACTCGGACCTTGGCCACTGGATTCCTCCTGGTCCGAGCCTGTGCAGGCGTGCGGACCGCTAGTTGATGTGTCTGCTCATGACTGGGAAGTCATCGAGGGCTCATGAGCTGGTGCTCCGTTTTCCGCATCAGAGCCTGCGCCGGTCGGCGCGGGCCTTCCTGGGCCCGAGGGTTGTGGCCTCGGGTGGTGCTAGGGGGTGGTGCTAGGGGCGCTGCAGGTCACACTGCTCGACCCACTCGCGTACGGCGGAGGTGTCCGGCGGGCCCGGCGTGCGCAGGGCCCGGGAGAACGCCCGGCGTCGTACGGCGAGGTCCAGGCACCGGGTCGTGGGATGCAGGTGCGCCCCGCGGCCGAGTGCCGAGTGACGCGGGTCGGGCACCACCGCGAGGGTGGGTCCGACGTGCCGCGCCACGAGGCGGACCAGGTCGGAGGGGTCCGCCCGCTCGCGACAGCCGATGCAGGTGCGCACCGGCCGAGCGTGCCCGCGCAAGCCGCTCCCAGCCGTTGCCGAGTGGGAGAGGTCGACGGGGGCGACGGTGCCTCCTTGGTCGCCGGTGCCAGCACCGGCGCAGTCCGGAGACGTGCGGCCCATCGCTGGCAGTCTAGCGGCTGTCACCCGGCTGCGTCTCCTGCGCCTCGGAGCGGGCGGGTCGCGCCGAGGGCGGACCGGTTCGGACGTGGTCGGCGGGCCGGAGGCGATGCGCCGGCGAGCGGGCTTGGGACCCCCCGGCTCCCGCTCTTACGGCCGGAGCGCCACCGGGCTCGGTGTCGGAGCGAATGTCGATGCGCCACCCGGTGAGGCGCGCGGCGAGCCGGGCGTTCTGGCCTTCCTTGCCGATCGCCAGCGACAGCTGGAAATCGGGCACAACCACGCGGGCCGATCGCGCCTCGGCGTCGACGACCGTCACGCTCTGGACGCGCGCGGGGGAGAGGGCGTGCCCCACGAACGCGGCGGGGTCGTCGGAGTAGTCGACGAGGTCGATCTTCTCCCCGTGGAGCTGGCTCATCACGTTGCGTACCCGTTGCCCCATCGGTCCGATGCAGGCGCCCTTGGCGTTGACGCCAGACACCGTCGAACGCACCGCCACCTTGGAACGGTGCCCGGCCTCGCGGGCGATCGCGACGATCTCGACCGTTCCGTCGGCGATCTCAGGCACCTCGAGGGCGAACAGTCGACGGACGAGCTGCGGGTGGCTGCGCGACACCTGCACCTGGGGGCCGCGCATGCCCTTGCGAACGCTGATCACCAGGCACCGCAGGCGGGTGCCGTGCTCGTACCGCTCCCCCGGCACCCGCTCGGCCATCGGGAGGAGTGCCTCGAGGCGGCCGAGGTCGACCAGCACGTCACCGGGCTCGCGCCCCTGCTGGACGACCCCGGAGACGATGTCGCCCTCCTTTCCGGCGAACTCGCCGAACTTCTGGTCGTCCTCGGCGTCGCGCAGCCGCTGCAGGATGACTTGTTTGGCGGTGGTCGCCGCGATCCGACCGAACCCGCTGGGCGTGTCGTCGTACTCCGGCCCGTCCTGGCCCTGCTCGCCGTCCTCGCCGGTGACCCCGCGTTCTCGTGCCCAGACCGTGACGTGACCGCTCTTGCGGTCGAGCTCGACCCGGGCGTTCGGCTGCGCTCCCTCGGTGCGGTGGTAGGCCACCAGCAGGGCCTGCTCGATGGCACCGACCACCACCTCGAACGGCAACTCCTTCTCACGCTCGAGCATGCGCAAGGCGCTCATGTCAATGTCCATCAGGGCTCCTTGCGAGTGAACTCGACCTGCACCAGCGCCTTGGCGACGTCGTCATAGGCAACCTGTTGTGTACCCCCGCCGACGTCGAGAACGGCAGCGTCGTCACCGGCTCGGGCGATGCGCCCGGTCAGCTTCGTGCCGTCGGTCAAGGCCACGGTGACCAGCCGAGCGCTGTTGCGCCGCCAGTGGCGCGGCAGCGTGAGCGGGCGGTCGACGCCTGGTGAGGTGACCTCGAGGGTGTAGGCACGCTCCCCCATCGCCTCGGACTCGTCGAGGGCGGCACTCATCGCCTTCGTGGCGTCAGAGATGTCGTCCAGCGAGACCCCGCCGTCCTTGTCGACGACGACGCGCAGCAAGCGGCGTCGGCCGGCTGCCGACACCTCCACCGCCTCCAGGTCCAGGCCGAGCGCTTCGGTGGGGGGTACCAGCACCTCGCGCACGCGACCGGTCGCATCCGACTGGCTCACGGGGCCTCCCTCGGTGTGCTGTTGTGGGCTGGCGCGCGTGCCGCCGAGCGGACGTTGACACGCTTCCTTCCGACGACCTCCCAGCCTAGCCGCCCAGCCCGCTGCTTCTCCGTGCTCTCGCCGCCGTCCTGCGTGGCCCGTGCACCAATCCCGCCGCCGTCCGGCGTGGCCCGGGCACCGATGACAGCGCGCCCGCCGGTGCAACCGCCACGTCGGACGCCAGCCCGTCACCGGCGACCGCAGGATTTGCGATCCGCTCGGGTAGCGTCCGGCCGGTGGCCACCGCGGGTATGAGCAGGCGTATGGCACTGCAGGTGGCCGGGGCGTCGACGCTGTGGTTGGTGACCGGTTGTTCGTCAGGCGCGGGCACGCCACCGCCCAGACCGCCCGCGTCCCGCAGCGCCGACGAGGCGCTGCTCGACCAAGCCCGCCAGGACCTGGCCGCTCTGCTGGCGCTGGCGACGGCGATTTCCGGCGTACGGGTGCGCAGGACCCGCCCGCTCGCCGTCCCGCTCGCTGCGGTGGTGTCCCGACTGTCGACCCGATTGGAAGCACTAGGGGCCGCCGCGGAGCGGCGTACCGGCACGGTCACAGCGCCCGGATCCGACCCGGACCGCGCGCTGCGGCGGCTGCTGGCAGCGACCGTCGAGCTGCAGCGCGCCCTTAGCGCCGCCGGATCCGGTGCGCACTCGGGTGACCTGGCCCGGCTGCTGGCCTCGGTCGCGGCCGGGCTCGCGCAGGATGCCGCCGTGCTCGTCCGGCTGCTGCCGGAGAGCGGGACCGGCCCAGGCATGGGTGGCCCAAGACCCGCCGATGCGGGCCTCGACGTCGTCGACCTGCCCGCGGGTGACACCGCGAGCGTCGATGCGGCCCAGCAGGTACTGGCCGGCGAGCATGCGGCGGTGTACGCGTACGAGGTGGTGGGCGGTCGCCGGAGGTCGAGCCCGCCGGATCTTGGTCGGGCCACCCGCGCGTACGTGGTGCACCGGGCCCGTCGGGACGCGCTCACCGTGGGCCTGCGAGCGGCGGGAGCCGACCCGGTTGTCGCGGACGCGACGTATGAGCTGCCCGTCCCCGTCACGTCGACGGCCACCGCCCGATCGGTGAGCCAGCAGGTAGAAGACCGGTGCTCCGTGCGCTACGCACTCCTGGTGGCCACCGCGCCCGCCGACCGCCGTGGTGTCCGCGCCGAGGCTGCCACCGCGCTGACCGACGCCGCCCTGCGCCTGCTCAGCTGGGGCGGGCCCCCGACCGCCCTGCCGGGGGTGCAGCGACCGTGAGCCGGCCAGCGGGATTGGACCGGGGTGGCCCTGGTGCCGCCCGATGGGATCGGGGCCACCCCGGTCCCATCCTGGGCGACACCACAGCCCGCCACCGGACCAGCCGGACGTGAGCCGCGTGCTCCCCCCACCGCCGGTGGAATTCGTACGCGCGACGGTGGGCCGGGAGGGCCAGCCCGGCCGCGAGTGGTTGCGCCAGCTGCCCGCCACCGCCGACCAGCTCGCCGAGCGCTGGTCGCTCGCCCCTGACGGTGCGCCGCGGTACGGCTACGTCGCCACCGTGTGGCCGGTGCGCCGCGACGACGGCACGCCGGCGGTGCTCAAGGTGACGTGGCCGGGGCCTGACCAGGCTCCCGAAGGCGCCGTCCTGCGGGCCTGGGCCGGCGACGGTGCCGTACGGCTGCTCGAGCACGCACCCGACGAGTGGGGCCTACTGCTCGAACGGGCGCATGACGTGGACCTGACCGGGGAGCCGCTGGCGGCGGCCGTCACCACGATCGGTCGCCTGCTCGCCCGGCTGCACACCGCGCCGGTGCCGGCCGAGCTGCCGCGCCTCGCCACGACCGCCGCCCGGTGGACCGAGGAACTGCCCACCGGCTGGTCCCGTCTGGGCTGGGAACGGCGGCTCCTCGACCAGGCGCTCGACACCTGTCACGCCCTGTCCGGCGACGTACCGGACCAGGTGTTGCACGTCGACCTGCACTTCGAGAACGTGCTCGCAGCCGACCGGGAACCGTGGCTGGCCATCGACCCCAAGGGACTCGCGGGCGATCCCGCGTTCGAGTCGCCGGCGGTGCTGTGGAACCGGGTCGAGGAGTACGCCGGTCCAGCAGACGTACGGAGGCGACTGCAGCTGTGGTGCGACGCCGCCGGGGTCGACCGGGAGCGTGCGCGTCGCTGGGCCGTGGTGCGGACCCTCGAGGACGCGGTCGACCAGGCCGTCGAGGGCAGCGATGACGACCGTTCGCAGCCGCCCGACCTGGCCGGTCACCGGTTCCTTCTCGACGCCTTGGCCGACTGAGCCCGGCTGCAACGGGCCACGTGCCCAGAGGCACGCGGAGCGAGGTCACCCTCCCGGCAGCTGCCCCGGCAGACCGCCGGGAAGGCCGAACCGGGCCACCCGCCACTGACCGTCCTCGCGCAGCATCGTCAACTCCACGCGCAGCGATATCCCCATGACCGACGCCGAGACCGACGCGGTCGCCTCGTCGCCGTCAACCTCGGTCACCTCGACGCCGGGCTGCTTGTCGCCGAACAGCCCGGCGACGACCGAACCCGTCTGCTCATCACAGTAGGTGCCGATCTGCGCAGCCACGTCTGCGGTGGCGAGGTCGGCGGCGCGCGCGCAGTCGCCGTCGGCCACCGCCCCCACGAACTGCTCAGCGGCCTGCTGTGCCTCGTCCTTCTGGCTCGGCCACAGGCGCCAGGCGACGACGGCCACTGCAAGCAGCACGATCACCGCGGCCAGCACCCACACCGAGCGACCGAGCCGCCGGCGCGGCACCTGCGCGTCGTCCGGCGGCTGCCACTCACGTTGTCGCTGCCAGTACGTGCCGTCGACCGGCGGCTGCTCGCTCACCTGATTCCCCCTTGCCCAGCGCCCACTCGAGCATGTCTACAGCGGTCGACTGACCAGCCAGTGGTGGCCGTACGGATCCTCGAGACGACCCTGCCGAAGGCCCCACGACTGGTCGTCCACCGCGAAGACCTCGTGCCCACCAGCGGCAACGGCCTGCCGGAACACCGTGTCCGGGTCAGCGACGGTCAACTCGATCCGCACCGTGGTGCCGCCCAACGCTTCGGGGCTGAACTGCCGATGAGCGGGCGCCTCGTCGGCGACGAGGAAAGCGGCGGTACCGATGGACAGGTGCGCAACGATGTCGCCGGAGTCATCGGTCCACCGGTTGTGCTCCTGCGCACCGAAGGCTGCCGTGTAGAAGGCGACTGCCTCCGTACCTCGACGTACCGAGAGCAATGGAGTGATGGCGGTCGCGATGGCCGCGGTGGCCGAATCAGCGGAGTTCTGCATCGGGTCTCCCTGGGATCAAAGGCAATCGTCGCGCTGGAGCCGGCCGACGACAAGAGAGGCTGGCGACACCAGTCAGCCGCTGACGACCGAGCGTACGTGTGCGACCGCCTCGTCCACCGGCACGTCCTCGCGCGCGCCGCTGGCCCGGTCGCGCACCTCGACGACCCCCTCGGCCAGGTTGCGCCCGATGACCACGAGGGTGGGGACGCCGAGCAGCTCGGCGTCCTTGAACTTCACCCCCGGCGACACCTTGGGGCGGTCGTCGTACAACACGCTCACCCCGGCGGCCCCGAGCTCGGTCGCGAGACGGTCCGCGGACGCGCACACCTCGGCGTCCTTGCCGGTGGCCACCAGGTGCACGTCTGCCGGGGCCACCTCACGGGGCCACACGATGCCGAGCTCGTCGTGCGAGTTCTCCACGATCGCGGCGACCGCGCGGGAGACCCCGACGCCGTAGCAGCCCATCGTCACCGTGACGAGCTTGCCGTGCTCGTCGAGCACGCGCAGGTCCAACGCCTCGGCGAAGCGGCGGCCGAGCTGGAAGATGTGGCCCATCTCGATGCCACGGGCCAGGACGAGCGTGCCGCCGTCGGCCGGGCAGACGTCACCGTCGCGGACCGCCGCCGCCTCGATCGTGCCGTCGGACTCGAAGTCCCGCCCGGCCACCAGGTCGAGTACGTGGTGACCGTCGGCGTCGGCACCGGTCACCCAGCGCGTGCCCTCGACGACCCTCGGGTCCACCAGGTAGGCGATGCCCGACGACGAGCCGGCTCCGAGGCCGCCCGGCCCGAGGTAGCCCCTGGCCAGGCTGGGGTGCGCGGCGAAGTCCGCCTCGGTGAACGGCTCCACCTCGGCCGGTTCCACCTGGGCCTGCAACCGCTTCTCGTCGACCTCCCGGTCACCGGGCACGCCGATGGCCAGCGGCTGCCGGGTGCCGTCGGGGTGGTGCAGCACCACCAGCACGTTCTTCAAGGTGTCGGCGGCCGACCAGGGGCGGTCCTCGCGGGGGAACGCCTGGTCGAGGTGCGCCACGAGCGTCTCGATCGTGGGCGTGTCCGGCGTGGCCTCGACGTGCGCGGCCGGTGCGTCGTCGTACGACGCCGGGGCGGGCACCGGCACCCGGACGGCCTCGACGTTTGCCGCGTAGTCGCAGGTCGTGCAGCGCACGTAGGTGTCCTCGCCGTTCTCGGCGGTGGCCAGGAACTCCTCGCTCGCGGAACCGCCCATGGCTCCCGACATCGCCGCGACGATGACGTAGTCGAACCCGAAGCGGTCGAAGATCCGCACGTACGCCGCGCGGTGGGCGGCGTAGGAGGCGAGGAACGCCTCGTCGGAGACGTCGAAGGAGTACGAGTCCTTCATCACGAACTCGCGGCCGCGCAGCAAGCCGGCTCGGGGGCGCGGCTCGTCGCGGTACTTGGTCTGGATCTGGTACAAGCACACCGGTAGGTCCTTGTACGAGGAGTACAGATCCTTGACCAGCAGCGTGAACATCTCCTCGTGGGTGGGCCCGAGGAGATAGTCACCGCCCTTGCGGTCACGCAGCCGGAAGATGTTGTCGCCGTAGTCGGTCCACCGGTTGCTCGCCTCGTACGGCTCGCGTGGCAGCAGTGCCGGGAAGTGCACCTCCTGCGCGCCGATCGCGTCCATCTCCTCGCGCACGATCCGCTCGACGTTGCGCAGGACGCGGTAGCCCAGCGGGAGCCACGAGTAGATACCCGGCGCTGCGCGACGGATGTAACCGGCCCGCACCAGCAGCCGGTGGCTGGGCAGCTCGGCGTCGACGGGGTCGTCACGCAAGGTCCGCACGAACAGCGTCGACATCCGCATCAGCATGCGGTGAGGATAGCGAGGTGTCTGCGCGACCATGGCTCCGATTTCGTCGCGGTCAGCTGGCGCACGGAGTCGGTCTCGCCGCGAGGGATGCACTGCGTGGGCCACCGCGGACCTGCACCGAGCGGATCAAAAGAGCACGGTCGCGAAGGTGGCGGTGCGCTGGAAGCCGACCCGCGCGTACGTCGCCCGTGCCGCGGGGTTGTCGGCGTTGACGTACAACGTCACCACCGGCGAGACGTGGCGCAGCGCCAACTCGACCACCGCAGACATCGCCGGACCCGCCAGGCCCTCGCCGCGCCTGTCGGGGTGTACCCACACGCCCTGGAGCTGGCAGGCGTGTCGGGTCGCGGCGCCTACTTCCGCCTTGAAGACGACTTCGCCGTCCTCGATCCGGGCGAAGGCCCAGCCGCGTTGGATCAGCTGTGCCACGCGACCGCGGTAGCCCGTATCGGAGCCTGTCTCCGGCGAGACGCCGACCTCCTCGGTGTACATCGCGACGCTCGCCGGGTACAACGCATCGAGCTCGTCGAGGGCCACCTGACGCACGTGCGGATCAGGAGCCACGGCAGACGGGCCGCGCATCACCAAGAACGGCTGGTCCGGGCGCACCGACCGGGCCGCCCCCCACGCGGGTTGGAGCCGTTCCCACAGCGCCAGCACCTGGTCCTGGGGACCGACGAGGGAGCCGCAGGTACGCCGTCGCTCCCCGGCCCGCTCGGCGAACGCCTCGAGGGCGACATGGCCGGCGCGCACCGGGACCACGTTGGCGGCGTAGTGGCAGGCGGAGACCAGCTCGCCGTCCTCGCAGTAGCCCCACACCTCCCCGCCGAGCCAGCGCGGCTCGAGGCGGGTGAGCTCGACGCGATGGTCCACGAACACGTTGATCTCGGCGTCGCGGGCGAGCAGCTGGCGCAGGGCGGGCACGTCGTCGGGGCGCAGGTCGCGCACCCCGTCCGCCGTCTGCAGCATGGCCCCTCCTCCGGCTGACCGGCCGAAGCCTAGCCGCGCTTAGCGGCGCCGCACGTAGGCGACACAGTCGACGTCGGCGCCGGCGATGCGCTGGTGTGCCGGTAGCAGCGCGTCGCAGGTCAGACCGCACCGTTCGGCGAGCGCGCGGCTGCGCGTGTTGTGCACCGCGGTGCTCAGGCCGAGGTGCTCGACCTGCCGCTCCTCGAGCAGCATCTCGACCAGCCTCCCGACGCAACGCGTGCCGACGCCACGCCCGGTGGCTGCCGCGTCCAGCCAGTAGCCCACGGTGGCGATGCCCATGGTGGGTTCGATGGTGGCACCGACCGAACCCAGCAGGGCAGGACCGGGGTCAGCGCGGCGGCGAGGCAGCAGCGGGTAGGCCTCGGCGCGGGCGAAGAGTTCCATGCGGCCGTGCCACCAGGCGGCGCTCTGCTGTGCAGTTGGTCGGGTCTGCGCCCACGGCTCCCACTCCCGGAGCCGGTCGAGGTTGGCCACCGTCATCGCGTGCAGCGCCGGCACGAAGCGCGGCTCGGCGAGCACCATCTCCAACTCGTCGTCGACCGGCAGCGCCAGCTCGACGGCGGTCCTCGGGTTGGCGTCGCGCCAGCGCTCTGCGGAGAGGGCGTACACGCGTGCCCCGCCGATGTCATCGATCGCCGCCATACCCAGCCGGGTCGCGAGGCGACCGGAGCGCCCGTCACCTGGGAGCATGCGGGCCGTGACCTGACGGACCCCCCGGCGCACGACCAGATGCTCGGCCAAGGTCTCCACGGCGCGCCGGGCGACCCCGGTGCCCTCGACGTCACGGTCCACCCACCAGCAGAACTCCGCCGTGCCGTCCGCGCCGACGACCGCGTTGACGACACCGAGGACCTCCCCGCTGCGGACGATGGCGAGGTCGAGCCCGGAGCCGTCGGCGAGCCGCCGCAGCGTCGTGACCCCGTACGCGGCGATCGCGTCCGCACTGGTCTCCCCGCGGGCCCACGGCATCGTCGGTGCCAGTCGAGCGGCGTTGTGCCGGCACACCTGCGTCAGGCGGTGAGTCAGCTGCGGCTCACGCAGTGCGAGGAACAGGCCCCCGCCGGCGTCCAGGCCGATCACGTCTGATCACGTCGCTTCACTACCGTGTCCGTCGCCCGCTGCACCTGCCCGCCCTCCCGGAGACTTCCATGGCTCTCTCGTTCGACCACCTCGGCATCATCACCCGCAGCGCGCAGGAGAACGCGGACATGGCGGCGTTCTTCGCGCTGGTGCTCGACCTGCCGGTCGAGGGCGACGCCGCCGACGGCTACGCCGAGGTGCACGCCGGAGCCATGACGATCGCGCTGCACCACGGGGCGATGATCGGCGACATCGCTCCCCTGGGTGGCACACTGCTGCAGTTCCGGTGCGCAGACGTCGACGCCGAGACAGCCGCCGTACGCAGCCGTGGCGGTGCGATCAGCCTTGAGCCCACCGACACCGACTGGGGGACCCGCTCGGCGTACGTCTCCGGTCCGCACGGGTTGCTGGTCGAGCTGTACGCCTGGCGGTGAGGCCGCCGCCCCCTGGTCCCGCTGGTCAGCTGCTCCGCCGATGCTCAGTGGTGCCACACCGGGGTCCGCCGATGCCCAGGGGTGCCACACCGAGGTCCGCCGATGCCCAGGGGTGCCACACCGGTGACCTGCCCCCCGTTCAGACACCGTTCTGGCACCACTCAGCGAGACGGCGGGATCAGTAGGCGAGCTCAGCGGCCCGCGAACGGGGCCGGACATGATGGCGGCATGGTCCTCGACGGTCCGATGTCCTCGCAGCGGCGAGCGGTGCTCGAGGCAGTGGCCGGCCTGGTGCCCGCTACTCGCAGCGATGACTGCGCCCGAGTCGCGATCAACGGGATCGACGGGGCCGGCAAGACCACCTTCGCCGACGAGCTGGCCAGGACCCTGCGGGCGGGCGGCCGCCCTGTCGTCCGGGTCAGCGTCGACGACTTCCACTGCGTGCGAGCGGTGAGGTACCGGCGTGGCCGCGGCTCCGCGGAGGGGTTCTGGCTCGACTCCTTCGACTATCCCAGCCTCCGGCGCAGCGTGCTCGACCCGCTCGGCCCCGGGGGCTCGCGTCGGTACCGCACAGCGGGTCACGACCTGCGTACGGACGCCGTGCTGGATTCGCCGTGGCACACCGCTCCGCCCGGTTCGGTGCTCGTGATCGACGGACTCTTCCTGCACCGCGACGAGCTCGTCGACGGGTGGGACCTGTCGGTGTTCCTCGACGTCCCCGTCGAGGAAGCGGTGGCGCGGATGGCCCAGCGGGACGGCACCGACCCGGACCCGACCCACCCGAGCACGGCCCGCTACGTCCAGGGGCAGCGGCTCTACTTCGAAGCGTGCGCTCCGTGGCGACGGGCCGACCTGGTGATCGACAACGAGTTCCCCGAGCGTCCCCGGCTGTTGCCCGGACCCTGAGCGGTCCTGCGGTGCCCTCAGGCCGCGATGCGCGGACCGGCCAGCAGGCCGGAGGCGAGCAGCGAGGCGGCCATCCACACCGCCGCGTACCCGAACCCGACCATAGGCGAGACGGTGCTCCACAGCACCCCGACGACGAGGGACGAGCCGAGGTCGCCGAGGGACTGGACGAGCCCTAGGACGCCGAAACCGTTGCCGCGAAGCCGGTCCGGGAGGCGCTGGGCGACGACGGTGGACTCGGCGGTCTCCGCGAGCCCGATGCCGGTCCCGGCGAGCAGGAACGCGCCCAGCAGCAGCGGCCAGGAGCGGGTGTCGAGGGCGAACCCCACATAAGCGAGGACGTACACGCCGGCTCCGACGGCGAACACGACGCGTGCGTTGGCCCGGTCGATGATCTGGCCGCCGGCGAGCGAGGCCACGGTGGCGGCGCCGTTGTGAGCGGCGTAGAGCAGGATCGCGACGCTGGTCGCGGCCGCCAGGTCGCGTCCGTCGCTGCTGAGCAGCTCCGTGGCCCGCAGGATCAGCAAGGTGGTGGCGACGTTGCCGAGCTCGAACAGCGCGGCAGGGGTCAAAGCCTGCACCAGGCCGGCGCGGCGCAGCTCGCCGAGGTTGAGCTGCAACGTCCGGCGCGCGGTGACGTCCGCCATCGTGCGGCGGGCCTCCCGCCCAGCGACGGTGATGGCGAGAGCGGCGAGCAACCCGGGGACGACGGCGAGCAGCAGGACGTGCCGGATCCCGAGCCACGCCACGAGCCCGGAGGCCAGCAGCGGGCCGGCGATCGCCCCGGCATTGTCCCCAGCCCGTTCGAGGCCGAAGGCCCTGCCGTACGCGTGCGGAGGCACCAGGGAGGTGAGCAGGGTGTCGCGGGCCGGGGAGCGTAACCCCCGAGACACCCAGGCCAGCGCACGCAACCCGGCGACCTGCCAGACGGCGGTCGCCAGACCGAGGGCTCCGGTGGCGAGCGCGGTCCCGAGGTAGCCACCGGAGGCGAGCTGGGCACGCCTGTTGGGGTGGTTGGCCAGCGGGCCGCCGGCCAGCTTGCTGAGCCCGGTCAGGGCGTCGGACACCCCCTCGATGGCCCCGAGTGCGCCCGGTCCGGCGTGCAGCGTGGAGGTGAGGAACGTCGGCAGCACGCTGGTGGCCATCTCGTGACCGGCGTCGGAGAAGAAGCTGGCGGAACCGACGCCGAGGACTCCCCGGGTCAGCCAGGGGCCGTCGACGGGCTGCGCCGGGTCGGGTGACGTCACGGCTTGGTCCTTCCTGGGAAATGCAGCGGTCTGCTCGCCGGGCACATCCTCGGCGCATTCTCGATGGTGGGGCACTGGCGCCCGGCCTGTACCCTTCAGCCACGTCACGGCGGTGGGGCCCGCCTTCAACCGCTGGATCCGCAGCCAACGGTCCCTACGGATTCTTGCTCCCTGGGGGTGGCTGCCGTGACGCGTCTTGTCGAAGGTCTGCGCCGCATGGACGTATCGATGTGAGCGGTCCCGGGTCGGACGGGCCCGACCAGCGCCCCGAGCTGCCGATCGACCCAGACGTCGACCCGGACGAGGACGCCCGGCACCACCGCACCGGCGGCCCCTTCGACCAGCCGCCCGTCCGGTCGCGATGGCCCCGGCTGCGGTGGCGGCTGCTGGCGGCTGTCTTCGTCGGCGGTTGTCTTGGTGGGTTTGCCCGCTACGGGTTGACGGTGGTCTGGCCGGCCGCGGCAGGAGAGTTCCCGTGGGCCACCTTCGCCGTCAACAACGGCGGCGCACTGCTGCTGGCGGTGCTGCTGGTGCTGGTCACCGACGTCCTGCCGCCGACCACGTACGTACGCCCGCTGCTCGGCACCGGGTTCTGCGGCGCGCTCACCACGTTCTCCGCCGTCACGGTCACGTCCGACCAGCTCGTGGTCGGCGGGGACACCGCGACCGGGGTGCTCTACCTGGCCGCCAGCATGACCAGCGGGCTGGCCTGTGCCGCGTTCGGGCTGGTCCTCGGCCGCTCGATCGCAGCCAACCGTCGCGATGCCCGGGCGGCTGGCCGCCCTAAGGGACCCGAAGGCACCTCGGCCGAACCCACGAGCATGAGAGCAGGGAACCTGTGACGAGACTGACCGGAGCCGCGCAGCGTTTGACGATCATCGTCGGGGAGACCGACCGCTACCACCACCACTCGCTGCCCGCCGAGATCGTCCACCGGGCGCAGCGCGCGGGGCTGGCCGGCGCGACCGTGCTCAAAGGGGTGGGCGGGTTCGGCGCCAGTCGCACCGTGCACACCAGTCACGTCCTGAGCCTCTCCGACGACCTCCCGGTCGCGATCATCGTCGTCGACGCGGCCGAGCGGATCCAGGCGTTCCTGCCCCAGCTCGACACGCTGATCGACGAGGGGCTCGTGATCGTCGACGACGTCGAGGTCGTCCGCTACGTCGGCCGCACGAGCGGCGAGGACCCCTCCTGATGCTGACGCTCGCGGTCGTGCTCGCCGCCGGACTCGGCGCCGTCGCTCGCTACGTACTCGACCAGGTCGTCCAGCACAACACGACCGGCGAGTTCCCCTACGGCACCTTGCTCGTCAACACGAGCGGCTCGCTACTGCTCGGCCTCACGGTGGGCCTGGCGATCCACCAAGGTCTGCTGCCCGGCCCGGCAGTGGTCGTCGGCGCCGGCTTCCTGGGCAGCTACACCACGCTGTCGACGTGGGCGTACGAGACCCTGGCACTCGCCGAGAGCGGTGCGCTGCTGCAGGCCGTCGCGAACGTGTTCGGCAGCTTCGCCGTCGCCGCGCTGGCCGCCAGCGCCGGCCTGGGCCTCGCGATGCTGTGACCGGGGCGGCGGTTTGTCGGCGGGCTCGGCGGGCTCGGCGGGCTCGGCGGGCTCGGTCGGCCCGGTGGTCTGACGTGAACCCAGGCGGAATTTCAGCGCTCCCAAAGCCCCGCTCAATCACGTCAGACGTTCCGGCGCGCCTCCGTCGGGCCAGGTACCGATGTCTAGTGGTGTATGGTGGTGTCATGCGACGAACCCAGATCTACCTCGATGACGAGGAGGCTGACCTGCTGTCTGCGGCGTCGGCGCGTACGGGCGCGTCTCGCTCCGAGCTCATCCGTCGAGCCGTGCGTACCCAGTACGGGTCGAAGACGCCGGAAAGCCGGCTTGCCGCACTGCGCACCTCGGCCGGCGTCTGGGGCGACCGCCCCGGCACGGGTGCGGACTACGTAGACGGCTTCCGCGGTCACCTCAGCGACCGGTTGGAACAGGTCGGGTTGGAGTGAAGCTGCTCGACACGTCCGTCGCCGTGGACTACTTGCGCGGCCACGACCCGGCAACCGCGCTGCTCGAGCAGTGGATCTCCTCCGAGCAACCTGTCGCCGCAAGTGAACTCACCCGCTTCGAGCTGCTGGCCAGGGCCCGTCTCGGCGAGCACGCCGACCTGGAAGGCTTCTTCTCAGCGATCGAGTGGATACCGGTGACCGAGGACATGACGCGCCGAGCAGGAGACTTTGCCCGTCTGTACCGGGCCAGCCACTCGGGGATCGGCGTCATCGACTACCTGCTGGCTGGCACCGCGTCCCTGGTCGGTGCGGACATGGTGACCACCAACGTCCGCCACTTCCCCATGTTCGACGGCCTCCGCCCGCCTTACCACTACGGTGTGGGGCCAACGTCGTAGCGGCCTCGCGTCGGGTCGACGCCGGCGAGCGTGTGCGAGCTCGACGAGCGAAGAGTCACGCCGGGATGGAGTAGTACGTCGAGTGGTGAACGGGCTCGTAGCCGAGGGACCTGTAGAGGGCCGACGCCCCCGCCGGGTTGTCGGCATCCACGCCGAGGCTCGCGTACGGATGTCCCGCCGCCGCGAACACCTCGGCGCTGAGCTCCAGCAGGTGCGAGGCAAGACCGCGTTTGCGCCAGGCGCGCCGTACTCCGAGCAGCTCGGTGTATCCCTCGGTGAAGCCCTGAGCAACCCAGTCGTGGGTGTACTCGTTGTTGATCACGTAGGCCACCACTGGCTCCCCGGGCTCGTAGGTGTCCACGATCACGAAGCTCTGCGCCGGCCGGAACGCCTCGTCGTCGATGAGGTTGCTGCACCACGACTCCGCGGTGTGCGGGTTGGAGCCCCAGTGGTCGACGAAGGCCTCGTTGTGGGCAAGCCGCGTTCGTTCGGTGAACGCGTCGGTGAAGCCCTCCGTCCGGAGTCCCGGGACAGCGAGAGGCGGTGGGCCAGCCATCCCGGGACGCAGCGGGCGCCGCAGCTCGGTGAACCACCGGGTCGGCTCGAACCCACTGGCCGCGAGCAGGCGGACCCGACCAGGGATGTGGTCCTCCACGAAGCACCCGATCCGGGCGGGCAGGTCGGCGGCGCCTGGGACCGATGCCCGCAGGTGGGCGATGTTCTGCACCGCACGGGCCAGCTGCCACGCCAGGAGTGAGCGGCCAAGGCCCCGGCCGCGCCAACTCGGGTCGACGCCGCCGACGAGCGTGATCGCCAGTGCGTCCGTGGCTCCGGGACGGAAGGCGTTGCGGCCGACCGCCCGGAAGACCCCGTCCTCGTCCACCGCGGCCAGGAAGTCGGCACCGAGGTGGACCCAGGACTGCTGGGTGAGCGTCTCGAGGTCCGCCATTCGGGTGCGCTCGTGCTCGGCGTCGTGCTCCTGGACGCGCGTGACCAGCTCGAACCACGGCTCGAGGTCAGACGCGGCGAGCCCTCGCCAGGTCAGGCCGGGGGTCCGCGGGACGGGGGGTGGGGCGGCGGGCAGCACCCCGCGACGGTAGCCCGCCGTCGTTGCGCCAGGGAACTGGTTTCCGGGCGTCGGCACCGGGGCCACCCCGGGCCAATGGGGAGGACGTGCGAGCGGGCGGGCGGGTCAGCTCACGGACACGGTCGGCGCACCGGCAGCTGCGTCATCGGCAGGCTCCCCGATCTCCTCGGCGAGGCGCATGGCCTCCTCGATCAGCGTCTCGACGATCTGCGACTCCGGCACGGTCTTGATGACCTCACCCTTGACGAAGATCTGCCCCTTGCCATTGCCCGAGGCGACGCCCAGGTCAGCCTCGCGGGCCTCACCCGGCCCGTTGACGACGCAGCCCATCACCGCCACTCGCAGTGGGACCTCCATGCCCTCCAGACCGGCGGTCACTTGATCGGCGAGGGTGTAGACGTCGACCTGTGCGCGCCCGCACGACGGGCAGGAGACGATCTCAAGCTTGCGCGGCTTGAGATTGAGCGACTGCAGGATCTGGTTGCCGACCTTGATCTCCTCGACGGGAGGCGCCGACAGCGACACCCGGATCGTGTCGCCGATGCCACGGCTGAGCAGCGCCCCGAACGCCACCGACGACTTGATCGTGCCCTGGAACGCCGGGCCTGCCTCGGTCACCCCGAGGTGCAGCGGCCAGTCGCCTCGCTCGGCGAGCATCTCGTACGCCTGCACCATGACCACCGGGTCGTGGTGCTTGACCGAGATCTTGAAGTCGTGGAAGTCGTGCTCCTCGAACAAGGACGCCTCCCACACCGCCGACTCCACCAGCGCCTCGGCCGTCGGCCGGCCGTACTTGGCCAGCAGGCGCTTGTCGAGCGAGCCCGCGTTGACCCCGATCCGGATCGACACCCCGGCGTCCCGGGCTGCTTGGGCGATCTGCTCGACCTGGTCGTCGAACGCCCGGATGTTGCCCGGGTTCACCCGTACGGCCGCACAGCCGGCGTCGATGGCGGCGTAGACGTACTTGGGCTGGAAGTGGATGTCGGCGATGACCGGGATCTGCGACTTGCGGGCGATCAGCGGCAGCGCCTCGGCGTCGTCCTGGCTGGGGCAGGCGACCCGGACGATGTCAGCGCCGGTCGCGGTCAGCTCGGCGATCTGCTGCAGCGTCGCGTCGACGTCCGTGGTCTTGGTCGTGGTCATCGACTGCACCGACACCGGCGCGTCGCCGCCGACGAGCACTGATCCCACTCGGATCTGCCGGCTGCGCCGACGGGCGGCCAGCGTCGGGGGCGGCGGGACCGGCAGGCCCAGGTCGACGGTCATCGGGTCCTCTTCTTCGAGCTGCGGGGTCTTCGGCTGTGGGGGTCAGTTGATGCGTACGGGGTTGACGATGTCGGCATAGATGAGCAGCACCCCCATCGCCATCAGCAGGCCGGCGACCCCATACGCGACCGGGAGCATCTTGGCGACGTCGACGTAGCCGGGGTCGGGCCGGTGGGTGAGCCGCGCGAAGCCACGGCGCAGCCCCTCCCACAGCGCGCCGGCGATGTGGCCGCCGTCGAGCGGGAGCAGGGGTACGAAGTTGAAGAGCGCGACGAACAGGTTGACCGTGGCCAGCAGCGACATCAGCGCGTAGGCGTCGTCGAGGGTGCTGGTCTGGTCGGCGGTCACCAGCTCGCCGGCCACGCGGCTGGCACCGACGACCGACATCGGGCTGTCGACCTGGCGCTCCCCGCCGAAGGCGGCGTCCACGACGCCGACCATGCGCTGCGGCAGGTGGACGATGCCCTCGCCGGTCGCCTTGGTGTAGGCCCACATGGTCGAACCCACCGCACCGACACCCTGCCGGACGTACACGGACGTCGGACCGACCCCGAGGAACCCGACCTCGACGTTGCGCGCGGGGTCGGTCAGGTCCGGCCGGGCGGTCACGGTGGTGTCGGCCCGCAGCGTCATCGGCTGGCCGTCGCGCACGATGCCGATCTCGGCGTCGCCGTCGGCATTGGAGCGGATCAGGTCGGTCAGCTGCCCCCAGGAGGTGACGTCTCGTCCGTTGAACGAGGTGATGGTGTCCCCCGGGCGAAGCCCCGCCTCCTTGGCGGGCGCGACCTGGTCGCCGGGCTCGCACACGGCGCGCTTCTCGACGATCGGGATGACGCAGTCGCTGACCGCCGCCACGGTGAGCGTGGCGGTCGGCGCCCCGATGCCGACGAGCAGCACGAAGAACAACAGCACCGCGAGGACGATGTTGACGACGGGCCCCCCCGTCATCACGATCAGCTTCTTCCACCACGCCTTGCGGTAGAACAGCCGGTCCTCCTCGCCGGGCTGCACCAGCTCGTACTCCGCCGAACGGGCGTCGGCGACCAGCTGGGTGAACAGGCCGGTGTTGCTCGAGCGGACGCGCCCTTGGCCGTCACCCTTGTCGGGCGGCAGCATGCCGACGAGCTTGACGTAGCCGCCGAGCGGGAAGGCCTTGAGGCCGTACTCGGTCTCACCGCGCCGGACCGACCAGACCGTCTTGCCGAAGCCGACGAAGTACTGCGTGACCTTGACCCCGAACTTCTTGGCCGGGTACAGGTGGCCGACCTCGTGCAATGCGATCGAGGCCAGCAGGCCGACCGCGAACACCACGACGCCGACGGTGTAGACGAGCGCGTTCACGTGCTCCCTCCTGCGGCGACCAGCTCAGCGGTGCGGGAGCGGGCCCACGCGTCGGCCGCGAGCACGTCCTCGACGGTGAGGTCCTCCCGGATCGAGGGTACGTCGGCGGCCTGAGCGTCGGCTCGAAGATGCTCGATGAGCACGGAACCCACGGTGTCGGCGATGCCGAGGAACGCCAGCCCGCCGGCCCGGAACGCGTCGACGCACACCTCGTTGGCCGCGTTGAGCACCGCTGGCGCCGTACGCCCGTGCTCCCCCGCGGCTCGAGCCAGCCGGATCGCCGGGAACGCGTCGTCGTCCAGTGGCTCGAACGTCCACGCCGCGGCCCGCGTCCAGTCGCACGGACTCGCCACCGAGGCCAGCCGGTCGGGCCACGACAGGCCGAGTGCGATCGGCAGCCGCATGTCCGGCGGTGACGCCTGCGCGATCGTGGACCCGTCGGCGTACTCGACCATCGAGTGCACGACCGACTGGGGGTGCACGACGACGCTGATCCGGTCGTATGGCACGTCGAAGAGCAGGTGCGCCTCGATGACCTCCAAGCCCTTGTTCATCAAGGTGGCGGAGTTGATCGTGACGACCGGTCCCATGTCCCAGGTGGGGTGCGCCATCGCCTGCTCGAGCGTCACGCCGGCGAGCTGGTCGCGGCGCCGGCCGCGGAAGGGTCCGCCGCTGGCGGTGACCACCAGCCGGGCGACGTCCTGGCGCCGTTCACCGCGCAGCGCCTGGGCGAGGGCCGAGTGCTCGGAGTCGACGGGCACGATCTGACCGGGTGCGGCGGCCGCGTTGACCAGCGGTCCGCCCACGATGAGCGACTCCTTGTTGGCCAGCGCCAGCGTCGTACCGGCCCGCAGGGCTGCCAGTGTCGGCAGCAGGCCCACCGAGCCGGTCATGCCGTTGAGCACCACGTCGCACGGCAGGCCCGCCATCTGGGTGGCGGCGTCGGGGCCTACGAGCAGCCGGGGCACCCGCGATTCACCGGAGGCATACCCGGCCCGCTGCGCAGCGGCGTACAACGCGAGCTGCACGTCCTGCGCGGCGCTCCCCTTGGCCACCGCCACGACCGGCACCTCGTGCTCCACCGCCTGCAGCGCGAGCAGGACGGGGTCGGCGCCCCCGGCGGCCAGCCCTACCACCCGGAACCGGTCACGGTTGCGCGCGACCACGTCGAGCGCCTGCGCACCGATGGACCCGGTCGAGCCGAGCACCACCACGTCACGCCGGCCGTCGCGTGCGGGCGGGAAGGCCATGCCGCCAGTGTGTCAGGGTCGATGGTCCCTGGCCGTTACCACGTTAACGTGGTGACGTGCTGCTCAGCCCGGCTTCGAAGCCGGGCTGAGCAGCATCCAGCCGGGCGAAGTGAGTGGCGTGTGCCCGCCCCGCGCATGGCCGTCGGCGCGGCTGCGCGCCGCCGAAGTGAGCAGCGTACGAGTCGGCGACACTGGCCAGATGCCGTACGACAGCCAGCCGTTCACGCCCGCACCGGACAACCGCCCCCGCGACACCCCGTGGCCGGCGATGACCTGGCCGCCGGCGGCCGAAACCGTGCTCCGCGGCAACACCGTGGAGCTGCACGCCTCGACCGACGACGACGCCGACGAGCTGTTCGCCGCACTCGACGACGACCGGTGCTGGGCGCACGTCGCGGGGCGCCCGCCCGACCCCGACGGATGGCGATCGGGCCTGCAGGCCCGCGTGGCAGCCGGGTGGTTCTCCTGGACGGTCGCCAGCCACGGCCAGGTGGTCGGTACCACCTCGTACCTCGACGCCTCACCGGAGGACGCCCGGCTCGAGATCGGCTTCACCCTGTACGCACCGAAGGTCTGGGCCACCGCGGTCAACCCGGAGACCAAGCTGCTGTTGCTCACCCACTGCTTCGAGGCGCTGGGCGCCGGCCGCGTCCAGCTCAAGACCGACGTCCGCAACACCCGCTCCCAGCGGGCCATCGAGCGGCTCGGTGCCCGGTACGAGGGAACCCTGCGCCGCTACCAGCGCCGCGCCGACGGCAGCGTGCGCGACACCGCGCTGTTCTCGGTCGTCGCCGAGGACTGGCCGGGCGTACGAGAGCGCCTGGCGGAGCGGCTTCCCGCGACGGATACCGTCGCCATCGGCCGCCTTGACGACGACGACCGGCGCTGGTGACACTGGCCAGCGACGTATCCCGTACTGGAGGCCAACATGAGCGAGACCCGTACCGGCGGACCGGACCTCCCCCAGGAGAGGCGCCTGGTCACCGCAGTCCCCGGTCCGAGGTCCCAGGAGCTGATGGCCCGGCGCCAGGCCGCGGTCGCCGTCGGTGTCGGCACGACACTGCCTGCCTTCGTCGCCGCGGCCGGCGGCGGCGTGCTGGTCGACGTGGACGGCAACTCCCTGATCGACCTGGGGTCGGGCATCGGCGTCGTCAGCGTCGGCAACGCCGCGACGGCGGTGACCGAGCGGGTCTCCGCGCAGGTCGACGCCTTCACCCACACGTGCTTCATGGTGACCCCGTACGAGGGCTACGTAGAGGTGTGCGAGGCGTTGGCCGAGCTCACGCCGGGTGACCACCCCAAGAAGTCGGCGCTGTTCAACTCCGGCGCCGAGGCGGTGGAGAACGCGGTCAAGGTCGCGCGCCACGCGACTGGTCGCGATGCGGTTGTGGTGTTCGACCACGCGTACCACGGGCGCACGAACCTCACGATGGCGATGACCGCCAAGAACATGCCGTACAAGCAGGGCTTTGGCCCCTTCGCGGGCGAGGTCCACCGGGCGCCGATGTCCTACCCTTTTCGCGAGCCGGCGCCGATCAGCGGGACGCAGGCCGCGGCCCGGGCGATCGGCGTGATCGAGGGTCAGGTGGGTGCCGACAACGTCGCCTGCGTCGTGATCGAGCCCGTGCAAGGCGAGGGTGGCTTCGTCGTACCGGCGCCCGGCTTCCTGCCGGCGATCGCGCAGTGGTGCAGCGCCCACGGGGTCGTGCTCGTCGCCGACGAGGTCCAGTCGGGGTTCTGCCGCACCGGCGACTGGTTCGCCTGCGAGCACGAAGGGGTCGTGCCCGACCTCGTCACCACGGCCAAGGGCATCGCTGGCGGGCTGCCGCTTGCGGCCGTCACGGGCCGCGCGGAGATCATGGACGCCGTCCACACCGGCGGACTCGGAGGTACGTACGGTGGCAACCCGGTGGCCTGTGCCGCCGCACTCGGCGCGATCGAGACGATGCGGACGCAGGACCTGCGAGCCGCCGCCCGCCGGATCGGCGTAATCATGACCGAGCGCCTGGGTTCGCTCGGGGAGCGCTTCCCCGCGATCGGGGACGTCCGCGGTCGCGGGGCGATGATGGCGATCGAGCTGGTGGCACCCGGTACGACCGAGCCGGACGCCGCCCTCGCGGGCCGCGTCGCCGCCGCCTGCCACGCCGAGGGCGTCGTCGTGCTGACCTGCGGAACGCACGGCAACGTGCTGCGCTTCCTACCGCCGCTGGTGCTGCCCGAGCACCTGCTCACCGAGGCCCTCGACGTCGTGGAAAAGGCCCTCGCCGCCTCCGTCTGACCCCGCCGCTCATCAACACCTGCGGACGGCAGCCGAGGCAGAGCCGACCCAGGACTCTCATGAGGCCGGCTGCTCCCGCAGGTCCCACGGGCTGCCGTACGCGGTGAGCAGGTCCAGGAACGGCACGGCGTCGAACGCTTCGGGTCCCAGCACCCCCACTCCGGACCAGACACCGGTGGCGAGCAGCTCGAGCGCCACCGCTGGGTTGACCGCGGTCTGCCAGACCACGCACTGGTGGCCGTACTCGCGCATCGACCAGTCGTTGTCGACGACGTGGTAGAGGTACGTCGAGCGCGGCTCCCCGTCGATTCCATGACCGGTGACCTGGACTCCCGCGCACGTCTTGCCGTGCATGAGGTGCCCGAGCCCGGCAGGGTCGGGCAGGCGCGCCGCGACGAGGTCACGGGGAGCCACCTCGATCGCTCCGACCCGCACCGGCTCGGTCGAGTCGAGCCCGAGCTTGTGCAGTGTCTTGAGCACGTCGATGAACTCGTCGCCCAGGCCGTACTTGAAGCTCACGCGGCGGCACTCCAGCCAGCGGGGCATGAGGACGACCTCCTCGTGCTCGACATTGACGCACTCCACCGGCCCGATGCCCGCGGGGAACTCGAAGACCTCCGGCTCACTGAACGGCTCGGTGGTGTACCAGCCGCGGTGGCGCTCCCACACCAGAGGCGGGTTGAGGCACTCCTCGATCGTGGTCCAGATCGAGAACGACGGCGCGAAGTCGTACCCGTCGACGGTGAGGTTGGCGCCGTCCCGGGTGCCCAACTCGTCGATCGAGGTGAACAGGTGGTCGCTGGCGTACCGGGCGAACACGTCAGACAGCCCCGGCTCGACCCCCATGCCGACCAGCGCCAGCCGGCCGGCATCCTCCCACCGCCCGGCCGCGGCGAACTGTTCGTCCCCGAGCATGACGCCGGTCTGCGCGTGCGGCCGCTCCGGATGCGGTCTAGACAGGCTCATCGCCATGTCCAGGTAGTCGGCCCCCGCCGCGAACGCACCGCCGAAGATCGGCATCACGAAGCGGGGGTCGACGGCGTTGAGCACGTGCGTCGCGCGGTGCTCGAGCGCCAGGCGTTCGACCGACCCGGCGTCGGAGGCGTCGACGTGGGCGGCCATGAACCGGTCGTCGGTGAGCGAGGACACGGCCTTCTCCGCCCGGGCCACGTCGCGATCGGCGACCACGCAGGCCTCGAAAAAGTCGCGCCGCGCGGCGATGGCGGTGAACGCCGCCCCGACGCCACCGGCACCCACCAGCAAGATGCGCACGGCTCACGCGTCCAGGTTGGTCATGACGTGCTTGAGCCGGGTGTAGTCCTCCAGGCCGTACATCGACAGGTCCTTGCCGTGCCCGGAGTGCTTGAACCCGCCGTGCGGCATCTCCGCGACGATCGGGATGTGGGTGTTGATCCACACGCAGCCGAAGTCCAGCCGCCTGGCCATCCGCATCGCCCGCCCGTGGTCCTTGGTCCACACGCTCGACGCGAGGCCGTACCTGACGCCGTTGGCCCAGCGGACCGCCTCGTCCTCGTCGTCGAAGCGCTGGACGGTGATGACCGGCCCGAAGATCTCGTCCTGGATCGCCTCGTCGTCTTGGTGCAGACCCGACACCACCGTGGGGGCGTAGAAGTAGCCGCGGTCCCCCACCCGCTCACCGCCAATCCCCAGCGAGGCGTGGTCGGGCAGCCGGTCGACGAAACCACTGACCCGCTCCAGCTGCGACTCGTTGTTGAGTGGTCCGTACAACACGTCGGCGTCGTCGGGGGCGCCGGTACGGGTGCCCCGCGCCTGCTCGGTCAACGCCGAGACGAAGTCGTCGTGCACCCGGGGACCCGCGAGGACCCGGGTCGCCGCGGTGCAGTCCTGACCAGCGTTGAAGTACCCGGCGACGGCGATGCCCTCCGCCGCGGCCTCCACGTCGGCGTCGTCGAAGACGACCACCGGGGCCTTGCCACCGAGCTCGAGGTGGGTCCGCTTGAGGTCGTCGGCGGCCGAGCGCGCGACCTCCATGCCGGCCCGCACCGACCCGGTGATCGACACCAGCTGCGGGGTCGGGTGCGCGACGAGCGCCCGGCCGGTGTCGCGGTCGCCGCACAGCACGTTGAGCACACCGAGCGGCAGCACCTCACTGGCGATCTGGGCGAGGAGCACGGTGGACGCCGGCGTGGTGTCGCTGGGTTTGAGCACCACGGTGTTGCCGGCCGCGATCGCGGGGGCGATCTTCCAGATCGCCATCATGATCGGGTAGTTCCACGGGGTGACCTGGGCGCAGACCCCGATCGGCTCGCGCCGTACGAACGAGGTCATCCCGCTCATGTACTCGCCGGCCGACTTGCCCTCCAGCACCCGGGCCGCGCCCGCGAAGAAGCGCACCTGGTCGAGCAGCGGAGGGATCTCCTCCTCCATGGTCAGCGCGATCGGCTTGCCCGTGTCGCGGCTCTCCACCGCGACGACCTCGTCCGCACGCTCCTCGAGGGCGTCGGCCAACCGCAGCAGGGCCCGCTGGCGCTCCGACGGGGTGGTGTCGCGCCACGTCTCGAACGCCGTCGAGGCGGCCCGCATGGCCCGCTCGACGTCCCGCTCCCCGCTGCGGGGCGCCGTCGCGTACACCTCGCCGGTCGAGGGGTCGAGCACGTCGTACGCCGAGCCGTCGGCGGCGTCGAGCTGCTCCCCGGCGATGACGTTGTACAGCGTGAGCTTCTCGGACATCTGCGGTGCTCCCGGGGGTGAGTGGACGGCGGGCGCCGGGCAGCTGAGTCGGTCGATGCCGCGACCAGCACCGTCCGACCCAGCAGAACACGACACGAGCAGTCAATCGGCGACGGTTCCGCTCGTCAAGCCGTCGATCTGCAACGGTTTCCGTGTCGGGGCCGTCCTTCAGCGTCGGGCGCTGCCCGTGTAGGGCAGGTCGACCGGTTCGTAGAGTGCCAGGACCAGCGTTCCCTGGTCGACGCCGCCGCGCGTCCTCAGGACCAGCTCATGCTTGCCTCGGATGGGAGTGCCGGAGAGGAGCGTGCCAGCGGTGCTCCCAGCGACGGTCTTTCCGTCGACGACGATCTCGAAGGAGCCCTGGCGCCCACGGACTAGCCAGCCGTACGACAGCGTGCTGCCCACCGACGTCGAGGGCTGAGTCGTGACCGTCACCACGTTGCCGGAGCGCCCCACCGGCGAGGTGTAGACCTCGTACAAGCGGGTCTCGTCGCCCGGCACACCTTGGATGACCGGGATCGACCACCCCGGCGCGACCTGGCGGACCTCGCCGTCCTGCGCATAGAGACCGACGCCCAGCAGAGCCTTCGAGACCGGAACGGGGGCCTTGTCGCGCGCTAGATCCTTGTCGTGCCGGACGGACATCTCGACGGTGAAGGGCTTGCCCGGCCGCACACCCATGTTGCGCATCGTGTTGCTGTTGATGTGGGTGACCAGATGGGCTGACTCGAGCGTCCCACCCGAGCCGCAGGACGTCCCGAAGACGGGGTCCCCGTTGACGGAGAAGGTGGAGATGACGCTGTCGTCGCGGCGGGCGTTGGGGAAGTCCTGGTCGTCGAACTGGCAGAAGATCGAGATGCCCACGTCGAGCGTCGGCACCGTCATCGTCCACGTCGCCGTGCGGCTGTCGGCTTCGCTGATCCGGCCGGCGAGCAGCGAGTTGCCGTCGATTCGGCTGGGCCAGCTACCCGGGTCGAAGGCCTCCCGGCCGGGGGTCTCCTCACTCGGCGTCTGCGTCGGCGTGGCCGGCTCCACCACCTGGGCGGCGTCTCGGTCCACCACCGCGGGCACCAGCGCGACGACGCCGACGCCGAGCACCGCGACACCCACCACACCACCGGCGAGCCGCTGCCGGCGCGCGCGAACGCGCCGTCGTACCGCGGCCATCCGCGCTGCCGTACCCAGCTCAGCCGGCATCTGCTCGGCGCGCCGCGCGAGTTCGCTGCGCAGGTCATCGACGTCCATCACCAGGCTCCTTCGGTCGTACGGGTGTCATGGGCCAGCACCGCGGGATCGATGCGAAGCTTGGCCAGCGCCTTCGACGTCTGGCTCTTGACCGTGCCTCGTGAGCAGCCGAGCGCCTCGGCGGTGGCCGCCTCGGACATGTCCTCGTAGAAGCGCAGGACCAGCACCGCCCGCTGGCGTCGCGGCAGTCGGCCAAGGGCGGTCCACAGGTCGGTATGCGACTCGTGCATATCGTCGAGGTGCCCGGGCTCCGGGAACCGCTCGGTCGGTTCCTCACCGTTCCAGCGGCGGCGCCACCAGGTGGCGTAGGTGGTAGCGAGGATGCGCCGCACGTACGCGTCGGGGTCGAGCTCGATCCGGTCCCAGGCCGGCCACGCTTTCGCGAGCGCGGTCTGCAGCAGGTCCTCGGCGAGCGCGGCGTCGCGGGTCAGCAGGTAGGCGGTGCGCAGCAGCCGGGGCGAGCGCAGGGCGACGTAGTCCTCGAACGGGATGCGTGCCGCGGCGCTGCCCCGCATGGTGGCCTCCCGTTGCGTGGACCCGAAGCTGTGTGGAGACCGATGGCCGAGTGCGTCCCCGGCTCGCATTGTGCTCACACCCTTGAGACGACCCGGCCCAAAGGATCGGTTGCCTCGCCGGCGCGGAGACCTCAGCGGGCGTAGACCTGCTCGCCTCCCACTCACGTCCCCACGACGGTCGCCTCGGCGATCTCTTCCGGGCCGGCTGCGAAGACGTCGCGGTCGAGCACGACGACGTCGGCGAGCGCACCGGCCTCGAGGCGCCCGGCGTCCCAGCCGCGACCACCACGGCGCGTGCGCGTCCGCACAGCCTGCCACACGACGGATTCCGTCCCCAGAGCGGCATTGCAATGACCCTCCCGGCACCAAGAGGGCAGTTATGCCACGGATACGCTTGCACGAGACGTCGATGCTCGCCACACTGGAGCGCGCCGCCCCCTACCGGCCCACGAACAACCGCCTCAACCGCGAGAGGGTCCGACATGACGGAGCAGTCCCACGACCTGCCGGCCCTGCAACGCGCCGCCAAGGAGCACCTGTGGATGCACTTCACCCGGCACTCGACGTACGACACGTCCGACGTCCCCACGATCGTGCGGGGTGAGGGGCCCTACGTCTACGACGCGGCTGGCATGCGCTACCTCGACGGGCTCTCCGGGCTCTTCGTCGTCCAGGTCGGTCACGGTCGCGAGGAGCTGGCCGAGGCGGCCGCCAAGCAGGCCCGAGAGCTGGCCTTCTTCCCGCTGTGGTCCTATGCCCACCCCACCGCGATGGAGCTCGCCGAGCGCATCGCCGGGTACGCGCCCGGTGACCTGGACCGGGTCTTCTTCACCACCGGTGGCGGCGAGGCCGTGGAGAGCGCCTGGAAGCTGGCCAAGCAGTACTTCAAGCTCACCGGCAAGCCCACCAAGCACAAGGTGATCAGCCGCGCCATCGCCTACCACGGCACGCCCCAAGGCGCCCTGTCGATCACGGGGCTGCCCGACATGAAGGCGCCGTTCGAGCCGCTGGTGCCGAGCACGTTCCGGGTGCCCAACACCAACCTGTACCGCGCCCCCGTGCACGGGGACGATCCGGAAGCCTTCGGCCGGTGGGCGGCGGACCGGATCGAGGAGGCCATCGAGTTCGAGGGCGCCGACACCGTCGCCGCGGTCTTCCTCGAGCCGGTGCAGAACTCCGGCGGCTGCTTCCCGCCGCCGCCCGGCTATTTCGCCCGCGTACGCGAGATCTGCGACCGCCACGACGTGCTGCTCGTCTCCGACGAGGTGATCTGCGCCTTCGGCCGGCTCGGGCACATGTTCGGCGCCGAGCGGTACGGCTACCAGCCGGACATCATCACCTGCGCCAAGGGGCTGACCTCGGGTTACGCCCCGCTCGGGGCGATGATCGCCACCGAGCGGCTCTTCGAGCCGTTCAAACTTGGCACGACGATGTTCGCCCACGGCTACACCTTTGGCGGCCACCCCGTCTCGACCGCGGTCGCCCTTGCCAACCTCGACATCTTCGAGAAGGAGCAGCTCAACGAGCACGTCCGCGACACCGAGGGCGGGCTCCGGGGCTCGCTGGAGTCGTTGCTGGACCTGCCAATCGTCGGCGACGTGCGCGGCGACGGATACTTCTACGGCATCGAGCTGGTCAAGGACAAGGCGACCAAGACCACGTTCGACGACGACGAGTCCGAGCGGTTGTTGCGCGGGTTCTTGTCCAAGGCGCTGTTCGAGGCGGGGCTGTACTGCCGCGCCGACGACCGCGGCGACCCGGTCATCCAGCTCGCGCCGCCGCTGATCTGCGACCAGACGCACTTCGACGAGATCGAGCAGATCCTGCGCGACGTGCTGACCCGGGCCGTCGACCACCTGTAGCGGTCTGTCGAAAGCGCCAGTCAGCGCGCAGGATCGAGCAAGCGGTCGAAGATGACGCCGGTCGCCTCGGCTTGGACGAGCTTGTCGACCACGTCGACCACCCAGTCCTGAGCCGTCCATGACCCCGGCTGGTACAACCCGAGGACGGTGTTCAGCGCGACATCACCGGTGTAGACCAGACCGAACACCGCAAGGACCGCCTGTTGACCGCGCAAGCCGGCCGAGGCCACCAGCCCGTACGCGGTCCCCCACATCCCACCGAGCGCGAAGTGGGTGCCCCAGTTCAGCCGCTCGCGCCCTCGAGCGGTGGAGGTGTCGATCGGCAGGACACGCTCGGCGAAGTCGGCCGGGGCATAACTGGGCTGGCGCCCCGTGAGCGGCATCTCGACGAACTGCTGGAACGCGGTCATCACCGCCGTACCGGCCACCCCCGCCACAATGCCGCAACCGACGAATGACGCAGTGCTCGCTCGCTGAGTTCTCATGGCCAAGTCCTACCTGCCTGGCCCGTCCCTGTCCACGCCCGGCCGAGCGTCGCAGCGTCGGTCCGGCCGTGGTAGGCCGCGAGCACCGCGGCCGGAATGCGGCCGCGGTCCGACACGTGCAACCCGGCAGCGACAGCCCATACGCGGACGGCGGCTGCAGAGGGCGGCGCGGGCGGCACCGAACCGGCCACCGCGAAGGTTGCTTCGACATCCGCAGTGGCACCGTGTGCGGCGAGCTCGGCCAGGGCAGCGCCCAGGACGCGGTAGGTCCACTCCTGGGCCAGGGGCCGGGTCTTGGTGAACATCACGGTGACCGCCGGGAAGCGCGCCTGCGCCTCAGCGAGTGCCTCGGCTGCCTTGCCGCCGGATACGTAGTCGAGCTTGAACAGCGCGCTGTAGCGATCCTCGACGACGAGTCCAGCACGCGGCAGGGCGCTCAGCTCGGCCAGTGCGTACGTGAGCTTGCCGGACAGCATGCTCCCGGCGAGTTCAGGCAGCGACTTGCGCTCCACGGCGGCGACGATGGTGCCCGCGAGCTCCACGGCGTAGTCCCCTGCGGCCAAGCGCCGACGCTCGGTGTGGGCCTGCTGGTGGGCGAAGGTGTACGCGCACTTCTCGCCGCTGTCGACCAGGATGGACAACACCTGACCCGCGGCGCGGCGACTGGGCAGCGTGACGTGCGGGCGGGGCCTGCTTGGCGGCACGCGGAAACTGCCAGAAGATCACCTCGCGCCCCCGAGCCCGGGCGAGGACGAACTGCGAACGGTTCTCTCGACCGCGATCCAGCACCAAGTCGATGGCCGGACCGCGGCGCGAGCACGAGCGCACGGGTACCCGTTCGAGCACTTCGGCGTCCGCGGGCCATTCCTCCGCCCGGTGGCAGTACACCTTGCTCGTCCGCGGCCACGGTTGCTTCGCGTTGAGCACCACCCCCTGCGCGCCGAGGGGCACCCGGAGGAGGTAGGGGAGCGAGCTGTCGGCATCGGGGTTGCGGGCGACGAGGAAGTCAAGCTCATCTCGCGGTCCCAGCCTTCAGCAGCTGACTCATCCCGGCAGTGTCACGTACGACAGCGGCGATGTCGGCGAGCACCGCCGCCCTCGTTCGCACCGCCCTCGTTCGCACCTCCCTCGTTCGCACCTTCCCATTCGCACCGCCCTCATTCGCACCGTCCCATTCGCACCTCCCCATTCGCACCGCCCTCATTCGCGCCGGCTGCCCGACAGCGGGGCCAACCCCCTCGAACTGGTGCCACTCGGGGGTGCTGGGCCGGCCACCAACCCCGTGCTGGCACCACTCGGCGCGGACACACCCCGCGCTGGCACCACTCGACGCGGACACACCCCGCGCTGGCACCACTCGACGCGGGCACACCCCGCGCTGGCACCACTCGACGCGGGCACACCCCGCGCTGGCACCACTCGGCGCGGGGGACGGGGCGCGTCCGGGTCGGCGGCTCTAGCCGGCGTCGACCGAAGCCAGCGCGTCGACCAGCACCGCGAGCCCTTCGGCCGCTTCACCCTCGGTGAGCGTGAGCGGCGGGGCGATGCGCAGGCAGTTGCCGTACAACCCGCCCTTGCCCACCAGGAGACCGCGCTCCCGGCAGGTCTCGAGCGCACGAGCCGCCGCGGCCGGGTCCGGATCGGTCGAACCGGCGTGCACCAGCTCCACCCCGATCATCAGCCCCTTGCCGCGCACCTCCCCCACGATCGGGAGGTCGCCGATCTGGGCTCGCAGGCCCTCGAGCAGCACCCGGCCGATCGTGGCGGCCCGGGTCTGCAGGTCGTGGTGCAGCACGTAGTCGAGCGTCGCGTTGGCAGCGGCCGTCGACAGCGGATTGCCGCCGAAGGTGGACACCGACTGGCCCTGCAGGCAGTCCATCAGCTCCGGCCGCGCGACCACGCCGCCGATCGCGGCGCCGTTGCCCAGCCCCTTGGCGAACGTCATGGCGTCCGGGACGACGCCGGAGGAGCCGATCCCCCAGAACGACTCACCGGTGCGCCCCCACCCGGTCTGGACCTCGTCGCTGACGAACAAGATCCCGTACTCGGCCAGCACCTCGGCGTAGGCGCCGAGCAGGCCGTCCGGCGGCACCGCGAACCCACCGACACCCTGCACGGGCTCGGCGATGAGGCAGGCGACGTCACCGGCGGTGGTGGTGTCGATGAGCTCACGCAGATCGTGTACGCACGCGTCGACGTAGGCGCCGTCATCGAGCCCGGCGAACGAGCTGCGGTAGCGGTACCCCGACTGGGCGTACGTCACCTGCACCGGCGACAGGCTGGACACCCCCCAGCCACGGTTGCCGGTGACGCCCACTGTCGCGAAGGCGCGCCCGTGGTAGCTGTTGCGCAAGGCGATGACCTGGTTGCTGCGCCGGTACGCGGTGGTGAGCATCAACGCGGTCTCGTTGGCCTCGGTGCCGGAGTTGGTGAAGAACACCTTCGCACCCTCGATGCCGGACAGGGCGGCGATCTTCTCCGCCAGGTCCACCTGCTGGCGCAGCAAGTAGAGGGTGGAGGTGTGTAGCACGCCGCGGTCGGCCTGCTCCTTGATCGCGTCACGCACCTCGGGTACGTCGTAGCCGAGCATGTTCGTGAGGATTCCGGCGAAGAAGTCGAGGTACGTCCGGCCCTCGCCGTCGGTGACGTGGCGTCCCGAGCCAGAGACGATCTCGATCGGCTGCTCGTAGAACAGCGACAACCAGGTCGGCATCACCGCCCGGTGCCGTTCCAGCAGCTCCGAGTGCCGGCCTCCGCTCGATCGCTCATCGGCCACGACGACGTTCTGGTCGGCGCCTGTCCTGCGCTCGGCACCACTGCCGTGCGCGGCGGTGCCCTGCTTCTCCTCGGCACCACTGCCGTGCGCTGGTGGCAGTGGCTTCTTCACGTCGGTCCGCATGGGACACCTCCAGGTCTCATGGTGTATCAGGTGCGATGGCCGCGTCACGCCGGGGCGCGGGTGCGCCGCTGTCGCCGCAGCTCTGCTACCAAGACGACGGCCACGGCGATCGCGAACATGCCCGTGCCGACGACGTTGATCTGCATGGGAATGTCGCGCTGCGCAGCACCCCAGACGTACATCGGGAACGTCACCGTCTGACCGGAGTTGAAGTTGGTGACGATGAAGTCGTCGAAGCTGAGCGCGAACGCGAGCAGGGCCGCTGACAGGATGCCCGGGAAGACCAGCGGGAAGGTGACCTTCCAGAACGCCTGCGACTCGCTGGCGTAGAGGTCCATGGCGGCTTGCTCGAGCCTGGAGTCCATGCCCTGCAGGCGCGCGCGGACGGTGACCACCACGAACGACAGGCAGAACATGATGTGGGCGATGAGGATCGTCCAGAAGCCCAGGACACCGCCGAAGCCGACTACGACGAACAGCGCCAGCAGTGACGCGCCCATCACGACCTCGGGAGAGGCCATCGGCAAGAAGATGACGACGTTGGCGGCCGCACGGCCACGGAACTGGTGCCGGACCAGGGCGAAGGCCATCAAGGTCCCCATCGCTGTCGCTACCAGCGTGGCGAGCAGGCCGAGCTGCATGCTGGTCACCAGCGACGAGCACAACCCCTCCGGCTCGCACGGATGCAGCCAGTTGTCCAGGGTGAAGGTGTCGAAGGTGTAGGCCGCTCGGCTCGCCGGCTGGTTGAACGACATCAGCACGACGATCACGATCGGCAAGAACATGTAGGCCAGCACGACCAAGCCCACCGCCATGACCGCGTGGTCGGCGATCCAGCGACCCAGCCGCACCGTCACAACAGCTCCTCGGTCCCGGCCTTGCGGATGTAGACCGCGACCATCGCGATGATGACCGCCATCAAGGTGACCGACAACGCCGCGGCCGCCGGATAGTCCCCGACCTCGAACCTCGAGGAGATGACGTTGCCGATCATCTGGGTCGTGGTGTCCCCGAGCAGCTGGGAGTTGATGAAGTCGCCGGCGGCGGGGATGAAGGTCAGCAGCGTGCCGGCCACGACTCCGGGCATCGACAGCGGCAGGGTCACCTTGCGGAAGCCTTGCCATGGCGAGGCATAGAGGTCCCCCGCCGCTTCGACGAATCGGTGGTCGATCTTCTCGAGGCTTGCGTACAGGGGCAGCACCATGAACGGCAAGAAGTTGTACGTGAGCCCGGCGACGACCGCGAAGCCGGTCGCGAGCAGCCGCCCGTCGTCGGCGACCAGCCCCAGCGTGCGAAAGATCCCGACCACGAAGCCGTTGTCGGACAAGATGAGCTTCCAGGCCAGCGTGCGCACGAGGAAGCTGGTGAAGAACGGGGCGATCACCAGCACCAGCATGAGGTTCTTCCAGCGGCCGGCCTTGAAGGCGATGGCGTACGCCAGTGGGTAGCCGATGATCAGGCACAGCACCGTCGCAACGGCGGCATAGACGAAGCCGCGGACGAACGGCTCGACGTAGAACCCGAGCGCGTCGGTGTAGTTGCGCCACGCCCAGGTCATCGCGTACCCGGTCTCCTCGGAGCCAGCCGGGTCGTAGAGGCTCGTGAACACCAGCTGCACCAGCGGCGTCAGGAAGAACGCGCCGAGCCACAAGGCGCCCGGCAGCAGCAGCAACCATGCGGTGGTCCGGCTGCGGCGCGGTCGTCGAGTGCCACCCTCGGGGACCAGTGGTGGTGTGACGGCAGGCGCGCCCGCGGCACTGGTCATGCCGGGAGATCCTCGCCGACCCCGGCGCGGGCGTCCTGGTCGTGGTCGAGCAGGAACGCGTGCCGGCCGGCGAACCGGACGTCGACCTGCTCGCCGGTCTGCATCAACGGCCTGGCTCCGGTGTTCTGCTCGAAGGCCATCAGCTCCTGCCCCCATGCGGTGCGCACGAGGTACTGGGTGCTCACCCCGACGAAGCTGACGTCGATGACCCGTGCAGGTCCGAGACTGTTGCCCTCGAGCTCCTCCCCCGGGGAGCCGAGGAGCACCTTCTCCGGGCGCACCCCCAGCCAAACCTTGCCCGCCGTGACCTGGGCGCGCTTGGTGGGCACCCGAACCTTCGCTCCCTGGGCGTCGACGGCCAGGTCGTCGCCGTCGCGGCCTTGGATTTCGCCGGCCACCAGGTTTGACTGCCCGAGGAAGTTCGCGACGAACGTGGTGCGCGGGTACTCGTACAGGTGCGCCGGAGAACCCATCTGCTCGATCACGCCGCCGTTCATGACCGCGATCGTGTCGGCCATCGTCATGGCCTCCTCCTGGTCGTGCGTCACGTGCACGAACGTGGTGCCGACCTCTCCCTGGATCCCCTTGAGCTCGATCTGCATCTGCCGGCGCAGCTTGAGGTCCAGGGCTCCCAGTGGCTCGTCCAGCAGCAGCACCAGCGGTGAGTTGATGAGCGCGCGCGCCAGAGCGACTCGCTGCTGCTGCCCGCCGGACAGCTGAGCTGGCATGCGACCGCCGAAGTTCGCCAGCTCTACCAGCTCGAGCATCTCGCGTACTGGCCCGTCCACCTCCTTGCGGCCTTTGCGGCGCAGGCCGAAGGCGACGTTCTCGCGCACCGTCAGGTGCGGGAACAGCGCGTAGCTCTGGAAGACGGTGTTGACGGGGCGCTTGTACGGCTTGGCCCAGGTGATGTCCAGCTCGCCCAGCCGCACCTGCCCCTGCGTCGGCACCTCCAGGCCGGCAACCATGCGCAACGTCGTGGTCTTGCCGCAGCCGGAGGGGCCGAGCAGGGCGAAGAACGAGCCCGCGGGCACCACGAGGTCGAGGGCGTCGACGGCAGTGAAGCCCCCGAACCGCTTGGTGAGGTGACGCAGCTCGAGGTCGGCGGGCGGTCGACTCTGGGGTCTCGCCTCAACGGGCACGGGAGTCAGGCTCCGATCACCCGGGCGAACTCGTCCTGGTACTTCTGCTCCTGCTCGGGGCTCAGCGCCATGAAGTCGTAGGTGTTGGACAACAGTGCGTCGTCGGGAAAGATCAGCACGTTCTCCGCGAGCTTCGGAGCGATCTTGGTCATGGCCTCCTGAGCACCAACGACCGGGCAGATGTAGTTGACCCAGGCGGCGAGCTCGGCGGCGGCCTGCGGGTCGTAGTAGTAGTCCATGAGCTTCTCTGCGTTGGTCTTGTGCGTGGCCTGGTTGGGGACGAGGGAGTTGTCGCTCCACAGGGCGAGACCCTCCTCGGGAGCGATGAACTTGATGGCCGGGTTGTCGAACTGGAGCTGGATGACGTCACCCGACCACGCCTCGCAGGCGAGGATGTTGCCCTGCGCGAGGTCCTGCCGGTAGTCGTTGCCGGTGAACTGCCTGATCTGGCCGGAGTCCTTGACCTCCGTCAACGTGTCCAGGGCCGTACCCCACTCGTCGTCGCTGAAGTCCTCGGGGTCGGCTCCCGCGAGCAGAAGCATGAAGATCATGGTGTCCTGCATCTCGCTGAGCAGGGTGATGCGGCCCTTGAGGTCGGAGCGGGTGAGCAGATCCTGGAACGATCCCACCTCGTCCACCTCGTCGGAGTTGTAGGCGATCCCGGTCAGCCCGCTCTGCCACGGAACGCTGTACGCGCGCTCGGGGTCCCACGAGGGGCTGCGCAGGTTCTCCAACAGGTTCGCCTCGACGTTGGGCATGTTCGCCTTGTCCAGCTTCTGCAGCCAACCCAGGCCGATCATCTTGGCGGCCATCCAGTCGGTGAGGGTGAACATGTCTCGGCCGGTCGACTCACACGCCCCGAGCTGGTTGCGCACCTTGCCGTAGAAGTCGGTGTTGTCGTTGACGTCGTCGGTGTACTCGACCGTGATCCCGGTGCTCGACTGGAAGGCGCCGAGCGTCGAGTCGGCCTGCCTGGTCGGGTCGATGTAGGCCGGCCAGTTCGACCAGGTGACCACCTGCTCGCTCGCGGAGAGGTCCTCGCTGGTGCACGACTCGGTGCTCTGGCTCGCGCCTTCCACGCCGCAGGCCGACAGCAACCCACCGCCGGCGAGGCTCAAGGCGCCCACGGACGCGCCGCGGAGCACCGAGCGGCGGGTGACCGGCAGCATCAGATGGTGTGACGGCGTGAGCAGGGGACGACGACGATTGCTCATGGGGGGAGTCCTTCGCTGAAGTCGGTGGAGGTGGAACGCGGACATGACCATGCCTGGTGAGTCGTTCCTGCGACCGTGCATGGTCATGGCCGAGCACCGCCCGCATCGTGCCAAAGGCAGGCCGCCGCGACAAGGGATTTCGTCGTCACAACTTGGTTTCGCTACGGAATTCCTTGCTTCCACTCACGTCAGACCGCCACCATGGTCGGCGTGAACGCACTCAACGGACGCAGCCGGTCGGCCCGAGGGGGCAAGCCCCCGCCTCTCGACGACGTCTCCAAGGCCATCATCGAACAACTGCAGCAGGACGGCCGCCGCCCGTACGCCGCCATCGCCAAGGCAGTCGGTCTGTCCGAGGCTGCTGTCCGCCAGCGCGTGCAGCGCCTGCTCGACGGCGGCGTCATGCAGGTCGTCGCGGTGACGGACCCCCTCGAGCTCGGCTTCGCCCGCCAGGCCATGGTCGGCATCACCGCGGAGGGCCCGCTGGAACCCGTCGCCGACGCGCTGGCGGAGATGGACGACATCGACTACGTCGTGATCACCGCCGGCGGCTTCGACCTGCTCGCCGAGGTGGTGTGCGAGTCCGACGAGCACCTGCTCGAGCTGCTCAGCACCCGGATCCGGGCGGTGCCTGGCGTCCGGGCGACGGAGTCGTTCGTGTACCTCAAGCTGCGCAAGCAGACGTACTCGTGGGGCGTGCGCTGAGCGCAGTCGCGGCCCCGGGATCCGCGCCGGGCAACGGGTACGCCCGGCTGTCGCTGTGGCACGAGACCGCCGATGACGACTGGTCGCCGCGGCCGCCGCTGCCAGGAGCCACCACCGCCGACGTGGCGGTCGTCGGTGCCGGTTACACCGGGCTGTGGACGTCGTACCACCTCCTGCGTGCCGACCCGACGCTCCGGATCCGGGTGCTCGAGCGGCAGGTGGCCGGATTCGGCGCGTCGGGGCGCAACGGGGGGTGGTGCAGCGCGCTGTTCCCCACCTCCTCGGCCAGGCTGGCGGCCCTCCCCCGACTGACGGGGGTACGCAAGGGCGAGCCGCACGGCCCTGACGGTGCCCGCCGCATGCATCTCGCGATGGTGGACGCGGTCGGCGGCGTGCTCGAGGCCTGTCGTACCGAAGGGATCGACGCGCACCAGGCGCACGCCGGCACCGTCGTACTCGCCCGCTCCCCCGGCCAGCTGCGCCGGGCCCGTGACGAGGTCGCCGAGGCCCGGACCTGGGGGCGCGGCGAGGACGGCCTGCGCCTGCTCGACGCCGACGAGGCTCGCATGCACCTCGACGCGCGCGGTGTGCTGGGCGGCACCTACACCCCCCACTGCGCGGTCGTGCACCCGGCGCGCCTGGTCCGCGGGCTCGCGCGCGCGGTGGAGCGGCGCGGCGGGGTGATCCACGAGCAGACGGCGGTGAGCGGGATCGAGCCCGGCGTGGTGCGCACCGACCGGGGCGACGTGCGCGCCGACGTGGTGGTGCGGGCGACGGAGGGCTTCACCCCGTCGCTGGCAGGGCACGCCCGCACGCTGGCGCCCCTGTACTCCCTGATGGTCGCCACCGAACCACTGTCCGAGGCCACCTGGGCCGGGCTGGGCTTGAGCGAGAGGCAGACGTTCTCCGACGGCCGGCACCTGGTCATCTACGGCCAGCGCACGGGTGACGGGCGGATCGCCTTCGGCGGCCGGGGGGCGCCGTACCACTTCGGATCGCGCGTCCACCCTGCGTACGACCGGGAGCCGGCGGTGTTCGCCGACCTGCGGCGCACGCTGGTGGAGTTGCTGCCGGTACTGCAAGGCGCGCGGTTCACCCACGCCTGGGGAGGACCGCTGGGCGTGCCGCGCGACTGGTGCCCCTCGGTCGGGCTCGACCGCGGCACCGGGCTGGCGTGGGCCGGGGGGTATGTCGGTGACGGCGTCGGCACGTCGTACCTGGCGGGCGCGACGCTGGCCGACCTCATCACCGGAGCCGACTCCGACCTCGTCGACCTGCCGTGGGTCGGTCATCGCAGCCGGGCCTGGGAGCCCGAGCCGCTGCGCTGGGCCGGGGTCAACCTGGGGCTGCGGTCGATGACCGCCGCGGACGTGGAGGAGCGGCGCACCGGCCGACCGAGCTTGCTGGCGCGCGCGATGGCTCCGCTGCTGGGCGGCCACTGACCGCGGGCCCTACGGCCACGGGCCCTACGACCACGGGACGTGTAGCCGGCCGTCGCGAGCCGCCCGCAGGTGGGGGCGCGGGGCGACCGCGGTCAGCCCGGCGGGCGCTCCAGCAGCGGCCGAATCCGGTCGAGCACGGCCGGGTCCTCGATCGTCGCCGGCACCGGAGCGTCCGCGACGCCGTCGACGATCTCGCGCATGCTCTTGCGCAGGATCTTGCCGGACCGGGTCTTGGGCAGGGCGGGTACGACGGTCACCGACCGGAACGCGGCCACCGCTCCGACCTGGTCGCGCACCGCGGCCACCAGTTCCGCCTCGAGCTCGTCCTCGTCGAAGTCCACCCCTGACTTCAGGACCACGTACCCACGCGGGAGCTGGCCCTTCAGCGCGTCGGCCACGCCCACCACGGCGCACTCGGCGACCGCGGGGTGCTGCGCCAGCACGGCCTCCATCGAGCCGGTCGAGAGGCGGTGCCCGGCGACGTTGATGACGTCGTCGGTGCGCCCCATCACGTACAGGTAGCCGTCCTCGTCGAGGTAGCCACCGTCGCCGGAGGCGTAGTAGCCCGGGTGCGCGGACAGGTACGAGGCGACGAAGCGGTCGTCGTCGCCCCACAGCGTCGGCAGCGTGCCGGGTGGCATCGGCAGCCGCAGGCAGATGAACCCCTCCGTCCCGGCCGGGACGGGCTGACCCTGCTCGTCGAGCACCGAGACGTCGAACCCGGGCACCGGCACGCTCGGGGACCCCGGCTTGAGCGGCATCGGCTCCAGTCCGCGAAGGTTGGCAGCGATCGGCCAACCGGTCTCGGTCTGCCACCAGTTGTCGACCACCGGCACGCCCAGCCGCTCGCTGGCCCATGCGTACGTCTCCGGGTCGAGCCGCTCGCCGGCGAGGAACAGGTGCCGCAGTGACGAGGTGTCGTACGGGCGCAGCAACTCACCCTCGGGGTCCTCGCGCTTGATCGCGCGGATCGCGGTCGGCGCGGTGAACAACGCGGTCACCTCGTGCTCCTCCACGACCCGCCAGAACGCGCCCGCGTCCGGCGTGCCCACTGGCTTGCCCTCGTACATCAGCGTCGTGGCACCCCCCAGCAGCGGCGCGTAGACGATGTAGGAGTGGCCGACCACCCAGCCCACGTCGGAGGCCGCCCACCAGACCTGCCCGGGGCTGACGTCGAAGACGTGCCGCATCGACCACGTCAGCGCGACGGCGTGGCCACCGTTGTCGCGCACGATGCCCTTGGGCGGCCCCGTGGTGCCCGAGGTGTACAGCACGTACAACGGGTCGGTGGCGGCGACCTCCACGCACTCGGCCGGATCGGTGGCGCCGGCGCGCATCGCGAGGTCGAAGTCCACGTCGCGCCCGTCCACCATGCTCGCCTCGAGCTGGGGGCGTTGCAGGATCACGCACCGCTGTGGCCGGTGCCGGGCCAGCTCGATGGCCCGGTCGAGCAGCGGCTTGTACGCCACCACGCGCCCCGGCTCGACACCACACGACGCGGACACGACGACCTTGGGCGCGGCGTCGTCGAGCCGGGCGGCGAGTTCGGGCGCGGCGAAGCCACCGAACACCACCGAGTGCACGGCGCCGATCCGGGCGCAGGCCAGCATGGCCACCACCGCCTCCGGCACCATCGGGAGGTACACCACGACCCGGTCGCCCTTTTCGACCCCGAGCTGGCGCAGCGCGCCGGCGAACGAGGCGACCCGGTCGAGCAGCTCGGCGTACGTGAAGCTCCGGCGGACGCCGGTCACCGGCGAGTCGTGGATCAGCGCCGGCTGGTCGCCCCGGCCGGCGATGACGTGCCGGTCCAGCGCGTTGAAGCAGGTGTTCAGGGTCGCGTCGGGGAACCAGCGGTAGAACGGCGCGCGGCTCGCGTCGAGGACCCGTCGTGGCTCGTGGATCCAGTCCACGAGCGCGGCCTGTTCGCCCCAGAAGCCGTCGGGGTCCTCGAGGCTTCGCCGGTACGTCTGCTGGTAGCTGCCCACGGGGCTCATGGTCCCATCCTGCCCGGGAAAACCCGTTGCGCACCGGGTGGTCTGCCGCCACAGTGGCCGCCCAGCGGTCGATACGGGAGTCGACCGGCCGAGTGAAGGAGGCGAACGCATGTCCGTCGACGTCTCGGGGACCTTCCGCGTCCTCGCCCTCCGCCGCTCGGCCGCCTGACGCCGCAACCCACGCGTCGGCGCACCCTGGGTGGCTCGTCCCAGGAGCTCCTCACCATGTCCGAAGCGTCCGACCTGTTCGACCCCGTCCAAGCTGCGTCCGCTGACTTCCCCATCGACCCAGCACCGTTCTCGTACGCCGCCACCGACGACCTCGACGACGACCAGCGCTGGTCCACCTGGTCGTCGGTGGCTCGCGGCCAGCACGGTCCCCACCCCATGCCCCCCTGGGTGGTGACCGACGACGCCGCCATCGACACCGAGCTCGGCGTGCTCAAGACCGGCAAGGAGGCCGATGTCTTCATAGTCGAGCGGGCGGTACCGGGCGACCCGTTGCGGTCCTGCCTGCTGGCCGCGAAGCGTTACCGCTCGACCGACCACCGCACGTTTCACCGCAGCTCCGCCTACACCGAGGGTCGTCGTACGCGACGCACACGGGACGCCCGCGCGATGGCCAAGGGCACCGCGTACGGGCGCGAGGCAGCGTCTGGACAGTGGGCCTGGGCGGAGTTCGAGACGCTGTCGGTGCTGTGGAGCGCGGGCGCGCCGGTCCCCTACCCGGTGCAGGTCGACGGCACCGAGCTGCTGATGGAGCTCATCACCGTCGACGGCGAGCCGGCGCCACGCCTCGCGCAGGCCCGGCCGTCGCGTGCGGTGCTGGTGCAGTGGTACGACCAGGTCCGCGACTTCATCGGCCTGCTCGCACGGCGGGGGTGGGCCCACGGCGACCTGTCCGCCTACAACCTGCTCGCCGTCGGCGATCGGGTGGTGGTCATCGACCTCCCCCAGGTGGTCGACCTGGCCGCCAACCCGCAGGCGATGGAGTTCCTGCAACGCGACTGCCACAACGTCTGCGCGTGGTTCTGCTCCCGTGGGCTGTACGTCGACGAGGGTGAGCTGTTCGCCGACGCGGTCGCGCAGGCCTTTGGCTGAGGTGCCGGGCTCCGCGGGACGGGGCCAGTGGTGCCAGACGAGGCCTCCACCCCGCCCAGTGGTGCCAGACGAGGCCTCCACCCCGCCCAGTGGTGCCAACCGGGGCTACTCAACCGCCCACTGGTGCCAGTTCGGGGCCGAGACGCCGGCCAACACCCCGGCTGGCACCACTCGACGCCGGGGATCTCGCCGAACCACGAGCCCGCAACGCCTGGGACGGACTTGCATTCAGCGGCTCAGTCGTCCCGACGGAAGGACACGACCGTGAAGACGGGATCGACACGGGCTGCGCGAGCCTGCCCGTGGCCGGTGAAGACCGTCTCGCCCGCCGGCTCCAGAGCGTGCCGTGCCGCAAGTGCGGCGACCAGGTGCCTGGCGTCGGTGGCTCCCGTACGGCGGCGGTGGTGTGCGGAAGCCTTGTCCACGGTCGTCAACCAGACGCCGCCCGGGCGCAGCACGCGAGCCGCCTGCGCCACGACAGCTTGGGGGTCTGGCAACAGGTGCAAGAGCCAGATCACGCTCACCACGTCGACCGATGCTGACTTCACCGGCAGCGCGGTCGCGTCGCCCTGTACGCACACGCAGCCCCGCCCGGCAGCGTGTCGCAGCATGCCGTACGAGCGGTCGAGTACGACTACCTGGTGACCGCGTGCGCGCAGGTGGTCGGCCACCGAGCCGGTACCGCCGGCGACCTCCAACCAACGACGGTTCCTGTCCACAAGGCCGTCGAGGGCGGAGGCGGCCGCCTCCGCACGGGCTTCGCCACCGCGGGTGGCGTCGTAGACCGGGGCTTCCTCGTCGTACTCGAGCATCAGTCGTGGCTCACGACAGCAGGCTCTCCAGCACCAGGGCGACGCCGTCGTCGGTGTGCGGCCCGCAGCGGTACGCAGCCGCAGCGAGCACCGCCGGGTGCGCATTCGCGACCGCGTAGGACCGGCCGGCCCAGGCCAGCATCGGCAGGTCGTTCGGCGAGTCACCGAAGGCCCAGACGTCTGCGGCGTCGATGCCGTGCTGCTCGGCAACCCAGGCCAGCGCGGAGGCCTTGGAGGCACCCAGGGCGCTGATCTCCAGCAGTCCATCAGCCCCAGAATGCGTCGGCTCGCCAAGGCCCTCGCACAGCGGGATCGCGATACGCAGCAGCTGGTCGGAGTCGTGCACCGCATCGCGGCCGAGCAACTTGACCGGTGCCGGATCCAGCAGGTCGGCCAACGTCCCGGTGCGCGGCTGGTCGGGGAACGGCTGGGCCGGTACGAAGGTCGGCTCGACCGCGAGGCCGGCCGTCGACTCCACGCCGAAGCTCAGCCGCGGCAGGGCCGCGCGCAGCCGGCCGGCCAGCTCGAGGACCGCGTCGGCGGCGATCGTGCGGGCGAGCAGCGTCTCACTCGACGCGAGGTCGAGCACCAGGGCGCCGTTGGCGCAGACGGCCAGTCCTCGCCCGCCCACAGCCGGGGCGACCGGTGCGATCCAGCGGGCTGGCCGCCCCGTGACGAAGACGACCTCGATGCCGGCGGCCCGAACGGCCGCGATCGCCGCCTGCGAACGCGGGGAGACCAGTCCGCAACCGTCCAGCAACGTTCGATCCAGATCCGTCGCGACGAGGCGGGGCCGGTCGGTACCGCGGTGCGGTGCATGGTGTGTTGCCCGGTCGGCGGCCGTCACGAGACCGGTGCCGCGGCCAACTGCCCGCAGGCGCCGTCGATCTCGCGGCCGCGGGTGTCGCGCACGGTGGTGGGCACTCCCCCAGCCTGCAACCGGCGGACGAACTCGCGCTCGTCCTCGCGGCGCGACGCGGTCCACCGCGACCCGGGCGTGGGGTTGAGCGGGATCAGGTTGACGTGGACCCAGCCCCAGTCGCCGTACGAGGTGAGTAGGTCGGCGAGCAGGTCGGCCCGCCAGGCCTGGTCGTTGACGTCCTTGATCATCGCGTACTCGATCGACACCCGGCGTTTGGTCGCCGCGGCGTACTCCCAGGCGGCCTCGACGGCCTCGCGCACCTTCCACCGGGTGTTGACCGGCACCAGCTCGTCGCGCAGCGCGTCGTCGGGGGCGTGCAACGACAGGGCGAGCGTGACCGGGATGCCCTCGGTGGCGAGCTGGCGCATCCGCGGCACCAGGCCGACGGTGCTGACGGTGACTCCCCGTGCCGACATGCCAAGACCCTCGGGTGCTGGTGAGGTGAGCCGACGTACGGCCCCCAGGACGGCCCGGTAGTTGGCCATGGGCTCACCCATGCCCATGAACACCACGTTCGAGACCCTGCCGGGACCGCCGGGCACCTCGTCGCGCGCGAGCGCCCGGGCACCGGCGAGTACCTGCTCGACGATCTCGGCCGCCGACATGTTGCGTTGCAGACCACCTTGACCGGTGGCGCAGAACGGGCAGGCCATGCCGCACCCGACTTGGCTGGAGACGCACATCGTCACCCGATCCGGGTAGCGCATCAGCACCGACTCGACCAGGGCGCCGTCGAAGAGCCGCCACAGCGTCTTGCGGGTGGTGCCCGCGTCGGTCTGCAACGTGCGTATCGGCGTCATCAGCGGCGGGAGCAGCGCGTCGATCAAACGGCAGCGGGTGGCGGACGGCAGATCGGTCATCTGAGCCGGGTCGTCGACCAGCCGGGTGAAGTAGTGGTGGGAGAGCTGCCTGGCTCGAAAGGCCGGCTCGCCCGCCTCGATCACCGCCGCTGTGCGCGCAGCGAGGTCGAGGTCGGCGAGGTGCCGCGGTGGCTTGCGACCACCCACTGGTGAGTCGAAGACCAGGGGAAGGGCGACGGGTGCATCAGACATGGGGCACTCATTCTCCCATGGGCCTGGCTGTCCCCGCGCAATTCGTCTAGTGTTGAGTTCATCAGGTGATGAGTTAGTTGTGGAGGGGTGAGATGGACGCGGACCACGCGGTGAAACGCGAGGAGGACAGCGAGGTGATGGTCGAAGACCTGGTGGTCGTACGAGGCAGCCGCGAGGTGCTGCACGACATCTCGCTGCGGGTGCATGGCGGCGAGGTCACCGGCGTCCTGGGTCCGAGCGGGAGCGGGAAGACCACCCTGCTGCGCGCGATCGTCGGGGTGCAACGTACGAAGCGAGGCACCGTCCGGGTGCTCGGCACCCCCGCCGGCACGGCCCGGCTGCGGCGGCGGGTGGGGTACGTGACCCAAGCGCCGAGTGTGTACGCCGACCTCACCGTGAGCCAGAACGCGCGGTACTTCGCCGCCGTGCTCGGCGCCGGCACGCAGGCGGCCGACGAGGCCGTCGACTCGGTCGGGCTCACCGCCGCGCGCGACCAGCTCGTCGCCACGCTGTCGGGTGGACAACGCAGCCGTGCGTCACTCGCCTGCGCCCTGGTCGGCCGCCCCGAGGTCCTGGTGCTGGACGAGCCAACGGTTGGGCTGGACCCGGTTTTGCGCGAGGAGCTGTGGGCGTTGTTCCACCGGCTCGCCGCGGAGGGCGCGACGGTGCTGGTGACCAGCCACGTCATGGACGAAGCAGGACGCTGTGACCGCCTGGTCCTCCTACGCGAGGGTGCCGTCATCGCCGACGACACCCCGGCTGGGCTGCGGCAGCGCACCGGCACCCCGGACCTCGACGAGGCCTTCTTGCGGCTGGTACGGCGCAGCGAGAGCGGGGTGCCGGCATGAGCCCCCGAATCCTGCTCGCGACCGCGGCGCGGGTGCTGCGCCAGCTGCGCCACGATCACCGCACTGTCGGCATGCTGCTCGTGGTGCCGGTCTTGCTGCTCGTACTCGTCGACGCGCTGTTCCCATCCGGCGGGGACGCCTTCGACCGGATCGCACTGGTCATGCTGGGCGTCTTCCCCTTCATCATCATGTTCTTGGTGACCAGCATCGCGATGCTGCGCGAGCGCACGTCCGGCACACTCGAGCGACTCCTCACCACCCCGGCGGCCAAGGCGGACCTCCTCGGCGGCTACGGGCTCGCGTTCGGGTTCGCCGCCGCGGTGCAAGCCACGGTCGTCACCACCGCGGCGTACCTGGTGCTCGGCCTCGACACCGCCGGTCCCGCCGGTCTGGTGGTGCTGGTCGCGGTGGTCGACGCGGTGCTCGGGGTGGCCCTCGGCCTGCTGGCCAGCGCCTTCGCCCGTACGGAGTTCCAGGCCGTCCAGTTCATGCCGGTCATCGTGATCCCCCAGCTGCTGGGGTGCGGCCTGTTCGTCCCGCGCGAGCAGATGGCCGGCTGGCTCCAGGCGCTGTCGGACGTGCTCCCGTTGACGTACGGCGTCGAGGCACTCCAGCAGATCGGTGTCCACAGCACCGCCACCGCCACCCTGTGGCAGGACCTCCTGGTGGTCGCCGGGGTGGCGGTGCTGGGGTTGGCCGTGTCGGCGGCGACCTTGCGCCGGCGTACCCCGTGAGGGACGCAGCGGCGGCCATTACGGACGACCCCGCACGCCGCCGCGGCGGGCGCCGACCCGGTCGGCCCGACACCCGCGCCGCCGTGCTCACCGCAGCCCGGGAGTCCTTCGCTGCCTCCGGTTTCGCCGGAGCGACCGTGCGCCAGATCGCATCCGCGGCCGGCGTCGACCCCGCCCTGATCCACCACTACTTCGGCTCGAAGCGCCAGCTTTTCATCGAGGCCGTACAGGCGCCGGCCGACCCTTCGGTGGCGCTGCGCGAGGTGCTCGAGGGCGACCGTGAGGATGCCGGGCGGCGGTTGGCGACGGGCTTCCTGGCGCTGTGGGACGGACCGGCCGGCGAGCGGGCGGCCGCCCTGCTGCGCTCGGCGCTCAGCGACGAGACCTCCGCCGCGCTGGTCAGGGAGTTCCTGGGCAGCCAGGTGCTGGGCCCCGTGCTGGAGCATCTCGGCACACCCCGCGACGAACGGCCACTGCGCGCCTCCCTGCTGGCAGGCCAGCTGAGTGGGCTGGCCCTCACCCGGTACGTCCTGCGCATCCAGCCCTTGGTCAGCGCGCCCGCGCCCGCGGTCGTGGACGCGGTCGCCCCGGTCCTGCAGCACTACCTCACCGCGGACCTGAGCGGCTCACACCTCAGGTCATGACGATGCCCCCTCCCGGCGCGAAGAGCGGACCCGGGTTGTAGGCGAGCTCCCACAGGTGGTTGTCGAGGTCGGCGACGTAGCTGGAGTAACCACCCCAGAAGGCCTGCTGCGGCGGCTTGACCAACGTGGCCCCGGCCGCCAGCCAGCGCGCCACTGCGTCGTCGACAGCCTGCTCGGACTCCTGATTGCTGGCCAGCGCCACGCCCCGGAACCCCGAGCCGGTGGCTGCCACCCCGGCGTCCGCGGCAAGGTCGGCCCACGCGTACAACGCGAGCGCCGAGCCTCGGGTACGGAAGAAGGCGATGTCCTCGTCTGCCCCCACCCGTGCGAATCCGACGGTCGCGTAGAACGCGGCCGCCCGAGTCAGGTCACTCACACCGAGCGTGATCAGCGTGAGAGGGGCGCTGTCGCTGTGATCGGTCATGTCGGCACGCTAGGAGGTCAGTCTGACACTTCTCCACGGCTGGACAACCCTGGCTGGAGTGGAGCTCATGTCGAGCGCGCACAGGGCCGGCATCGCCATGGCCTCCCAGGCCGTCAGGTCGGGCTCGGCCTCGGTCAGCTCGGCGACCAGCAGGGTCCACGCGGTGCCGTGCCCGACGAGGACCAGGTCGCTGAACGTGCCGGCGAGGAGCCGCCGTACGGCTGCGGTCACCCGACGGCGGGCCTCGGCGGCCGGCTCCCACCCGGGCACCGCGGCTTGCTCGGGAAGCGTGATGGCTCGGCGCACCGCGTCAGCGAAGTACGCCGGGTCGTCGAACCAGGTCACCCCTCGCCGCTGCTCGGCCAGGTCGCGGCACACCTCCACCGGAGCCCCGCGCAGGACGGTGGCGGTCGCCGTGGCCTTCGGCTCGGGGGAACTCACCCAGCGGGCGTGGCGCGGCAGCACATCGGCTTCCCCCAACGCCATCAACGCCGGGTCGGCCGGGTCCGCGAGCGGCCAGTCCGCGGCGGGGACGGCTGAGTCGACCTGAGGGCGCCCGTGGCGTACCAGCCACAGCGAGGTCACGCGCACCAGCGTACGAGGCTCGAGGCGGCAGCGGGGCTCCGGGCTCGCGCGGGGCCAGCCCTCACACCAGCGTGTGCAGCACCAGCCAGGCCACCGGAGCGACGGCGAGCAGCGAGTCGAGCCGGTCCATCATGCCGCCGTGGCCGGGCAGCAGACTGCCCATGTCCTTGACGCCGAGGTCACGCTTGATCAGCGACTCGCCGAGGTCGCCCAGGGTCGCCAGACAGGCCGTGATCACAGCCAGCACGGCGCCCGCCCACCACGGGCCGGCCAGCCCGAGCGTCACCATGAGCACACCGGCGACCAGACACGCGGCGGTCGAACCGGCGAAGCCTTCCCAGCTCTTCTTGGGGCTGATCGTCGGGGCCATCGGGTGCTTGCCCAGCGACGCACCGACGGCGTACCCCCCGACGTCGGAGGCGACGACGACCACGATGAAGGTGGCCACCCGCCAGGCGCCGTCGGGCTCGGCGAGCATCAGCACCACGAAGCTGCCCAGCAGCGGTACGTACGACACCACGAAGACGCCTGCAGTCGCGTCGGCGACGAATCCGTCCGCCCCCTCCACCAGGCGCCAGAGCAGACACGCGAGCCCGGTCAACGCCACCGCGACCGACAGCACCTCGGAACCGCCGAGATAGGAGCCTGCGAGCATCGCCCAGCCACCCACCACGACCGGCACCAGCGGGACCCGGACGCCACGGGTGGCCAGCGCGGAGGCGAGCTCCCACATTCCCAGCGTGCCCGCCGCCAGCACGACGAGCAGGAACAGCGGTTTCAGCACGAACAGCGACGCAACGATGACGACCCCGAGGGCCACCCCGACACCGATGGCGGCGGGCAGATCTCGCCCGGCGCGGCTCGCGGGCAACGCCGGGGTCGGCTGGGTCGTCGGAGGGGGGTCGGTCATGACGGGGCGAGCCAGCGGCTCAGAGCTCGATGAGCTCGGCTTCCTTGTGCTTGAGGAGGTCGTCGATGGCGTCCACGTACTTCTTGGTGAGCCCGTCGAGACGTTTCTCCGCGCCCGTGACGTCGTCCTTGCCGACCTCGCCGTCCTTCTCCATCCGGTCCAGCGCCTGCTTGGCCGAGCGGCGGATGCTCCGCACCGAGACGCGGCCGTCCTCGGCCTTGGACCGGGCCAGTTTGATGTAGTCCTTGCGACGCTCCTGTGTCAGCTCCGGCAGCACCACCCGCAGCACGTTGCCGTCGTTGGCGGGGCTGACGCCGAGGTCGGAGTCGCGGATGGCCTTCTCGATCGCGGTCACCGCGCTCTTGTCGTACGCCGAGATCACGACCACGCGCGGCTCTGGGATGTGGAACGACGCGAGCTGCTGGATCGGCGTCGGCGTGCCGTAGTACTCGGCGGTGATCTTGGCGAACATCGCCGGGTGCGCCCGACCGGTGCGGATCCCGGAAAAGTCCTCGCGGGCCACCTCGACGGCCTTCCCCATCCTCGTCTCGGCATCCTTGAGGGTCTGGTCGATCACGGCTCACTCCTGCTCGGTGGTGCGGAACTCCGTACCTGGCTGGGCGCTGGGCTCAGCGGGGCTGACCAGCGTGCCGATCTTCTCACCCCGCACGACTCGGGCGATGTTGCCCGGCTCCTGCATCCCGAAGATCCGCATCGGAATGCGGTTCTCCATGCACAGGGCGAAGGCTGTCGCGTCTGCGACCTTCAGGCTGCGTTGCAGCGCCTCGGCGTACGAGACCGTCTCGAGCTTGACCGCGTGCGGGTCGACGTTCGGGTCCGCGGTGTAGACACCGTCCACCCCGCTCTTGGCCATCAAGATGATGTCGCAGTGGGTCTCCAGCGCACGCTGGGCGGCAACGGTGTCGGTGGAGAAGTACGGCATGCCCGCCCCGGCGCCGAAGATCACCACGCGGCCCTTCTCGAGGTGCCGGATGGCCCGCCGCGGGATGTACGGCTCGGCGACCTGCCCCATGGCGATCGCGGTCTGTACGCGGGTCTCGACGCCCTGCTTCTCGCAGAAGTCCTGCAGGGCCAGGCAGTTCATGACGATGCCGAGCATGCCCATGTAGTCGGCGCGGGCACGGTCCATGCCGGCCTGCTGCAGCTCGGCGCCGCGGAAGAAGTTGCCGCCGCCGAGCACGATCGCGACCTGGACGCCGGAGCGGGAGACCTCGGCGACCTCGCTGGCGATGGAGTGCACGACGTCGGGATCGACGCCGACCCGGCCGCCCCCGAACACCTCACCGGACAGCTTGAGCAGCACCCGACCGTACGAGCCGGCGTTGACCGGTAGCGAGACGGCGCCGTCGGCCAGGGATGTCGTGGTCACGGGTGCGGCCTCCTGCTCCGGCGCTGCGCCGGGTTCGTCGCTGGTTGGGTACGGGACGAGCGTCCCGCGTCGGCTCAGGACTGGCCCACCTCGAAGCGGGCGAATCGCTTCACGGTGACTCCGGCCTGGTCGAGGACCGCTCGTACCGTCTGCTTCGAGTCCTGGACGCTGGCCTGGTCGAGCAGCACCACGTCCTTGAAGAAGCCGTTGAGGCGACCTTCGACGATCCGCGTCAGCGCCTGCTCGGGCTTGCCCTCCTCGCGTGAGGTCGCCTCGGCGATCTCACGCTCCTTGGCGACGATGTCGGCTGGGACCTCCTCGCGGCTGACGTACTGCGGGCGCATGGCAGCGATCTGCATGGCCACTGCGCGTGCGCTGTCGGTGTCGGCGCCGTCGAACTCGACCAGCACGCCCACCGCGGGCGGCAGGTCGCTGGCGCGGCGGTGCAGGTAGCTGACCACGTGGCCGTCGAAGTAGGCGACCCGCCCGAGCTCGATCTTCTCGCCGATGACTGCTGCCGCTGCGGAGACGCCCTCCTCGACGCTCCCCTTGCCGTCGAGCGGCTGCCCGAGCAGGGAGGGTACGTCGGTCGACCCGCTGCGCTCGGCGACGGCGGCGATGTCGCTGGCGAGCTGCTGGAGCTGCTCGCCCTTGGCGACGAAGTCGGTCTCACAGTTGAGCTCGACCAGCGCGCCTCCCGACGAGGCCACGAGGCCGGCCGATGCGTGCCGCTCGGCACCACGCTTGGCGGCCTTGGCCGCTCCCTTGACCCGCAAGATCTCGACAGCCCTGTCCATGTCGCCGTCGGCCTCGGTGAGCGCCTTCTTGCAATCCATCATGCCCGCGCCGGTGAGGTCGCGGAGCGTCTTGACGTCAGCGGCGGTGATGTTCGCCATGACCTGCTCTCTCGTGCTCGGACTCGACCGACGACGTCGGCTGGGTGATGGGTAGGGCCTGGGACGGGTCCCGCCGCGGCGCTGGGTGCAGGCGGGGGGCGGGGCTCAGGCCTGCTCGGTGTCGTTCGACTCGGACTGCACCGCGGCGGCGTCGGCGGGGGCGTCGACCCCGGCCCCGGTCTGCACCTCCGCGCCCTCGACTGGCTCGACTGGCTCGACTGGCTCGACTGCAGAGGCGGCAGCAGCCTCGCTCTGCACCTCGGCGACCTCGTCGGCGACCTCGTCCGTGAGCTCGACCTCGGCGAGATCCGACAACGGAGTGTCCGACGGCTCGGTCTGCACGGTGTGGTGGGCCTCGACCCCACTCGGCACCCCGGTGGCCTCGCTAGAGGCGCCCGTGGCCTCGCTGGCCGGGGTGGCGTCGCCGGTGTCCCCGGCGGTCGCCTCCACCGCGGCCTCGTCGGCGGTGCCCGAGAGCAGCTCGCGCTCCCAGGCGGCCAACGGCTCCTCGGCACCGAGCTCGGCACCGGTGACCTCGTCGCCGCTGCGGGCACCGGCCCGGCCGATCAGACCCTCCGCGACGCCGTCGGCGACCACCCGGGTGAGCAGCGCGACCGACCGGATCGCGTCGTCGTTGCCCGGGATGGGGTAGTCCACGTCGTCGGGGTCGCAGTTGCTGTCCAGGATCGCGATCACCGGGATGCCGAGCTTCTTGGCCTCCTCCACGGCGAGGTGCTCCTTGTTGGTGTCGACCACCCACACTGCCGACGGGACCCGCAACATGTCCCGGATGCCGCCCAGCGTGCGCTCGAGCTTGTCGCGCTCGCGTTTCATCTGGAGCAGCTCCTTCTTGGTCTTACCCGAGCCCGCGACATCGTCGAAGTCGACCTCGTCGAGCTCCTTGAGCCGCTGTAGGCGCTGGTGGACCGTCGCGAAGTTGGTGAGCATCCCGCCCAGCCAGCGCTGGTTGACGTAGGGCATGCCGACGCGGGTCGCCTGCTCGGCGATGCTCTGCTGGGCCTGCTTCTTGGTGCCCACGAAGAGGATGACGCCGCCCTTGGCGACCGTGTCCTTGATGTAGGCGAACCCGCGGTCGATGTAGGACAACGACTGCTGCAGGTCGATGATGTAGATGCCGTTGCGCTCGGTGAAGATGAACCTCTTCATCTTCGGGTTCCACCGGCGGGTCTGGTGCCCGAAGTGGACGCCGCTCTCGAGCAGCTGTCGCATGGTGACGACGGCCATGGCCGTGCTCCTCTGGTCGGACGTCGCGCGCGGTGGCGCGGCGTCGTGCCTGGTTGTCGCGCCGACGGTGTCGACGCCCTGTCACCCGACGTGCGTCCCACCCGTCGCGGGCTAGCCGGTCAGGGACCACAAGACGCACCCGCGAGGCGGCGGTGTGCGGGTGTGCGAAGTCGCCTGCCGGAGCAGACGCTGGCCGCAGTCTACGCCAGCGGCGCCGTCGCCCACGAATCCGACCGCTCCGCCTACACAGGCGGCCCGGCCGGCGCAGTTGTCCACCCGCGGCCGGTCGGCTCGCCCAGCCCACGCGTCCCGCGGCAGGCTCCCCGGCATGGACCCGCACCTGCTCCCTCCGCGCCCCCGCCGGTCACCCGGGCGCCCCGGCCGATCACCCCGGTGCCCGCGCCGGTCACCGAGGTGGTGCCGGAGCCGCCGGCGCGAAGAGATGTCACCGGCTGCAGCGGCTCGGCTGGCTGCGGTGGCTGCGGTGGCGGCGGTGGCTGCGGTGGCTGTGGTGCCGCTCGGGGGAGCGTCCGCGCTGGCTGACAGCGGCTGGCTGTGGCCGCTGTCGCCTCGTCCAGCCGTCGTCCGCGGCTTCGAGCCGCCCCCGGGGCCGTACGCGCCCGGCCACCGCGGGGTCGACCTGGGTGGCACGGCCGGCCAGCGCGTGCTCGCGGTCGCCGACGGGGTGGTCAGCTTCACCGGTCGCGTCGCGGGTGTCGGCGTGGTGTCGGTCGACACCGCCGCGGGTCGGGTCACCTACCAACCAGTGATGGCTACCGTGCGCCGCGGTGAGCCGGTGGTCGCTGGTGAGGTCCTCGGTGCGCTGTCCACCGTCGGCGGCCACTGCCTGCCGCGGGCGTGCCTGCATCTTGGGCTCGTCGTCGGCGACACGTACCACGACCCACTGGCGCTGCTGGGCGGCGGAGCGGTGCGGCTCCTGCCGATCAGCGCTCCGCTGGCACCGACCGGCCCCCCGGCCGGCGCCGTCGCTTCGACCTCGGCAGGACCTGGGCCGCGACCCGTCGAGGTCGGCCTCGGGGCCGCACTCGGCCTCTCGTTCTGACCACGGCTCGCACGGGGACAGACCGCTGCAGGCCGGCCCGGCGTGCGGGTGCCCGTGAGCCGGTCGGGGTCAGGCGCGTGGGTGCGCCAGCCGGTAGGCCTGCCGCAGTCGTTCGCTGGTCACGTGGGTGTAGACCTGCGTGGTGGCCAGGGATGCGTGACCGAGGATCTCCTGCACGCTGCGCAGGTCGGCGCCGCCTTCCAGCAGGTGGGTGGCAGCGGTGTGCCGCAACCCGTGCGGTCCGATGTCCGGCGCGCCGTCCACCCCGGCCACCCGCTCGTGCACCATCCGGCGTACGCCGCGGGGGTCCCAACGCCCGCCGCGCACGCCGAGCAGGAGCGCGGCACCGCTGTCCGGGTGGGCCAGCGCGGGTCGTCCGAAGCTCAACCAGCGCTCGACCGCCCGGTGGGCGGGGCGCCCGTACGGCACCGAGCGCTCCTTGTCACCCTTGCCGATCACCCGCACCACCCCCCGACCGGTGTCCAGGTCGTCGACGTCGAGACCCACCAGCTCGCCGACTCGGATGCCGGTGGCATACAGCAGCTCGAGCGCCGCTGCGTCACGCAGACCGGTGGGTCCGTCGTCGGCCGCCCCGGCCGACGCGGCGTCGAGGAGCACGCGGGCCTCGTCCTGGCGGAGGCTCGACGGCAACGACGCCTGGCGGCGCGGTGTGCCCAGCAAGGCGCCCGCATCCACCGCGCAGCGACCCGTGCGCAGCAGCCATGCGGTGAACACCCGCGCCGACGTGGCCCGGCGGGCCACAGTGGACCGGGCCCTCCCGCGGGTCTGCAGGGAGGCGAGCCAGGAGCGCAGCACCCGCAAGTCGAGGGACGAGGGGTCCTCCACACCCAGTCGCCCGGCGTGCTCGGCGAGGGAGGCGAGGTCGGTCAGATAGGCCCGGACCGTGTGGGCAGACAACCCGCGTTCGGATACGAGGTGCCGGTGGTAGACCGCGAGCACACGCTGCCAGGCCGGTGGGAGGGAGCTGCCAGGGCGCAGTCGGTTGGCGCCGCTGCCTACGACGCCCCCGCCTACGTCGCCCAGACTGTGCATGGCTCGACTGTGCGGCCAGCCGGGCGCACCGGCAAGCCGCCACACCGCTGCGATCGGCCGTGCGGCGGCCCGCCTGAGTGGAACCGAGTCACGGGGGGCTCGCGGCCCGCGGCCGACCCGTGACCAGCCGGACCCCGTCGCCGGACAGCCGCACGCCGTGGACGTCTTGATGCACGACGCCGGCCGCGACCAGAGCCGCGAGTGCGTCGCATACCTCGGACTGCGGGAGCCTGGCGCGTGCGGCCACGGCTGCAACCGGGTGGGAGCCGTGGATGGTCAGCGCCTCGAGCACCTGCTGGTGGGTGCCACCGAGCAGGTCGAACGCCCTCGCGGGCAGGCGGGGCGGCTCCAGCAGCCCCGAGCCCGCCGGGGCCACCGCCTCCCACACCTGCTCGGCGTCGCACACGAGGAGCGCTCCACCGTCACGTAGCAGGCCATGGACACCGGCAGAGGCGGTGCTCGTGACCGGACCGGGGACGCCCATCGTCACCCGGCCAAGGCCCAGGGCCCAGTGGGCGGTGTTCAGGGCGCCGCTGCGCACGGCCGCTTCGACGACGACGGTGCCGACGGACATCGCGGCGATGAGCCGGTTGCGGGCCAGGAAGCGCCAGCGGGTAGGCGTTGAGCCAGGCGGCAGCTCGCTGACGACCAGGCCTTCGGCGCCGACCCGGTCGAGCAGGGCGGTGTGGGCCCGCGGGTAGGCCACGTCGACCCCGCAGGCCAGCACCGCCACCGTCGGTCCCCGCAGCGCCAACGAGCCCCGGTGGGCAGCGGAGTCGATGCCGAACGCGGCCCCCGAGACGCTGGCCACGTCGCGCTCGGCGAGTCCCGCGCCCAGCTGTCCGGCGACCGACTCGCCGTACGAGGTGGCCGACCGGCAGCCGACGACGGCGACGGAGCGCTCGAGGGTGTCCGACAGCTCGCGCGGCCCGCGTGCCCAGAGGCCGAGCGGCGGACCGGCCCGCCGGTTGAGCGGTGCCGCCAGGTCGAGATCGGTGAGCCGGTCGGGCCACTCGACGTCACCGGGCACGACCCACCGGCCACCGGTGCAGGAACTGGTGTGCAGGAGCGCCGCCGCGCGGTCGACCAGGTCGCGGCGTGGCCCGAGGAACCAGCCCTCCGGGGCCGGCGAACCGTCGGGCAGAGCGCCCGAGCGGACGGCCTCCAGCGTGGCCGAGACGCCGTGTTCGATGACGGCGATGGCCATCGCAGGATCGCCGGCTTCGGCTCGCAAGGAGAGCTCGAGCCGCTCCAGCGCGCCATCGGGTGCGATCGATGAGGCGCTCATGCCGACAGCTCCTGCGACATGCCTGCGGAGCGATCGAGCGCAATGGCGGCGGAGTGCCGCAGCCCCCACGCGGCGTCCACGTCGTCGGAGGACGGCTGGGCGCGTCCAGCCAGATCGGCCACCGTCCAGGCGAGCCGTACCACCCGGTCGAGCCCGCGGGCCGAGGCCACACCACGGCGGACCGGCTGCTCGAGTCGGCTGGCCGCGGCGTCCGACAGCGGCCACTGCTTGCGCAGGTCCGGCCCGGGCACGTCACTGTTGCGATACCACGGCGTCCCCGCGAGGCGGTGTTGCGCCCGGGCCCGGGCCGCGAGCACCCGGGCAGCCACCACGTCGCTGCCCTCTGCCGTCGCGAGCCGGTCGAGCAGCTCGTGACGGGGGACGGGCAGCACCTCGCGGGAGATGTCGACCCGGTCGCGGACCGGGCCCGAGATCCGGTCGCGGTAGCGGCGCATCACCGTCGGTGTGCAGGTGCACTCCGGTCCGGGTGCCTGGCCGCACGGACACGGGTTCGCGGCCAACACGAGCAGGAAGCTGGCCGGGTAGGTCGCGCTGGCGTCGGCGCGGCTGATCGTCACCTGTCCGCTCTCCAAGGGTTGGCGCAGCGCCTCGAGGACGTGGGCGGCGAACTCGGGCGCCTCGTCCATGAACAGCACGCCGTGATGGGCCAGCGACATGGCACCGGGACGGATCATCCGGCTGCCGCCACCGACGATCGAGGCCACGCTCGCGGTGTGGTGGGGGTCGACGAACGTCGGCCGGTTGAGCAGCGGTGTCTCGGGCGTCAGCAGCCCGGCGACCGAGTGGACGGCGCTGACCTCCAGTGCCTGTGTGCAGGTGAGGTCGGGCAGTAGCCGGGGCAGGCGCTCGGCGAGCATCGTCTTGCCCGCGCCAGGTGGTCCCTCCAGCAGCAGGTGATGTCCGCCGGCGGCAGCCACCTCCACCGACCAGCGGGCGGCCGTCTGCCCGACGACGTCGGCGAGGTCGAGGGTCGACGTCCGGTCGCCCGCGCGCCAGGACGCCGTGGGTCCGAGGTCGAGCGGCGGGACGGGGGGGTCGTCGGGCTCCTCCTCCCCGCGCAGCATCGCCATCACCTGACGCAGCGACCGCATCCCCACCACCGACAGGCCCGGGACCACCTCGGCTTCGGCCACGTTGACCTCGGGCACCACCAGCCGTAGCCAGCCGGCCTCCGCGGTCGCGAGCGCCGACGGGAGCACCCCCGGCACGGCCCGCAGCCGGCCGTCGAGCGCGAGCTCGCCCAGCAGCACCGTGCCGGCCAACGACTCGGGGTCCACGACGCCCGAGGCGCTGAGCACCGCGAGGGCGATGCCCAGGTCGTACTGGGCGCCTCCCTTGGGCAGCGACGCCGGGGACAGGGCAATCGTGATGCGCCGGTTGGGCCAGGGGTGGCCGCTGTTGATGACCGCGGCCCGGCACCGGTCGCGCGCCTCGGTGACCGACGTGTCGGGTCGACCGACGAGCACCGTCTTGGGCAACCCCTGGCCGAGGTCTGCCTCGATCTCCACCATCTTGCCGTGGACTCCTACCAGCGCGACTGACTCGGTGCGTCCGATCGCCATCAGGCGACACCGCGCAGGTGATCGACCTGGGCGGCGCCTCGCCGCGGCAGGAGCACACCCACCACGTCGACGCGGACCCCCACCGGGGCGAACGGGTGCTCGGCCAGCCAACGCGCGGCGAGCCGGCGCAGCCGGGCGGCCTTGCGGTCGGTGACCGCCTCCAGCGGGGAGCCGAACAGCTCGCTGGACCGGGTCTTGACCTCGACCACGACGAGGTCGTCGCCGTCTCGGCACACCAGGTCGAGCTCCCCCAGCGGGCAGCGCCAGTTGCGGTCGAGCACCTCGAGCCCGGCGGAGCGCAGCCGGCGCTCGGCCAACTGCTCGCCGTACTGCCCGACCGCCCTGCGCCGTTGCGCCGTCGACGCCATGGCACCACCTCCGTGTCCGTCCCAGCAGGAGCCTGGTCAGGTGGAGGCCGTAGTGGTGCCACTCACCGCACGCCTGGGGACAACCGAGCCGTCACGGCCGGTTGTGCACACCGAGCGGCCGGGGCGGAAGGCCTGCTGCCGGCCCAGCGGCGCGGCGCACGTTGACGAACCGCCACCGGTGCTCGGGGCAGGGCCCGTGGGCGGTGAGGGCCTGCTCGTGCCGGTCGGTGCAGTAGCCCTTGTGGACGTCGAACTCGTACTGGGGGAAGTGCTGGTGCACCTCGCCCATGATCCGGTCCCGGGTCACCTTGGCGACGACCGAGGCGGCGGCGATCGACGCCGTCACGCGGTCGCCCTTCCACATCGCGAGCCCCGGAACGCCGAGACCGTCCACGCTGAAACCGTCGGTGAGGACGTACGCCGGGCGCACGGTGAGCCGGGCCAGCGCCCGCCGCAGCGCCTCGACGTTGGCCACGTGCATGCCGAGGCGGTCGCAGTCGGCGGCCGGCACCACGACCACGCTCCAGGCGGCCGCCCGGCGTACCACGTCCTCGTAACAGGCTTCCCGGCGACGCTCGGTGAGCAGCTTGGAGTCGGCCAGACCCGGCAACTCACCGGGCCGGCCGGCCGGCAGGATGACGGCGGCCGCGACCAGTGGGCCGGCGCAGGCACCCCGACCGGCCTCGTCGACCCCGGCCACCGGCGTCATGCCGTGCCGGCGCAGCGCGCGTTCGTACCCGTGCAGGCCGGCGTCACGCCGGATCGTCGCCCCGCAGGGCAACCCGCTCACGAGCCCGACGACGGCCCGCCGCCCGCAGGGACGTCCGTGAAGACGTCACCGGCGCCGTCGACGACCTGGATACGCGACCACGGCCAGACGACCGTCCACACCTTGCCGACCACGTCGTCGGCCGGTACGAAGCCTCCGCCGGGGGCGCCGAGGTGCGCTCGGGAGTCGCTGGAGTCACTGCGGTTGTCGCCCATGACCCACAAGTCGCCGTCCGGCACCGTGACGTCGAAGGGGGTCAGTGACGGCTCGGTCCCGCGGGGGAGATATGTCTCGTCGATCGGCTCGCCGTTGATCGAGAGGCGCCCGTCGGGGTCACAGCATCTGACCCGGTCACCACCGATGCCGACGACTCGCTTGACCAGGTGGCCACCGGTGGGGTAGAGCCCCACGACGCTGAGTCCCTGCTGGAGCGGGTTGGTGGCTTCGCGGCCCTCGTTCGGCCCCAACCAACCACCCGGGTCGTCAAAGACGACGACCTCACCGCGATCCACGTCGCCCGTCCAGTACGTGACCTTCTGAACCAGGATCCGGTCGTTCTTGTCCAGCGTGGTCTCCATGGAGCCCGACGGGATGTAGAAGGCCTGGACCAGGAACGTCTTGACCAGGACCGCGAGCACCAGCGCGGTGGCCAGCAGCACCAGGACCTCCTGCCACAGCGGGAGGGCCTTCTTCGATGCTGGCTTCTTCACGGTGGTGTTCGAGGTCACGCCGGTGAGCCTAGCCGGGCAGAGGCGACCGAACGGGTCAGCGACCGGTGACCGGGTCGCGCCGCTCCTTGATCTTGGCTGCCTTGCCGCGCAGGTTGCGCAGGTAGTAGAGCTTCGCGCGTCGCACGTCGCCCCGGGTGACGACCTCGATCTTCTCGAAGATCGGGGAGTGCAGGGGGAACGTCCGCTCGACGCCCACCCCGAAGCTCACCTTGCGCACCGTGAACGTTCGGCCGATGCCGGATCCCTGGATCCGGATGCAGACGCCCTGGAAGATCTGGACTCTGGAGCGGTTGCCCTCCACCACGCGCACGTGCACCTTGAGGGTGTCACCGGCCCTGAAGTCGGGCAGGTCGCTGCGCAGGCTGCCAGCAGCCAGGGCGTCGATGGGGTGGGTCGTCTGGGGGGGCATGGCGTCTCTTCCTCGTCGGTGCCACAGGTCATCGACGACACGGTCGCGAAGTGAGGTCAACAGGTCACCGGTCGACGTCGCGGACCCTCCCCTGTGGCAGAGGGACCGTCGTGCCACCCACCGGGGACGGCCGGGACGTGTGGCGCCAGCCGACAAGTGTGCCACAGGGCGAACGCGGCGCCGACATGGGTCAGGACGATGCCGGGTCGGCCGGCGGGAGCAGGTCGGGGCGGCGGGCGGCCGTACGGCGCAGGGACTGTTCCCGGCGCCAGGCCGCGATCCGGCCGTGGTTGCCCGAGCGCAGCACCTCGGGTACGTCGCGGCCACGCCAGCTGGGCGGCTTGGTGTAGACGGGGTACTCCAGCAGGGGGCCGTCGACGCCACGGGTGTGCGACTCCTCGGCCAGCGACGCGGGGTTGCCGAGGAAGCCCGGCAGCAGGCGCACCACCGCCTCCACGATGGCCAGCGTCGCGACCTCTCCCCCGGTGACGACGTAGTCCCCGATCGAGAGTTCCTCGACCGGCATCCGGGTCGCGGCCTCCTCGACGACTCGGTGGTCGATCCCCTCGTACCGACCGCAGGCGAACAGCAGCCAGGGCAGCCGCGCCAGGCGCTCGGCCTCGGCCTGGGTGAACAGCCGCCCGGCGGGCGTCGGCACGACGAGCGTCGGCGGTTCGGCGTCGGGCGGCACGAGCACGTCCAGGGCGTCGCCCCACGGGCCTGGCGACATGACCATGCCGGCTCCCCCGCCGTACGGCGTGTCGTCGACGGTGCGGTGCCGGCCGGAGGTCCAGCGACGCAGGTCGTGCACGTGCAGGTCGACCAGGCCGCGGTCTCGCGCCTTGCCCGACAGCGACAGGTCGAGCGGCGCGAGGTAGGCCGGGAAGATGCTGACGACGTCGATGCGCATGGCGCTCAGCCCGAAGCTCTGGTGGTGGGACCAGCTTCGTCCGGGTCGAGCAGGCCCGCCCGGTCCGACACCACGATGCGGCCCGCCGCCACGTCGACGACGGGGACGAGCTCGGTCACGAACGGCACGAGCGCCTCTCGGCCGTCACCTCGCCGCACGCTCAGCAGCTCCTGGGCGGGCAGGTGCAGTACCGACTCGACGGTGCCGACCGCGGAACCGGTGGCGTCGTGCACGGCGAGCCCGACCAGCTGATGGTCGTAGAACTCCTCAGGGTCCTCGGGGCGCTCGTCGGCGTCGACGTCGACGGCGAGGGTGGCCCCGCTCAGCTGCTCGGCCGCGGTGCGGTCGGGAACCTGTTCGAACGTCACCAGCAGACGCCCCGCGTGCGGGCGGACGGCGGCAACGGTCAGCGTGGCGTACCGGAGACTCGGCGCCACCCGCAGCGACGTGCCGACGCCAAATCGCCGCGCGGGTTCGTCGGTGCGTACGTCGACGCTGACCTCGCCACGGACGCCGTGCGCGCGCCCGATGCGGCCGACCACCACCTCGACCACAGGAACTGGCTGCCCCTCAGCGCCGGTCGACGTCGACGAAGTCGATCCGCGCACCGCTCCGCCCCGCCAGCGCCCCCACGACGGTTCGGATGGCGGTGGCCGTCCGGCCGCCGCGGCCGATCACCTTGCCGAGGTCCTCCGGGTGCACGCGCACCTCGAACACCAGACCCCGGCGCAGCTCCTTGGCGCGCACCCGTACGTCATCGGGGTTGTCGACGATGCCCCGGACCAGGTGCTCGATGACCTCGGTCACCACGAGGCTCAGGCCTCGCTGCTCTCGGTCGGGGCCTTCTCCGCCTCGGCGGAGGGTGCCTCAGCAGGTGCCTCAGCAGGTGCCTCAGCCGGAGCCTCCGTGGGGAGCTCGGCCGGGGTCTCGGCTGCCGGCGTCTCGGCCGGAGGCTCTGCCGGGGTCTCTGCCGGAGGTTCCGCCGCGGGTGCCTCGGCGGCGGGTGCCTGCGCTGCCGCAGGCGCGGCCGCCGGCGCCGCGGGTGCCTCGGCGGCGGGTGCCTGCGCTGCCGCAGGCGCGGCCGCCGGCGCCGCAGCGGCCGGTGAGTCGGCAGCCGGCGCGTCGTCGGCCGGCGGTGCCTTGCGGCTGCGCCGGGTGACCGCCTCGGACCGAGTTTCGCTGGCGGAGTCCTTGAGCGCCTCGTTGAAGATCTCGGTCTTGTCGCGCTTCGGCGCCGCCTCCAGCAGCGGCGGAGGGGCTGGCTCGCCCGTGAACTTCTGCCAGTCGCCGGTCTTGCGCAGCAGCGCTGCCACGGGCTCACTGGGCTGGGCTCCGACCCCCAGCCAGTACAGGGCGCGGTCGCTGTCGACCACGATGACCGACGGGTCGGCCTTGGGGTGGTACTTGCCGATCTCCTCGATGACTCGGCCGTCTCGCTTGGTGCGCGAGTCGGCGACGACGATGCGGTAGTACGGCTGGCGGATCTTGCCCATGCGCTTCAGGCGAATCTTGACGGCCACGACTGTGGGTGTCTCCTGTCGGTACGTGTCTGGGATGGACCTCCGCGCACGGTGGGGACGCGACGCTCAGGTCCGAGTGCCGCCGCTTCCAGATGAGAGGGGCCGGACGCGGTCGGGCTCGACCGTGCAGTCTGCCAGACGTCGGTGACGGGCTCCCAATCGGCGCACAGCACGGGGCGCACAGCCGTGAGCGGACGACCCTGGGCTGGACAACCGTTGGCGACGCCCGCGAGGGTGACCCGATGCCTAAGCCTCTCGATCCCCGGTCTCTGTCGGCGTTCCATGCCCGGCTCCCGTACGGCGAGCGGCTCAGCGCCGAGCCCGTCCTCGGCGGCGCGTTCTTCCCCTTCGACGGCGACGTGTCGGTCGTACCGCTGGACGAGCCGGTGGTGCCGGAGCCGCAGCGTCAGGGCGAGGGCGGCGCCGGTTGTCTTCGCTGCGAGCACCCGGACAAGGACACGATCTGGCGGGACGCGCGGTGGCGGGTGCACCTGGTGGACGAGCCGGTCGGCTTGCCGTTCATGGCCTGCCTGGCGCCGCTGGAGCACACCACGTTGTCGGCGATGCGCCCCGAGGTGGTCGCTGACCTCGGGCCGCTGATCCAACGAGTGGCGGCCGGGATCGGGCGGATCGAGGGAGTGGGCCGGGCGCACTTCTCGCGCTGGGGAGACGGTAGCGAGCACTTCCACCTGTGGTTCCTCGCCCGGCCGCTGGGGATGATGCAGATGCGCGGAGCCATGCTCGCGGTCTGGGACGACCTGCTGCCCCGCGTCCCCGACTCGGAACGCAGCGCTGCGGCGGGTGTCGTGGCCGCGGCCCTGGCCGAGGGCGGCGGCGAGGCGGTTGGCGACGGGCTGCGCTGAGGCCGCGACTCAGGTCACGACCCGGCCGCGCAGCACGACCCGGGCCGGCGCGGACAGCACTGCGAGGTCGGCCAGCGGGTCGGCGTCGTACACACAGAAGTCGGCCCGGGCTCCCTCCTCGAGACCGGGACGGCCGAGCCACTCCCGCGCCGCCCAGGAGGCTGCGCCCAGTGCCTCGAACGGGGTCAGACCGTACGTCGCGAGCTCTCGCACCTCGGCGGCGATCAGGCCGTGCGGCAGGACCCCGCCGGCGTCGGTGCCGGCGTAGATGGGTACGCCGGCCTCGTGCGCGGCGCCGATGGTCTCCCGCCGCCGGGCGTGCAGCTCGCGCATGTGCTGCGCGTACGCGGGGAACTTGGCGTCCGCCTGCTCGGCGTAGCCGGGAAAGTTGTCCAGCTGCTTGACCGTCGGCACCAGCGCGGTACCACGGGCGACCATCGCGTCGATCAGGTCGGGCGACAGGCCGGTGCCGTGCTCGAGGCAGTCGATGCCGGCGTCGATCAGGTCGGGCAGGGCGGCCGCACCGAAGACGTGTGCGGTCATCCGTACGCCGTGCTCGTGCGCGGTCGCCACCGCCGCCCGGACCGCGTCACCTGGCCACGACGGGGTCAGGTCGCCCGCGTCCCGGTCGATCCAGTCGCCGACGATCTTGACCCAGCCGTCGCCGCGCCTTGCCTCCTGAGCCACGTACGCAGACAGGTCCTCCGGCTCGACCTCGTGCGCGTACGCGCGGATGTAGCGTCGCGTGCGTGCGATGTGCCTCCCGGCGCGGATGATCTCCGGCAGGTCCAGCCGCTCGTCGAGCCAGCGGGTGTCGGCGGCTGACCCGCAGTCGCGCAGCAGCAACGCACCCGCGTCGCGGTCGGCGGTGGCCTGCTCGACCTGCTCGTTCGGCCCGACCGCGCCGTCGGCGTCCAGCCCCACGTGGCAGTGTGCGTCGACGAGCCCCGGCACGACCCACCCGGTGCCGAGGTCGGTCGCTTCCGCGCGGGGAGCGTCGTAGCTGATCCGCCCGTCCACGACGTACAGGTCTCGACGATCGCCGGATGGCAGCACCGTGCCTCGTACCCGCAGCACCTCACCCATGGGGCGACCGTAGTGGCGAGCAGCGTCGTCGAGAGGTCCGACGTGAGCGCAGCGGGCTTTCCAGCCGACGTTGCCACCTCTGGCGTGAGTCGGATGGGCCCTTGCAGGCGCCCAAGGTCACCTGGGCTCACGTCAGTGTTGTGGGGAGGGCACCCAAGGGCACCTGGGCTCACGTCAGTCCCGCCAGCTGTGCCCGCAGAGATTGGTTCGGGGTGGCCCCGGTGCCGCCCTATGGGACCGGGGCCACCCCGGTGCCGCCCTATGGGACCGGGGCCACCCCGGTCCCACCCCACCCAAGGCCGGCGCGCTCAGAGCAGGTCGCGCAGCTCCTTGGGGAGCTCGAAGTCGGCACCACCAGGCAACTCCACCGGTGCTTCCGGACTGCCGAACGGGTTGGCCGGGGAGGCCGGTGCAGTGGCCCGCTCCTTGGCCTCGGCAGCCCGCTTGGCCGGGTTGCCGGACGCCCGCTTGGTGCGGCCCTTGGTGGGCTGCTGGCGACCCTTGCTGCGTTTGCCCGCTCCCGGCAATCCGGGCATGCCTGGCATCCCCGGCATTCCGCCACCACTTGCGAGCTGCATCATCATCTTGCGGGCCTCGAAGAATCGGTCGACGAGATTGTTGACGTCACTGACCGCGGTGCCCGAGCCCCTGGCGATTCGGCCGCGCCGAGAGCCGTCGAGAATCTTCGGGTCAGTGCGCTCGGCCGGCGTCATCGACAAGATCACGGCCTGGATCCGGTCGATCTCCCGCTCGTCGATGCCGGCGATCTGGTCCTTGTACTGGGCCATCCCGGGGATCATCGCGAAGATCTTCGACAGCGAGCCCATCTTGCGCACCGCCTGCATCTGCTGCAGGAAGTCGTCGAGGGTGAAGTCGGTGCCCTTGCCCTGCAGCTTGGCCGCCGCAGCGGCGGCCTGGTCGGCGTCGAACGCCTTCTCGGCGTGCTCGATCAGCGTGAGCATGTCGCCCATGCCCAGGATGCGCGAGGCCATCCGGTCGGGGTGGAAGACGTCGAAGTCGGTGAGCTTCTCGCCGTTGGAGGCGAACATGACCTGCTGGCCGGTGACCTGGGCCACCGAAAGGGCGGCGCCGCCACGGGCGTCGCCGTCGAGCTTGGACAGCACGACGCCGGTGAACCCGACGCCCTCGGCGAAGGCCTCGGCGGTACGCACCGCGTCCTGGCCGACCATCGCGTCGACGACGTACAGCACCTCGTCGGGTGAGACGGCCGCCCTGATGTCGGCGGCCTGCTGCATCAGCTCGGTGTCGACACCGAGCCGGCCGGCGGTGTCGACGACCACCACGTCGTGCAGGGTGCGGCGGGCGTGCTGGATCGAGTCGCGCGCGACCTGCACGGGATCACCCACGCCATTGCCCGGTTGCGGCGCGTAGACGGTCACGCCGGCCTGACCCCCGACGACCTGCAGCTGGGTCACCGCATTGGGTCGCTGCAGGTCGGCGGCGACCAGCATGGGGGTGGTCCCCTGCTCCTTGAGCCAACGGCCGAGCTTGCCGGCGAGCGTCGTCTTGCCGGAGCCCTGGAGCCCGGCGAGCATGATGACGGTCGGCGGCTGCTTGGCGAACCGCAGCCGCCGGGTCTGGCCGCCGAGAATCTCGACGAGCTCCTCGTTGACGATCTTGACGACCTGCTGTGCGGGATTGAGCGCCTCGCTGACCTCCGCGCCGGTGGCCCGTTCCCTCACCTTGGCGATGAACGCCCGTACGACGGGGAGGGCCACGTCGGCCTCGAGCAGAGCCACCCGGATCTCGCGGGCGACGGCGTCCACATCGGCCGGTGAGAGGCGACCCTTGCCGCGCAGGTTCTTGAACGTCGCGGCGAGCCGGTCTTGCAGCGTGTCGAACACGAAGGAGTACCTCAGCACAGACAGGTCGGGAAACGGGTGGCGACTCCCGGTCGGTCACCGTTCGACGCCAACGGCCAGCCTATCCGTCGCGCGGCGAGCTCAGACCTGCCTGACGTCGTCGGCTACGGCGTTGGCCACGTCCGGGGCGAGTGGCCGCCCCGTCGGGCCCACCAGGTAGAACACGTCGTGCGCCTGCGGTCCGAGCGTGTCTAGGTGGGCCGACCGGACGTCGACGCCACGTCGCACACCGCCCACAGCAGCCCTCGGCGGTCAGGCGGCGGGCTCAGGCGGCGTCGAGCAGCGCGTCGACGAAGTCCTCGGCGTCGAACGCCGCGAGGTCGTCTGCACCCTCCCCGAGACCCACCAGCTTGACCGGCACGCCCAGTTCGCGTTGTACGGCCACCACGATGCCGCCCTTGGCGGTCCCGTCGAGCTTGGTCAGCACGATCCCGGTCACGTGGACGACCTCGGCGAACACCCTGGCCTGTACCAGACCGTTCTGCCCGGTCGTGGCGTCGATGACCAACAACACCTCGGTGACCGGCGCCTGCTTCTCGATGACCCGTTTGACCTTGCCCAGCTCGTCCATGAGGCCAGTCTTGGTGTGCAACCGCCCGGCGGTGTCGACCAGCACGGTGTCGACCTCGCGCTCGGCTCCCTCGCGCACTGCCTCGAAGGCGACGCTGGCCGGGTCACCGCCCTCCGGGCCGCGCACGGTGTCCACGCCGACCCGCTCCCCCCATGTCTGTAGCTGGTCGGCCGCAGCCGCGCGGAACGTGTCGGCCGCCCCCAGCAGCACGCTGCCGCCGTCGGCGAGCAGCATGCGGGCCAGGCGCCCCACGGTCGTGGTCTTGCCGGTGCCGTTGACCCCGACGACCAGCACGACGCCGGGCTTGCCTTCGTGCCGTCGTACGGCGAGCGTGCGATCCATGGTGGGGTCGACGGTGGCGAGCAGCTCCTCGCGAAGCACCGTGCGCGCCCGCTCCGGCGAGCCGCCACCCTCGATCCGCAGCCGTGCCCGCAGCCGCGAGACCAGCTCCTGCGTCGGTGCCACCCCGAGGTCTGCCGCGAGCAGCGTGTCCTCGACCTCTTCCCAGGCGTCGTCGTCGAGCTGCTCACGCGAGAGCAGCGCCAGCAGACCGCGACCCAGCGAGGACTGGGACCGGGCCAGCCGTGCCCGCAGCCGAGTGAGGCGACCCAGCACCGGGGCAGGCGTCTCGTACGTCGGCTGGCGCGGCAGCGTCGGGAGCTCGACCTCCTCGACGGTGCCGGTCGCGGTGTCGCGAGGCACCTCCGCGTCGTCGCCCACCCGCGGCTCGGCGGGCTGCAGCAGGGTCGAGGAGCGATTGCGCCGGCGCCGCACGGTCACCAGGGCGATCAACCCGGCCACCAGCGGCAGCGTGATCACGACGGCAACGAGGATGGCGAGCGTCACGGGGTCCACGGCGCCCGATCCTCTCAGACGCCGGCGACGGTGGCCTCAGCCGACTGGTGCGGTACCCGGCCCCGTCCGTCAGTCCGACCCGGGCGGTCTGGGTTCACCAACTGACACGCTTGCTCTGGCCCGTCCGGGGTACGACAGAGGACACATCACTGTCGAGAGGACGGACACCCGCGATGGGACTGATCAGCAAGCTGGCCAAGACTGGTGTGGCGAAGAAGGCGGTCGACCAGGCACGCAAGCCCGAGAACCAGGCCCGGGCCAAGAGCGCCGTGTCGTCGCTGCGCAACAAGGCCGCGAGCCGGCGTTCCGGCGGGACCACCGACGGGACCACCGACGGGACCACCGGCGGAACCACGGGCGGGACCACCGGCGGGTCCACTGGCCCGACCGGCTGACTTCGTCAGCGCACCAGCGGCTCCAGGGCGGCCCGGATCAGATCCGGGAGCGGCGCCGGCCGGCGTGCGGCCAGGTCGACGTAGACGTGTACGAATCGGCCGCGTCCGGCTGGCGCACGTTCGGCGCCTTGGAACAGCCCGATGTCGTACGTCACGCTCGTGGAGCCGAGCCGGGTGACCGACAGGCCGGCCTCCACGTCGGCGGGGAACCGCAGGGACCGCAGGAACGAGCAGCTCGACTCCACCACCACCCCGATGGCCGGTAGCAGCCGGATGTCGGTGCTGGTCGCGTCGAGCAGGTAGCCGTTCACGGCGGTGTCGAAGTAGGAGTAGTACAGGACGTTGTTGACGTGACCGTAGACGTCCTCGTCCGCCCAGCGGGTGGTGATCCGGCGCACGACCGAGAAGTCCTCCCGGGTGGGTGCCTCGCTCACGCCGGCTGGGCCTCGCGCAGGCGCTGGCTGATCACGGTGGAGACGCCGTCTCCACGCATCGCGACGCCGTAGAGAGCGTCCGCCACCTCCATGGTGCGCTTTTGGTGGGTGATGACCAGCAGCTGGCTGTTCTCCCGAAGCTCCTCGTAGATCTCGAGCAGGCGACCGAGGTTGGTGTCGTCGAGAGCCGCCTCGACCTCATCGAGGATGTAGAACGGGCTCGGTCGCGCCTTGAACAGGGCCACCAAGAAGGCGACCGCCACCAGCGCGCGCTCACCGCCGGAGAGCAACGACAGCCGCTTGATCTTCTTGCCGGGCGGACGGGCCTCGACCTCGATCCCCGTGTTGAGCATGTCCGCCGGGTCGGTGAGCACCAGGTGACCCTCGCCGCCAGGAAACAGCCGGTTGAAGACGTCTGCGAACTCCCGCTCGACATCTCGCCAGGCTGCGGCGAAGACCTCCTCCACCCGGGCGTCGACCTCGCTGACGATGTCGAGCAGGTCGCGCCGGGTCTTGCGCAGGTCCGCCATCTGCTCGGTCAGGAAGGCATGCCGTTCCTCCAGGGCCGAGAACTCCTCGAGCGCCAGCGGGTTCACCCTTCCCAGCAGCGCCAGTGCCTTCTGCGCAGAGTCCAGGCGCTTGCGCTGCTCCTCGCGGTCGTACGGCACGGTGGCACAATCCGACCCGCCAGTGCCCCCAGCGTCGGCGTCCGCCACGCCATGCTCGAGCACCGGTACGGGGACGTGCGGACCGTACTCGCCGACCAAGGCCTCGACGTCGAGGCCCATCTCGGTGTGGACGCGCTCCTCGAGGACCTCGATCCGCAACCGCTGTTCGGCCCGGGCCACCTCGTCGCGGTGCACGGAGTCGGTGAGCCGGTCCAGTTCCACGCTCAGTGTCCGGCTCCGCTCCCGCAGCACCCGGAGATGGGCATCTGCCTGAGTGCGCTCCGCCTCGGCGTCGGTGCGAGCGGTGTGCGCCTGGTCCAGCGAGGCTGCCAGCCGGTCGAGCGCCACGCGGCCCCCGGTCGCCACAGCTGCGGCGAGCTCGGCTTCACGGCGGCGCCGTTCCTGCCTGCGCGCGGCCCGATCACGCTCCTCCCGGGCGGCCTGGGCCAACCGGAGAAGCTGGTCCGCGCGGCCGGCGAGAGCCCGGGCCCGCTCCTCACCGGTACGTAGCGTCAGCCGGGCCTCGGTCTCCGCAGCCCGGGCAGCGCGGGCACGGTCCGCGAGCCGCTCGAGGTGCGCGGAGTCGGGCTGCTCGTCGCCGCCGCCCGCGGCAGCGGCGGCGAGCCGCTCCTCGAGGACCGCGACGGCCGCCCGGTCGCGCTCCTGCGCCTCGCGAGCCTGCTCGCGGGCTTGCTCGAGCCGGGCGTACTCGGCCCGAGCAGCGCGCGCTTGCGAGCCGAGCTGACCCAACCGCTCGGCCACGGCCGCCATCGCCGCGTCCGACTCGTGCAGCTGCGCCAGGGCCACCTCCACCCGGCTTCGTGCGTCGCTTCGTTGGGCCTCGACCCGGGCGAGGTCGAAACGGGAACGATCCGCCTCGGCGGCCAGCGCCGTCAGCTGTTCGGTGGCGTCGTCGACCGCTGCCTGAATCTCCAGCAGGCTGGGCCTGCTCGCCGAGCCGCCGTGGGCGACGACGGCGCCCAACACGTCCCCGTCGCGCGTCACGGCCACCCGGTCGGGCGCGTCGGCGACCAGCGTTCCGGCCGCCGCGAGGTCCTCGACCACGGCGTACCCCGAGAGCAGCCGGTGGACGGCGTCGGTGAGCTCGGCGGGGACCTCGACGAGGGCCAGCGCCGCCGTCGCGCCGGCTGGCAACTCTGATAATGGCAGCTCTGACAACGGCAGCTCGGACAACGGCAGTGCGGACAGCGGCAGTGCGGACGCTGGCTCGTTGCCGACCGGGCCGTCGGCCACCACGAGGTCCACCCGGCCCTGCTGGCCCCGCTTGAGCCACCCGATGGCATCGGTCGCGTCGGCGGCGGTACGGACGGCGACGGCGTCTGCTGCAGAGCCGAGCGCCGCGGCGACTGCCTGCTCGTATCCGGGCCGCACGCTGAGCAAGGCGGCCACCGAGCCCAGCACACCGAAGCCTTCGTCGCTCGCGGCGAGCAGAGCCCCGGCGCCGTCCTTGCGGGCCAACCCGAGCTCGAGGGCCTCCCGGCGGGCGTGCAGGGCCGCCCGCTGCCGATCAGCGGCCCGCGTCTCGTCCGCAAGCTTGGCGAGCCGATCCTCGGCGTCGATGAACGCGGCCCGGGCGGCCTCGTGCTCGGCGTCGAGGCCGCTCTCGCCGGCATCGAGGCCGGCTACCTGCGTCTCGAGGGCGGTGAAGTCTCGGGTCGCTCGCTCGGTCCGCGACTGCGCGTCGGTGAGAGCGTCGGCGACCCGGCCCAGCTCCTCCGCACCGGCGGCAACCCGGCTGCGGGCGGCGTCGACCTGACCGGTCAACCGGGCAAGGCCTTCACGCGAGTCGGCGGCCGCGCGCAAGCAGGCGGCCGCGCGGCGGTCCTCCTCGGCGTGCTCCCCCTCGGCGATGCGGCGAACGGCGGCGGACGCGGCCAGTGCCTGCCGGGCCGAGTCGACCTCAGCGAGGATCTGACGCTCGCGGCCGCGCACCTGCTGCGCCTCGGCCTCGATGACGTCGGGGTCGCTCCCGGTCCAGAAGGGGGTTTCACCGGCGTCAGCGGCGGCGCGGACCCGTTCGGCCGCCAGGGCCACCGTCCCGGACAACCGGTCCCGCAGGGCCGACAGCTCGTACCAGGTCTGCGCCGCCGCGGTCAGCCGCGGGGTGGCGTCGCGCTCCCTCGCCTCGGCCTCCGCCTCTGCCGTCCGGGCAGCTTCCAGCTCGGCCTCCACCTCGTTGCGGCGGTCCCGAACGGCGGATTCGTCGGCGAGCTCGGCCGCCAGCACAGAGCGCGCGGCGACCAGGTCGTCGGCGAGCAGCCGGGCGCGGGCGTCGCGGACGTCGGCCTGGACGGCCGCGGCTCGGCGAGCGACCTCCGCCTGACGACCGAGCGGCTTCAGCTGCCGGCGAATCTCGCCCAGGAGGTCGGTGAGCCGCGTGAGGTGCCCGTCGGTCGCGTCGAGCTTGCGGAGCGCCTTCTCCTTGCGCTTGCGGTGCTTGAGGACACCGGCCGCCTCCTCGATGAAGCCTCGGCGGTCCTCGGGGGTGGCGTGCAGTACCTGGTCGAGCTGCCCCTGCCCGACGATCACGTGCATCTCGCGGCCGATACCGGAGTCGCTGAGCAGCTCCTGCACGTCGAGCAGACGGCACGGACGACCGTTGATGGCGTACTCGGAGCCTCCGGATCGAAACATCGTGCGGGAGATCTGCACCTCGGCGTACTCGATCGGCAGCGCACCGTCGGTGTTGTCGATGCTCAGCACGACTTCGGCGCGGCCCAGCGGCGGACGCCCGGACGTGCCGGCGAAGATGACGTCCTCCATCTTGCCGCCGCGCAAGGACTTGGCGCCCTGCTCTCCCATCACCCAGGCGAGGGCGTCGACGACGTTGGACTTGCCGGACCCGTTGGGCCCGACGACGCAGGTGATGCCGGGCTCGAGCTGCAGGACGGTGGACGAGGCGAAGGACTTGAAGCCGCGCAGCGTGAGGGTCTTCAGATGCACAGGCTCTCCTCACCGGTAGCCCGTCATGGCCGCAGCGAGCCTAGTGCGCGGGGTGAGCCAGCCGGTGATGGCTCGCCGGGCCGACACCCGGCCAGACAGCCTCGGCGGGCCGGGGCGGGGAACCGTCCTGAGATCAGACGGAGACGTGCTCCTGGGCCAGCGCAGGCTGGGTGTCGTCGCGGGGACGCAACGCGAGATAGGCGGCGACCAGCGCGTCGTTCTCACCGGACAGGCGGGCCACCTGGGCCTCGAGGTCAGCGACGCGCCGGCGCAGCTGTGCCATCTCTCGGGTCTGGCGGGGGTCCGAGGTCGGCAGGTAACCGATCAGTGCCTTGGCCATGTACAGGGTCCTCTTGTTGGTTGCCGCTTACAGGGTGCGCAGTAGGCCGCTCGACGCAGGTGGACCGTCGTCCAGAGTGACAGGGACGGCGTCGGCGGGTCAACCGCCCGGGGGAAGGCTGTGCACAATGGCGGGGTGTCCGAGCCAGCGCACCAGCCGACGCCGCCGGCACCCGGGCGTGCGGCACAGCGCCTCGAGGTCCACCCGTGTCGAGCGCTGTGCGCCTGGACGCGCACGCGGCGTCGGCACCCCGACCGGGTCGACGGCCTTGCGGTCTTCGCGTGCTCGGGTTGCGGGAGCCAGTGGGTGCGGACCCACACGTGGACGCCGATCGATGCCACCGGCAGCGTGCCGAACGCGGTGGCCCGCGAGGCCGCCCGCCGGTGAGCTCGCCTGCTACCAGCGGGCCCGGCGGGGCCGTGGCTGGCAGCGCGGGCAGGTGAACGCGGACCGGTTCATGAAGGGGTCGCGTCGAATCGGGGTGCCGCACCGGGGACATGGCCTGTCCTGCTGCCCGTAAACCGCGAGGCTGCGGTCGAACCAGCCGCTGCGTCCGTTGACGTCGACATACAGCGCGTCGAACGAGGTGCCGCCCTGCGCCAGGGCCTCCGCCATCACGTCGCGCACACCGTGCAGCAGCCGCGCCACCTCGGCCGCCCGCAACGTCTCGGTGGGACGCGCGAAGTGGAGGTGGGCACGCCACAACGCCTCGTCGGCGTAGATGTTGCCGATGCCCGACACCAGCGTCTGGTCCAGCAGCGCCCGCTTGACACCGGTACGGCGGCCCCGTAGCCGACGCACGAAGGACGGCTCGTCGAAGGCGGCGTCGAGGGGGTCGCGCGCGATGTGAGAGATCTCGGCAGGCAGTTCGGCGCCGCCGGCCGAACGCGACATCGCCCCGAACATGCGCTGGTCGACGAAGCGCAGATCGAGACCGCCAGACAGCGTGATCAGCACCCGGCGGTGCCGCTCGGGGGGCGCCGTACGCGGTGCCACCAGCAGCTGTCCGGACATGCCGAGGTGGGCGAGCAAGGCGTCACCGTCGTCCAGCGGCACCCACAGGTACTTCCCGCGGCGGCGTGCGCTGCCGAGCGTGCGACCGGTGAGACCGGCAGCGAAGTCACCGGGGCCGGCGCTGTGCCGACGCACGGACCGGGGTGCCAGCACGACGACCCGCTCGATCCGGGCCCCCGTGACGTACCGCTCCAGGCCGGCCCGGACCACCTCGACCTCGGGCAGCTCGGGCACCGGTCAGCCGTCGTGCCCGCTGGGGAGCAGGCTCTCGGGACTGGTGTCGACGGCCTCGGCGGCGCGGGCGGCGCTGATCTCCCGCCAGGCGGACTCGGCGGCCTGCTGCTCGGCCTCCTTCTTGGAGCGCCCGATGCCGTGGCCGTACTCCTGGCCGGCGACGCGCACCCGCGCGGTGAAGGACTTGCGGTGGTCCGGTCCCTCCTCGGCGACGAGGTACTCCGGCACGCCCAGCGCGGCATTCGCGGACAGCTCTTGCAGGCTGGTCTTCCAGTCCAGGCCGGCGCCGAGGGAGGCGGCGGCGCTCATCATCGGGTCGAAGAGCCGGTGGACCAGCGACGTCGCGGCGTCGATGCCGAGGTCGAGGTGCACCGCGCCGAGGACCGCCTCGACGGTGTCGGCGAGGATCGAGGACTTGTCGCGTCCGCCGGTCGCCTCCTCACCTCGGCCGAGGCGGATGTAGGCACCGAGGCCGAGGGTGCGACCGAGCTCGGCGAGAGCGCGGGAGTTGACCACCGCGGCGCGGAGCTTGGCCAACCGGCCCTCGGACAGATCGGGATGGGCGGCGTACAACGACTCGGTGACCACCAGGCCGAGCACCGCGTCGCCGAGGAATTCCAGGCGCTCGTTGGTGGGCAGGCCGCCGTGCTCGTACGCATAGGAGCGGTGTGTCAGGGCCAGGTCGAGCACCTCGTCGTCGAGCTGCTCGAGCCCCAGCACGGCCATCAGCTCGGTGTAGCGGCTGCCGGGCATGTCAGCCACGCGAGGGGTCAGAGGACCTGGCGACGCTCGCCGCGCGCGCCGTACTGACCGCACTCGGGGCACGCCCGGTGGGGCAGGTGCTTGGACAGGCACGCCGGGTTGGCGCACGTCGCCAGTTGCACCGGTGTGGCCTTCCAGGCCGAACGACGGTGCCGGGTGTTGCTGCGGGAGGTCTTCCGCTTCGGGACGGCCACGATCTGCTCCTGGAGTCTCTCGGGTGCTGCTGGTCGGGCGGGCGCCCGCAGGTACGCGTGGTGGTGGTGGTGGTGGTGAAGGCTGCAACGGTGCCGCGGCTCAGCCGCCGCCCGTCAGGTCCTGCAGTGCTGCCCACCGCGGGTCGGTCGGTGCTTCATGCGTGTGCTCCGGCTCGTCGGCCAGCCGCACCCCGCACTCGACGCACAGCCCCGAACAGTCCGGGCTGCACAACGGGCTGAACGGGAGCGCGAGGACCACCGCGTCACGCAGCAGCGGCTCGAGGTCTAGCAGGTCCTCCTCCAGCCTGGCAGCCTCGTCTTGGGTGGCACCGCTGTTCGGGTAGACGTACAGCTCCTGGAGGTCGACCACGAAGTCGTCCTCGATCCGCTCCAGGCACCGCGCGCACTCCCCCACCACCGGCGCCCGGGCAGTACCGGTGAGCAGGACGCCCTCCATGACGGCCTCGAGCCGTAGCGTCAGCTCAAGGTCGCTGCCCGCGGGCACCGCGACGAGCTCCACACCGAGCTGTTCGGGCGCCGGCACGGTGCGCTGCACCGAACGCTGGGTCCCGGGGCGGCGGCCGAGCTCGCGGGTGTCGAGCACGTAGGGCGCTCTCGGGTCGAGCCTGGTCACGGGTTTCCGTCCACGGTGTCACATGTGGGTTCACATGTCGGGCCGACGTCCGGTCTCGGACGGGGCGAGGAGACCTCGGTCGAGGCCAGCATCGAGTGTAACGGGACCGGTCAGTGCTGATCCAATCGATGGCCGCCCGGTCACCCGCCGTTGGAGGCAGCAGCCCGTCGCTCGGCGAGCCGGGCGAGCAGCCGGTCGAGGACGAGGTCGGGAACCAGTCCGGCCACGTCACCGCCGTGGCCAGCGACCTCCTTGACCAGGCTGGAGGCGAGGTAGGACCACTCCGGGCTGGTGGGGACGAACACGGTGTCGACCCCGGTCAGCCGACCGTTCATCTGCGCCATCTGCAGCTCGTAGTCGAAGTCCGAGACCGCACGCAGGCCCTTGACGATCGCGGTGATGTCGTGCGCTGTGCAGTAGTCGACGAGGAGCCCCTCGAAGGAGTCCACCTGCACGTTGGGCAGGTGGGCGCTGACCTGACGGAGCATGTCCATGCGTTCCTCGACGGAGAACAGCCCCTGCTTGCTCACGTTGACCAAGACGGCCACGGTCACCTCGTCGAAGAGCGCCGACGCGCGCGCGACGATGTCGAGGTGGCCGTGGGTCACGGGGTCGAAGGACCCGGGGCAGACGGCGGTGCGCACGGTCACGTCGCTCCTTCGGCCTGCGGGTCTGGGGCGCGGTGACCGTACCAAAGCGTGGTCTCGCCGTAGCGCCGCTCCGGGGTCCCCGTGAGGCCGTCGGGCCACTCCACCGCGCCACTTCGGGTGGCCCGTTCGACGACCACGACCGCGTCGGTGGCGAGCCAGCCGTGGCGTACGAGTGCGGTGAGCACGTCGGTCACCGCGCCGCCCGGCAGCGGGTACGGAGGGTCGACCAGGACCACGTCGAACGGCTCAGCGGCGGCCGCGCCCACGTACCGCTCGACGCGCGCGGCCACGACCCTGGCACCGGGGAGGCCGACCGCGTCGACGTTGCGGTGCAACACCGCCAGCGCCGGCCGCGCGTGCTCGACCAGCTGCACGGTGGTGGCGCCCCGGGAGAGCGCCTCGAGTCCGAGGGCTCCGGACCCCGCGTAGAGGTCCAGGACTCGGGCGCCGGACCAGCCGCCGCGAGTGGACTCCAGCGTCGAGAACAGCGCCTCGCGGACCCGCTCCGACGTCGGCCGGGTGCGTGCACCGGATGTCACCTGCAGCCGGCGGCCCCGCGCGAGGCCGCCGACGATCCGCGTCACGTCACCGTCCGGGTCACTGGCGGGTCACTGGCCGGTCACTGGCCGGTCACTGGCAGGTCAGGACGCACCAGGTCACCCCTTGTCCAGGAAGTCTGCCTGGGAGGACAACAGCAGCTGGTCGACGAGAGCCTGCAGGGGGCGGACGGTGTCGAGTGACGGGTCGCCCTGCACCACCGCTGTCGCGATGTCGCGCGCCTCCACGATCAGCTGCTCGTCGTGCACGACCGACAGCAGCCGCAGGCTGGACCGGCGACCGGACTGCCGGGTGCCCAGCACGTCACCCTCCCGACGCAGCGTGACGTCGAGGCGGGACAACGCGAAGCCGTCGGTGGTGGAGGCGACGGCGTCGAGGCGGGCCCGGCCCGGATGACCAGCCGGCAGGTCGGTCAGCAGCAGGCAGAGCCCCTCGTCGCTGCCGCGCCCGACCCGGCCGCGCAGCTGGTGCAGCTGGGAGACGCCGAAGCGTTCTGCATCGTTCACCACCATCACCGTCGCGTTGGGCACGTCGACACCGACCTCGATCACGGTGGTCGCGACGAGCACGTCGACCTGTCCGGCGGCGAACCTGCGCATGACGTCGTCCTTGTCGTCTGCAGCCAACCGGCCATGCAGCAAGTCGACCCGCAGGCCGGCGAGGGCACCGGTGCTGAGCGCGGCGTGCACGTCGACAGCGGCCTGTGCCGGTCGCGGTACGCCGCGCGGCACCGACGGGCTCGTGGCCTCCTGGGGGCGGTCCTCGGCGGCCCCCCCAGCCCCGTCGTCGTCGGCCCCGTCGGCCCCGTCGGCCCCGTCCGCCCCGTCGGCGTCGCCGGCACCGATGCGGGCGCAGACGACGTACGCCTGGCGGCCGCGGGCGACGTCCTCGCGGACGCGGGACCACGACCGTTCCAGCCACGCCGGGCGCTCCGTGGTCGGCACGACGGTGGTCTTGATCGGCTGGCGGCCGGCGGGCAGCTCGGTGAGCGTCGAGGTCTCGAGGTCACCGAAGACCGTCATCGCGACAGTCCGCGGGATGGGCGTGGCGGTCATCACCAAGACGTGCGGACGCACCTCTCCTGCCTTGCCGGACAGGGCGGCCCGCTGCTCGACGCCGAAGCGATGCTGCTCGTCCACGACGACGAGGCCGAGGTCTGCGAAGGCCACCCGTTCCTCGAGCAGCGCGTGGGTGCCGACGAGGATGCCGGCCGCGCCCGACGCCGCATCGAGCATGGCTTCTCGCCGCTGGGCCGCGCCGAGGGATCCGGTCAGCAGGCGTACGCGGGTGCCGTCGGCGGCTCCGCCGAGCATCCCTTGCTCGGCCAGGTCGCCCAGCATCGTGCGGATCGAACGGTGGTGCTGCTGAGCCAACACCTCGGTCGGGGCCAGGAGCGCTGCCTGACCGCCGGCGTCGACGACCTGCAGCATCGCCCGCAGGGCCACCACCGTCTTGCCGGACCCCACCTCGCCCTGGAGCAAGCGGTGCATGGGGTGCGGACGCGCCAGGTCTGCGGCCAGCTGCTCTCCCACGGCCCGTTGTCCGCTGGTCAGCTCGAACGGCAGGCGCTTGTCGAACTGGTCGAGCAGCATGCTGTGGCCCGCTGGCCGGGACGTGGCGGGCTGGGCCGCGGTGGAGTGGCGGCGCTTGGCCAGCGCCACCTGGACGACGAACGCCTCCTCGAAGCGGAACCGCTCGCGACCCTGCTCGTAGTCGGTACGGGCCAAAGGTCGGTGCACTTGCTCGAACGCCCGCAGGGTCGAAGGGAGCCCGCGGGCGTCCACCACGTCGGCAGGCAGGGGGTCCGGCAGGCTGTCTGCGACGTCCCACGCAGCGTCGAGCACCGGCCCGATCGAGTTGGCGATGGCCCACGACGACAGCCGGGACGTCGCGGGGTAGATGGGGACGATGGTGTCGGCGAGGGCGGCTGTCTGGAGGTCCACCTCGAGGCTGCTGCCCTGGTGCACGACGTAGTCTGGGTGGAGCAGCTGCAGGCGCCCGCGGAAGTTCTGCACCTGGCCGGCGAACATGCCGGACGTGCCCGGCTGCAGTTCCTTGCTGACCCAGGGCTTGCGGAAGAAGGTCAGCAGCAGCTCACCCTTGCCGTCGGTGACCACGACCTCGGTGCGCACCGCCCGACCGCGCCGACCCCTCGACGCCGAGCTCCGCTTGTCGGAGTACTCGCGGTGCGTCACCCGGTCGACCCGCGCCATGACGGTCACGTGCTCACCGAGCTCGAGGCGGCTCAGGTCGGTGAGGCTCCCGCGTTGCTCGTAGCGGCGGGGGAAGTGCCGCAACAGCTGATCCGCGGTGGCGATGCCGAGCTCGCTCTCGAGCCGCTTCGCCGTCCGGTCCCCCACCAGTGCGGTGAGCCGGGGCAGACCGGCGGCCGGTGCCCCCGTGAGCCCGGGCTGGCCGAGGGACCGCGCCATCGCCTACTCCACCCCCAACAGCAGCGGGTAACGCTCCTGGCCACCGTCGTAGACCAAGGTGTCCACCTGCGGGCGCTGGGACCGGACGCCGGCGGCGACGGCCTCCCCGAGGCCGGCGGCGGCCTCCGCACCCGCGACCACGGTGACCAGCTCACCGCCACCGGTCAGCAGGCGTTCCAGCACGTCGAGCGCGACCGTACCCAGGTCGTGACCCACCACCACGAAGTCGCCGTCGACCACGCCGAGGACGTCACCGGGCTCGCAGGGGCCCGCCATCGTCATGGCCCGGCCGGTGGCCAGCGTGACGGCTCCGTGGCGGGTGTGCCCGGCGGCCCCCGACATCGCGACCACGTCGTCGTCGAAGTCGCGACCCGAGTCGTGGACTGCCACTGCGGCCAGACCCTGCACCTGCGTACGGGTGGGGACGACGGCGACCCGCAGTCCCTCTCGCCGGGCTTGGGTCGCGGCCACCTCCGCCGGGTTGATCGCGGCATGGTCGTTGGGCAGCAGCACGACCTCGGTGGCCCCGCCGGACCTGGCCACGGCGAGCAGGTCGGCGGTCGGTGGGCGCACGTCCGCCGTGCCTCGTACGACCCGCGCACCGGCGTCGGTGAACAGCTTCTCCAACCCGGGTCCCGCCGCCATCGCCACCAGTGCACGCCCCGGGGCGGCGGTCGACCGGGATGACTCGGTGCCGAGGTGGCTGCGGGGAGCGGCCTGTTCGGCGAAGTGCGTCACGCTGATGTGGTGGGGGCGACCCGCCTCGAGACCGGCTTCGAGGGCGAGGCCGACGTCGTCGACGTGCACGTGCACGTTCCACAGGCCACCGCCCCCGACGACGACCACCGACTCCCCCAGCCGGTCGAGCCGCGCTTGCAGTGCGGGCAGGACGTCGTCGGGTGCGTCGAGCAGGTACATGACCTCGTAGGCCGGCCCTTCGGCGGTGAGGTCTCCCTCGCTGGGGGCCACCGGCACCGGCAGCCGGACGGCACCGCGCCCGAGGTGTGCACCTGGTCGCCAGCGACCGGTCAGCGCCCGCTCCGTGGCATCGAGCACCACCACCAACCCGCGCCCGCCGGCGTCGACGACACCACGGCGGGCCAGCAGCTCCATCTGGTCGGGGGTGCGCGCCAGAGCCTCCCGCGCACCGGTCGCGGCCGCACGCAGGACCACGTGAACGGCGCGGCGCCGGTCGCCCCCGGGAACGGCCCCGAGGGCGGTTCGCGCAGCGTGCGCGGCGGCATCGGCGACGCTGAGCACGGTGCCCTCCTGCGGCCTGGCCACCGCCTGCCGGGCTGCCCGGGCAGCCTGCTCCAAGGCGTCGGCCAGCACGTCGGCGACCAGCGCGCCGCCGGGGTCCACCCCTGCGAGCAGCAGCGGCAGGCCCGTGCGGAGCAACTGGGCGAGGATGATCCCGGAGTTGCCGCGAGCACCGGTCAACGCGCCGTCGACGAACGCACCAGCCACCGCCGGGAGGCCGGCGCCGGACACCGCGCCGGCGGCCTGCAGCGCCGCCTCCCAGGTCAGGAACAAGTTAGTGCCCGTGTCGGCGTCGGGCACCGGGTAGACGTTGAGCGCGTCGATCTCGGCACGTGCCTCGCCCAGAGCCTCACCGACCGCCTCTGCCCAACGCAGGAACGTCGTCTCGTCGAAGCCCCGGTCGGCCGTGCGCGGCACCCGCCTCACCTCCTTCAGGCTTCCTCGGGTCTGTCCGCCCTGTCGGGAGATCCAGCTGTCGTCAGATCCGTCGTGGGCGTGGTCGGGTCGAGGCGCCGGCCCGGTGCGCGAAACCCTAGTCGCGAGCCCGGACAAGACCGAGATGCCGCCACGTCATTGCACCGGACGGTGTGACGCGGGACGGGGTTTGGTCGCCCTCGCACCGGGCCGGTACGCTGACGCGGTTGCCCGCTCACCGGGCACCCCGTTCGTCGGACACTTCGATCCGGCTCGACCTCCTTGGAGCACTCTGTGGCTGCGGTCTGCGACATCTGCGGCAAGGGACCCGGCTTCGGCAACAACGTGTCCCACTCGCACCGGCGTACCCGTCGGCGCTTCAACCCCAACATCCAGCGGGTCCGCGCGGTCGTCGGCGCGACGCCGAAGCGTCTCAACGTCTGCACCGGCTGCCTGAAGGCCGGCAAGGTCAGCCGCTGACCCAGCGGTTCCTCCGCACTGCTGTTTTCAGCGGTGCCCCTGGTGGCCAGTGCCTCGAGCGGTGCCAGACCGGGGTCCACGGCCGCAGAAAGCCCCCAGGTGGCACCACTCGACGCGACACCACCCCCAGGTGGCACCACTCGACGCGACACCACCCGCTGCGGTCAGCGGAAGTGCTGGTGGCCGACCGCGCCCGTCCACGCCTGACCGTCCACGGTGACAGACCCGAGCGGGTCGCCGGTCTCGTGCACCGACCCCACCACCCGCCAGCCGTCCGGCACCGGTGCTGACGGAAAGCAGGCAGCCAGGGCGTGGTCGTCGCCGCCGGTGAGCACGAACCCCTCCGGATCGCCGCCGAGTGCGGCACTCACCGTCTGCAGCGGCTCAGGAACCTCGAGGGCGTCGCGGCGCACGTCGATGTGAACACCGCTCCCGTTCGCCACGTGCCCGAGGTCGGCGAGCAGCCCGTCGCTGACGTCGACCATCGCGGTGGCGCCGGCGGCGGCCGCCTGCGGACCCGCGGCGTACGGCGGCGTCGGGCGTCGGTGCGCCTCGACCACGGCGCGCGGGGAGCGGAACCCGCGGGTCAGCACGGCCAAACCGGCGGCCGCCCAGCCGAGCCGGCCCGCTACTGCGACGACGTCACCGGGGCGAGCGCCGGAGCGGCGCACCACCCGCGCACCGGGATCACCGAGCACGCTCACCGCGACCACCACCTGTTCGGCGGCGGTGACGTCACCGCCCACGACGACGGCACCGACGACCGCTGCCTCCTCGACCAGGCCGTGGGTGAGCCCGACCACCCAGGACACCGGCAGGTCGCCCGGGCCGCAGAAACCGATCAGCAGGCTGCGACCGGTGCCGCCCATGGCGGCGATGTCGGCGAGGTTCGCCGCCGCCACCTTGTGCCCGATGTCGAGCGCCGAGGACCAGTCGCGACGAAAGTGACGACCCTCGACGGCGACGTCGATCGAGGCGAGGACCCCGGCGGGCGACGCGGACACCAAGGCGGCGTCGTCGCCGGGGCCGAGCAGCACGTGGGGGGCGTCGGCCGCCGTCCGTACGAGGTCGACGAGACCGAACTCGCCGAGGTCGGCCAGGGTCTGGTCGGTTGCACTCATGCAGCCATCCTGGCCGACGGGTGACGAGGGCTCGCCGCTCCTACACCGATCGGTGTGCTGGAGCTGCACCTTGGCGTCCGCTGACGGCGGCACCGTGCTCGCCGAGTCGTGGGAGTTCCTGCCGGCTGGACTTGCCCTGTTCGAGGAGCGCTTCGGTACGCAGGCCACGGCTCAGATCGCCGACCGCGCCCGAGGCCGCGCGCACCGGCATCCCCCTGACGCTGGCGGCCATCGAACTCGCGGCGGAAGGGGACTGAGCGTCCTGGCCGGGTGGTGACCGGTGGCGCGCGCACGTGATCGGACCCGGTAGCGTGCGGGTCGTCGGGCGACCGCGCCCGGCGCAGGTACGGGCCCCGCGGAGCGGCCCGCAGGAGAGGACCGACCATGACGGTGCAGGCGTACATCCTCGTCCAGACCGAGGTCGGCAAGGCCGCCGACGTCGCGATCGCGATCGCCGAGCTCGACGGAGTGACGCTCGCCGAGGACGTGACCGGTCCCTACGACGTGATCGTGCGCGCAGAGGCCCCCGACGTCGACAAGCTCGGGCAGATGGTCGTCGCCCGCGTCCAGAACATCCCGGGCATCACCCGTACGCTGACGTGTCCGGTCGTGCACTTCTGAGCGATCCGCCAGGGCCTTGCTGATCAGCGCAGACCGGTCGGCCGGGCCAGCGCCAGGCGCAGCAGCCGGTCGACCAGCCCCGGGTAGTCCACTCCACTGGCCTGCCAGAGCAGCGGGAACATCGACGTCGCGGTGAACCCCGGCATGGTGTTGACCTCGTTCAGCACGACGCTGCCGTCGGCCAGCAGGAAGAAGTCGACCCGGGCCAGCCCTTCGCACCCGAGCACGTCGAAGGCCTGCACCGCCAGCTGCTGAACCCGCGCGGCGATGTCCTCGTCGAGGTCGGCCGGGACGTCGATCTGGGCCGTGCCGTCGACGTACTTGGCCTCGAAGTCGTAGAAGGTGTGCCCGGAGTCGGGGTGCAGCCGCACCTCCCCGACCACGGATGGCTCCGGGGTGTCACCGTCGAGGCGGTCCAGCACACCGCACTCCAGCTCGCGTGCGCCGATCGCCCCCGGTTCGACGAGCACCTTGGGATCGTGCTCCCGGGCAGCGTCGACGGCGGCGTCGAGGTCCTCGGGCCCGTTGACCCGGCTGATGCCCATGCTCGAGCCGGCCCGCGCTGGCTTGACGAAGACGGGGTAGCCGAGCGCCGCGACCGACCCTCGTACGGCAGCGGGGTCCTCGCGTGGCCGCAGGACCACCGACGGCAGCACCGGAAGTCCGGCTGCGCGAAGCACCGCCTTCATCACCGGCTTGTCCATCCCCAGTGCACTCGCCAGCACGCCGGCGCCGACGTAGCGCACCCCGGCCATTTCCAGCAGCCCCTGAAGGGTCCCGTCCTCCCCCCACGGACCGTGGAGCAGCGGGAAGACTACGTCGACCTGACCGAGCACCTGCGGCACCTCACCGGCCGCGCCGGCCACGAGCTCTCGGCGGGTCGGGTCCTGGGCGAGCGCGACGTCGCTTCCGGTCCCGTCCACCGTCGGCAGTCGACCACCGCGCAGGGCGAGGCGTTCCCCCTCGACGGACTCGAGCACCCAACGGCCGTCGGGCGCGATCCCAACCGGCACGACGTCGTATGCGAGGGGGTCGATGACGCGAGCGACCTCGCCGGCGGTGAGGCAGGAGACGCCGTGCTCGCTGGAGCGGCCGCCGAACACGAGGGCCACGCGAGGGCGAGACGGCTGCTCGCCGGCGAGAGGGTCGCTCACGCGCGTGACCATACCGGCGGGCCACCGGCGGGCCGCCGGCGTACCGCCCCGCCGGGCACGTTGTCGCCTCGCCTGCCCACAATGGCGCCATGAGCGATCCCTCGAACGCCGGCAGTTGCGCTCGGCTCTCGCCGGCCACCGTGGCAGTGACCGCCGGGCGTCCCCCGACCGACCCTGATGCACCGCTCAACACGCCGGTGACGATGGCCAGCACGTTCGTGGCCGGCGGTGAGCGGGAGTACGGCCGCTACGGCAACCCGACGTGGGAGGCCTTCGAGACCGTGCTGGGCGAGCTGGAAGGCGGTCGAGCCCTCACCTTCGCCAGCGGGCTGGCCGCCGTATCGGCGGTGCTCGACCTCGTCGCCGTCGGCGCGAGAGTCGTGGCGCCCCGCCATGCCTACCTCGGGACCCTGCACCAGCTGGCCGATCGGGAGTCGCGTGGACTCGTCGCGGTGACCCAGGTCGACGTCGAGGACACCGCCGCGGTGCTGGCGGCGGCACGAGACGCGGCGCTGGTGTGGCTGGAGTCGCCCACCAACCCGGCACTGGAGGTCTGCGACATCGCGGCCGTTGCGGCGGGCGCCGCGGAGGCGGGCGCCACGGTCGTCGTCGACAACACCTTCTCGACGCCGCTGCTACAGCGACCGCTCGAGCTGGGCGCCGACGTGGTCGTGCACTCGGCCACCAAGTACCTCGCGGGTCACAGCGACCTGGTGCTCGGGGCGGTCGTCACCGCTGACGAGGCGATCCACCGCGCGCTGGCCGAGACGCGCAAGACCCGGGGGGCGATCCCCGGCACGCTGGAGTCGTGGCTGGCCGCGCGCGGCGTGCGTACGTTGCACCTGCGGGTCGAGCGCGCCCAGGCCAACGCCCAGGAACTGGCCCGGCGCCTCACCCAGCACCCCTGCGTCGACCGCGTCCGCTACCCCGGCTTCGGCGGCGTCATCGCCGTCGAGGTGACTGGGGGGGCGGTGCCCGCCGAGCGGGTGTGCCTGGCCACGCGGCTGTGGGTGCACGCCACCAGCCTCGGCGGGGTCGAGTCGACCCTCGAGCGGCGCAGGCGCTGGAGTGGTGAGCCGACCACGATCCCCGAGGGCCTCGTGCGCATGTCGGTGGGCGTGGAGGACGTCGAGGACTTGTGGGCCGACCTGGACCAGGCGCTCCGAACCGGCTGAGCTCAGCTGCGCTCGGGTTTGGCGGCGCGAGAGATCAGCGAACGCAGCATCTCCTCCGGGCTCGCGACCCCACGCGTGACCGCGGCGACGTGCTCGATGATCGGCACGTCCACGCCATGGTCGGTCGCCAGCGCCAGCAAGGACTCGCACGACTCGACACCCTCGGCGACCTGACGGGTGGAGGCGGCCACCTCGGCGACGCTCATGCCTTGGCCGAGCTTCTCGCCGAAGCTGCGGTTGCGAGACAGCGGTGACGTGCAGGTGGCCACCAGGTCGCCGAGTCCGGCCAGCCCCGCGAGGGTCTGCGGGTCGGCGCCCATGGCGCTACCGAGGCGGGCAGTCTCCGCGAGGCCCCGGGTGATCACCGAGGCCTTGGCGTTGTCGCCGAATCCGAGCCCCACCGCCATGCCGACGGCCAACGCGATGACGTTCTTGGTCGCACCGCCGAGCTCGCACCCGACCACATCGGTGATCGTGTACGGCCGGAACGTCGGCGTGTGACAGATCTGCTGGACGTACACGGCGACCGACTCGTCGGCGCAGGCGACGACCGAAGCGGCCGGCTGCCGGGCGGCGATCTCGGCGGACAGGTTGGGCCCGCTGACGACCACGAGCCGTTCGCCGCCCGCCCCGGTGACCTGGGCCAGGACTTGGGTCATCCGCAGGTTGGTGCCGAGCTCCACACCTTTCAGCAGGCTCACGAGCACGGCATCGGCCGGCAGCAGCGGCGTCCAGTCGAAGAGGTTGGCGCGCAGGGTCTGTGCCGGCACCGCCAGCACGACCACCTCGGCGCCGGCGAGCACGGCCCCCGGGTCGTGCTCGGCGCGCACCGTCTCGGGCAGCGCGATGCCGGGGAGGTAATCGGTGTTCTCGTGTGTGTCGTTGAGGCGAGCGCACAGCTCGGGCCGGCGCCCCCACAGGGTCACCAGGTTGCCGGCGTCGGCGAGCACCAAGGAGAACGCGGTCCCCCAGGAGCCGGCTCCCATGACCGCCACCCGACGTCCACTCATGCCCCTGCTCCCTGCTGGTCGGTGTGCTGCTCGAACCGGTCGCGCCGCAGGTCGAAGCGCTGCGGAGGCGCCACCTCGTGGCGGACGACCTCGAGCAGGCCGGTGATCGCGGTGACCACCCGCTCGGTGCCCTCCTGCAGCACCTCGACGGTGAGCGGGCGTCCGCGCAAGTCGTCCAGCGCCACGGGGTCCCCGACCGCCATCGTGATCGTGCGCCGGGGGAACAGGCGCAGTCGCCTGGCGTAGGGGTAGAGGATCTGGTGCGCGCCCCACTGCGCGACCGGGACCACCGGGCATCCGGTGGCCAGGGCCACGCGGACCGCTCCGGTACGGCCGCCGGTCATCGGCCACAAGTCACGGTCCCGCGTCAAGGTCCCTTCCGGGTAGACGATCACGCAGTCACCACGCTGCACCGCCTCCACGGCACTGGAGTACGCCTGGCTCGCCTCCAGCGATCCTCGGTGCACGGGGATCTGCCCGGTGGCGCGGAAGAGCGGGCCGAGCACCGACCAGCCGAACACGCTCGCCTTGGCCAGGAACCGCGGGGGGATGCCGCAGTCGTGGACCAGGTGGGCGACGAGCAGCGGGTCGGCGTGCGAGAGGTGGTTGACCACCAGCACGAACCCGCCGTCGGGAAACCGTTCGGTGCCGCGCCAGTCCCGTTTGGTCAGCACCATCAGCAACGGCCTGACCACCGCGGCCGGGACCCACAAGCTGCGGGTCCACTGTCGGCTCTGCACGTGCACTCCCGCCCACCTCGCCGGCGCCCGCCGGGGCGCCGCACTGCTCGCGGCGCGGGTCGCACTCTAGGGCCAGCCGACGCCGCGTCCGCGACCCGCCGTGCGAGCCGTGCGACCGGTTCGGGTGCGTCCGGACCCGCTGGCAGGATCAGGTGGTGAGCTCGCGCGGCGTACCCGGAGGCGGCCCGCGTCCCGCTTTGCGTTGGGCGGTGGTCGTACCCGTGAAGCCGTGGGCGGAGGCCAAGTCGCGGTTGGCCCGCGAACCCAGTGCGCGGGCGGCACTGGCGCGGGCCTTCACGCTCGACGTGGTGGAGGCGGCCCGGTCGACGGTCTGCGTCGACGCGGTGCTGGTGGTGAGCCGTGAACCGGCACTGCGGGAGCTGTTCTCGGCGGTGGGCTCCGCTGCCCGGGTCCCTCTCGTCGTGGCGGACGACCGTGGTCGCGGCCTCGATGACTCGGTGCGCCTCGGCGTGCGGGAGGTGCGTCGGCTGTGTCCGGGCACCAACGTCGCCGTGGTGACCGGTGACCTGCCCTCGCTGCGACCGCAGGACCTGGCGTCGCTGCTGGCTGCCGCCGGCGGGCACCGGCTCGGTGTCGTGTCCGACACCGAGGGCACCGGCACGACCGTGCTCACTGCCACCGCGACCACCGAACTGCGTCCGGCGTTCGGCGCCGGCTCGTTCACGCGGCACCTGGCCCTCGGTGCGGTGGACCTCTCCGGCGCCGCGGCACCCGGCGTACGCCGTGACGTCGACGTCGACGCACAGCTCCGGGCCGCTCGGCGCCTCGGCGTAGGCCGCCAGACCGCCGCGCTGGACGATCCGGCAGACTAGCGTGCCGTCAGTGCAGGCCACGGTTTCCGCGTGGGACGAGCGGCGACGCCGCGCCCAGGTGCTCCTCGACGACGGTCGAGAGCTGCCGGTGCCGCAGCGCGTCGTCGACGAGGCAGGCTTCGTCCGGCTCCGGCTCGGCCAGCGCCTCACCGTCGAGCTGGCCGACGGCCTCGGCGAGGACGGCGGCCAGGTCGACCGGGTGCGGCTGCTCGGCTGAGCCCAAGTCAGCTGCTGGAGCCAGCGCCGCCCGAGCTGGTGGCCTTCTTCGCCGTTCCCGACGTGGTCTTCTTGACGGGAGCCTTCTTCGCTGGAGTCTTGGCCGTCGCCTTCTTGGCCGTCGCCTTCTTGGTCGTCACCTTCTTGGTCGTCACCTTCTTGACCGTCGCCTTCTTGGCCGACTCACTGGTCGACCCGCCAGCTGTCGGCTTCTTCGTCATGGTGTGACGCGAGGGTCTCGACGAGCCGGCGGAGGTGTCGCTGCCGGGACGGCCGCCGATCACGCCACCGGCCGCCTTGGCCGCTCCGAGGGTCCGGGCCGGGAGCTGCTTGGCACCCGAGACGACGTCGCGCAACTGGGAACCGGGGCGGAACCTGGGCACCGAGGTCTCTTCGGCGTGGGTTCGCTCACCGGTACGCGGGTTGCGCACCATGCGGGCGGGGCGAACTGCCTTCTCGAACGCACCGAAGCCGGTGATGGCGACCTTCTCACCGCGGGCGACCTCTCGGGTGATCGTCTACACGACCGCGTCCAGTGCCTGCGCGGCCTGCCGCCTGTTGCCTTCGTAGTGCGCCGACAGCGCCTCGATGAGCTGTTTTCTGTTCACTGCCATCCCCTTGCCCCAGAGGTCCGGGCAGGCGCCCGGCCTCATCGCACCGTAGGGCGCTGGCACCACGGTCGACAATCAGTCGTCGGCGAGTCGGGCACCACCAGGGGGTTGCCAGGCGTAGGCGACGTCGGGTGCGCGCTCCTCGTTGTCCCGACCATCGGTGCGGCGCACCACCACCAGCCCCCCGCGCTCGTACAGCCGGCGGGCCGGGGTGTTGACCTCGAAGACCCACAGCCCGAACCCCTGGGGACGCAGCGCCTTCGCCAGCGACAGCAACGTCGTGGCGACGCCGCGACGCCACCACGTCGGCCTGACATGAAGCTGGTCGAGCCATGCGGTGTCGAGCACCAGCAGCCCGACCGCCTGCTCGTCAGCCGTGGCCACATACACCTCCCGGTCGGGGAGTACGACGTCACGCATCCAGGCTTCGACGGCCTCCGGCCCGTGGCAGCCGGGTGGCATCGTGCCGTCGATCTCGGCCCTTGCCCGCGCCTCGACCATCACGTCGGCAGCCAGGCGGTGCTCTCCGGGAACCGCCGGACGGATGATCAGGTCGTCGCTCACGCAGGGCGCCGCATCACCCGGCACGGACGACCTCGAGAGCCTGGGCGAGGTCGTCGGGGTAGCCCGACTCGTACGACACCCGCTCGCCGGTCGACGGGTGCTCGAAGGCCAGCCCGACCGCGTGCAGCCACTGGCGCTCGAGCCCCACGCGCGCGGCCAGCACCGGATCGGCGCCGTAGGTGAGGTCACCGACACAGGGATGCTTGACCGCGCTCAGATGCACCCGGATCTGGTGGGTTCGGCCGGTCTCCAACCCGATCGTCAACAACGTCGCTGCGCGGTGCGCCTCCAGCGTGTCGTAGTGGGTGACGCTGTGTTTGCCGTCGGAGGTCACCGCCCAGCGCCAGTCGTGGCGGGGGTGGCGGCCGATAGGTGCGTCGATGGTGCCACGCGACGGGTCGGGGTGACCCTGCACCAGCGCGTGGTAGGTCTTGGTGACGGTTCGGTCCTTGAAGGCCCGTTTGAGCACGGTGTAGGCGCGCTCGGACTTTGCCACCACCATCAGGCCAGACGTGCCGACGTCCAGCCTGTGCACGACACCCTGCCGTTCGGCGGCGCCGGACGTCGCCACCACGTACCCGGATGCGGCGAGGTGGCCGACAACGGTGGGTCCGGTCCACCCTGGGCTCGGGTGCGCCGCCACTGCGACCGGCTTGTCGACCACCACGAGGTCGTCGTCGTCGTGCACGACCCGCAGGCCCGCGACCCGTTCGGGACGCACCTCGACCGGCGGGTCGGGGCGAGGAACCGTGACGTCCAACCACGCCCCGGGCACGAGCCGGTCCGACTTGGCGGCCGGACGGCCGTCGAGGCGCACCAGGCCCTCCTCGGCCAGCTGCGCGGCGCGGGACCGTGACAGGCCGAGCAGGCGAGCCAGGCCGGCGTCCAACCGCTCGCCGGCCAGGCCCTCGGGGACGGGAAGGCTTCGCGTGTCGGCAGCGGTCACGTCTCGCGGCGGCCGTCGAGGCCGATGCCGCGCACGGAGCGCCAGGCCACCAGCACAGCGGCCACACAGATCGCGGAGTCGGCCAGGTTGAACACCGGCCAGTGTGGCAGCGCCAGGAAGTCGACGACGTGGCCACGCAGCGGTCCAGGCTCCCTCAGCAGGCGGTCGGTGAGGTTGCCGAGGGCACCACCGAGGAGAAGTCCGAGCGCGACCGCCCAGCACCGGTCGCGCAGGCGTCCCGCCATCCGCAGCACCACCACGACGACGACCAGCGCGATCACCGTCAGCGCGACCGTCAGCCCGGTGGCCAGGCTGAACGCCGCCCCAGGGTTGCGGACGAGCGTGAGCTGCAACGCGCCGGGGACGACGTCGACCGGAGGTCGGTCGGCGAGCAGCGCGACCGCGAGGACCTTGGTGACCACGTCGAGGGCGTACACCACGACGGCGGCGAGGGCGAACGTACGAAGCCGACGCGGCGGGGGGCCCTCGACGGAGCTCACCGCACCGTCGGTGTCGCTGAGCTTCAGCGACGCTCCTCGCGCTGCTTGCATGGCAGGCACAGTGTCGCACGCGGAAAAGCGGTCAACCGCGTCTTGCCGATGGGCTGACCGCACGACTCGCACACGCCGTACGTACCGTCCTCGATCCGCTCCACGGCATGCTCCACCTGGACCAGCATCTCGCGGGCGTTGTTGGCGACCGACATCTCCTGGTCGCGCTCCATGGTCGAGGAACCCATGTCGGCCTGGTCGAAGCCCGCCCCGTCGCCGCCGTCGCGCACCAGGTCGGCGAACTCGCGTTCGGCCTCGTCGAGCTCGTCACCGAGCCGGCGCCGGTCGGCCTCCAGCACCGCAGCCACGCCCGCGATCTCCGCGTCGGTCCAGGGCGACTCACCGGGTGCCACGACCAGGGACGCGGCCGCAACCGGGGGTCGACTCCGGTCGGCTTCGGACTTTGCCATCGCGAGTTCCCCCTGTCGTACGTGGACCGGCGGCACCGGTGCGGCGCCGGGGCGGAGGTTACCGCCTGGCAGGGCAGATCGTGTCACCGGCCGCGCGGGTGTCCGGGTAACCCGGTCGCCGGGTTCGGCCACGACCTTCTACGATGAGGACGCCGTACAGCGTGGATGGGACGAGTAGCTGCCTCCGTCCGGCCCGAGCGACCCGGGGACGGTGTGAGCCCGGGGCCGGATCCGCAGCGAAGATCACCCGGAGCCGCTGGAAGAACCGCGACCGCCGCCAGCGGGCGCCCAGTAGACCCAGCCGCGGCGAGTTCGAGTGGGTCGGTGCGGCCAGCAGCGTGGGTGCACCGGCCAAGGAGGGTGGTACCGCGGGAGGCGCCGAAGGCGCCGCTCGTCCCTCCGGACCGCCGCCGCGGCCCCCAACGGGGGTCCGGCTGTCGCTGGAGCCACCCGTGAGCGCCTACCGCCCCGTCCCCGCCCAGGTCGACCTCCCTGCGCTCGAGCGCGAGGTGCTCGAGCGGTGGGAGCGCGAGGACACCTTCGGGGAGAGCCTGCGGCGCACCGCCGACGCGCCGCGCTGGACGTTCTACGAGGGGCCGCCCACCGCCAACGGCCGACCCGGCGTCCACCACGTCGAGGCAAGGGTCTTCAAGGACGTCTTCCCGCGCTACCAGACCATGCGCGGACACCACGTCGAGCGCAAGGCCGGCTGGGACTGCCAGGGGCTGCACGTGGAGGTGGGGGTGGAGAAGGAGCTCGGCCTGTCCGGCAAGCGGCAGATCGAGGCGTACGGCATCGCCGAGTTCAACGCCCACTGCCGAGCCTCGGTCGACCGGCACATCGACGAGTTCGAGCACATGACCGAGCGGATGGGCTACTGGGTCGACACCGACGACGCGTACCGCACGATGGACGCCTCCTACACCGAGAGCGTCTGGTGGTCGCTCCAGCGGGTCTTCGAGGCGGGCCTGCTGGTGGAGGACCTGCGGGTCGCGCCGTACTGCCCCCGGTGTGAGACCGGGCTGTCCGACCATGAGCTCGCGCAGGGGTACGAGACGGTCGTCGACCCCTCGGTGTACGTCCGCTTCCCGCTCACCTCCGGCCGGTGGGCCGACCGGGCCGCGCTGCTGGTGTGGACCACGACGCCCTGGACGCTGGTGTCCAACACCGCCGTCGCGGTGCGCCCCGACGTCACCTACGTGCTCGCCACCGACGGCACCGAGCACCTCGTGGTGGCCGAGCCCCTGCTCGAGCAGGCCCTCGGGGACGGGTGGACCGTCCTGGACACCGTGCCCGGCTCGGAGATGGAGCGCTGGACCTATCAGCGCCCGTTCGAGCTGGTCGCCTTCGACGAGCCCGCGCACTACGTGGTGCTGGCCGACTACGTCACCACCGACGACGGCACCGGTCTGGTGCACCAGTCGCCCGCGTTCGGCGCGGACGACCTCGCGGTGAGCAAGGCGTACGGCCTGCCCGTCGTCAACCCGGTCGGTGCCGACGGCCGGTTCCGGGCCGAGGTGCCGCTCGTCGGGGGCGAGTTCTTCAAGCACGCCGACGCCCGCCTGGTCGACGACCTGGGGCGGCGAGGCCTGCTGCTGCGCCACGTTCCGTACGAGCACACCTACCCGCACTGCTGGCGCTGCCACACGCCGCTGCTCTACTACGCCCTCCCCTCGTGGTACATCCGGACGACGCAGGTCAAGGACGCGCTGCTGCGCGAGAACGAGCGGACGCGCTGGCACCCGCCGACCATCCAGCACGGCCGTTACGGCGACTGGCTGGCCAACAACGTGGACTGGGCGCTGTCGCGCAGCCGCTACTGGGGCACTCCCCTGCCCATCTGGCGCTGTGCCGCGGGGCACCTCACCTGCGTGGGGTCGCTGGCCGAGCTGTCGAAGCTCTCCGGCAGCGACCAGTCGGGGCTGGACCCCCACCGGCCGTACGTGGACGACGTGGTCCTGGGCTGCCCGACCTGCGGTGCGGAGTCGCGCCGGGTGCCCGAGCTGATCGACGCGTGGTACGACTCGGGCTCGATGCCATTCGCCCAGTGGGGCTACCCGCACGCACCCGGCTCGGTGGAGCGGTTCGAGCAGGCGTATCCCGCCCAGTTCATCTGCGAGGCGATCGACCAGACCCGCGGCTGGTTCTACTCGCTGATGGCGATCGGCACCATCGTGTTCGACCGCTCGTCGTACGAGGACGTGCTCTGCCTGGGCCACATCCTGGCCGAGGACGACCGCAAGATGTCCAAGCACCTGGGCAACATCCTCGAGCCGATGCCGCTGATGGACACCTACGGCGCCGACGCGGTGCGCTGGTTCATGGCCTGCTCGGGGTCGCCGTGGTCGGCACGGCGGGTGGGCCCTGTGGTGCTCACCGAGATCGTGCGCAAGGTGCTGCTGACGTACTGGAACACGGTCTCGTTCCACGTGTTGTACGCCCGCGCGGCCGGCTGGACGCCCGCTGCCGGTGCACCTCGGGTCGCCTCGCGGCACGTGCTCGACCGCTGGCTGGCCTCCAGCACCCAGGTGCTGGTCGGCGACGTCACGGTGGCGATGGACGCCTTCGACACCCAGCGCGCCGGCCAGCTGATCTCCGGCTTCGTCGACGACCTGTCCAACTGGTACGTCCGGCGGTCCCGGCGGCGCTTTTGGGCCGGGCAGCCGGGGGCGCTGGCCACGTTGCACGACACCCTCCACACGCTCACCCGGTTGATGGCCCCGCTGGTGCCGTTCCTCACCGAGCGGGTGTGGCTCGACGTCGTCGTCCCCGTGGACCCGGAGGCACCGTCCTCGGTGCACCTGTCGGACTGGCCGGACGTCGACGCCGGACTGGTCGACTACCGGCTCACCGAGCAGGTCGCGCTCGCGCGCCGACTGACCGAGCTCGGTCGGGCGGCGCGCGCGGAGGCCAAGGTGCGCATTCGGCAGCCGCTGGCGCGTGCCCTGGTCGGCTCGAGCGCGTGGGCACAGCTCGATGACGAGTTGCGTGCCGAGATCTGCGAGGAGCTCAACGTCGGCGTCCTGGAGTCGCTCACCGCCGCGGGTGGCGACCTCGTGGACCACACCGCCAAGGGCAACTTCCGCGCGCTCGGCCGGCGCTTCGGCCAGCAGACACCGCTGGTGGCGCGTGCAGTCGCCGCGGCCGACGCCGCCGCCCTGGCTGCCTCACTGGCGACCAGTGGTGAGGCTGAGGTGGAGGTCGAGGGCGAGCCGGTGGCGCTGCGCGCCGACGAGGTGGTGGTCTCCGAGCGTCCCCGCGAGGGCTGGTCGGTCGTCAACGAGCAGGGTGAGACCGTGGCGCTGGACCTGGCTCTGACTCCGGCTCTGGTGGCTGCCGGGCAGGCCCGCGAGGCCATCCGCCTGGTCCAGGAGGCGCGCAAGACCAGCGGCTTCGAGGTCAGCGACCGCATCGAGCTGGTCTGGTCCGCGGACGCACCGGTCGCCGAGGCGCTACGTGCGCACCAGCGCCTGATCGCCGAGGAGGTGCTCGCCACCGCCGTACGGGAGGGCGTCGGCGACGGCACGGCGCACGAGGACGCCGCGTCCGGCGTACGGGTGTGGGTGCGCCGCGCCTGACCCCGGGTCAGGTCTGCGGGCGGCCGTTCTGCTCGGCCGGGCTGGACGGCAGCGAGACCGCGTCGGCCTCCTCCCCGTCCAGCGTGGCCAGGTGGGAGGTGAGGTACTCCCGCAGCCGGCTGCGGTACTCCCGCTCGAAGGTGCGCAACCGTTCGACCTCCTCGTCCAGGCCGGCTTTCTGCTTGTTCAGCTCCCCCAGGAGCTCCTGGCGGCGCCACTCGGTCTCCGCGCCCAGCCCGTCAGCCTCGGCGCGAGCGCTGTCGGCGAGCTTCTTGGCCTGGGCCCGGGCCTCGGCCAAGAGGGCGGCGGCCTCGGTCCGGGCCTCGGCAACCAGCTCGTCGGCGTTGTGCGCGGCGATCTCCAGCAGCCGTGCGGCTCGGCTGCCGGCAGTGCCGTCGGCGCCGGGTGCCCCAGCCGGTGCCTCAGCCGGTGCCTCGACCGGTGTCGACTTGGCCGGTGGGGCTTCGGGCCTTGGCTTCGGGCTCGAGGGTTCTGGTGCCGTCACCGGCTTGGAGGCCGTCTGCACCGGGGGGCGCTCCGCCCGCTTGCGCAGCTCCTCGCGCTCACTGGCCAGACGGTCCAGCTCGACCTCGACCTCGTCGAGGAAAGAGTCCACCTCGGTCATGTCGTAGCCCTCGCGGAGCCGCACGGACGTGAAGCGCTTGTTGCGCACGTCCTCTGGAGTCAAAGGCATGGTCCACCTCGGGGGGTATCGGATCGGCCGGACGCCAGTCACCGTACCGGCTATGGCGAGGTGGCCGCTCGGACGTCGCCTCCGGCGGTCGTGCGTGGCTGGTGCACCGGCGCAGATTCAGTAGAAGACCAGGCTGACCAGGATCTGCAGCAGGTAGATGACGACGAAGAGCACCAGTGGCGAGAGGTCGAGCATGGCCACCCCCAGCCGGACCGGGGGGATCACGCGGCGCACGGCCCGCAGCGGCGGATCGGTGCAGGAGTAGATGGCCTCGGCCAACACGAGGATCGGCCCGGACGGGCGCCAATCTCGGGCGAGCATCTGCACCCAGTCCAAGACGATCCGAGCGATGAGCACGACCAGCGCCGCCCACAAGATGAAACCGAGGACGCTGCCGACGGTCTGCACAGACCCCTCAGCTCTGGTTGAAGAAGCCGCCCTCGGCGATGCGCTGCTTGTCCTCAGCGGCGACCGAGACGTTGGGCGGTGAAAGCAGGAACACCTTGCTGGTCACTCGCTCGATAGTGCCATGCGCCGCAAACACCAGCCCGGCGGAGAAGTCCACGAGCCGCTTGGCGTCGTTGTCGTCCATCTCGGACAGGTTCATGATGACCGGCGTACCGTCGCGGAAGTGCTCCCCGATGGTGCGGGCCTCGTTGTACGTACGGGGGTGCAGCGTGGTGATGCGGACGGAGTCTGCCGACACCGTGCTCATCTCGACCGGACGACGCCGCTGCGCCAGCTGGGCGACCCGAGCGTCCTCGTCCCGCACGGCACGCACCGGGCGGCGATCGACCTCGACCCGTTCGGCGGCCCGGGGTTCGTACCGGGTAGCGCCCGACCGGTCGGTCGAGTGCTCGTCGTCGTAGTCGTCGTAGGTGGTGCCGTCCTCGAGGAGGCCGAGGTACACGCCGACCTTGCGCATCGCGCCAGCCATGAGAAGTCGCCCTCCGGTTCGTGGGGTCGAGCAGATCCGACCCTACTGCAGCAAGGGCCGCTCCCCGAGTACCGCTCGACCCACGCGTACGTGTGTCGCGCCCGCCGCCACGGCTTGCTCGAGGTCGCCGCTCATGCCCGCGGAGAGCACCGCAGCGCCGGGGTGGTCGGCGCGCAGCCGGGCCGCCAGTGCGGCGAGGCGCTCGAACGCGGGCGCCGGGTCGCCGGTCCGTGGCGCCACGGCCATCAGCCCGCGCAGCCGTAGGTGCTCGGTGCCGACCACGGCCTCGGCGAGCCCAGCCAGGTCGGCCGGGTCGGCGCCGGAGCGCCGCCCGATCACGCCCTGCGCGCCGTGAGGATCGAGGCTCACCTGCACCAAGACGTCCAGCGCGCGCCCGGAGCCGAAGGCGCCGCGCTCGAGTGCGGTGATCAGGCGTGGCCGGTCCACCGACTGCACCACGTCGCTGTACGCGGCGATGGCTGCGGCCTTGTTGGTCTGCACCGCTCCCACGAAGTGCCACACCAGGTCGGCACCGCTGGCCGCCCGCTTGTCGCGCGCCTCGGGATGGCGGGCCTCTCCGACGTCGGTGACCCCGAGGGACGCCAGCAGCGCCACGTCGGTGGCGGGGAAGGTCTTGGTCACGGCCACCAGCGTGACGTCGTCGACGCAGCGTCCGGCCTGTGCGCAGGCCGCGGCGATCCGTGCCCGCACCAGCCCGAGGCGGTCCGCCAGCTCGGCACGACGCCCGAGCGCGGCCTCGCTCATGTCGGCTGGTCGACGGGCTGCACGCGGACGACCACAGCGCTTCGGCCGGACGTCGTGCCCTGCCGGCGGTACGAGTAAAATTCCTCGGACTCGATCGTGCATCCCGCCCGGCCCGCTGCGAGGTCGTCGACGGCGACACCGAGACCGACGAGCTGTTCGACCACACCGGCGCCGACGTCGAGACCCGGTGTCCCCAGGCGCGTCGTCGACCAGGCCGCGGGGGCGACGGAGGCGACCTCCGCGCGCATCAGTGCGGGAACCTCGTAACAAGCCCCGCAGGCACGTGGCCCGACCCAGGCGTGCAGGTCGTGCGCTCCGAGAGCACGCAGCCGCGCCACCGCTGCGAGCACCACGCCGAGACGGAGCCCCTCTCGCCCGGCGTGCACGACCGCGCCGAGGCCGGCGAGGTCGTCGGCGAGCGCGACCGGCGTGCAGTCGGCCACTCTGACGCACAGCGCCACGTCCGTGCGAGCGGTGACCAGCGCGTCGGCGGCGGGCGGCTCCCCCGGCACCCACCTCTCGTCCACCACGCTCACGGCTGCTCCATGCACCTGCCGGGTCAGCAGCAGCCGCGACCGTGGCACGCCGAGCTCGTTGGCGACCAGGGTGAGGTTGCGATCCACGGTGCGCGGGTCGTCACCACCACCGGTGCCGAGGTCGAGCGAGCTCCACGGACCAGAGCTGACGCCGCCGTGCCGATCGGTGAACGCGACGTCGACACGACCGTGCCGCAGCCGGGCCCAGAACACCTACTTGAGGAAGTCGGGGACGTCGAGCTCGTCGTCGTCGAACTGCACCGGTCTGGGTTGCCGGACCTCCGGCCGCGGTCGCTGTGCCTGCCCCTGGGTCGGGTTCTGGCCGGGACCCTGCTGGCGTTGCGGCGTCCCCTGGGGCGCCTGGCCCTGCTGGGGCTGGGGCGGGCGCTGAGCTGCCTGCTGCGCCGCCTGTTGCTGGGGCTGTTGCTGGGGCTGTTGCTGGGGCCGCTGCTGCTGGGCGCGTTGCTGCTGTGGTTGCTGTGGTGGTTGAGATTGCTGGACTTGTTGCTGCTGTGACTGTTGCTGGGGTGGCTGCTCTGGCGCGGTCTGGTCCCGCCGCAGGGCCGGCTGGCCGGCGCTGCGGCGTTGGGGCATGCCGCCGTCGAAGCCGGCAGCGATCACGGTCACCCGCACCTCGTCGCCGAGTGCGTCGTCGATCACGGCGCCGAAGATGATGTTGGCCTCGGGGTGGGCCGCCTGACTGACCAGGGCGGCCGCTTCGTTGATCTCGAACAGCCCGAGGTCAGAGCCCCCGGCGATCGAGAGCAGCACGCCGTAGGCCCCGTCGATGGAGGCTTCGAGCAGCGGGCTGGACACTGCCATCTCCGCCGCCGCGATGGCGCGGTCGTCCCCTCGGGCCGAGCCGATCCCCATCAGCGCAGACCCGGCGTCCTGCATCACCGACTTGACGTCGGCGAAGTCAAGGTTGATCAGGCCCGGGGTGGTGATGAGGTCGGTGATACCGGAGACACCCTGCAGCAGCACCTGGTCAGCCTGCTTGAACGCGTCCAGCACGCTGACGTTGCGGTCACTGATCGAGAGCAGCCGGTCGTTCGGGATCACGATGAGGGTGTCGACCTCCTCGCGAAGGGCGGCAATCCCCTCCTCGGCCTGGTTGGCCCGGCGACGCCCCTCGAAGGAGAACGGCCTGGTGACCACGCCGATCGTCAGCGCACCGAGCGACCTGGCGATCCGGGCCACCACGGGGGCACCTCCGGTGCCGGTGCCGCCGCCCTCCCCGGCGGTGACGAACACCATGTCAGCGCCCTTGAGCACCTCCTCGATGTCTGCCGCATGATCCTCGGAGGCCTTGCCTCCCACGATCGGATTGGCGCCGGCGCCGAGACCGCGGGTGAGCTCGCGGCCGATGTCGAGCTTGACGTCGGCGTCGCTCATCAGCAGCGCCTGCGCATCGGTGTTGATGGCGATGAACTCCACGCCCTTGAGGCCGACGTCGATCATGCGATTGACGGCGTTGACGCCTCCGCCGCCGATGCCCAGGACCTTGATCACTGCCAGGTAGTTCTGCGCTGCCACTGCGCGAGCCTCTCGTGTGTGAAGTATGGGTGTGAAGTATGTGTGGAAGTGACGTGTGTGTGAGTCACGTGCGTCCCGGCCTCCCCCGACCGAGGGCGTCGGTGTACCGTCTGCCTGCTCCGGCCGCGGTCTCACCCTTTAGTTGAGAGTGATAGTTATGTCAACCCGCCGATGAGGAGGAAACCTACGCACACCGGCCTGCCACCTGCAACGGCACGTCGGCGTGTCGGGATCCCCGCTGGTGAATTTGTTCGTCGAACACTGACGGGGCAGGTACTCCAAGGGTCTTGGCATGATCCGACGGTCACTGTGCCGTCTGCGACGTGGTGGGCAGCTCAGGCACCGTCACGTCGTAGACCGCAGCCGGAATGCGCAGCAGCACCATCAGCACCTCTGCCTTGCGGGCGGAGTCCTGGGCGTTGCCCCACCGCACCCGCTCACCCGAGGTCAAGACGAGCTCGATGTCGTCGGGCGAGGTCATCTCGACCGAGTCGACCCGGGCCGAGAGCGAGGGCTCCAGCGCGCCGAGCACCGAGCCGGCCTCGGCCAGGGTGGAACGCAGCTGGGCCGGGTCGACCTCCCCGGGGAGCAGCTCAGGCATGCCCGCGGGCGCTTGGTCGTAGGCCCCGAAGACCGTGCCAGTGGCGTCCACCGCCTGCCACGTCCCGTCGACGTCGATGACGGCCACGGGTTCACGCTCGATGACGTCCACCCGCAGCGAGCTCGGCCAGTCACGGCTCGCGGTCGCCGACGCGACCCCGGGCAGCCGCTCGACCCTGCTCTCCACCTCGTCGAGGTCGACGCGCGCCAACGGGATGCCCTCCTGCACCCCGATGACGTGGCGCACCTGCGCGGGGCCCACCCGCGCGACCTGGCTGGCGCCGGCGCCGGTGACCTTCACCTGGTGCAGCGCGAGCAACGTGGAGCCGAGGACCGCCCAGACGGCCACCGCGCCGAGGGCCAGCACCAAGCCGGTGACCAGGCTCCAGCGCCATCGATGCAGCCGGGCTCCCCATCGGCGCCGGACGAAACGGTCCGGTACGGGTCCGGGGCTCGCGCCGTGGGGTCTCACGACGGCCTCGATGAGGTCGGCCGACCATCGGGCCCGGCTGGTGCCGGCCGAGGCGACGGCTCGGTGAGGAGCTCCAGCACCCGCGGACCCACTCCGGTGACGTCGCCAGCCCCCAGCGTGAGCACGAGGTCGCCTGGTCGCGCGACGCCGGCCAGCACCGCTGGCACGGCGTCCAGCGAGGGTTCGTAGACCACCCGGTCCGCCGACAGCGGGACCGCGTCGGCGACCAGCCGGCCGGTCACCCTCGGGTCCGGGTCCTCGCGCGCGACGTAGACATCGGTCACCACCACGACGTCGGCTCCCCCCAGGGCCGCGCCCATGGCGGCGCCGAACAACCGGGTGCGCGAGACGAGGTGCGGTTGGTACGCGACGATCAGCCGGCCGTCACCGGCGACCACCCGGGCACTGGCGAGGTCCGCGGTGATCTCGGTGGGGTGGTGGGCGTAGGAGTCGTACACGCGGACCCCGCCTGCGACGCCCTTGTCCTCCATGCGCCGGCTGCTGCCGGTGTGTTGGCCAAGACCCGTGGCCAGTGCGGACATGTCGTGACCGAGCCGCAGCCCCACTGCCAGCGCGGCCAGCGCGTCGAGGACGTAGTGGCGTCCGGGTACCCGCAGGTCGACCCGGCCCAGCAGGGTGCTGCCGCGGCGCACACTGAACCTCGAGGTGGCGCCCACCAGGTCCAGGTCTGCGGTCACCAGGTCCGCGGCGCCGGCACCCGACGCGTCGGCCGGCGCGTCGGCCAAGGCGACCCGTACGACCTCCAGCCCCCGCCCGGCGGCGGCGTCGGCGAGACGCGCGGCGCCCGGGTCGTCCACGCAGCACACCAGGAACCCGCCCGTGCGGATCCGTTCGGTGAAGTCGTGGAAGGCCCGGTGGTACGCCTCGACCGTGCCCCACACGTCGAGGTGGTCGGCGTCGACGTTGGTGACCACGGCGGCGTACGGACGGTAGGCCAAGAAGGCGCCGTCGCTCTCGTCGGCCTCGAGCACGAAGGTGTCCCCGGTGCCCGCGGCGGCGTTGGTGCCGGTCGCGTTCAGCTCGGCCCCGATGGCGTACGACGGGTCGGCGCCGGTGGCGCGAAGGGCCATGGTCAGCAACGCCGACGTGGTCGTCTTGCCGTGCGTGCCGGCAACCGCCAGCACGCGGCGATCGGCGGTCAGCGCCGCCAGCGCGGCCGAGCGAGGCAGGAGCAGCAGACCGCGACGGCGCGCCTCGAGCACCTCGGGGTTGTCCGCGCGCACCGCGGTCGACACCACGACCGTGTCGGCGGGACCGAGGTGTGCGGCGCGGTGCCCCACGTGACAGGCGATGCCGAGAGCCCGCAGGTCAACGAGGGTGGCCGACTCGACGGCGTCGCTGCCACTCACCGGGCGTCCCCGGGCCAGCAGCAGGCGAGCGATGCCCGACAGGGCCGCGCCACCGATGCCGACCAGGTGCACGTGGCCGAGATCGTCGACGGCGGGGACCACCTCGGGGACCGCGACCCTCACCGGTCGTTGCCGTTCGTGGGGACACCGGCGGCGTCGAGGACCAGCTCGGCCAGCGCCCTGTCGGCGTGTCGCGGGAGCACGCCGGTCGCCCGCTGCGCCATCGCCCGCAGCCGGCCCGCATCGAGTGTGAGCGGCAACAGCTCGGCGCTCACCCAGGCGGGGTCGACGTCAGCGTCGGCGACGAGCACGGCGCCACCAGCCTCCACGACCGGCGCGGCGTTGCGGCCCTGCTCGCCGTTGCCGATCGGCAGGGGCACGAACACCGCGGGCAGGCCGAGCACGGCCACCTCGGTCACGGTGCTCGCGCCGGCGCGGCAGACGACCAGGTCGGCGGCGGCGTACGCGAGGTCCATGCGGTCGACGTACGGCAGGACGACGTACGGCGCCCGCGGCGACCCTGGCTCGGAGGACAGCTGCAGGTCGTTGCCGACGCCGGCGACGTGCAGCACCTGGACACCGGCCGCACCGAGGGCTCCAGCGGCGCCGGCCACGGCGACGTTGAGGCGCCGCGCTCCCTGCGAGCCGCCGGTGACCAGCAGGACGGGTTGGTCGTCACGCAGCCCGAAGTGGGCCCGTGCCTCTGGCCGCCGGGCGACCCGGTCGAGGCGGGAGATCATCTTGCGGACGGGCAGCCCGGTGCACACCGCCCCTCGCAGTGGGGTGCCGGGAAAGCTGCTGGCAACGTAGGGGGTGAGACGGGCACCGAGCCGGTTGGCCAGGCCCGGCAGCGCGTTGCCCTCGTGCACGACGAGCGGCACGCCACGGCGTCGACCGGCGAGGTAGGCCGGCACCGACACGTACCCCCCGAAGCCGACCACCACGTCGGGGCGCACCCGGTCAACCACGTCGAGCGTCCCGGACACGGTGGCACGCAGCCGGACCGGCAGGCGCAGCCACTCCGCGGACAGGTGCCGCGGCAGCGGCACCGGCTCGACCAGTTCGAGCGGGTAGCCGGCCTTGGGCACCAGGACCGTCTCGAGCCCGCGCGGGGTGCCCAGGCAGGTGATCGCGACCCGGGGTGCGAGCTCGCGCAGTGCCGCGGCGGTGGCGAGCATCGGTGAGGTGTGGCCGGCGGTCCCACCGGCGGCCATCAGCACCCGGGGCGGAGCAGTGACGCTCACCCGTCGCGTCCGGCCCGCTGGCTACGTCGGTCCTGCACCTGGGTCCGTCCGGACACCACGACCCCCCGCAGCCGCCGGGCGCGGGCGTTGCGCGAGGCGCGCAGCGCGGCCCGGGCACCCGGCTCGGTGGTGGCGAAGGCGAGCAACATGCCGAGCGCCACCACCGTCGGCACGAGGGCAGAGCCACCGTAGGACACCAGCGGGAGGGGGATACCGATGACTGGCAGCAGGCCGAGCACCATGCCGAGGTTGATGATGGCTTGGGCCAGCAACCAGACGGTGATCCCGGCCGAGCAGTAGCAGACGAACCGGTCGCGGGTGCGGGTGGCGATGCGCAGCCCGGCGTAGGCCAGTGCGAGGAAGGCGACCACCACGACCAGGGTGCCGGCCAGCCCGAGCTCCTCACCGATCACGGCGAAGATGAAATCGGTGTGCGCCTCGGGGAGCCCTCCCCACTTCTGCCGGCTGGCGCCGAGCCCGACACCCCAGAACTGGCCGGATGCCAGCGCGTAGAAGCCGTGCGCGGTCTGCCAGCCCTGCCCTTCGATGTCACTCATCGGGTCGGTGAAGGTGGTGAGGCGGTCCAGTCGCTCGGAGTTGGTGACCACTAGGCGCGTGACGAGGCCACCGAAGCCGATCACGAGCACGGCGAACACCCGCAGCGGGGCCCCGACGACCCACAGCATGCCGAGCACGATCGCGGCGAGCACCAGCGCGGTGCCCAAGTCGTGCTGTCCGACCACGAGCAAGAAGACGACGCCCGTCACCGGCAGCAACGGCAGGAGCACGTGCTTTGACTGGTGGAGCAGCCGGTCCTTGCGTGCGAACAGGTCCGCGGCCCACAGCACGATCGCGAGCTTGGCTACTTCGGAGGGCTGCACCTGCAGCGGACCACCCAGGCTGAGCCAGTTGCGGTTGCCGTTGACCGAGACGCCCAAGGGCGTGTAGGTCGCCAGGAGCAACCCGATGGCAACCACCAGGGCCGGGTACGCCAGGCGGCGCATGACCGTCACCGGCACGTGCGCGGCCACCCAGCCGGCCGGGAGGGCGACCGCGACCCACAGCAACTGACGCAGCACGATGTGGTAGCTGTTCCCGTACGCCTGATAGCTCAACACCGAGCTGGCGCTGAGGACCATGACCACGCCGAGACTGAGCAGCAGCGCACTCACCCCGATCACCAGCTGGTACGACGTGAGAGGACGGTCGAGCAGCTCCTTGGCCCTGGCCAGCGCGCTCGGTAAGGGCTGCTCCCGGATCGGCGTGTCCTGTGCCGTGCTGCTCACCGCGGTGCCGCCTCCCCATCTCGACCGTCTCGCCCGGTGTCGGGCCCTGCTGATGAGCTGCCGTGCTAGTCAGCTGCCGTGCTGGTCAGCTGCCGTGCTGGTCAGCTGCCGTGCTGCCCGCCGTACCGGTGCACCGCCCGCGTGAACGCGTCACCGCGTGCGGCGTACCCGTCGAACAGGTCCTGCGAGGCACACCCGGGGGCCAGGAGCACGGTGTCGCCAGGTACGGCCGCGGCTCCCGCAGCGCGCACCGCACGGTCCATGACCTGGTCGCCGGACTGCCCAGTCTCCCCGCCGCCCACGTCGACCCGGGGCACATCTCGCGCGTGTCGGCGCAGAGCCTGCTCGACCAGGTGCCGGTCGGCGCCGAGCAGCACGACCGCGCGCAACCGGTCGCTGCTGAGCCGCACCAGCTCATCGAAGTCCGCCCCCTTGGCGAGCCCACCGGCGAGCCACACCACGGAGTCGTAGGCACGCAGCGACGCCAGTGCGGCGTGCGGGTTGGTCGCCTTGGAGTCGTCGACCCAGTCGACGCCATCACGCGAGGCCACGAGCGCGATGCGGTGCGCATCGGGCCGAAAGGACCGCAGACCGTCTCGCACTGCCACCGGCGGCACGCCGTGCGCGCGGGCCAGGGCGGCCGCTGCGAGGGCGTTGGACACGTTGTGCGGCGCGGCGGGTGAGATGTCGGCGAGGGTGGCCAGCTCGGCGGCGCTGGTGCGGCGCTCGGCGACGAACGCCCGGTCGGCCAGCACGTCGTCGACCAGGCCCAGCATGCCGATGGCCGGCACGCCGAGCGTGAACCCGACGGCCCGGGCTCCCTCGACCACGAGAGCGCCGGTGACCATCTGCTCGGTGACCGGGTCGTCGACGTTGTAGACGCAGGCGAGCTGGGTTCGCTCGTAGACCCGCGCCTTGTCGGCGGCGTAGGCCTCCTGCGGGTCCGGTACGGCGCCGGCGTACCAGTCGAGGTGGTCTGGAGCGAGGTTGAGCACCGCCGACGCCTGCGGTGACACAGAGCGGGTCCAGTGCAGCTGGAAGCTGGACAGCTCGACCGCGAGCACGTCGTAGGGCTGCGGGTCCATCACCACCTCGGTGACCGGCAGGCCGACGTTGCCGACGGCGGCCGCGCGAAGTCCGGCGGCGCGCAGGATCGAGGCGAGCATCTGCACCGTCGTGGTCTTGCCGTTGGTGCCGGTGAGGCACAACCACGGTGCAGTGCCGCGCAGGCGCCAGGCGAGCTCGACCTCGCCCCACACCGACACGTCCTGACTCTGCGCTGCCACGAGCAACGGGTCGCTGGGACGCCAGGCGGGCGAGGTGACGACGACGTCGGTCCCGGCGGGCAGCGCCCGGTCGGCGGTGCCCGCGTCGCCCACACCCAGGCGTACGTCGGCTCCGAGCACCTCGAGCAGCGTGGCCTTCTCGGACACCGCTTCTCCGCGCCCGTCATCGATGACAGTGACCGACGCCCCGAGCTGCAGCAACGTGTCTGCCGCGGCGAAGCCGGACACACCCAAGCCTGCGACGAGGGCGCGGACCCCTTCCCAGCTGTCGCTGCGCCCGAGGGCGTCGAGCAACGGCCCAGAACTCACGCGCCGACCACCCACTCGGCGTAGAACACGCCCATCCCGGCGGCGACGCAGATTCCGCAGATGATCCAGAACCGGATGACGATCGTCACCTCGTCCCAGCCCTTGAGCTCGAAGTGGTGCTGCAGCGGCGCCATCCGGAACAACCGCTTGCCGCCGCTGGCCTTGAACCATCCGACCTGCAAGATCACCGACAAGGTGACGGTGACGAACAGGCCACCGATCACCAGCAGCAGGAGCTCGGTCTGGGTCATCACCGCGAGCCCCGCCATGGCACCGCCGAGTGACAGGGACCCGGTGTCGCCCATGATGATCTTCGCGGGCGCTGCGTTCCACCACAAGAAGCCGAAGGCGGAGCCGGTGATGGCCGCGGCGACGACGGCGAGGTCCAGCGGGTCGCGCACGTCGTAGCACGTGGGACCGGGCACGGTGGCGCAGAACTGGCTGCTCTGCCAGATGTTGACGATGACGTACGCCGCGAAGACCATCACCGACGACCCGGTCGCGAGGCCGTCGAGGCCGTCGGTGAGGTTCACGCCGTTGCTGGTGCCGGCCACCATCAACAGCACGAGGAGCAGCACCAGCACGGTCGGCAGCTGCCAGGCTGGCACGTCACGGGTGAACGACACCGCGGACGACATCGGGGTGCGCCCGTTCTCGTCCGGGAACTGCAGCGCCAGGTAGCCGAAGACGAGCGCGATCAGGGTCTGGCCGGTGACCTTCGCCTTGCTGCGCAGCCCCAGGCTGCGCTGCTTGGAGACCTTGATGAAGTCGTCGAGGAACCCGACGAAGCCGAGCCCGACGAACAAGAAGAGCAGCAGCACGGCCGACGCGGACGGCGCTGTATGGGTCAGCGCCTTGGCCAGCGCGTACGCCACGACCGTGGACAAGATCATCACCGCCCCGCCCATGGTCGGGGTGCCGCGCTTAATGTGATGCGAGGTCGGGCCGTCGTCGCGGATCACCTGCCCGTACTCGTGGCGTACGAGCACCCGGATCGCGACCCGGGTGCCGAGCAGCGTCCCGAGCAGACCGAGCCCCCCCGCGAGCAGGATCGCCCTCACCTCGAGTCCTCCTGCCCCAAGGGGGCGGCCGCGGGCACGTCGGCGAGCAACGCCTGCGCCACCCGCTCCAGGCCGACGTCGCGCGAGGCCTTGACCAGCACGGTGTCGCCGGCGCGGAGCTCCTCGCGCAGCAGGGCCAGCGCCGCGTCGGTGTCGGGCACCAGCACCGACTCCGATCCCCGGGAACCCTCCAGGCAGGCGCCGAGGTGCAGGGGGCGGGCCGCGTCCCCGACCACGACGAGCTGGTCCACGTCGAGGCGTACGGCGAGGCGACCCACCGCGTCGTGCTCCGAGGTGGACTGCTCCCCCAGTTCGCGCATCTCCCCCAGCACGGCGAACGACCGGCCACCGCGCGCCTGGCTGAGCCCGACGAGGGTCTTCAGCGCGGCTCGCATGGAGTCGGGGTTGGCGTTGTAGGCGTCGTTGACCACGAGGACGCCGTCGGCTCGCTCGGTGCGCTCCATCCGCCACGGCGAGCGCGGCCGGGCAGCCGACAGTGCCCTGGCCACGTCCGGGAGGGGGAGCCCTGCGGCCAGCGCGACCGCACCGGCGGCGGCAGCGTTCACGGCCTGGTGCTCACCGAGAAGCTGCAGGGTCACCGGGGCCCGGCCGCCGTCGGTCGCTGTCACCAGCTCGAAGGCGGCGCACCCGTCCGAGCCGGTGCGAAGGCCCTCAACGCGTACGTCCGCGCCCCGCGACGTACCGAACGTGAGCACGCCGGCCCGAGTGCGCGACGCCATCGCCGCGACGGCCGGGTCGTCGGCGTTGAGGACAGCCGTCCCGGTGACCGGCAGCGCCTCGACCAGCTCGCCCTTGGCCTGCGCGATCGCCGCCCGACTGCCGAACTCGCCCACGTGGGCGCTGCCGACGTTGAGCACGCAGCCGATCCTCGGCTGCACTATGTCGCACAGGAAGCGGATGTGTCCCCGGCCGCGGGCCCCCATCTCGACCACCAGGAACGCGGTATGAGCATCGGCGCGCAGCACGGTGAGCGGGACGCCGATCTCGTTGTTCATCGACCCGAGCGGCGCCACGGTCGGGCCGGCGAGCTCGAGTACGTGCGCGAGCAGGTCCTTGGTGCTGGTCTTGCCCTGTGACCCGGTCACGCCGACGACGGTGCACTGATCGAGCCGGCGGACCGCGTCGGCACCGAGGCGTCCCAGGGCTGCGACGGTGTCGTCGACGACCACCGCAGGCAGCCCGACCGGCCGGGCGACCAGACAGGCCACCGCCCCCGCGGCCGCGGCCGGCACCGCGTGGTCGTGGCCGTCGGCGTGCTCACCGCGGACGGCGACGAACAGCCCGCCGGGCTCGACCTGCCGGGAGTCGACGACCACGGGGCCGGTCACGACGGCGCCCGGATCGGGCGCGTCGGCGAGAGTGCCGCCGGTGGCGCTGGCCAGATCGGTCAGCGTGAGCTGGAGCATCACCGTCCTCCCGCCGGGCCGGACCGGCGCCGCACCCGTTCGACCAGGGCCGCGCGGGCCACGTCACGGTCGTCGAACTCGTGCGTGGTGCCGGCCACCTCCTGCCCGCTCTCATGCCCCCTGCCCGCCACCAGAACGCAGTCACCTGGTGCGGCGTCCAGCACCGCCGAGCGGACCGCGCGGCCCCGGTCGGCCACCTCTCGTACGTCCGCCGGACCGGTGCGGGCACCCGCGAGCACCGCGGCCCTGATCGCGGCGGGGTCCTCGGTGCGCGGGTTGTCGTCGGTGACGACGACGACGTCGGCGCGCTCCGCGGCCACCTGTCCCATCAGGGGGCGCTTGCCGCGGTCCCGGTCGCCGCCAGCGCCCAGCACCACCCACAGCCGGCCGGGGGTGGTCGGGCGCAGAGCGGCGAGCACCGCCGCGAGGGCATCAGGCTTGTGCGCGTAGTCGACGACCACGCTCACGTCGTCACCCCCCTCGACCCCCGCACCTCCCGCCGAGTTGTCAGACGCTGACGCGGCTATAGCAGCGTCAGCGGCTGACAACTCGGGGAGGGTGGAGGAGACGCGCTCCATCCGTCCGGGTACACCGGGAGCTCCGGCCACGCCGGCGACCACGGCTGCGACGTCCAGCCCGGCCACCACGAGCGCGACCGTCGCCGCCAGAGCGTTGCGTACGTTGAACGTGCCTGGCAGCGGCACCGCGGCGTCCCAGCGACGGCCGTCTGGCCCTGCCAGCGTGTACGTCGCACCGCCGGGACCAATGCTCAGGTCCTCGGCGCGCCAGTCGGCTGGTTGGTCGAGCGCGACCGTGGTGACGGGCAGCGGGGTCTGCGCGACGAGGCGGCGACCGTGCTCGTCGTCGATGTCGACCACCGCGTGCCGGGCCCGGCGCTCGGTGAAGAGGCCGGCCTTGGCCGCGAAGTAGTCCTCGAGGTCGGCGTGGAAGTCCAGATGGTCACGGCCGAGGTTGAGGAACACCGCGACGTCGAACACCACCCCGTCGACCCGGCCTTGGACGAGGGCGTGGCTGGACACCTCCATCGCGCACGCGTCGGTGCCCTGCTCGGTCATCACCGCGAACAGCGCTTGCAGGTCGGGCGCCTCCGGTGTGGTGAGCGTCGAGCGCACCGGCCGGCCGTCGACCAGCGTCCCCAGCGTTCCGATCACGCCGGGTCGTCGGTCGCACGCCTGCAGCGCCGAGCCCATCAAGCTCGTGGTGGTGGTCTTGCCCTGCGTGCCGGTGACGCCGATGGTGAGCAGGCTGGCTGCGGGGTCCCCGTACACCGTGCGGGCGACGTCGCCGAGCCGGTGGCGGGGCCGCTCGTGCACCAGCGTCGGCACCCCGGCGCTCTGGGTGTCGGCGAGCCCCGCGGGATCGGTGAGCACGGCGACCGCTCCGGCGGCGACGGCGTCGGCCGCGTACCTCGCCCCGTGGGTGCGCGCGCCTGGCAGCGCCGCGTACAGGTCACCGGCGCGGACCCCGGCGGAGGCGAGGGCCACACCGGTCACGGCTACGTCCGGCGCACCCGGCGGGACCCGGCGAGCCCCGAGCAGCCCCTCGAGCTGCTGGAGCGGGACCGGAGCGACGTGCTGCGGCCGGCTGTCCAGCGGCGAGGGGTCGGGGCCGGACACGATCGCGCAGCCTATCGTCGTCACCACTCGAGGGGCTGGCGCGGTGCCGGGACACCGGTCGGTGGTACGCCGTAGCGCTGGAGCACCATCGACATGATGTCGTGCACCACCGGCCCTGCTCCGGTGCCGCCGAAGTATCCCTGCGCGTTGTCCATCACCACGTAGGTGAGGAACCGGGGCTCGTCGGCGGGCGCGAAGGAGACGAAGCTGATCGTGCGCCCGCCGGTGTAGCCGCCGTTGACCGGGTCGACGCGCTGCGCGGTGCCGGTCTTGCCGGCGACCCGGTAGCCGGGGATGCCGGTGTCGGGGGCGGTGCCGCCCTCCTTCGTGACCGCCTCCAGCATCCGTGCGACCGTACGGGCCGCCTCCACGCTGACCACGCGACGCGTCTGCGGCGGAGGCGCCGGGTCGAGCTGCCCGTCGGCCCCGACCACGCCGGCGACCAGGGTGGGCGCGACGTACACGCCGTCGTTGGCCACGGTGTTGAGCGCGGCCGCGAGCTGGACCGCGTTGACCGCCACGCCCTGCCCGAACGCGATCGTGGCCTTGTTGATCGGCATCCAGCCCGAGGGGTCGGACAGGATCCCGGCCGTCTCGCTCGGCAGGCCGACGCCCGTGGTCGAGCCCAGTCCAAAGGCACGCAGGTAGTCGTACAGGTCCTCGTCGCTGATCTGCTGGCTGGCGATCACCGTGCCGATGTTGGAGGACTGGGCGATCACCCCGGTCGCGGTGAGGTGCCACGTGCCGTGCGCGACATCGTCGTGGATCGTCTCCGAACCCACCTCGAGCGTGGGGGGAATGGTGACCTTCGTCCTCGCGTCGACGAGCCCGGCGTCGACGAGGGCGGAGAAGGTGAGCACCTTCTCCACGCTGCCGGGCTCGTAGAGGTCCTCGACGGCCTTGACCCGCAGCCGGTCGCCGGTGAGGTCGTCGGCGGCCGGATCGAAACCGGGGGCCTGGGAGAGCGCGAGGATCTGGCCGGTGCGGGTGTCGAGGGTGACCGCGACGCCCCAGTCGGCCGATGTCGTGCGTACGCCGGCGGCGAGGCGCCGGTCGGAGAACCACTGCACGTCACGGTCGAGCGTGGTCTGCACCCCTTCGCCCGCTTGCGGGTCGACGCTGCTGCCTCCAGGCATCGGCAGCCGCTCGCCCGACAGGCTGGTGTCGTACGTCGCGGAGCCGTCGGTACCGGTGAGCACGTCGTCGAAGGCGAGCTCCAGCCCGGACTGCCCGCTGCCGTCCGCGCCGGTGCGCCCCATCACCGGCGCCCCGACGGGACCCGCGGGGTACGTGCGCAGCGGGTCGCGTTCGGTGTAGACTCCGCCGAAGCCCTGGGCGTCGAGATAGTCGCGAATGGCCTCGCCGCGCCAGCGCGGCACCTGCCGGGCGAGGTAGACGAACTGCGTGTCGGGCGTGCGCAGCTTGGCGACCGTCGCGAAGTAGTCCAGGTGGAGCCGCCGGGCCAGGACAGCGGCGATCTGGGGTGCATCGGCCGACGTCTGGGTCGGGTCGGCCGTGAGCGCCACCCCGTCGATGCTGTCGGCGAGGGCGACGCCGTTGCGGTCGAGGATCGGCCCGCGGGCGGCGTGGAGCACGACCGTACGAGATCCCTCGTCGCGGGCTTTCGCGGCGTAGGCGTTGGCGTCCACGCCTTGCAGCTGGAACAGGCGCGCACAGAACAGCGACAAGACGAACGCCATCGTCAAGAAGGCCACCCTCATGCGGTTCGCGCTGCGCCGTGCTCGGACGCCGCTGCTGGGTTCCCCTCGGGTGCTCGTCGGCCGTCGGCTCACTGATCTCCCTGGGTGTCTCCCTGGCTGCCCGACTGGCTGGCTGCCCGGTCGTGGCTGCGGGGTCCATCCTCAGTCGCCCCCGCCGGCTGGTGCGGCTTCCGGCCCCCCGTCGGCGCGTCGTCGCCGGCGGACGGAGGGACGGCCCCGGGGGAGCTGTCCGCGCCCGGTCGCCGCTGGGGCTCTTTGACGGTGGGTGGGGTGGGGAGGAGCCCGGGGATGGCCGCCGCGCTGGACGCGGGCACCGGGTCGCCGACCACCTGGCCGTCGGACAACCGCAGGAAGACGGGATTGGTATTGGGCACCATCCCCAGTTCAGCGGCTTGCTGCGCCAACCGCTGGGTGCTGGCCAGCCGCTCGGTGCGCATGGTGAGCGCGGCGGCCTCGACGTCGAGCGCGTCGGCCTGCTGGTCCAGGTGGGTCAGGGTGAAGGCGCGCCGCTGCATGGCGGTGTTGAGCAGCAGCAGACCGACCAACCCTGCGCCCAGGAGCAGCACCAACGCCACCGTGAATCGCGCCCGCTGCGTCGGGTCCGGGCCGGGAGCCACGACGCGCAGGGGCGCACGAGTCGGTGGGGCCGGCCGCGGGGACCGGGGACCACGGCTGGGTACGGGGCCGGGGGCGGTGCTCATGCGGCGTCCCGCACTCGCTCGACGGCGCGCAGGCGAACCGACTGCGCCCGGGGGTTCTGGGCGATCTCGGCCGCCCCGGCGCGCTCGGCACCTCGGGTCAGCAGCCGCAACTCAGGCAGGTGATGGGTCGGGACCACGGGGAGGTCTGGAGGTACGTCCGAGCGTGAGCCCGCGGCGAAGGCCTGCTTGACCAAACGGTCCTCGAGCGACTGGTACGCCGCAACGACCACGCGTCCCCCCACCCGGATGGCACCGAGCGCCGCGGGCAGTGCCCGGCGCAGCACCTCGAGTTCGTCGTTGACCGCGATGCGCAGAGCCTGGAACGTCCGCTTGGCGGGGTGGCCGCCGGTCCGTCGGGTGGCCGCCGGCACACAGGCGCGCACCGTGTCGACCAACCGCGCACTGGTGGTGAACGGCTCCACCTGTCGTTCGCGCACCACCCGTTCGGCGATGCGCCGGGCGTACCGTTCCTCGCCATAGTCCCTAAGCCACGTCGTGAGCAGGTCGACGTCGGCGGTGTTCAGCAGCTCAGCAGCGGTGCGCCCTGTGGTCGGGTCCATCCGCATGTCGAGGGCCACGTCGCGGGCGTAGGAGAACCCCCGCTCGACCTCGTCGAGCTGCATGGACGAGACGCCGAGGTCGAACAGCACAGCATCGACACGCTGGAGGTCGTGGGCACGCAGCACGTCGGCGAGGTGGGCATAGACCGCGTGCACGAGTGTGACGCGCGACGCGAGGTCCCCGAGCCGCTCCCGCGCGGCGCTGAGCGCGCCGGGGTCACGATCGAGTCCGATGACGGACGCGCCCGGGCACCGGCGGAGCACCGCTTCGGTGTGACCGCCGAGACCGAGGGTGGCGTCCACCAGAACCGAGCCGTTGCCCTGCAGCGCAGGCGCAAGCAGCTCGACCACCCGGTCGAGCAGCACTGGGACGTGGGCGGGGAGGGCCATCGGCTCAGCCGGCCAGCCGCAAGGCGAGGAAGAGCAGGAAGGACACACCGGTCGAGGTGGCCAGCGAGAAGACGGCGACCGCTACTCCGTCGCGGACGTCCTCGCGTACCCGCTTGCCGGACCAGCCGTGGGCATCGAGCCGGGCAGCGGGCGCGGGGAGGTGTCCACCGACCTGCGTTGGTGGTGCGCCCGGACGGCGGTGCGTGGCAGCTGGGACGACCATGGGTGCCTTCCGCGGGGCGCTGGTGAGTTGGCCGGGTGGTGCCGGTGGGTGGCTGGGTGGGTGGGACGGTCGCCGTGGTGCCGGGTCTCCGTCCGCCGCCCGGTCCTGGCACCGGGGAAGGTGCGCCAGGACCCGGGGCGGACCGGAGGCCGGGCGCCAGGGTGGGGGTGGGCGTGCGCGGTGATGCAAGGAGCGGTACGAATCGAGTCGGATCAAGTCGGATCAGATCGGGGACTTGGGCGGGAGGTGGTTCAGATCGGCTGACTGCTGGGCGAACGCGTCCTCCTGGGCGGCCTCGTACTCCTCCCAGGCGGTGGCCTCCCAGATCTCGACGTGGTCCATCGCTCCGATCACGGCGCAGTCGCGGCTGAGGTGGGCGTACTCACGCAGGCGGGGCGGGATCGTGATGCGGCCCTGCTTGTCCGGCAGCTCGTCGGTGGCTCCCGAGTAGAGGATCCGCAGGTAGGCCCGGCCCGCCGCGTCGGTGGCGGAGATCTGGCTGTAGTCCTGGGTCAGCTGCGCAAAGCCTGCCCGCGTCCACACGTTGAGACATCGCTCCTGGCCCTTGGTGATCACCAGTCCTCCCTGCAACTCGTCGCGGAATCGGGCCGGGAGGATGAGTCGGCCCTTGTCGTCCAGCCGGGGGGCGTGCGTCCCGAGAAACATCGCCACCTCCCGACCCCTCTCCTCCACTGTGCACCACTTTACTCCACAGCCCTCCGCCGTCAATCCTGTTGGAACGCGTGTTGTCCGGCCGTTCGCCGGCCCGAAGTCCCCCTGACGCTGCTCCAAGGGCTCAGCGGGCCGCAGCAGCCGCCAGCCGGAACCCAGCCGGAACACACCACGTCTGACACTCGTTGGGGCCAGAAGGTGTCCTCGGAGCCCGGTGCCTGAGAGGATTCCTGCGCGAGCCACCACGCCGGGAGGGCGACCACGTGACGCAGCTGCAGCAGGTCAGCAACACCAGCGACGAGCTGGAGGAGCTCGTCAAGGTGTCCGACCGCGTGCGCGGCGCCGTCGAGTCGGTCGTCGCGGGCATGCCGCAGGCGGTGCGCGCGGCGGTGTCGGTGATGCTCGCCGGAGGCCACCTGCTGATCGAAGACGTGCCCGGCGTCGGCAAGACGGTGCTCGCCAAGGCCCTGGCCCGCTCCATCGACGGAACGGTTCGGCGCATCCAGTTCACTCCCGACCTGCTGCCCGCAGACGTGACGGGTGTATCGGTCTTCAACCCCGACACCCGCGACTTCGAGTTCCGCCCGGGCGGCGTCTTCGCCCACGTGGTCATCGGCGACGAGATCAACCGCGCGTCACCCAAGACCCAGGCAGCGCTGCTGGAGTGCATGGCGGAGAGCCAAGTGACCGTGGACGGCACCACGTACGTGCTCGAACCGCCGTTCCTCGTCGTCGCCACCCAGAACCCGGTGGAGATGGAGGGAACGTACGCGTTGCCCGAGGCCCAGCGCGACCGCTTCATGATGCGTCTCTCGATGGGGTATCCGGCCATCGATGCCGAGATGGCGATGCTCTCCGACCGACGGGGAACCGACCCGCTGGCAGAGCTCGCCCCGGTGACCACGACGGCCGAGATGGCCCACCTGATCGAGGTCGTGCAGCAGGTCTACGTCTCCCCCGGCGTGCTGCGCTACGCCGTCAGCATCGCCCAGCAGACCCGCCGGCACCGCGACCTGCGGCTCGGCGCATCACCGCGCGCGAGCCTGCACCTCGTGCGCGCCGCGCAGGCGTCAGCAGCCCTGGACGCACGGGACTTCGTGCTACCCGACGACGTGCAGGCGTTGGTGCACCCGGTGTTGGCCCACCGGATGCTGCTGTCCACCGACGCCCTGATGGGAGACCGTCGCATCGACGACGTGCTCGACGCCGTGGTTGCCGCGGTGCCGCTGCCGGACCGGGGCGGTCGTGGAGCCGACATGCGGCCCCGGGGTTGACCATGCGCGACCTCCTCGCCTCCCTCACCATCCGCGGCCGCAGCTTCGTGGCCACCGGGGTGGTGCTCTCGATAGCCGCGCTGGCGCTGGGCCTCGATGCGCTGCTGCGCGCGGGGGTCCTGGTGACCGCGCTCCCCCTGCTGGGTGCCTTCGTGAGCCGCCGCTCGGGCGCCGACGTCGAGGTGTCGCGTGTGGTCGCTCCCGCCCGGCTGCCCCTTGGCCGCACCGCCGAGGTGGTGCTGAGCTTTGAGGACCGCGCGTCCGTGCCGTCGGGATTGCTGGCCCTCGACGACCAGGTGCCGTGGGCGTTGGGGCCGCAGGCTCGTTTCGTCCTACGCCGCAGTCCCCGGATGCGGCACCACGTGGTGACGTACGCCATCACCGGCGAGATCCGCGGCCGGCACGCGGTCGGCCCACTCACGGTGCGCACGCTGGACGCGTTCGGACTGGTGCAATCGGCGCGTACCGTTCCCGGCACCAACGCCGTCACCGTGGTCCCAGGGGTGGTACCGCTGCGCCCCCTGGGACCGGCGGGTGCATGGTCGGGCACCGGTGAGGTGCGCCCGCACGCCCTGGCGGTGGGCGGTGCGGAGGACCTCACCGTGCGCGAGTACCAGCGCGGCGACGACCTGCGTCGTGTGCACTGGCGGAGCACGGCGCGCACTGGGGAGCTGATGGTCCGCCGCGAGGAGCAGCCCTGGCAGAGCCGGGCCGCAGTCCTGCTCGACACGCGGGCCGTGGCGCACGTGGGCCACGGCCCGACCTCCTCACTGGAGTGGGCGGTGACCGCTGCGGCCTCCGCGGTGGTCTACCTGGCCAGCGAGCAGGTCACGGTGCGGCTGGCGTGCGGCGGCCACGGGGGCGCTGGGTCCGGGTGGCACGACCGCTCCACGCACACTTGGGTGCAGACCGGGCCGCTGCTGGACGCATTGGCCGGGGTGACGCCGGCCCCTGAGCACACACTCGCCGACGACGTGGGGACGATGTCCGGTGAGTCCGGCCTGCTGGTGGCCGTGCTCGGTGGTCTGACCCCCTCCGACGTCGCCCGCCTGCGCCGGTTGCCCGGACCCGCCCGGCGGACCCTGTGCCTGTTGCTCGACACCGAGTCGTGGCAAGCCGGGGTCGCGGGGCCGTCGCCCCAGGTCCGCGAGCGAGCCGCAGACCTTCGAGGCAGTGGCTGGGGCGTCTCGGTGGTCGGCCCACACGACGACTTGCCCAGAGCGTGGGACCGGCTGGCCCGCGTACAGCCGCTCGGCGTCCAGTCGTCCCGCGTCCCGGTAGACTAAGACGCCATGAGCACTCGGACGTGGCGGAATTCGAGTCTGGCGGTGCCGGCCTGGGGCCTGGTCGTGACCGCGGCCACGGCGCTGGCCTTGTTCCCGATCGCGCAGGCGCACGACTTCTGGCTGACGGGCCTCAGCGGCGCCGCGGTGGTGGTCCTCACCGGCGTCGCGACGCGGGCAACCCGTTCGACGCGGCCTTGGACGGTCCCGGCTCAGCTGGTGGTCCTGCTGCTGTGGGCGAGCGTCCTCATCGCCCCCCGCGAGGCCCTGTGGGGGGCGCTGCCCACCCCGGCGACCGGGACTGCCCTCATCGCCGATGCCCAGCGGGTCCTGGAACTCGCGCAGGAGCGGGCCGCACCCCTGCCGGTGTCCCCGGCGTTGTCGATCGTGCTCGCCCTCGGCGTGGCAGTGCTGGGGTTGCTGGTGGACCTCTTCGCGGCCACGGTGCGTCGGGCGGCGGTGGTCGGACTCGTGCTGCTCGCCGTCTACATGGTGCCCGTGGCGACATTGAGCGGACAGGTGTCGATGCACGCCTTCTGGCCCGGTGCGCTCGCCTGGGTCGGTCTGCTCCTGGCTGCCGAACGGATCGGCGTGCGTCGGTTGAGTGACGCTGGTCCCGTTGACGACCCCGCCAACGCCGAGTCGCCCGCCAACGACCCGGCAACGCTTGGTTCACCATTCGACGCCCGCGGCCGCCAGGTGGGTGTGAGCGCGGTCGGCATCGCCCTCGTGCTCCCGCTGCTGCTGCCGGCGGCATCCTTGCGACTGTTCGGTACGGGCGGCACGCTCGGCCTCGGTGGGGCCGGCGCAGAGGTCATCAGCGTCGACAACCCCGTCCTCGACCTGCGCCGCAACCTGGTCGACCAACCGGATGTCGAGCTGCTGCGCGTACGCACCGACGACCCGGACCCGTCGTACCTGCGCACCACGGTGCTCGACGAGTTCACCGGCGATCGCTGGCAGCCCAGCAGCCGAGACGAGGACGACAGCGTCGACGCCGACGCCGACGCGCTGCCACCGCCCCCGGGCCAGACCAGCGCCATCGGCGGCCGCGACGTGCAGTACGACGTCACGGTCACCTCGGCGTTCTCCTCCTCCTGGCTGCCGGTGGTCTACGCGCCGACGTCGATCGACGTCGACGGTGACTGGCGGATCGACCGCAACACCCTCGACGTAGTGGTCGGCGACCAAAACCAGGCCGCCACCTCGACGACCTACCGCTTCTCTGCCCGGATACCCGACCCGTCGGCCGACCAGTTGCGCGACGCGCCACCCCCCCCTGCCGCGGAGGAGCCCCTGACGTACCTCCCGGCGGAACTTCCGGCCGAGATCGGTGCGCAGGCGCGCGCGGTGACCCGCGGGTTGTCCACCGACTACGACCGGGCCGTCGCGCTGGAACGCTGGTTCCGCTACGAAGGCGGCTTCGTCTACTCCACCGAGCCGCGAGCCGGCACCGGTGCGGCCACCATCGCTGCCTTCGTCACCGACGACCGCGTCGGCTACTGCGAGCAGTACGCCAGTGCCATGGCGTTGATGGCGCGTTCGATCGGCATCCCGGCGCGCGTGGCAGTGGGGTTCCTTCGACCCAAGCAGGTCGCCCCGGACACCTGGAGCTTCGAGGGCGGTGACCTGCACACGTGGCCCGAGCTGTATTTCACCGGGGTCGGCTGGGTGCGCTTCGAGCCGACGCCGGCCGACCGGACCGGCGGAGGTGCCGCGAACGAACCCGGGCAGAACCAGCCGGAGAACAAGACCGAGCGCAACCTGCGGGGGGCTGAGCTCACTCAGGCACCGGGGACCTCGGGCACTCCGTCCTCGATCCGGGCTGTCTCGGTCGAGCCGGTGTCCGCCTCCACCGAGGTCGGCCGAGCCGTGGGTGGACTCCTGGCACTGGTCGTCGCCGGGTTGGTGCCGGCCGCGTGGCGAGAGGTCCGCCGCCGCCGGCGCTGGGCCCGCGCCGCCGCGGAACCCGCGCACGCACCCGAGGCCGCGTGGGACGAGCTGGCCGACGGGGTGCTGGACCTCGGTCACCCGTGGGACCGGGCATCGACTCCGCGTGCCGCCGGGCGTGCCCTGCGGCCGCTGGTAGAAGGAGATCGCAGGGCCGTCGACGCCCTCAACCGGCTGGTACGGATCGTGGAACGCTCACGGTTCGCCGCCGCGTCGTCGGGCGGAGCCCCGCCGGATGTGGTGACCTCCGCGCGCGCCGACGTGGACGCCGTGCTGGAGGCCGTGGCGGACGGGTGCAGTCGCAGCCGACGGCAGCTGTCGCGGTGGGTGCCGCGTTCGCTGGCGGTCTCGGTGCCCTCGGCACGGGCGTGGGAGCGGTTGCGCCTGCGCCACGCGTGACGTCCGGGGGTGTAGCAAACTGCAGGAGGATCAGGCGGGGTCGTCGTCTCGGCGACGTCGCCAGCGCTCCTCCATGCGGTCCATGAACGAGTCCCCACCGGCGGTGGCCCGGCCTCGGGTCGCTGGCCGGGGGCTCGCAGCGCTCGGCACCGTCTCGCTGCTGCTCGAGGACCTGCGCCACTGACCGACGAAGGTGTAGGCGGAGGCCAGCATCACCAGGAAGCCCACGACGGCGACCGGGGTTCGTTGCACGACGGCCCCGGCCATGAGAACGGCGACTCCGGCCACGAATCCCGCCGCGGCGAGCCCAGCACGGCGACGGCTGCGTGCACGCAGGGCCGAACCGCGCAACGCCGAGGCGAACTTGGGATCCTCCGTGGACAGCGCGTGCTCCATCTGCTCGAGCAGTCGCTGCTCCTCCTCAGAGAGCGGCACCGTGGTCCTCCTGCAAGTCACCACCCCGACGGCCGGCCAGCCGTCGCCCTCAGTCTAGGCAGCGACAGGCGCATCGGACACCCGACCTGGGGAAGTTCTCCACCGATTGCACTGCGACCACCGGTGCGCGTTGACGTCCCGGAGCGCTACCATGGCGCTGGCACGCCGCAGCGGTCGTGCGTCGAGCCGGCGGGGTGGAGGACGTGATGGGTCGAGCGGTGAGCTGGAAGGTCCGCGGCGCGGGACGCCTGGTCGCGCTGCTGTGTGCCGGTGCGACCACCTGGGGCATCTCCCCTGCGCCTGCCGCCGCCGCGACGCCGGTGTCGGCGGTGTCGGCGCAGGCCACGCATCACGACGGGTCCCGGTGGACGGTGCGCACGCCGTTCTATCGTGAGGTGGTGCGCCGCGGCGACCAGGACACCTCCGCGTACCACATCGAGCACGTGCGGGAACTGCAGTATCGGTTGCGGTTCGCCGGGGTCTACCGCGGTCCGGTGACCGGCTTTTTCGGTGACCTGACGCACGCGGCGGTGCAGCGCTACCAGCGCCGAGAACACCTGCGGGTCACCGGTGTCGCCAACCACCTCACCTGGGAGCACCTGATCAAGGACAGCGTGCGTGGCCGCGACAAGATCGTGCCCGGCTGCAAGCGCGACGGCTGGCATGCGTGCTACGACCGTTATCGCCACCAGGTCACGCTGTGGCACAACGGGTCGCTTCGCAACGCCTGGCTGGTGCGTGGGGGCATGCGGGGGTATGAGACCCGGGTCGGCAGGTTCTCGGTCTACTACCGCGACAAGGACCACGTGAGCAGCCTGTACGGCTCGCGGATGCCGTACTCGCAGTTCTTCTCCGGCGGGCAGGCGTTCCACGGGTCGCCGTACATGACCAATCCGTTTCGCGACCACAGCCACGGGTGCATCAACATGTACATCGAGGACGCCCGCCAGCTGTGGGCGCTCACGTCGACCAAGCACCTCGCCGTGCACGTGTACGGCGCCTGGGACTGAGCCGCTCGGTCGAGCCGCGCCACGTACCCAGTGGCTGGGCAGTGGCTGGGCAGTGGCTGGGCATGGCTTGACGGCGTGACTGGTCGGTGCGTGCTCGGGCGTCAGGGGCGGGAGGTGCCGATCAGCCGGGCCGGGCGTACGGCGGCGTCGCCGAACCTGCGTACGGCGGAGTCGACCGCCCGCTCGGCCTCGGACCACCCGTGCTCGCGGGCACCGAGCACCAGCTGGCGATGAGCCCGTTCGAGCGGCACCAGGCCCTCCACCCTGACCCCGACCAGCCGGATCCTGGCGCGTTGCAGGTGCAGGGCGACGAACAGCGCGGTGGCCTGAGCGTGGATCTCCACGGCCAGGTCGGTGTGGTCGCGCAGGGTGCGCGACCGGGTGAGGGTGGTGAAGTCGGCGAATCGCACCCGCAGCACCACGGTGCGCCCGGCCACCCCGGCGGCGCGGAGCCGGGCGGCGACCTTGGTCGAGAGGCGCAGCAGCTCGCGGGTGACCAGGGCCGGGTCGTCGGTGTCACGGGAGAACGTCTCGTCGGCCCCCATGCTGTGGTCGGGTTCGTCCGGCCTCCGTCGGGGAGTCACCGTGCGCCGGCCACCGCCCCAGGCCAGGTCGTGCAAGGTGGTGCCGGCGGCATGACCGAGTGCCCGGCAGACGAGATCGACCGGGGTGTGGGCCAGGGCGCCGACGGTGTGCAGCCCGAGCCGGTGCAGCGCCTGCGCGGTCTTGTCACCCACTCCCCACAGCTCCTCCACCGCCAACGGGTGCAAGAACGCGGTGGCGCCGTCGCGGGGCACGACCACGACGCCGTCCGGCTTGGCCCGCCGGGAGGCGAGCTTGGCCAGGGCGGTGGTGGTGGCGACGCCCACCGAGCACGTGACGCCCTGCTCGTCGACGATGCGGGCGTGGAGGTGCTCGGCCACGACCCGTGCGGAGCCGATCCGGCGACCGGCCCCCGACACGTCGAGGAACGCCTCGTCGAGGGAGAGCGCCTCCACCAAGGGTGTGACCGAGCGGAACGTCTCCATGACCGCCCGGGACACCGCGCTGAACTGCTCGAAGTCGGGTGGGAGCACGGTGGCGTCCGGGCACAACCGCCGGGCGCGCATCATCGGCATGGCCGAGTGGACCCCGCTGGCGCGCGCCTCGTAGCTGGCCGACAGGACCACGCCGCGGTGGCCGCCGCCGACGATGACCGGGGTGCCCCTCAGCTCGGGCCGACCGCGGACGGCCACCGAGGCATAGAAGGCGTCCATGTCCACGTGCAGGATCGGGCATCCGGTGTCGTCGGGGCCCGTCGAGCCGGCGAGAGCGCCCGAGGGCATGAGGGGGCTCATCGGGCACCAACGGGGGGCGGATCGGGAGGGAGGTCAGTCGCGCCGAGCGACCACGTGGAGCTGGGAGGCCAGGGCTGAGAACTCGGGACGGTCGGCGACGGCCCGCTCGAGTGCGAGCAACGCCGAGGCAGCACCTGGCTCGGCGTCGACCAGAGCACTGGGCACCAGGTCGGTGAAGACCCGGACGGCATGGACCGGGCCGGGTCGCAGCGCATGCCGCTCCAGCAGCGCCAAGATCTCCTCGCGGGTGTAACGGCGGGGGCCGCGGCGACGGACGTCCCAGCCGCCCGGCGCGGCTGCCGACAAGTCATCGTCGAGCAGCTGGGCGGCCTGGTCGAAGTGGCCGGCCAAGGCGCGGGTGACCACGCCGGCGAGCCGGCCAGCGACCACGACGCTGAGCGACCCACCAGGACGCAAGGCCTCGCGGATCGTGGCGAGGGCCTCGTCCGGCTCGTCGACCACCTCGAGGACACCGTGGCAGAGCACCACGTCGGTCTCGCCGCGGCCGACGTGGTCGAGCAGGTCGCCGGCGTCGCCCTGCACCCCGCGTACCCGCTCGGCGACACCGTCGTCGACCGCCCGCCGTTGCAATGACGCCAAGGCGTCAGGGCTTGGGTCCACGACGGTGACGACGTGGCCGAGTGCGGCCACCCGGACGGCCAGGCCACCGGTACCGCCGCCGAGGTCAACCACCCGCAGACGCGGACGGTCGTCGGTGGTGCCGGCAGCGGTGCCGGCGGTGGTGCCGGCGGTGGTGCCGGCGGTGGTGCCGGCGGTGGTGGCCAGCAGCGCCGAGACGGCGTCCCACACGACTGCGGTGCGCAGGGCACCGCGCCGTTGCTCGACCACTCGGCGCCTCCTCGACCGTGACGGTTGCCGGTGACCGGCCACCATAGTGAGCGGGCACCGGGTGAATCTGCGCCGGAGGCACCGACCGTCCGGGGCCTGGCCGATGGGGGTGTCGTGACCGATCCGCTCATCCGCCCGAGCTCCCGGGACTGGAGTGCCACAGCTTGCGGGGGGCGCTCTTGGTGTCGCCGCCGGCCGGCTTGACGTCGGAATACGGGGACTGGCGGAACCCGCTGGGGTGCACCAGCACTCGACGGCGTCCCATGCCACCGGCCGCGGACCCCTGCTCCTCGACGTCGCTGGAGTAGCGGTCGGGTCGCGTCATGACCGGACGGGAGGCCCGGCTCTCGGCCGCCCCGTGCAGCGCCTGCTCCCCGACACCGGCACCGAACCCGTCGGGGACCTGCGCCAGGTGCGCGTGCACGGCGTCGATCCCGTGCTCGCGCCACAAGGCGTGCAGTCCCGGCAGCTCCCAGCACCCCGTCGCGCGCAGCGACACCCCCCGCGGTCCGGTGCGGCGCAACTCACCGCGTACCAGCAGCAGCCAGGAGTGGAACACGGTGGCGGCGTAGGGACCCTGGACGTCCTCGAAGAAGGTGGCGTCGACCGGACCGGTGCCGTCGTCGAGGGTCAGGAAGACCACGCGGCGACCGGACCGGATCGGCGGGGTCTGGGTGGCGACCTTGACGCCGGCGACCAGCAGGGTGCTGCGGGCACGGCGCTGCAGCAGCTGCGCCGACCACGTCACGCCAAGCTCGTCGAGGAACGGGGCGTAGAAGTCGACGACGTGGCTGCTGACGTCGAGGCCGAGGATCTCCAGCTCGGCCCGGACCCGTTCGGCCCGGCTCATCTCGGGCAGGCCGGAGCGTTCGGCCTCGCCGGGAGCGCCCTCAAGGTCGAGGGTGAGCTGGACGGCATCGGCCGGCTCGCCCGATCGAGGTGACCGGGACCGAGCCGTTCCTCCTCGGGCCCACCGGTCGAGCTCGAGCACCTGCAGCAGCAGGTCGCGGCGGGTGACCGTGCCACGGCGGCGTACCGGCACCGGCGACCCGATGCCGTAGATCCCGTCGAACCCTCCCGCCAGCACCAGCCGCTCGGCGGTGGGTCGGGTGACCCGGCCCCGGTGCCAAAAATCGGTCATCGAAGAGTACGGCCGGCCGGCGGCGATGCCCGCCACCTCGGCGTCGCTGATGCCCTTGACGTCGGCCAGGCTCAGCCGGATGCCGTACGCCCGGGCGTCGGGCAGTGCCGGGTCGAGCACCACCCGGGGGTCCTCCCCGAGCACCCGCGGCGGCGGCTCGTCACGGGGGTCGACCCGCTCGACCCGGTAGGTGTCGTCGGAGACATTGACGTCGAGTGGCAGCACGGCGATGCCGAACTGCCGGGCGTCGTCGAGGATCAGCCGCTTGGGATACATGCCGGGGTCGTGGGTCAGCACCCCGGCGAGGAACGCCGCGGTGTGGTGGGTCTTGAGCCAGGCCGACTGGTAGGTCGGCAACGCGAACGCCGCCGCGTGTGCCTTGCAGAAGCCGAACGACGCGAACGCCTCGAGGATCTCCCACACCCGCACGGCGACGGGTTCGGGGTAGCCGCGGGCGAGCGACCGGGGGAAGAACCAGGCCCGGACGTCGACCTTGCCCTCCAGGTCGCCCAGCGCGCGGCGGGCCTCGTCGGCCTCGGCGAGGGTGCAGCCGGTGAGGGCCGCGACGATCTCGATGACCTGCTCGTGGAAGACCACGACTCCGCTGGTGGGCCGCAGGATGGGCACGAGGTCGGGGTGCGGGTACGTCGGGTCGGTCCACCCCTGCCGGGCGGACAGGAACGGGGTCACCATGTCGCTCTTGACCGGTCCGGGCCGAAACAGCGAGATGTCGGTGATGAGGTCGTCGAAGGTCTCGGGGCCGAACTTGCCGATCAGCTCGCGCTGGCCCGGCGACTCGATCTGGAAGCAGCCGAGCGTCTTGGACCGGGCGATCAGCGCATAGGTCGCCGGGTCGTCCAGCGGCACCTGCCCCTGGTCGTCGACGTCGACGCGGACGCCGTCGACCCGGGCCACCTCGCGTACGGCGTGGGCCATCGCGGACTGCATGCGGATGCCGAGCAGGTCGAGCTTGAGCAGGCCGAGGTCCTCGACGTCGTCCTTGTCGAACTGGCTCATCGGGAACCCGGCGTAGCTGGCCTCGACCGGAGTGCGGTCGAGCAGCGTCGCGTCGGAGAGCACCACCCCGCACGGGTGCAGCGCGATGTGGCGCGGCAGGCCGTCGAGCCGCTCGACCAGGTCGAACAGCAGCGCCAGCCGCTGCTCACCCAGGCCGGAGGCGCGCAGCTCGGGCAGCTCGCGCAACGCGTTGCGGGCGTCACGAGCCTGGATGTGCGGGAACGCCTTGGCGATGGTGTCGATCTCACCGAGGGGCATGCCGAGCGCACCGCCGACGTCACGGATCGCGTGTCGTACGCGGTAGGTGTCCATCATCGCGACGCAGGCGCAGCGGTCACCGCCGTAGCGGGTCAGGACGTGCTCGTAGACCTCGGTGCGGCGGGCGGACTCCACGTCGACGTCGATGTCGGGCAGAGCCTGGCGCAGCGGGGAGAGGAACCGCTCCATCAGCAGGTCGTGGCGGATCGGGTCGACCCCGGAGATGCCGAGCAGGTAGTTGACCAGGCTGCCGGCTCCCGACCCCCGGGCGGCGCAGCGGACACCGAGGCCGCGGATCAGGTCACACACGTCGGCGACGGTGAGGAAGTAGGAGGAGAAGCCCTGCCCGGCGATCACCGTCAGCTCGTCGTCGAGCCGGTCGAGGACTCGCGCGGTGGCCGTCGAGCCGTAGCGGCCGCCGAGTCCGGCCGTGCACCGCTGCCGCAGGACGGCTGCGGCATCACCGGCACCGGCGCTGTTCATCTCAGGGCTGTTCATCTCAGGGCTGTTCATCTCAGGGCTGTTCATCTCAGGGAAGTGCACCTCTCCCAGCCCCAGGTCACGGCGGGGGTCGAGCGCGACCCGGTCGGCGACGGTACGGGTGCGGGCCAGCAGCCGGTCGGTGTCGCGCCCGGACAGGCCGGCGTGCCGGCAGACCTCGTCGGCGACCTCGGCCATCTGCTTGCCGGTCTTGAGATAGCCCTCGGCGTTGCCGCGATCGAGGTGGCGCGGGTCGAGTGGGACCAGCCTGCGTACGGCATCGAGGACGTCGGTGACCGGCGCGTCGGCGTGGTCTGCGTGCCGGACCTGGTTGGTCAGCACCACCTCGAGTCGCGCCCGCTCGGCCAGCCGGAGCATCCGCGCGGCGTGCGGGGTGCTGCCCGGACCGCTGCCGGGCCGCCGGTGCGAGACCAGCTCGACCAGCAGGTCGCCCGGGTCGAGCACCTCCCGCCACCGGCGCAGGACCGCCAGCGCGAGGTCGTCGCGGCGGGCGGTCGCGGCGCGCCCCACCTCCGAGCAGGGGCCGAGCAGCACGACCACGTCACTCCCCGCCAAGTGCGCACCGACCAGCTCGGCGGTGGTGACCGGTGCACCCCGCTCGCCTCGCAGGTGGGTCGCCGAGATCAGCCGACACAACGCTCCCCACCCCGCGCGGTTGCCGGCGAGCAGGGTGAGCCGGGGAAGGCCGTCCGCACGGTAGGCGCCACCGCGGGCCGGGGTGCGTCGGGAACCGTCCAGCGCCGCAGGACCACCGGCACCAGTGCGGGCACCGGCTGGTCCGGCCGGTCCGGCCGGCAGGAGACCGGAGGGTTCGACCGCCAGGTCGACCCCGAGCACGGGTCTGATGCCGGCCCGCAGGCAGGCCTTGGCGAACCGGACCGCCCCGTACACACCGTCGCGGTCGGTGAGCGCGAGGGTGTCCATCTCGGCATCGACGGCCCGCTGCACCAGGACGTGAGGGTGCGAGGCCCCGTGCCGCAGCGAGTAGCCGGATGCCACGTGCAGGTGGACGAACGGGTCGGGCACGGCTCACCGCTTCCCGAGGTCGGAGGTGGCGGCAGGGACCAGCCAGGGACGCCAGCCGAGCGGGCGGGCAAGACCGAGCACCTCCTCGACGACGCGTACGAAGTGCTCGACGTCGCGGACGAGGTCGTCGGCCTCGCGGGTGGTGACGGCAGTGCTGGCACCACACTCGGCGGCCGCCCGCTTGGCGGCCCCGGCGGCGAAGAAGGCGGCCCACTCCCCCAGCTCCGGCGCCACGGTGGTCAGCAGCTCCCAGGCGTTGCGCTGGCCCCGCCGCGAGCCCGGCCGGGTGCGGACCGCGAGCACGGCCGCCGCCGCTCGCAGCGCCGCGACGTGGGCACAGCAGTACTGCCGGGCCGGACCGTCCGCCGCCCGGGCCTGGGCCAGGGCCCGGTCGGCGCGGTCGAGGAGATCGGTGGCGTCGCCGTACCGACGAGGTGGGCTGGCGGACACCCCGGGCTGCGCCTGGGCGGTCATCGCGGCCACCTCAGTCCAGGCACCGGGTGAGGTGCCACTGCCCGGTGTCGGTGTCGTAGGTCAGGTCGAAGGTGCCCCGCAGCCCCGTCGAGGGGTCGGTGCCCACGCCGTGCCGGCCGCGGGTCGCGTCGACCCGCCACACCTCGCGCTCGGCCAGCAGGAACGAGCCGGGCGCAGTGCCCGAGTCCGGTTCGTCGCCTCCGTCAGCGCCCAGCAGGGCGGTGACGCCACGCTGCTCCCACCACGGGCCGGTCTCGACCCAGTGGGACACCACGGCGCAGACCCGCCACAGGCGGTCGCGCCACACGAACTGCTCCGGGGCCTCGACCTCCTGCACCAGCCCGCGCCGTACCTGCACGGGGTCGTCGTAACGTCGCACGGCCTCTCCTCCCGGCTGGCCCCACGGGGCACGGATCTTTCAGCGCACCCGCCATGCAACGGGTGCTCTGCACCAGGGAAGTGGCGCGAACGGTGGCGGACCGGACCGGCGCGAGGAGCTTCCCCTCGCTCGCGCCGGTCCGGTCACCGCCCGCAGCGGCACGGGGTCGAGCCGTGCCGCTCCGGTCGGAGCCCACCTGAGCCGTAGCGCTGCCGCGAACACCGCGTCCGGCTCGCTCGAACAGGTGTTCGAGCCATGAGAAGAGTAAACCCCTCCACCGACAAGACGTCAATGCACTCGTCCCCAGGAGTGCGCAGACAGCCCGCCCCCGCGAGCCAACCCTCCGACCGGTCACACTGTGCCGATGCCCGACGTCCCCGACGTCCCCGACCCCGCGCAGCACCCACGGGTGCTCACCGTCGCCGCCACCCTCGAGCGGCTCGGCGCCACCGGTCGGGTACGAGTGCTGCCCGGCTCGGCTCGCACCGCGCCAGAGGCGGCCGCGGCGCTGGGGGTGGACGTCGGAGCGATCGTCAACAGCCTGGTCTTCGACGCCGGCGGAAAGGCCGTGCTCGTGCTGACGTCGGGCGTGCACCGGGTCGACACCGCGTACGTCGCCGAGCAGCACGGCCTCCCCCGCCTGGACCGGGCCACGCCGGACTTCGTACGCCGGCACACCGGGCAGGCGATCGGCGGGGTCTCCCCGGTCGGGCACCCCGCACCCGTACGCACGCTGGTCGACACCTGGCTGAGCACTCACCCGGTGGTGTGGGCGGCCGCCGGCCACCCGTACGCGGTGTTCCCCACGACGTACGCCGAGCTCCTCGGCCTAACCGGCGGCACCCCCGCCGGTGTCGCGCGCTAGCCAGACGCTCATCCACCTCGGGCGCCGGTGAAGGCCACCGCAGCGGCCAGTGCCGCGGCTGCGCGGACGTGGTTCCAGCCGGTCCAGCCGCTGACGTAGCGCGCACACGTGTCCACCGCCGCCGCGCTGCTCGGGTCGAGCCCAGCAAGGGCGTCGTTGAGCGGGACATGGCGGATCAGCGTGAGCGCGATGGTGCCGCCGAGGTAGCGCACGCTGCCCGCCAGCGGCAGGCGTCGTGTGCCGTACCGCGACCTCACCGCAGTCCGACGTGGCGGATGCACCGACCAGGGCACGACAACCGGTGCACGAGCCACGTCGGAGGAGCCCATCGCCGCTAGGGCCGCTGCACGAGCGTGGTTGCGGCTCCAGGCAGGTTTCTGTCGTCCTCACGCTTGCGCGGGCCGCCATGCTGGGTGGGGACCGCTCCGTACGACGGCAAGGAGACTGCGATGGCCTCGACCCTGGTCCGCCCGCGCGAACGCTGGATCGCAGGGGTTTGCTCCGGACTCGGCAGGCGGTTCGGCCTGCCGGCCACCACCGTCCGGTTGATCTTCGTGCTGAGCTGCTTGCTGCCCGGCCCGCAGGTCATCTTGTACCTGGCCCTCTGGGTCCTGATGCCGGCGGAGTAGCCGATTCACCCGGACGGCCGCGTCACGGCGAGCAATGGGCAAGCCACGACCTGCGGCATGGCCCCTTGCTCAGATGGCTTCACACCGTCACACTCTGGTGCGACCCCGTCGCTCAGAGGAGCACCATGCGCGCCAAGCTTGCCACCGTTGCCGCCGTCGCGGCCCTCGCCACCGCCCTGATCCCCGGGGGTGCGCAGGCCAACCACTCGTGGAGCGGCTACCACTGGGCTCGCACCAGCAACCCCTTCACCCTCCAGCTCGGCGACAACGTCGACAGCAGGTGGGACAGCTACCTGGTCACCACCTCGACGGACTGGTCCCAGTCCACCGTCCTCGACACCAAGATCGTCGCCGGCTCCACCAGGCCCCGGCAGTGCCGGGCAACCGCTGGGCGCGTCGAGGTCTGCAACGCTTCGTACGGCAGCACCGGCTGGCTGGGCATCGCCTCCATCAGCATCACCGGCGGGACGCACATCACCCAGGGCACGGTGAAGCTCAACGACACCTACTTCGACACCGCGAAGTACAACACCCCCGCCTGGCGCAACGTGGTGAGCTGCCAGGAGGTGGGACACACCTTGGGGCTGGACCACCAGGACGAGAACTTCGACAACGCCGACCTCGGCACGTGCATGGACTACAGCAACAACCCCGTGCCGAACCAGCACCCCAACGCACACGACTACAACCAGCTCGTGAGCATCTACTCGCACACTGACAGCACCACGACGGTCGGCACGTCGACCGCCTCGTCGCCGGTTAGCTCGCAGGGCAAGAGCCCAAAGGGTTGGGGCCAGCGGGTGGAAGGGTCTCGGGCGGCCGGGCACTCGACGTACGTCCGTGACCTGGGCAACGGCAACCAGGTCGTCACGTTCGTCACGTGGATCTGACCACCTTTCGACAACTAGGACTGGCCGGCGGCGCTGCCCAGAGTGGTTCGGGGTGGCCCCGAGACAATAGGTGCCCATCGGGGCGTTAGTCAGTCACGCCCGGGCGGCGGCCACGAGCGCCTCGAAGAGGCGCGGGTCGTCACCCACCTCGGGATGCCACTGCACCCCCAGCCGGAACCGGGCTCCGGGCGCCTCCAGTGCCTCGACGACCCCGTCGTCGGACCAGGCCGTGGGGACCAGGCGAGGGTGGGTGGCCACCCCCTGGTGGTGGTACGTGGTCACGTCCACCCGCTCCCCGAGCAGCCGAGCCACCAGGCTCCCGGTCTTGGTGACCACCCCGTGGGAGCCGTACGTCGCCGGCGCGAGCGAGTGCTCGGTGTGCCCGAGCCGGTCGGGCAGGTGCTGCTCGAGCGTGCCGCCAACTGCGACGGCCATCACCTGCATGCCCCGGCACACCCCGAGCACGGGGAAATCACTGTCCTCGCTCAGGCGGGCCAGCCCGATCTCGAGCGCATCGCGGTCCGGCCGGGACCGCTGCACCGACGGGTGGCGGGCAGCGCCGTACCTGCTCGGCTCCACGTCGACGCCCCCAGTCAGGACCAACCCGTCCAGGCGACCGAGCAGCGCGCTCAGCTGATCCTCGCCGGCGCCGGGCTCCAGCGGCGGTACGACGACGGCCAGACCGCCGGCCCGCTGCACGTGCACGACGTAGCGGTGCGGCACCAGTGCGGCGGGCACGTCGCGCCACACCCGCCACGACGCGGGCTCGACGGCGGCGGTGACACCGATCACGGGGGCGGCCACGGCGCTCACTGCGGTGTCACGTAGGCACCGCAGATGCCGCCGTCGACCAGGAAGGTCGAGGCGGTCATGAAGCTGGAGTCGTCGCTGGCGAGGAAGGCGACCGCGGCGGCGATCTCCTCCGGTTCGGCGAAGCGGCCCATCGGCACGTGCACCAGCCGCCGCGCCGCCCGGGCAGGGTCGGCGGCGAACAGCTCGGTGAGCAGCGGGGTGTTCACCGGCCCCGGGCACAAGGCGTTCACCCGGATGCCTTCGCGGGCGAACTGCACGCCGAGCTCACGGGTCATCGAGAGCACGCCGCCCTTGCTGGCGCTGTAGGAGACCTGCGACGTCGCCGCACCCATCACCGCCACGAACGAGGCGGTGTTGATGATCGACCCCCGGCCCTGCTCCCGCATGTAGGGCAGCACCGCTTTGCAGCACAGGTAGACGCTGGTGAGGTTGACCTCCTGCACCCGACGCCAGGCCGCGAGGTCGGTGTCGAGGATGGAGGCGTCCTGCGGCGGGGAGATGCCGGCGTTGTTGAACGCCACGTCCACCCGCCCCTGCTCGGCGTGGTCTCGTCGAGCCACGCCAGGTCACACTGCACCATGGCGGTGGCGGGCAGCCACGGCACGAGCCGCAGGGTCGACAGGTCCAGCACGAGCTCCATGTCGCCGTAGCCGCGCTCCCACGAGCTGATCGCGTAGCCGCCGACGGTGTCCATGTCGACGTCGACGGCGAACAGGTAGTTGCAGCCCTCCGTACCCCGTTGCAGGGTGTCGGCGAGGAAGAAGGGTGCGTGCAGGCGCTTGCCCTGCAGGCGGCCCTGCATGTCGGTGCAGGCCCCCAGCACCGTGTCGATCGAGCCCACGTCGACGAGGTCACGCAACCGTTCCACGCTCAGCGGCGCACTCTCGCGCTCGCGGTCGTCTGCCATGCAGCCCGTCCCTCGGCCTTCTTCTCCACTGGTCGTACGCCGGGATCTGATCGAGCCGCGGCGCGCCCTGCGGATGCTAGACCCGCCGGTGACCCCGGCCCTAGCATCCGGCGACCGGACACGGCGAACGGCGCCACCTCCGTCACCGAGATGTCGGCCGACGAGCAGAGGCTGGCCGAGCTCGGCTACAAGCAGGAGCTGTCTCGCTCCTGGTCGGGCTTCTCCAACTTCGCCATCTCGTTCTCGATCATCTCCATCCTCGCCGGGTGCTTCACCACGTTCGGGCAGGCCTGGGTCAACGGCGGACCGGTGGCGATCTCGTGGGGCTGGCCCATCGTGAGCTTCTTCATCCTGCTCATCGGCTTGGCGATGAGCGAGCTGGTCTCGGCGTACCCGACCTCGGGCGGCACCTACTGGTGGGCCCCGAAGCTGGGCGGCCCGGCTGCCGGCTTCTTCACCGGCTGGCTCAACCTGATCGGTCTGCGGCCGCCCCGATCTGCAGGCCACCTCTGGCTACCATCGGCTCGTGAAGACGTTGGCAGCTGCATCGACCCTGTCCGTCACCCTGCTGGCGGTCGGATGCAGCGCGTCGAATCCCACCGAGCCGGAGCCGGCGCCAAAGTCCGCGGAGTCGGAGTCGGAGTCGGAGTCGGAGCCGTCGGCCGAGGTCGCGGGACCGGGAGACCCGCCTACGGACAGCGACTCACCGAGCGAGTTGATGCCGGTCGTCGAACAGCCCCTCGGCACGTTGGAGCAGACGAACGCAGCGAATGAGGCGGCCTGCGTGCCGAGCGAGGACCAGACCGTGGAGATGCTCGACCCCCTGGTCATCGCGGAGGTACGAGTCGAGCCGGTCACCTTCGAGGCCGTCGAGAGCGACGGCGCCCGCGTCGAGGAGACCACCGTTCCCGGGTTCGTGATCCCGGAGCAGACCGTCAACGTCGGCTGCATCATCTACGAGAAGGCGCCGGCGGGCTGCCTGGGTGGCGTGTGGATCACCGGATTCGAGATCCCGGGCGTGCGGCTCCCCGCGGTGACGATTCCCGAGCGTGTGCTCCCGGACGGCACGGTTCAACCGGCCGAGACGGTTCCGGCCCAAGAGGTCGAGCCGGTGAAGGTCGAGGGCGTCTCGGTCGACTCGGTCTGTCAGGTCGTGAAGGACGGCGTGAGATCTGCTGTCGTGCGCCCGGCGGTGGTTCGTCGCGCCGCGGTGCGCGCCGCCACGGTGCGTCCCGCGCTCGTCCAGCCCGCTGAGTCAGTCGAGTTCGAGACCGAGGACGGCGAAGCGGTGCAGTTCAGTGTCCCCCCGCGAGCGATCGGCCCCGCCGCCGTCAGCCCGCAGAGCGTCGGACCGGCGAGCGCTCCGCCGACGTCCCTTCCCTACGAGCAGCTCGAGGCCGAACCCGAGGTCGACGTGGCCGAAGGTGACGACACCACGGCGTACGTCGCTCCGTCGAGCGTGCTCTTCGACGAGGACAAGGCGGTCCTCAAGACCACCGCCCGAGAGGCGCTTCGGGCCATCGTCGCCGACCTGAACGAGAAGTCGCCGAAGGGCCAGATCACGATCGACGGCTACACCGACAACCAGGGCAGCAAGGCATCCGGGCTGTCCTTGTCCAAGGCCCGCGCCGAGGCGGTGGTGCGGTTCTTCACCACCACGGGCGGTGTCGCGAGATCGCGGATCGCCGAGCTCAACGGCTACGGCGAAGCCAACCCTGCGTTCCCCAACGACACCGAGGCCAACATGGCCAAGAATCGCCGCGTGGTGATCTCGGTCGAGAACTAGGGTCGCGCAGTGGCCGCTCCCTCTACCGCCGACCAATCGGACGACCGTACGAGCAGGGGCTGCGCGTCGGCCGGCACGGGCGCGACGTGAGCGGGCGCACCGACCCGGCCGAGCTGGCCCGCGTCGCCGCCGCCGTGCAGCGGCACTTGGACGACTTCGTCAGCGGGCAGCGGACGCGGTTGCAGAACGTGGGCCCAGACCTCAATCCGTTCCTCGACGCGGCGCAGGTGTACGTCCGTGGCGGCAAGCGCCTGCGGGCGGCGTACTGCTGGTGGGGTTGGCGCGCCGCCGGCGGCGACGCCGCCGCCGAGTCGCGTGTCCTCGCGGCCAGCGCGGCCCTGGAGTGGTTGCAGGCCAGCGCCCTGGCGCACGACGACGTGATGGACGGCTCCGACACGCGGCGCGGTGCACCCGCGGCCCATCGTGCGTTCGCGGCGCAGCACACCGAGCGAGGCTGGCACGGCGACGCCGCGGCCTTCGGTGCCGGCGCGGCGATCCTGCTCGGCGACCTGATGCTGTCCTGGGCGGACGAGATGTATCGCAGCAGCGGCCTGCCGCTGGCCGCGGTTGCAGCCGCCGCGCCGTACCTCGACGCGTGCAAGACCGAGGTCGTCGCCGGTCAGTTCCTCGACCTGGTCGAGCAGGCCCGCGCCGATGGCACGGTGGAGGGCGCGATGCGCGTAGTGCGCTTCAAGTCCGCCAAGTACACCGTCGAGCGGCCCCTGCACCTCGGTGCGGCGCTGGCCGGCGCCGACGCGGATCTGCTGACGGCACTGACCGCGTTCGGCCTGCCCGTGGGCGAGGCGTTCCAGCTGCGCGACGACCTCCTCGGGGTGTTCGGCGAACCTGCCGTGACCGGCAAGCCCGCGGGTGACGACCTGCGTGAGGGCAAGCGCACGGTGCTGCTGGCCCGGGCGCTCGAGGGGACCGACGCACCCGGTCGTGAGCTATTGCGCCGCTCCGTCGGTGACCGCGGCCTGCACGACGACGACGTCGCACGCCTGCGTACGGTCATGGTCGGATCGGGTGCTCTGGACGCCGTGGAGCAGCAGATCGACACGCTGATGGCGCAGGCACGGGCCGCCCTCGCCGCGGCGCCGCTGCACGACGAACGAGCTCGCGAGGCGCTCGGGTCGCTCGCGTCACGTTCGGTGGACCGGCACAGCTGAGCCGGTCCAGATCTGGCGCGGCCAGTCACCGTGCCGCCAGGAGCCGCCGCTCCAGCTCGGCCGGCAGCCCATGGACGTCGCGGTCCGCTCGTTGCCCCGGCAGCCCGCCGAGCTGGAGCCATCGCCACGTGTCGTCCACGGTGTCCTGGACCGGGCGGCACACCAGACCGGTCCTCGCGGCCAGCGCGGTGTCGGCTTCGAGGAAGCCGGCGAAGTCACCGGCTTCGGGCACCCAGCAGGGCAGCTGTGTCCACGGCTCGGCTCCCGCGGCCTCCAACTCTGCCTCGCTGAACCAGATCAGCTCGGCATCGGATCCGGTCGCCGCGACGCACGCCTCGAGCAGCCCGCGCGTCGTGGCATGGCCGGAGCGGCTTGCCACGTCGACGGCGCCGGTGAGTCCCTCGGACAACCCGGACAGCAGCCAGGCGGCAAGGTCTCGAGCGTCGACGTACTGCAAGGGCCGATCGGGTCTCCCGGGTGCCACGACGCGGCCACCGGCGCAGATGCGGCGCAGCCACCACGGGAGACGGCCGATGTCCTCGTGCGGCCCGAGGATCAGGCCGGCGCGGGCGAGCAGAGCGTCGGGGAAGGCGTCCATGACACCCAGCTCGGCGCCGCGTTTGAGTGCGGGGTACTCGCCGTCCTGCGCGTTCGGGTCGCCGTCGACCAGCGGCGAGCGCTCGTCGACGTGGGCGGCCCAGGCGTAGACCGACATGCTCGAGACGTAGCCGTAGCGCTCCACCCGACCCGCCAGCAGCCGGCAGGTGGCCGTGACGACTGCGGGGGCGCCGGACCACGTGTCCAGCACCGCGTCCCAACTGCGCTCACCGAGCGCCGCGGCGAGCTCGGGCTCGGACGAGCGGTCGGCGAGCAGAGCTGTCACACCGTCGGGCAGGCCACCGGTGACCCCACGATGGATGGCGGTGACCTCCCAGCCACGCGCGAGTGCGTCCGCCACCACTGCTCGCCCGACGAAGCGGGTCCCACCCAGCACCAGGAGTCTCATGACCCGACCCTGCCCGGCATCACGCGGGTCCGGCCAACATCTTCGCGCTCAGCGCAATTATCGAGGCAGATCGGCCGGCCTTCCCCGTCGGTCAGACGGTGCGGTGGGTGGGGCGAGGGCTAGTTTTTGGCCATGGCAGAGACCGTGTTGCGGGTTCGGCTGATCGGCGGTGACCGGGTCGACGTCACGTACGAGGACGCCGGCACAGCGGACGTGGGCGAGGTCGTCGAGCGGGCCATCTCGATCCTCGCGCAGGACGACGGGGTGCTTCGCTGCAGGCACGGTGATCGGCTCGTCGTCCTGTATGGCCGGGGCGTTGCGGCGGTCGAGGTGGCGCCGCGCGGCGCGGTCCTGTGACCGGACATGAGCAACTGCGCGTGATGTCGGCTGGCAGTACCGTCGTGTCCACCGCCAGGGCGGGCGCCGGCCGAGTTTCGGCCAGACCAGGTGCCTGTCGGTCGAGCTGGCCTGAACCGGAGGACCGTCGTGAGCGTCGAGCTGACCAGCCCAAGACCCCGCTTGATCGATCCCGGCGGCCGACGAGTCGTACGCCGAGCGTCGAGAAGCGACCGGAGACGGCTCGCCAGGCAGGATCGCCTCGGCGCGCACTTGGCCGAGCTGCATCGCATCCGGGCCACCCTCGAAGGTGCGATCACCGTGGTCGGCTCGGGATGGGTGCAGCATGGTTGGTTCACCGTCACGGATGAGCAGGGCGAGCGGCGCAGGGTCACCGCTCACGACGTCCACGTGGTCGGCGGCGGGCCAGTCTCCGGCGCTTGTCTCGTGGGAGCGATCGTGCATGCCGCTGGCGGACCACCTGCTGTCCACACTCAGCTCGTACAGCGAACCCTGGATCTCACCTGGCACGCGCTCCACGAAGACGGGCGCCAGCCAGTGCAATGGTGCCCGGCCCCGGCAGTCCGCACCCTGCGTACCCGCGACCTGACCCGATGGAACGACCACCGCGACCGCACCGCCGTTCAGGTGACAGCGCTGCTCGGCTCCGCCATCCGAACCGCGAACGCGCAGACCGAGCTACTCCGCGCTGGTCAGCCGAGGCTGGGCTAGACCCGCACCGCAGCCAAGCGGTTGTCCCGGGACGGGCGGATGCGGCCCCGCCGCGACTGGCGGTCAGAACGCGAGAGCCTGGGCGCGGCGGCGTACCTCGGTGCCCGCGTTGGCACGCAGCGCGTCCACGGGTCGACCCGGCAACGTCGGGTCGGCGGTGAACAACCAGGTGAGCGCCTCGCGGTCCTCGAAGCCGGCGTCACGCAGCAGCGTGATGGTGCCCGGCAGTCCCTTGACCGCCCGGTCCGCGCCGAGCAGGAGCAGCGGGATCCGCGGTTGCCGGGAAGCCGCGGTGCGAACCGCGAGCAGGTCGCCGTCGCGGAGCATGCGCTTGACCCGACCCCCGTTGGTCCCGAGCCGGTCGGCGGCGTCCTGGATCGTGCACCAGTCGTCGACGAGGTCGTCGAGGGGGTCCGCGTCGACGACCGGCCCGGCGGCTCCGCTCATGGTCACCGGTCCAGAGTCCGCCTCGCTGATGGCCACCGGTCCAGCGTGGCACGGTGGCTACGGACGGCGTCGACCCGGGGTGCAGCGACCTCCTGCAGATGCCCTGCCGTGTCCAGATGCGTCAACGGCTCACCCGCCGGAGCCGTGGCGAGGTGAGTTTGGGACGCAAATCGGAGCAAGCCCTGAGACTGCTCCTCCGAAACCTGACAACACGCTCATCACGTGTACCGTGCGTCACTTGTGTCCCTCAGGTCCCGGAGGACTGGCAATGATGTCGGCTGCCCGCAGCATCCTCGTCATGACGCTGACCGCTCTGGTGGTCGGGCTACTGCCTGGACAGGCGTCGGCGTACGAGGTGAAGCCCGGCGACACGGCCAGCGAGATCGCTGCCACCCACCAGCTGTCCCTTGCCCGGCTGGTCCGCCTCAACCACCTGCCCGCGGGTGGAGCGCTGATCCCGGCCGGTGAGCACCTGCGCCTGCACGCCCGGCCGCACCCTCGCGCGCACGACCGCCGGCACGCCCACCAGCGGCACCAGCGGCACCAGCGGCACCAGCGGCTCAACCACCTGCGCCACCACCACCGGTACGACCCTCGCCAGACCGTGGTCCGCGGCACCGTCTCGCGAACGGCGCACAGGCGTGGCGTCGGCCGCCACCTCGCCCTGGCCATCGCCTGGCAGGAGTCGGGCTGGCAGCAAGACGTACGCTCCTCGGCCGGGGCCCTCGGGATCATGCAGGTGCTGCCCAGCACCGGCCGCTGGGTCTCCCGTGCTCTGGTGGGGCGCAGCCTCGACATCCGCCGCGCCCACGACAACGTCGTCGCGGGTGTCACCTACCTGGACTGGCTGCTCGATCACGCCCGCATGCGCCGACGTGCGATCGGTGGCTACTACCAGGGCCTGCGCTCGGTACGCGAGCACCAGCTGTACGCGGGCACCCGCGCCTACGTGCGTTCGGTGCGGACCCTGCGGGCCTGGTCCCGGCACGGTGGAATCCTGCGCTGATCGGCGCTCCCGCCCCCGGCGCGGGTCAGCGAAACCGCCTGCCGCGCTGCCTAGACTCGATCGCCGGAACAGCGACCCGGGAGGCGACTCGTGAGCAGCCGCGGCAGCGACCGCGTCGAGGGGCGTCTGCTGGACGGGCGCTACCTGATCGGCTCGCGCATCGCCCGCGGCGGGATGGCCACCGTCTACGCCGCCACCGACACTCGACTGGACCGGCTGGTGGCGGTCAAGGTGATGCACCCCGGCCTCGGCGACGACGACGAGGTCGCCGCCCGGTTCGTGCGCGAGGCCCGGTCGGCGGCGCGGCTCAACCACCCCGGTGTGGTGGCCGTCTTCGACCAAGGCGCCGACGACGGCACCGTGTTCTTGGTGATGGAGCACGTACCCGGTCGCACCCTGCGAGAGGTGGTCCGAGACGAGGCACCGCTGTCCCCGCGCCGCGCCCTAGCCCTGCTCGAACAGGTGCTGACCGCACTGGCCGCCGCCCACGCGGCCGGCATCGTGCACCGCGACGTCAAGCCCGAGAACGTGCTGCTCGCTCCCGACGGCCGGGTCAAGGTCGCCGACTTCGGGCTCGCCCGCGCCGTCACCGCGGCCACCACGACGGACACCACGGTGGGCTCCACGGGCGGTCCGCTGATCGGGACCGTCGCCTACCTGGCCCCCGAGCTGGTGCTGGACGCGGGCGCCGACGCGCGCTCGGACGTCTACGCCGCCGGCGTGCTGCTGTACGAGCTGCTCACCGGCGTCAAGCCGCACGGCGGTGAGACCGCGCTGCAGGTCGCCTACCGGCACGTGCACGCCGACGTGCCACCACCGTCGCAGCGGGTGCCGTCACTACCTCCGTACGTCGACGCGCTGGTGGCCCGGGCGACAGCACGCGACCGCGACGTGCGCCCCACCGACGCCGGGGTGCTGCTGCACCAGGTGCGGCGGGTGCGCAGCGCGGTCGACCAGGGCCTCGACGACGACCCGGAGCTCACCACCGACCTCCGCCCGCACCGGACAGCGGCGGCGGACGGCGACAGTCCGTACGACTGGGCGCGCGATCCCGCCGATTGGCCCCCGCGCAGCGCCCCGCACGAGACCGACGATCCGGACGACAGCACCGACACCGTCGTCGTCGCCTCCGGCGGCACCACGAGTCGGCCACCGCGGCTTCCAGCCCGACCCGCCCGCGCCGCGTTGCCCGACCCCGCGCCGCGGCGGTCGCGGCGAGGCGCCGCCCTCGTACTGGCCCTGCTGGTGCTGGCCGTCCTGGCGAGCGGCGGCTGGTACGTCTGGGTGGGCCGCTACACGACCACGCCGCCCCTGGTCGGGCTGAGCCAGTCCGAGGCCAGCGGCAGCGCCGACGAGTCCGGTCTCGCCGTCTCGGTCAGGGGCGAGGACTACTCCGAGACCGTGCCCGCCGGCGCGGTGCTGCGCACGGTCCCCGACGGCGAGGAACCGATCCAGCGTGGCGGCACCGTCGAGCTGGTGCTCAGTGCAGGACCGGAACGCCATGACGTACCCCGCCTCGTGGGCCTCGACGTCGACACCGCCGTCGACCGGCTGGCCAAGCTGGACCTGAGGCGCGGTGAGTTGCGTCGGCACTACTCCCGACGATTCGACGAGGGCACCGTCGTGGCCCAGGGCACCCGGCCGGGGACCTCTGCACGCCCGGGTACGAGGGTCGACGTCGTCGTGAGCCTGGGCCCCCGGCCCCTAGACGTCCCCGACCACACCGGTGAGCCGGTCAAGGCGGCAGCGGCCGACCTCCGGGGGCTCGGCTTCCGGGTCGAGGTGGTCGACGCGATGTTCGACGACGCCGTTCCCGCCGGGGCGGTGCTGACCCAGACCCCTGCCTCGGGCCCGGGCTTTCGCGGTGACGTCGTTGAGCTCGTCGTGTCCAAGGGGCCCCCGCTGGTCGAGGTGCCCGAGGTGGTCGGCAGCGGCATCGAGGACGCCCGGACGCTGCTCGAGGAGTCCGGGTTCGTCGTCGAGGAACGCAAATCGGTCACCTACATCGGGCTCGGGTACGTGGTCGCACAGGAGCCGGCTGGCGCCAGCCGCGCCCCGGCCGGATCAACGATCGTCCTCTCCCTGGTGTGAGCCAGCGGCCCATGGTGGGCGCACTGTCGGTTGTCCGGTGGCGGACCTCGCTGACCGGCTCTTCGGGGAGCTCGACCTGGGGAGCCCCGCTGCTGTCGCGGGCGAGTTCGCTGAACTGTTCCCCGATGCCGAACTCGTCGTACAGCCGCGGGCAGGCCACTTCCCCTGGCTCGACGACGCCGACCGGTTCGTGACGACCACTGCAGCCTTCCTGGGATGAGGACCGACCAACGCCCGCCTATCAGGCCCGGTGAGTTGTCAGACGCAGAGGTGGCTGTAGCGACCTCAGCGTCTGACAACTTCGGTGCGAGGTGGGTCGAGTAATCCGCGCATGCGCCGTCGGAGGAAGCCGGTCGGCGACGACGATAGGGGTGTGGAGCCATCCGACGCGTACGAGGAGCAGGACTTCCTCAGCGTCTACGACCTCGCGCTCCCGCACGTGTACGGCTACCTGCTCAGCCGGTGCGGCCAGGCAGCACTCGCCGAGGACCTGACCTCCGAGACGTTCCTGGCCGCCGTCGACGCCGTACGCTCGCGGCATCCCCCGGCGTTGAGCCGGGCGTGGCTGATCGGGGTGGCCCGCCACAAGTTGGCCGACCACTGGCGCCGGACGGCCCGCGAGCAGCGCCGGCTCGAGACCGTGACCGGTTCGTCGCCCGACCTGATCGACCCGACCGAGCGCCGCCTCGACGCCCTGGTCGCGACCGAGGTGCTGGGCCGCCTGACGCCGCAGCACCGGTTGGCCCTGACGCTGCGCTACGTCGACGACCTGCCCGTCGCCGCGGTGGCCGAGCACGTCGGCCGCAGCCTGCACGCCACCGAGGCGCTGCTGGTGCGCGCCCGCGAGTCGTTCCGCCGGTCGTACCCGTACGAGGCCGAGCCGGAGGAGGAGCACCGTGGCTGACCCGTTCGACGTGCTGCGCGCTCCGGTCGTGCCGCAGCGGCCCGACCCGACGTACGCCCGGCGGCTCCGCGAACGCCTGGCCCGAGCCCTGTCCCTACCCGAAGGAGTGACCGTGAGCGACCTGACCCTCGACGCCGGAAGCCTCACCCGAGCGGCCGACGAGCCGGTGGCGACGCCCTCCCCGGTGCCGGCGGCCGTGCCGTACCTCGCCGTGCGCGACGCCCGATCGGCGATCGACTGGTACACCGAGGCGTTCGGTGCCCGGGTCTCCGGCGAGCCGATCGTGATGCCCGACGGCCGGATCGGCCACAGCGAGCTGCTCGTGGGGCGAGGCGTGCTGTACCTCGCCGACGAGCATCCCGAGATCGGCGTCGTCGCGCCGACGCCTGGCGCGGCTGCGGTGAGCCTCGTGCTCGACGTCGACGACACCGACGAGGTGTTGGCCCGGGTGGAGCGCACGGGCGGCCGCCGCGACCGCGAGCCGTACGAGGGCCACGGGCACCGCAACGCCTGGGTGGTGGACCCGTTCGCGCACCGGTGGCTGCTGCAGGGGCCGGTGCCGGGCGCGCCGCGTACTCGAGCGGAGTCGATCCGCCGTGGCGACGTCGGGTATGTGTCGTGGTGGTGCCCCGATGTCGACCGCGCCGCCCGGTTCTACTCCGCCGTCCTCGGCTGGCAGGTCGTGGGCGACGGCGTTGACCGCTACGTCGGCGGCCTGTCCCTGCCGATGGGCCTGCACGGCGGGCACGAGACGTCCACGCTGTTGTGCTGTTGCGCCACCGACGACCTGTCCGAGGCGCACGAGGCGGTACGGTCGGCCGGCGGGGAGGTACTCGACACCGACACGCGCGGCCGCCCGGCGTTGTGCAGCGACGGACAGGGAACGACCCTCGCGCTCTACGAACCTGCGGCAGACGAACCCCGGCCCCCGGTCACCGGCCCGCGCGTAGGCGACCTGGCCTACGTCACGCACGAGGTGCCCGACTCGGCCCGCGCCCGCACCTTCTACCGAGCGGTGCTGGGATGGCGGTTCCAGCGCGGCCGGGTCGAGGACGGCTGGGGGCCGGTCGGCACCGCGCCGATGATCGGGCTCGCGGGCGGGCGCGACGCGACCGTGGTCCCGATGTGGACCGTCGACGACACGGCCGCGGCCGTCGCCCGGGTGCGCGAGCTCGGCGGCACCGCCACGGACCCCGAGCCGCAGCCGTACGGTCTGCTCTCGGCCACCTGCACCGACGACCAGGGGGGCCGGTTCTACCTCGGCGGCCACTAGCCGGGCGCTGCCGTTGAGCCCGTCGCCGCTGTCCGCTGTGGGTCGGGGTCACGCCACCAGCGGCGCCAGCACCTGCGCTGCCCGGCGGGCGTCCGCGGCCGAGACGTCGAGGTGGGTGACCAGGCGCAGCGCGCGCGGCCCCACGGCGCTGGTCAGCACACCGGCCCTGCGCGCCGCTGCTACGACGACCGGTGCGTCGGCGCACGGGACGACGACGATGTTGGTGTCCACGCTGTCCATGTCCACACCACACGCCTGGGCCAGCAAGCGGGCGTGGGCGTGGTCGTCGGCGAGCCGGTCGACGTGGTGGTCGAGCGCGTACAGCCCGGCCGCGGCCAGCACGCCCGCCTGGCGCCAGCCACCGCCGAGCCGCTTGCGCCACACCCGCGACTCCTCGACGACGTCAGCGGGACCGACCAGCAGCGACCCGACGGGCGCGCCGAGGCCCTTGGAGAGGCTGACGGTGACGACGTCGGCGACCGCTCCGTACTCCTGCAGCGGGGTGCGGGACGCGACCGACGCGTTCCACAGCCGCGCCCCGTCCATGTGCACGGCGAGCCCGTGCGCGTCGGCGACGCGGCGCAGCGATCTGAGGGTGTCCAGCGGCTGCACGGCGCCGCCACCGAAGTTGTGGGTGTTCTCCACCGACAGCGCGGCGGTGGCCACGATGAAGGGGCCGAGGTCGGGAGCGATCATCGCCTCGACGGCGGCCGGGTCGACGACGCCGTCGGGGCTCGACCAGGTGCGCATTGTGATGCCGTGTACGGCGGCGTGCGCGCCGAGCTCGGCGCGCGCGATGTGGGCCTGGGCGTCGCAGAGCACCTCGGTACCGACCGGCACCAGGGCGCGGACGGCGAGCAGGTTGGCGAGCGAACCGGTCACCACGAACAGCGCCGCCTCGTGGCCCAGCAGCGCCGCCACCCGCTCCTGCAGTGCATGCACGGTGGAGTCCTCGTCGTACACGTCGTCGCCGGTGTCGCCGGCATCGAGACCGGACATCGCTGCGAGCATCGCCGCGCTCGGCCGGGTGACGGTGTCGCTGCGCAGGTCGATCACGGCGCCGAGCGTACGTGGGGGGCGACGGCCTCCACGGGGGGACCCTGCTGTCACCGGTGTGACGCGTGATACCCCTACGCCGCGCGCAGCATCTGCGCGACGAGGAACGCCAGCTCCAGCGACTGGGCCCGGTTGAGCCGCGGGTCGCAGTGCGTCTCGTACCGGCTCGCCAGGTCAGCCAGGTTGCTGCCACCGCCGAGGCACTCCGTGACGTCGTCGCCGGTCAGCTCCACGTGCACGCCGCCCGGCCAGGTGCCCAGCGCCCGGTGTACCTCGAAGAACCCACGCACCTCCTCGATGACGTCGTCGAACTCACGGGTCTTGTATCCGTCGGCGCTCTCGAAGGTGTTGCCGTGCATGGGGTCGCACACCCACGCGACCGAAACGCCGGCCGCGGTGACCTTCTCGACCAGCTCGGGCAGCACGTCGCGGACCCGGGCGGCGCCCATGCGGGTGATGAACGTCAGCCGGCCGGGCTCGTGAGCGGGGTCCAGCCTCGCGGCCAACGCGATGGCGTCGTCGGCGGTCGAGGTCGGCCCGAGCTTCACCCCGATCGGGTTGCGCACCCGCGACAACAGCTCGACGTGGGCCCCGTCGAGCTGACGGGTCCGATCCCCGATCCACAACAAGTGCCCCGACACGTCGTACGGCGTCTGGGTGCGGGAGTCGATGCGGGTGAGCGCGTGCTCGTACTCCAGGAGCAGCGCCTCGTGTGAGGAGTAGAACCCGACCGAGGCGAACTCGTCGGGGTCGATGCCACACGCGGCCATGAACGCCAGTGCCCGGTCGATCTCGCCGGCCACCAGCTCGTAGCGCTTGCCGGCGGGGCTGGTGCGCACGAAGTCGGTGTTCCAGGCGTGCACCTGGCGCAGGTCGGCGTAACCGCCGGTGACGAACGCACGGGTCAGGTTCAGCGTGGCCGCCGAGGCGTGGTAGACCTCGACCAGCCGGCGCGGGTCGGGTCGGCGGGACTCCGGGGTGAAGGCGAACCCGTTGACGGCGTCCCCGCGGTACGCCGGCAGCGTGACCCCGTCGCGGGTCTCGAGGTCGGCCGAGCGGGGCTTGGCGTACTGCCCGGCGATGCGACCGACCTTGACCACCGGCACCGCGGCCGCGTAGGTGAGCACCACCGCCATGCTCAGCAGCACCTGCAGCTTGTTGCGGACGTTGTCGGCAGTGACCCCGGCGAAGGTCTCCGCGCAGTCGCCGCCCTGCAGCAAGAACGCCTCCCCGCGGGCGACGGCGGCCAGCTGGTCGCGCAGCGTGTCGCACTCGCCGGCGAAGACCAGCGGCGGCAGGGTGCGCAGCCGGGCGACCGCCACGTCCACCTCGCCCTGGTCCGGCCAGGTGGGCTGTTGGGCCGCGCCGCGGGCGCGCAGGTCCTCGAGGGTGGGAATCACACCGGCCAGGGTACGCGGGCTGTCGCGGCCGTTTCCCGCGCGTACCCGACCGCTGGACCGACGCGCTCAGTCGTCGAGGCGAGCGGCCTCGGAGGTCCGCGGCGCGATGACCCGCAGAGCGTCGGCGCGCACCTCGAACAAGTCGGAGTCCAGGTCCTCGGGCTCGACCAGCTCACCGTCGATGCTCACCGCCTGAGGGGGGTCTGCGACCACGCGTACCCGCCGGGTCCGGGTGTGGTACACCTCCTCGCTCTCCACGAACCGCCCCGAGCGGAACCAGCGGAGCACGTGCCAGCGCCGCCGCAGGCCACCGCGGGGAATCGCGTAGACGTCGAGGGCCCGGTCGTCGATCGCGGCGAACGGCGCCACCGCGTTGCCGCCGCCGTAGTACACCCCGCTCCCGACGGCCACCTGCAGCAGGTCGTCGATGTCGACGTCGTCGGCGTCACCGTCGGGGAACTCCAGGTGCACCGAGAACGGCCGATGCCGGGCGAAGGCGACCAGTGCCGTCAGCGGGTAAGCGGCCGACCCGAACACCTTCTTGACGCGGTCGTCCATGAGGCGGGTGACGCCGACCGCCAGTCCCACCTGGGCGACGTTGACGAAGCGGCGCCCGCCCAGCATGCCGAGATCGACGTCGACGACCTCGCCGGTCAGGATCGTGTCGCAGGCCTCGCCGAGGTCGAACGGCACGCCGACGGTGCGGGCGAAGTCGTTGGCGGTGCCCAGCGGCAGCAGACCGAGAACCACCTCGGGGTCCTGCAGCAGCGAGGACACACAGTTGATGGTGCCGTCGCCGCCACCCATCACCACCAGGTCGACACCGCCGTCGATCAGGTCACGGACCACGTCGGCCATCCTCGCGGGATCCTGGAGGGGGTGCGTCTCGGCCAGGGTGAGCCCCCCCGCTTCCAGGCGACGGCGCGCCTCCTCGTACGCCTCCTGGCCGGTGCGGCTCGCCGCGTTGACCACCAGGGCGGCCCGCTTTGCGTGCAGCGCACCGTCGCGGGCGCTCATCCGAAGAGCACCTCCGCCTCCTCGTACAGCTGCGGGCTGACGGTCTTGAGCTCACCGGTTCCCTCGGCCAGCGGCACCCGCACGATGTCTGTGCCGCGCAGCGCGACCATCGTGCCGATGTCGCCCTCGTGGACCGCCTGGACGGCGTGCAGGCCGAACCGGGTCGCCAGCCAGCGGTCGAACGCCGTAGGCGTGCCACCGCGCTGCACGTGACCGAGCACGACGGCGCGCGCCTCCTTGCCGGTGCGCTCCTCGATCGACCGAGCCAGCCGGTCACCGACACCGCCGAGCCGGGCGTGGCCGAAGGCGTCGGTGTCCACCCCGCTGAGCGCCACGTCGCCGCCCGCCGGAGTGGCGCCCTCGGCCACGACGATGATCGGCGAGTACTGGGTGGCGAACCGGCTCTCGACCTGCGCGCAGACGCGTTCGATGTCGAAGGGCCGCTCGGGGATGAGGATGACGTTGGCGCCCGCGGCGATCCCGCAGTGCAGGGCGATCCAGCCGGCGTGGCGGCCCATCACCTCGACCACGAGGACCCGGTGGTGGGACTCGGCCGTGGTGTGCAGCCGGTCGATGGCCTCCATCGCAATGTTGACCGCGGTGTCGAAGCCGAACGTGAAGTCGGTGCCGGACAGGTCGTTGTCGATGGTCTTCGGCACACCGACCACGGCGACCCCGAGGTCGGCGAGCCTGGTCGCCACCCCGAGCGTGTCCTCACCGCCGATGGCGATCAGCGCCTCGACACCGGCCTCGGTGAGGTTGGCCTTGATCTGCTCGACCCCGCCCTCGACCGAGAACGGATTGGTGCGCGACGAGCCGAGGATGGTGCCACCGCGCGGCAGGATCCCACGCACCTGCCGTACGCCGAGTTCCATGGTCGCGCCTTCGAGCGGGCCCCGCCAGCCGTCGCGGAAGCCGACGAAGTCCATGCCGTACTCGGCGACGCCCTTGCGCACGACGGCGCGGATGACCGCGTTGAGGCCGGGGCAGTCGCCTCCGCCGGTCAGCACTCCCACTCGCATGCGGCCCTCCTCTGGGTGTGGTGGAACCGCTGCCGATCCAACCAGCACGAGGGCTGTCGGCGGCACTGGGTACGGTGCCGGGCATGACGTTCTCGATCGTGGCCCGCTCCGACGACGGCGACTCGTGGGGCGTGGCCGTCGCCTCGAAGTTCCTCGCGGTGGGCTGCGCGGTTCCGGCCGCGCGCGTCGACGTCGGAGCGGTGGCGACGCAGTCGTACGTCAACACGCTCTACAAGCGGGACGGACTGGCCCAGCTGGGGCAGGGACGCAGCGCGCAGGAGACGCTGGACGCGCTGATCGCCGTCGACGACGGCCGCGAGGAACGCCAGGCCGGTGTCGTCGACGCTGGGGGCAGCGCGGCCACCTTCACCGGCACCGGCTGCCTGGACTGGGCCGGTGGCACGACCGGCAACGGGTTCGCCTGCCAGGGCAACATCCTGGTCGGGTCTGCGGTGGTCGACGCGATGGTGGCGACCTGGATCAGGCACGGTGACCTTGCCTTCGCCGAGCGGCTGGTGGCGGCGCTGGCCGCCGGCGACGCCGAGGGCGGCGACAGCCGCGGGCGACAGAGCGCGGCGCTGCTGGTGGTCTCGCGCACTGGCTCCTACACACCGGGCGACGACCTCGCGTACGACCTGCGCGTCGACGACCACCCCGACCCGGTGGGCGAGCTCTCGCGGCTGCTGACGCTGCACCACGGCTACTTCGATGAACCCGATCCCGACACGTTGCTGCCACTCGAGGGCGAGGTCGCGGCCGAGGTCGAACGGCTGCTCGAGCGAGTCGGGCGGCCCGACCTCGACACGTGGGCCGGGGTGGAGAACTACGAGGCCCGCCTGCGCCCCGGCGCCATCGACCCCTACGTCCTCGACCGCCTCCGGGAGCAGGCGGCCGCGACTCACTGACGTACCGCCCGGCCGCAGCCATCCGGTGGCCTCGTCCCCCGTCGGTTCACAGCTCGGTCCGTTGTCGGTGCCCGGCTCTAGTGTCTGAGCTCCGCCGGACGCAACCAGAGGGGCCGATGATGGCGCGTCATGAGGTCGAAGTCGAGGTGCTCGGGCCCTGGTCCCTGACCACGAGCAGGACCTTCTGGGAAGGCTTCGCACCGGCGGCGCTGGCGCCCCGAGCTGGGGCTCAGCAGCTGAGCACAGTCTTCTGCGTCGAGCGCGATTGGCGCCGCGCCGAGGTGGTAGTGGCTCAGGCGGGCGGCACGGCGAGAGTCGTCGTGACCGGAGACGGGGACCTCGACGCTGCCATGACGCAGGTGTGCCGCTTCCTCTCGTTGGACGTCGACGCCCGCGGGTGGCCCGACGTCGCCAGGCGCGACGTGGTGGTCGCCGACGCGCAGGCCCAGCTGCCGGGCCTGCGACCGTGCGGCTTTCACTCCCCGTACGAGGCCGCGGCTTGGTCGGTCCTGTCCCAGCGGATCCGCATTATACAGGCCGCCCGGTTGCGCGACGACCTCGTCGCTCGACATGGCCACGGCGGCGCGTTCCCGGCACCAGCGGCGCTGCGCACTCTCGACCTCGGACTGCCGGGCCGCAAGGCCGAGTACCTCCGAGCCGTCGCCGAGGCTGCGCTCGAGGGGCGGCTCGACGGCGGGGCACTGCGCTCTGTCGACCCGGACGAGGCCGTCCGGGCCGTGCAAGAGGTCAAAGGCCTCGGACCGTTCGGTGCCGAACTCGTCGTCCTCCGCGGCGCGAACGCACCAGACGCGCTTCCCCGACACGAGCGCCGGCTGGAGGCCGAAGTCGTCGAGTGCTACGGCCCCGACCGTCCGCTTGCCGAGGTGTCCCAGGCCTGGCGACCGTTCCGCACCTGGGCGGCCGTGCACTTGCGCGCCCTGCGGGAGCGGCGGACCCACGAGTTCAGCCGACGTGGTCCCGCACCGAAGGGGTGACGTCCTCACCGGTCACCGGTGGGGGACCGACCTGCCAGACACCGCGCTTACCAGAGACCGCGCTCGCCCGCTTCCGGCCACCGCGGCTGGCCCCCTTGCCGGACTTCCGAAGATCACAGGCACATGAGGGCGTGATCCATAGTGTTCGTGCAGGTCAGCGGCTTGGCGACCTGACCTGACGGCGTATTCGTGTAGGCACACGACTTTGGGCGTGTCGTTCGACT
>JAABUN010000207.1_pt1 | contig 153470 bp, 162 predicted proteins | sample 5559311 | NCBI WGS metagenome assembly JAABUN01 (sample SAMN10711877, study PRJNA513370) | rock metagenome | isolation source: Antarctica rocks | place: Antarctica: Victoria Land, Siegfried Peak sud
CACCACCTCTCATCCACCACCTCTCATCTCCCTACCACCAACAACATCCCAAACCCCACTCCCCCCCACCAAAACAAAAATCCACATCCTCCACACTCGCCAGCCCCAGCCCCAGCCTTGTAATTGACTATCCCAAATATCATCCAGCAGGTGCGAAAAGGCGTAGTGATTACCACATATATATACCATACCACGTATGGGCGTTCCAGGTTTTCGTTATCAGAATCATGGTTTCCATACCTATGTATACATTATCTAGTAGTTATACATTATTCATCCCATCCCATTCCATCCCATCATAGTATGAAAGACACAGCGCAATAGCCAAAGTCCACCATGTATTACCCCCTATAAACCTACCAAGACTCCTCCCAACCCCTCCGCCCAGATCCCGAAGAAAAGCCCAATCCAATCCAATCCAATCCAATCCAATCCGATCCAATCCAATCTAATCTAATCCCAATCCCAATCCAATCCCAATCCAATCCAATCCCAATTTAATCCCAATCCCAATCCCATTCCCATCAAGCTACAAACACCCATCCCCCCTCGGCGCAGTCCAATGTCCATACTCAACATCAGACTTTCTCTCCCTATCCAGAGGCCGACGCTCATCAAAGAACACGCTCTGAACCTCGACATCCTTTCGCACATAGATTTCCGCCATCTTGATGCCCATCGCCCCATTACCCTTTTCTCCTGTAGTCGAACCCTCCACCCTGACACCAGGTGCATCATCATTCGCAGTCAGAACACCATCGTCTTTATGTGACGCATATCCCCTGAGCGAACCGCTCCGGAAACGCCTGACACGCTCCGAAATGGGAACACTGCCGAATGCAGACGTTTCGCTCGTGGTGTTGACGTTCTTCCGTTTCGATCTAAGGATTTGGGTAACGAGAGGTCGTAGCATGGGGAGGCAGGCGTTTATGGTGCCGAAGAGGGCTTCGAGGGATGCGAGGAGACCGACGAGAGGGTAGACCGTGCCTGCGTTCATGCTGTTGATCGTGGTGGTTGCGTAGATGCGGTAAAGGGTGATGGCACAGACGCTGGGTTTTGATATTAGTTCGATGTTGCTGTATTTATCTACAGACGAACCTGTGGAAGAGGGGGGAAGAACATACGCAAGTCCCATTCCAAAGATGCTACTCACGGCAACCTTTTTGCCGACACTCATCTTGAGACGCCAAAGAATTGGCATGGGCATCACCACCACCGCAACGTCGAGCGCTAGATTCAAGATTCCGACCGATAAGGCCATATTCTTCCCGGGCCGGCACACGCCACCTTTGATGGAGGGATCCCATGGGGCGGAGATTGGTCGGCAGATGAGACAGTCGGCAAGGATTGAAGCGAAGCAGAAGATGAAGTTGATCGTAAGTACCGAGTAGCAGATCAATCGGAATGGCCGCTTTGAGAAGATGTGGATGTAGAGGAAGATGACCGAGCTACGGATGGTAGAAACGGAGAGGACCCAGAGGAGAGTTGAGATGAATCCATCCTGGTAGTGAATCTATTATCACTGACGCTTTTGACACTCGGAGGAAGAACATACCTTGCCTGCGAATGCTATGGCTTGCATGATCTCCTCTGGGGATTGCACCTTTTTCATGCCGAAGAAACAGGCTGACGACTGGTAATCAGCTTTGCAGCACGATGATAGTTGCATGAACAATACCGTATATATTGAAGAAAGTCCCGCCGAGGGTAAAGAGCTGGTGGTATAAGTCAATAGGAGCTGTAATACTGAGTTGGTAGGATCATACTAGGCTAGGTATCATGAGGTAGTCGTTCAACGCGAGTTGCACCTTCTGGACTCTCCTTGCCCAGAACCGCAGGATCACTATGAGTGTGGCCAGAACTGCAAAGATGCAGAGGACGATGGCATATTGATCCAGGTATGAGTGCGTACTGGGGGGTGGGATCAAGTTTGACTCCATCGTTCGTAGAAGTTTGTCCTGTTCAACAAGGACTTGAAAAGACTTCAGACTGTGACCGAGGACTTATAGCGATAAAGGCGCAAGGTCCTATAGTCTGATATTGATGGTAGGAAAGGATAAGCACAGACTGAAATAGGATGAAACCTTGACAGGACATTCTAAGACTCTTCGAATGGCGGGGTCAGAGAATGGTAGGAGAGGACATGCAATTCAGGCACCACATAAGACCCCAATATACACAAGCGCAGAGAAAGCGTGGACACCATCTTCGCAATGCCATGCATGCCTTAGCGAGATGGCGGACGGGAGATAGGCCCGAGCCATAGTGAAAAGACTCCCCTTGATAACCGTTTCACTAACACGTGTAGAGCTAATGCAGATGTGTAAAGTGTGTTCGTCGTGCTCAGAGGGGCCAAATCAAAGGAATAGTCCACGAAGACAGTCCAGCAAAGCGCAGACCCTGCAAGAATTGGGGTGACCAAACTGACCATCCCAGAGGCCTTGCCAAAAGTCGTGCCAAAGGTTTTGAAGCCTCACCACTGCATGCTAGACTTGCAATTACTTCCCACCATAGTTATCATCGATCTTGTTGCTGGGTTGCTCATACGGAGATGCTCGGCCGCTGTGCAAGGACAACGGTGAGCTTGAGATAAGGTAGTGATATTTGACTGACATGCAGGAACCAAGACGACGATGGTGGGTGATGATCATGGGTAATTGGTGCTGTCAAGGGGGTGGTTTGCCAATTTGTTTCATCGTCTGCGAAGCCGGTAATCGACCTTCTTGATAGAGCTTGAAACAAAGTTGACCCCTGTCGAAGTGTGGCAGCCTCTATTCTAGGTAGGCCTGTACGGACCTAGATCATAGTTGGGATCGTCCGAACCCAGGGAAGTTATAATCGAGTTGTAGTTGAAAGGCTAAAGAGCATTAACGGTGTGGGTCGATCTTTGGCAGTCCTGAATGATGCTTTATAGACCAACTCACTCCCGGAACCCCTTTACTTTTACTGTGAACAACTTCTTCTAGGGCTAGTCCGGTGTAAAGTCATTGTAAGTGTCCTATCGTGTACTCCGTAGGCAAGAGAAGTGACACTTGTACCAGGTATGTTGTAACTAAGTAGTCATGTCATAAACGTGCTTCCTGCCAAGAAAGCGGTCGTTTTCGCGGATGTTCCCGCTAGTGGTGTGCCAAGCTTGGGGCGGACCGTTCTTGCTCGCACCAGTGTACGGCAATTTATCCGTACAACTCTATGATAACCCAAAACACCAAATTGCCAAACCTCGAAACCCCAATCGCCCAAGTTTACCCCGTCCCGACTAGGCCCCGAGTGATAGGGCCCTAAGGATCAACAAGCTAGGTGGCCAACCCTAGGGCGCCCGCAGCACACTGTCAACCACGTCGAGAATAGAACCTTAGTTAGGTGACCTAACCCGATAATTCGGGGGCTTCATTCGTAAACTTTGGGGTCTAGGATATCGGCTGGCGCATTCGGACCCCTGCAGCTAAGGGCCGCTAGCCTGCAGCCTAGGCTAGTGGTGGGGGGGCATTCTAGCAGTAATACCCCCTGGGCGATTGGGGTTTCGAGGTTTGGCAATTTGGTGTTTTGGGTTATCATAGAGTTGTACGGATAAATTGCCGTACCAGTGGCTTGGCAGCATCAAGCCTTTTTCCGCCCTGCATAAAGTAAAGTAAAGTAAGGTACTTAGTCAATCTTGCCAGATGCTCAATCTGTCTGTCATGCAACCACCATTGTCGTTCTGAACTTAATCCGTACAGTAAGATCTGCAAACCGCGCAAAGCCCCAAGTCATGAGATCATATGGAGTTGTGGCTTTGCCCCCAAAAGTAGGTCCTCTCCTCCACACAGCGGCGAAAGAGGCTTCAGGCAGGTCTACACGGCATTGCTGTCCTGGATGAGTGCTTGCTTATGCTGATCAAGGGCCATTATTTATCAAAAATTCGTCAAGCCGCAGAGTGGCACATTCGCGGCCCCTAGAACCCCCTATCTTAGATATATATCATCTCAGTACTTCGTACTCAAGCTGCTTCCGTGACATCAGAGACAAGGGCCATAGCAGCTTACTTTGTCAAATTATCATTGTGAATGACTTCTATATATACGATCGCCCTCAACAATACCAGCGTTTGACTGCTCGCTGCTCGCTTAGTAGTGGCGGAAGATGGGATGTACCCTCCTTCCTCTCTTGTCGAAGCTCCCCGACACTTACGAAAATAGGATGGAAACTAATCAGTCAAGACATTCAGTCAGTTCATCCATGTAGGTAGGCTAGGCCTACTTAGTTGTAGTCGAGCATTGTACCGCAGAGTATCCAGAGTATGCGCGTAAAATCAGGTACCTCCATATCGCCTACACATACGACTACTCTGGCAGCGATATTTCCAGCGACAATGAGACAAGCATGCAAATGCACGTATAGCTTCATGTCTGTAAAGGTAATTCTGCCCCGCAAATGTCGCAATCGTGGCTAAGGGGACTGTTCAGGGGGACTGTTCGAAATATCAGTCGTTCAAAAAAAGGTGTCTCGATAACGCCATCCAGTGGAACTTTTCCAGCCTCATCCACTCCTGCGCGGGTTGAAATCACAGTCAGTCAACTTGGCTACGATGAAGACGAAGCCGCAGTGACAACGCTTTGCCGCTTCGATCGGTCTGACGGAAGAGACGACGTATAGCTTAGCTTGACGTCCGCTGCCTCTTGACACCAAGATATTGGGAACCCAACTTTTCCCGCCTTGGAGCAGGCTTTCCTATCCTTGCCTGAGGTACTGGCTACGAAGCTTACTCGATCGTTTCGAGGCGATCGTGGTAAATCTCATCACCAAGTTGTACACACCGATACTTGAAATGCTCCGTAGCTGCCCTGGTACTCAGGTCTCTCTCGAATAATCTGATGAAAGTACCGGATTCGTGCCCCGATAAATCATATTGCCTAACGTTATCGATGTGTATTCCAATGAAAGTACGCACTTTCATACCAAGGCATTTACGATACGGACCAGCGCCTTTAGTAGCACAAATGTTTCTGATCTGAGTAACTTCGTCCAGCTTGTTGAAACATTGTTCGAAGATAGCTACGGGAGAGAGCTCTACCTTGAAACCATAAACACGCCGTGCCCGGATTGCATACTCGTTTGGCCCACCTTTGAAGCCACGAGGGGTTGAGTCACCCGCAGACACCCAAAGGGTTACGAAGGTGTGAAGATCTACCCCACATTCAATGAAGGCCAACGTGGTTTGCAAACAGGCCGTGCGAAATTCGGCGAGGTCACCTTCTGTGAGGGTGAAACGATGTCCTTGCGGATGGTAATGTAGGTAGTAAAGCATTGTCTCCAGGAAGATCGACCATACTGTGTAATTGCATGTGAGCATGGTATGCAATCTTACTTTCAGGTTCGGATCGGCACCTCGCCTTAGACATCCACCAGTAAGCAGTACACTTGCTATAATCCCTTTCGTTTCGTGCTTTCTACCTTCGTAGTCGGAGCAGCATAATATCCAATTTGCTACGCCCGGTACGATCAATACCTTCTGGGAAATAAGGACCTGCAGTAAATAGCGAAAGAGACCGTGCAAAGCTGCGTAGGCCATGAAAGCAGGCTCTTTACCCGGCATCCCACGACAGGGGCGAGCCCCAAGATGGCTTACGATAGAGTAAAAGTATTCCCTAGAGCTTGACAGAACTGATTCTGATTCTGTAGGTGGGTTATTCGGATGCATGTCATACGATAGTGATCCCCAACGAGTGCACCAAGGAGAATCAGGATCCCAGTCTGGGTGTGTAAGGTCTATGTTGGACATGGCATCATTTATGAATTCACATAAGTATTCTTGCGCAACGCCAACTCGGTTTTCAGCATCCCACATTTGGCTCATGATCTCTATGACGTGCTTGTCGTACCTCCTTCCAAAGAGGCTTAATTTGGCCAACGAAACTTTGACATACGAGACTTGAGGATCGAATTCCGGAGGACTGCTAGCTTTCAAGAATGCCCCCCCCTGCCTTTGATCTTGCATGAAGTCGATAGCTGTACGATGAACGAATTCAACATCGACGTGGGAATCGAGATTGAAGATCTGGTATATGGTGTCTTCTCCTCCACGCTCCAGGGTTGGGTCATCCGCTTCGGGTTCACCACGAATCTCTAAGAGGCCAGCACACGTTATGCCAATTCTCTCCCTTACAGAGTGCGATATTGTAAGCAAATCCGGCTCTGGTATGCCACCGGGTGAAGCGATTATATCATTTAGCTGTCCGTGAGATGCAAGTGTAAGCCCTAGCAGAGTGCAGTCGACGTCGTGCTGTGCTGCGTGCAAAGCTACTTGAAGGAGCTTGGATGCCTCTCGCTGATAGCACTTCTCGATCTGACTCAACATATGTGCATAGACTCCCTCAATCTCGTTCGGCAAATTATCAAGTCTCTCCTCGAGCTGTGTAAGACTATCGCCGTTTCTAAGACCATGCATCTGATCTCTCGCAGCTAAAGCTACCCACAAGAAAATACCTTCTGCTCTCAATGAAATCCTCAATGTTACCTTCTCCGGCCACAGTGGGTCTTCCGAAACCGATGATGATGATGCTTGCTCCATACCTTGGAATGTATCAATCAAGAACTTCTTGATATCGTTGCGGGTCAAATCTTGAAGCCGAAGTTTTGCAGAAGATCGAAAGGCCTCTTTAAATGCTCTATAAGGTCGACTGGACAAGCAGACCTTGACGTCAGTACCTTGCATTGCCTGTCGAATAAAGGCGACCAGTTCGTCGTGGTCTGCGGCAAATTCATCCATTCCATCGATGAAGAAACATATTGTATGTGATTTCAGAGCCAGCTGAACCAGCTTCCGAAGAGTTGTCCGAAGCCTGCGTTCTGTCCACGCTGCGATCGGTTGGTCGAATCCGACGTCCAAATCTGGCAATTCATTCAGGATCTGCCAGATAAGTGACCTGAGTAGTCCCTCAATACTCTTCTGAAGAAGCGTACCGCCGCTCCAGAAGAAGAACCTCGGCATAAGAAGACTTCTTTTCCTCGACCAAACTCTCAATGATATTTTCGTTCGGGGATGATGACACAGAAAGCTCATCAGGGTGGATTTTCCTGAGCCGGCCTTACCATTGATCCAATAGACGTTCTGATCACTCTCAAGCCATTGAATGAAACTATCCCAAGGGCGTACATCTTGGCTAGACTCGTCGAATATCCACTCGAAGGTCTCTCGATGAGCATCAGCAAATCGTTCCTCGCGACTATTGATCTCGGTAAACCACAGGCTGGCGAGAAATTGCTCCCGACACCTCTCCTTCCTTTGCTGCGCTTGCTGCTGGTACAACGCCTCATTAATATGGTCTCTCGTTTGTTTTTGTGCATCTATTAGCACAATCCGGAGTCCTTCGAAATCCTTCATTCCTTGGGAAAGACTAGTGATCAAACTCTGAACCTGTCGGCTCAAGTTCTGAAACCCTTGGCTCTGTTTTACAGAGGTCATATCATAACGCTGTCTGGCGAAAGATGGGTCAGTTACCATGGGATGACAAGTCTCATCCATTCACCCACACACTTTTAGAGATAGAAAATCTTACAAACCTCAGATTAATCAGGATGTGGGTGTTTAGGGCATTCCGGTAGCTATCCAGTCGTTTCTGGATGTCTTGAATATCCTTCTTTTCCCGAAAATGTTTCACGGTCATTCTAAGAGCGTCCCTCTTCCTACGAGGACCATCAAGTCTCAAATCTCGAAGATTTGTTACAAGGTGGGTTGCGGTCGTCGAGCACTTCGTGGCTAAGTCTAGGAGGTCTATGTCCGAGGGTCGCTCTGTTTCCCTTGACCCTGGAAGATATAGATCTTTCTGAAGGTTGGTGAGGTGATTTGAGATCTCCTCGACGTCCTGGTATCCAGAAATAGCGCCATGGTCATATATTTCTTTGCACTTCGTCAAGGCTTTTGAGCTGAAATCTACGATCTATATGACGCCGCAGGCAATACTGAATGCCGTGAGAGGATCCATCGTAGGATTTGAAGTTGTTTTTATTATTTAACGAGAGGAGGTAGGGGAGCCTGTCCCATTTGATATACATGCCACTGAGGCTACAGTCCGTAGACCTGACATATCCTACCAATAGAACCGCCCTAAGAATATTCCATGGCCGCAGCCTCTTTCACTAAGGAACCACCCTTAAGAGTACTAACCCTATATACCCTCTCCTCGCTCCTGCTCATGAATATTTCGGCCTAAGGGTAACGACTGTAGCGGAGGTTACCGTAACCATTCCACCGTAGTTACAGCTCCCCTAGCCATCAGAACTCAGCGCTATATTAGTAACTCTTTAATCTCATAGCTAACCACAAGCTTAGTGCGTTCGAAATAGAGGGATACCGGTAATCGACTGGTGTTCTCGTCGTGTTATGGAGTTGCCCGCCTGACCTATAGTGACTCCTAGCCTCAGGGGAGTATATCGAGTGCGAGGTAGCTGGATGACTGGAATAGACCCGCGAGGTGTTGTTGTTGTGAAAGGTCCCCCAGAAGCCTAATACCTAGGTAGGACCTAACGTTGATGACCGGTATGCTGGATTAATCGGATCGGGAGGGAGGAGGATGATTTGGCTACTCTATACCGAAGTATAGAGCGTTCGTAGCCCCCAGCTCGTACAGCTAACATCCCACGGGGGCCTGAGAGGATCCATCGTAGGCCGGCACCCAGACTATATGATCGTCATCACACGCATAAAGCCATTACCTTCAACGATACAGCCATATGATTCGAAGTCTCATTAGTACTAAATAGGACGAGAGGATTGATGGAGATACGTCAAGGCTGTGCATATCGGGCGGTGTCAGCTCGGATGAGGTCAAACTTTTCTCCGATGGGCAAGACTCCTGGAAAGCTTGGCAAGGAACGCACTTTTCACTGGATGAAATGCTGCGCTGCAATCAATTCCACTAGCTGTATAGATAACCCATACCTTAACGAAGTCTTCCATTTCTCCAGCAACGGACATCAATGTTGAGAAGCTTGATTGTTGTGCGACTTGTCGTACAGAATTGGGGGTAATCATACACGTTCAATACCAAGTTTTCCTAAGAGTCTTGCATGAAGTACTTTATGCCCAATGTGGAGCACAGGCACATCATACCTGCTGACTTCCGTGCACGCCGATAAGAATCGTATGGATCTTATTGATGTCCTAGCATATGCAAGTCCTATTGCAAGAGATTAGACCTCGAGTGAAACCCTATATTTGGACGATCATGTGTAAAAATGGATGGGACTCTTGGTGATCGTCGTATTGGTACTGCTATAATTCAAGTCCGGGATAAGTCATACAATGTGTATCCCTATTTACAGTATCAAGACTTCAATGTTCATACGTGTTCGCAGGTCAAGAGAAGGATCCTCGGTCTCTATTGCCCCCGTGGGTTACTTCTATGATTCGTTGGATATCATATCTCGAATGTTTCCATATACTACTTCACACTGCTGCCTGAGTCATCGTCACTCCTCAGCGCTCAAGTCCCTTAGTCCAAGAAAAGGTTCTCTATCTGCCCTTTGCATAAGTTCCCCGTCCTGCTTCTTCGAGATTTTGAATTGTCGCTCCGCTTCCCAAGTCCATATGCTGTCAGAGGCGAATACAAGGTCTATCTCTTCGAGCGTGCGCTGATTGGTTTCGGGGTAGAAAGCCCAGACCATGGGAATAGTGATGGCGTTGCAGGCGGCGAAGATGTAAAGAGTCTTTTCGCCAATAGCTTCGAACATCACTATACCCACGGGTTAGCAAAAGCATCAAAAGGAAACAGATACTTCTTTCGAGGTATTACCGGGGCAAAGAAGGGTCAACCATGCATTACCGATTGACCATCCAACTACTCCCCAGGCATTACCTTTTGCTCGTACCTCCAAGGGGAATATTTCCGCCGGATACAGCCAAGGTACTGTAAGCCAGGTGGCTCCGAAAGTAGCAGTGAAAAGGTAGATAGAGAATACAGCTGCGGTGCCATAGCGCTGTGCAGTGGTTCCCGAATCTTCTATACTAAGCTGCGAAAATGCACCAGCCAGGAACATTGCAATGCCTTGGACGAAAGAACCCCAGTACAGCGTCCAGCGACGACCAATGCGGTCCAGAGTGAAGACACATACAAGTGTAGCAAACTAGCAAATGTTAGCCAGGTCCCACGTAAAAGCAAATGTGACCGCACGATTTCATAGACTCAAAAAAGGTACCGACCATGTAGATGGTGTTATTCAAACCGGAAACCCAGCCGCTGTCAGAGTTACTGATACCGGCCATGCGGAATATTGTAGGTTGATATATGGTTACACCAGCTATACCAACCCATTCTTGCATTATTTGCAGCCAAACTACCAGTTGCACCCTCCGGCCAATGTGCAACGTATCATTACCAGACCCTAGCAGCATACGAAGATAAGTCTGAGGATGCGAGGTATTCTGTTCCAGCTGAACAATATTCCGAATGTCCTGGAACTCCGCTTCCGCCTTGCCTCTGTCTTCACCCTCCTCGCCGCGTAGCCTTCCCAGTATATATCTTGCCTCATCTTCTCTCCCCACCTTGGCCAGCCAACGTGGGCTTTCTGGGAAGAACCACACCATGGCAAAGAGCATAAGCAAAGGTAGAATCTGAAAAGCGATGGGGAACCGCCATATGAGTTGCGAAGTGCCGTCGCCGTAGAAAGAGCAGGCGTACTCAATCCAGTAGGCGAAGCCGACACCGAAGATGTTCAGTGTAAACTCGATGGCAATAAATTGGCCGCGTGAGGTATGTTCAGCCACTTCGGTGGCCCACACGGGTACAATAGCGTTGAGCATGCCGGTACCAAACCCATTGATTAGGCGAGCTATAAAATCTCTTTAGCGATAAGTCCTTGTGCTGGCTAAAGTAGATCCGAGTATCCGTATGCAAAGACCAGCGATCAATGAGATAGGAGGAACTTACCAAAGATCATCCAGTACTGGTTTTGGGCAGACGTTTGCAGCACTGCTCCAAATACAGCCCACGCAGCACCCAGTCCAATGGTCCGGATACGCCCATGGCGATCCCCAAAGGAGCCACCATAGAGGCAGCCCAAAAGAGTGCCAAGGTAGTAGATGGAAACCTTCACTCCGGTCAACGTTACTATAGCGAAATCTGTAGCACATAGCTATCTGGTGATACGTACAATTGCTCCTTGAAGTACGGCGTTGGTAACCATGACCGCCCCTGTTCTGGGATCCTTGTATCCAAAGTGCATAGCTGTATCGTAGTAGTCCTGGGCATTATTGACCCCGCCCATCATTCCCTGGTCATAGCCGAAGAAGAATATGGCCAGACCGGCGATGCAATTGATAGCGATGAGGAGTCTGCGCTTCTCCAGGTGGTGTACGACATTGTACCTAGAGATGCGAGATTTGCTAAGCCGAAGGCATGCCGCCTGATCTTGTTCATTGATCCCTGTATCAAGATGTTCATAGCTCGGCTCTATGGTTTGGGTCAGTCTCGAGTTGCTATTACACAGATGCAACGCAATTGGAAAGGCGATATTAAGGACAGCTTTTCGTCTATGAGCATTGACTTCTAGATCCAATAGTCACTGCGACTTTGGGCTATCCTCAGAAGAACTTGAAAAGCGACCATAATATCATCAGTACTGAAATCCTTGGGAGTTTTGTGATAATGAGGCTACGCTATGTAGCAAGTGCTGCGGCGCCCCCTAATAAATACAAAGGTTACAAATACAATTTACTGCTTACCCGTTGCTGAAAGCCCTCGCACATACCCATCTAGAAGCTTTGCCGCATGCCATACCGACTCGACGAATACCATGTCGATTCGGTAAATCATTGCTCAGGTAGGCGATCAAGCTAACCGTCATAATCTTGAGGATTCGCCATGACAAGTAATTTTCCTTCTAGCTGATGGTGAGTCACGACTGACGCAAGATATTGTAATACCTTGATTCATCAAATTTCATGATATTCCCTATGTTATGATATTGCTTTGTACGAATGATATGTCGTGATAGCAAGAACCACAGATAGAATAGGGGCAGCGCTACTCGCGGGCCGACGGGTCGGCACGCTACTGGTATCTTATACGTACAGCTAATGAAGGGCTTGTGGCAACAACGCTTCTCCAACTTCATCAAAGCAACGAGCTTCTGTTCGTTTCGACGAGGAGGACTATGCCGCAACATTTCACCTACTATGGCTTTGGGGAACAGTGGTCACTCCTTACTCTCCTTCTCGCGTGTGGCCGTGATCGAAGTTCAGGGAAGAGCGTTGATAAAGTATCGGGTGAGCTGGGGCTGCGGATCTGGCCTCTGGTTTCTTCGTCACCAGCGCATGTCTCGTTCCATTAATCGCTGTTGACATCATCTTCCCGCCTTGTATCACGGTCCTAACATGCAATGAAGGACGGCGCCTCGTGGTCTCTACGTCGCCGCGTCCGCGGCAAATTTCTCACCTTTATGTTGCTGACCTTGTTCTCCCTTCGGAACGTTGCGTCCTTTCCAATGTCTCTACCAGCGTATATCGTCGATGAAACCCGATCCCCAATTTCCTAACTCTCCGGCGTAGCAAGTGGCCTGTAACATTAGCCTGAGTACTCATACCCTAAAGAGCGTTCTCTGCTTTATGGTGGCCAGATATAGCGTCGGCGGCAATCACATCCCAAAACAGTCCCGTAAGATTTGCTTCATATATGTCTTCGGTTCTGTATGAGGGGCTGCTATAAGTTATCGAGTACACACAGCCTATTGGAAGGTGTTCTCTGATTGTTCCACCACTGCTGAGTTTCACATTGGGCCACCTTCATTGACGGTCTGTCATGATAGAACGTGAAAGCGGAAGTAATGAGCATCATTAATGTAGCACAATTTCAGGCGATAAAAGATAGAATGTGATGGTTCCACCAACATTTAAGGATCGCATCTTAGTCACATAACGCCGCCGTAAGGAACGTCAGCTTACCAAGAAGCTCAAGGAGGAGTAGGACATGAAGGCGAATTTCCAATCGCCGGAGCTACAAGAATCGTTCGAAAAGCTCAAGTGCCGAAGAGAGTTCCATGTTCATCGCATGAGCCAGGAGTCAAGCTGGAAGGTGCTAATGTGCTAGTTTATGAGGGTCTTGTGGGAAGTCCGAGCTGCAGATTCGCCAGGATTGAGCGATGCGTGCTGTAATCGGGTCCCCCTATGTCGCTGAAGTTAGTATAAAATATTGACGAACAAGTCCTACTCGGCTTGCTTTTACAGGTTGTTGATGATGACCGAGGAGCTTGAGAAATCAATCTAGGATATCCTGAATGCATTGACTTTATCCAGAGATTCATTCTCTTGACCCGTATTTCGTAGGTCAAATGCAGGCAATGAATCCTAGCTACATACATGGGTACGGCTCTGGACAGACCCCGCATGGCTAACGAGAGACCCCTCGGAAAGACCCCTTGAAATGATGTGCGCAATGCACACGCGATGTACATAGATCTACGTAGCAATAGAGGTGTCAACTAATGTATCTACTGTGCTTGTTCCGTATGTAATTGCTGTCGCTATCGCTGTCGCTGTCGCTGTTACGAGGAACAGGTTGGTCGTTGACTTGGCGCTCCATGTAGAACTATTCTATGTCGCCTTCTAGTACTATTGCCTACCACATTCATCACAGGTAGCTGTCACTAGTCTTCTAAGGTAGGCAGTTTTAACAGCGCCTCTTAATCGACGAGTCGACCTCCTTACTAGTTACCACCTTAGTCAGCTAAGGGGATATTTACTAATCATCATGACTAAGCACTATTCGTTGGTGGACCAATGATAGGAAGGGGTCTGTCGTTAAGAGGTCTCTCGTTAGCCATGCGGGGTCTGTCCAGAGCCGTACCCACATAGATGGGCAGAAATACCGCTAGGACTATTGGGAATCATGAAGGAAAATATGTGAGGAATTTGTGAAGATAGCAGATGGAGACAATCATCCATTTACCCCGCCTATTCTACGTCCCATACGCAGACAACAAGCAGCAATCGTTAATTGTGTAAGGTCAAAATGTTCTGTCATATGCAATCTACCCTGAATCAAGTATCACACTCTAGACCTCAGGTGAAGCTCAAGCAGCCGGTCCACACTGGTTGGAGGCGCTCCTAATCCTCTACGCCCCACAGTACCTGCCAACCATGATTGAGCAGCGCTCAACGGCCATTCTACCAATTGCTTATGGCCCTCCGTGGCCTCAAGCCCGACGCTCCTACTCGACTCTCTCCGCTATCTACCGCTCTTATACCACCACAGCGTTCCGGCGCGCATCATCACAGTTCCGAAGATCGGATTTCACAGGTCAGCCATTCACGGGAAGCTATGAACCAGGTGGAAGAACAACAGGACCTCTTGGGGATGCTTCAGTACTGGGGGCCCCAACTTTGACGCCCAAGGTGCTCAAGCAACATCTCGATAACTTCGTTGTAGGCCAGGAAAGAGCCAAAAAGGTGCTGAGCGTTGCTGTATACAACCATTACAAGAGGATACAAGAGTCGCAACGGCGGGAAGATGAGGAACAAGAGTTTCTTCAGCAGCAGCTGCGGAGAGATATAGCAGAAGGTCATCCGTTAGGTGGTATATACATAGGTCCACCACATGGAGACCTTTAACTAAGTACTGCACAGACGAGTTTCCGGGTCACCAACAAGCAGTTCATCTGCACCCTCCACCATCTAGCTTAGGCGCTCCTCCAATAATCGATTCGTCACCTCTGACTCTTGAAAAGGCCAACATAATGCTGCTGGGGCCGTCCGGCGTTGGGAAGACACTTATGGCCAAGACCCTCGCCCGGGTCCTTGCGGTGCCATTCAGCATGTCAGACTGTACACCATTAACCCAAGCCGGCTACATCGGCGAAGATGCCGAGATATGCGTCCAACGACTTCTGGCTGCTGCGAACTACGATGTTGCCGCTGCAGAACGAGGTATTATCTGCTTAGACGAGATAGATAAGATTAGCACTGCAAAGGTCAGCCACGGCAAGGATGTTGGTGGAGAAGGCGTACAGCAGGCCCTGTTGAAGATAATAGAAGGAACGACATTACAGATACAAGCCAAGCAGGAGAAATCAGCACGAGGACCGTCATCTCCTTCCAGCAGCCACCCAACGAACAGTCCACTCTCTGGCGGCATCATGGGCGGTCCGGCTTCCACTTCTTCAGGCGCAGGCAACTCCTCATCGGGCCCTTCGAAAGCCGAAACGTACAACGTGAGAACAGACAACATCCTCTTCATCTTCGCCGGTGCCTTTGTTGGGTTGCAGAAGGTGGTCATGAACCGCATTGCCAAGGGCTCAATAGGCTTCGGCTCACCCATAAAATCCTCTTCGTCCTCTTCTGGCTCGTCAGCTGGAAGCAGGGATATATCTATATCAGTGAAGACTGGCTCCGAGGAAAGCAAAATGTTCGAGAAGCATCTCCCATTCTTCTCGCCCCAAGCACCTGATCAAGCGCCTTTGACCGAATACAATCCATTAGATCTTGTAGAGCCTACGGACCTCCAAAACTTCGGCCTGATACCCGAACTTGTTGGACGTATACCAGTATCGGCAGCATTGTCGGCGCTTGACGAAGAGGCTTTGGTCAGAGTATTGACGGAGCCGAGGAACAGCTTGATGAGACAGTATGAACAGCTCTTTCAGCTGAGCGGCGTTGAATTACGGTTCACAAGAGGAGCATTACGTGAGGTGGCCAAGAGTGCTTTGGGTATGGGTACGGGTGCAAGGGGGTTGAGGACGGTCTGTGAGCGATTGTTGACGGAAACGATGTTTGAGGCACCCGGTATGTTCTTCTTCCCCACCGCAACCCTGAAAGTATGCTGATGCTCTCCCCCTAGGCTCAAGCATCAAATACGTCCTTATCACCGAAGCCGTTGCCCAGCGAAAATCTGCACCTCTGTACCTGGCTCGAGGTCAGCAGAACAAATTTCAGTCGCTGATTGCAGCTGAGGAGGAAGAGTGGGACACGGAGATGAATAAAGGTAGAAGGAAAGAAGCTAGTAGTGAGGGGGCAGGTGGCCCCATTAGCTTTGAGGAATATCGGGAAAAGAGCAAGGCCACTGGGTTTATGTAGATCGCCTATGTGTATGACTGTATGATTGATGTATGTATGGGTGTGGGAAGCAGCATCGACGGCGCGGCGCATTGGATAGGATTCGGAAATTTATGGGGGGTATTGTATATTTCGAGATCAGCAGTATAGCAGCATTGGCTAAGCTCGTGGTAACATTTCGAGACGCTGCAACAGCTTAATGAGATATTTTAGGTTGCGCCGACTTAGATAAAGATTATGCAGGGTTCGATCAGCGTTTAATGTATTGATTGTTATACATCTGTACAAAGTGCCACACCGAATCCCCTCTTCTTTCCGGCATCTTGCCTTCTCAAAGTCCTTGTGCCTCAAGAGCATCGAGAACACAATGGACACACCTCTACCCGGCTCAGATGCTTGCAACACCACAAAAGAAGAATTCGCCAATCACTCGTCATCGCTCGGGGGTGGCCCACGCCTTGGCTTGCTTTGCACCATTCCCTTGCCTGAGTAGCCTTCGGAGGAAACACCAGTGATTGGCTCGGTTTTTTGTCTCTATTAGCAGGAAACACAAGTCAGTACGACATGTACCGAACGCTGCCGAAGGCAATCGCGCTTTTATGGAAGAGTCACTCACTTTGAGGTATTCATTGGTCATCTCTTGATATTGTGCATTCATCGTGCTCGGTGGTGGCCGCGCCATTAATCGAATTCCCCACGTCATAACGGCAGCGATGCCGATAGCCGTCATGGTCCATCTGAATACCATCCAGTTCTCGCCCGGGGGTGGAAGGGCTCTTGGGCCATGGGGGCCGAATGCGATCCAGTATGCTGAACACAAGCAGACGTCAGCTCGACGCCGCACCGTACGTTGGCTCATCCGAGGGAAGACTTCAAGGGGTGCGGTCAAACTTGTGACGTAAAGATTCTTTATATAGTGTTACGGGGGGAAAACCAAGGCCATGTGCTCTAGCACATCCACGTACCTGCTTTCCGTTCTTGTAATGTCAACGTATGCCAGTCGTGCTTCATCCGATCCCTCAATGCCATCCACAGATCTGCCTGCTCCTGAGGAGGCATTTCTTCCCATCGCTTCTCAATGTCTGCGAGGGTGGGGTTCGATATGGCATGAGCGGTGGCAGAACGCGTCTGTTGAAGTCTGGCATCGGCGGTGCATATCGGTAGGGTAGGCCTAGGAACTCTGAGTATGGTGCGTGTCGAGGGACCTCGGAGGGAAGAGGAGCTGGAGGCAGCTCGTGGGAGCGACCGTAGCATGGCGGATGAGCTTTGGAGGAGCGGCGGGTCAAAGTGATGAGAGGAGATGCTCAAGAGACTATTGCCAGAGCCCTGTGTCGCCTTCACAGCTCAATTGATCGTGATCCGCATAAAGAAAGTGGTGGTTCCTTTACACCGTGATCGCTGGAGGTCTGTATGAAATTCAGAAGCTAGCGCTAGATTGACGGCTTTTTCCGAGCGCCCGATCAACCTCGTCCTCTCCTCAGAAAATCATTCGAAGCTCCAAGACCCTCATTACATGCTCCTCCGACCCTCACCGTTCTTTTCATCATACACAATGTTCAAGAGGTATGACCATACTTTCTGATAGGTTCTACAAGTAGCAATCGCATTGACTGACCACTGTGTTTCGGATACAGCGGACTTGCTCGAACGCTCCGAACTTCTGCCTTTGCACGGCCAACAGTAGCTCGACGCGCCTTTCAACCCATAAAGAGCAACCTTTCTCCAGCCCTTGGAGCTAGATTTGCGAGCGATGTGCGGGATGGCAAAATCCATCAAGTCATTGGAGCTGTCGTCGATGGTATGCCAAATATCCCTCAGGCCGAAAAAATGCCGTGCCAGGACGGAGCTCTAAGTCATGACATGCGCAATTGTATACTAACACGTTTCGTGTGCATAGTGAAATTTGACAGCGACCAACTCCCACCTATCCTCAACGCCTTGGAGACTGACAACGGCGGGACCAAACTGATCCTAGAAGTTGCTGTACGCTGGAGATCGGATGTTACTACGGTATAATCACGGGGCTAACTTATAATCCAGCAACATTTGGGTGAAAATGTTGTTCGAACGATTGCTATGGATGGTAATAAGCTTCGGTCAATAGGCAGTATCTGAACTATTGCTGATAGTAGATCTACAGGTACCGAGGGTCTGGTTCGTGGAAGGACAGCCACCGATACAGGGTCTCCAATCATGATCCCTGTGGGACCCGGAACCCTTGGCCGTATCATGAATGTCACTGGTCAACCAATTGATGAGCGTGGTCCAATCAAGCATACCCAGAAGATGCCCATTCACGCCGATGCTCCCGAATTCGTCGAGCAATCGACATCCGCCGAAGTGCTCATTACTGGTATCAAAGTCGTCGATCTTCTCGCTCCCTACGCACGTGGTGGAAAAATCGGGCTGTTCGGAGGTGCGGGTGTTGGCAAGACCGTGTTCATTCAGGAGCTGATCGTAGGTGTCCTGGCTTTTGACATATGTGGGGCGATGGGTGCTGATATCGACAACAGAACAACATCGCCAAGGCCCACGGTGGTTTCTCCGTCTTCACCGGTGTCGGTGAGCGTACTCGTGAGGGCAACGATTTGTATCATGAAATGCAAGAGACCCAGGTCATTCAGCTCGACGGGGAGTCCAAGGTCGCTCTTGTGTTCGGTCAAATGAACGAGCCCCCGGGAGCCCGTGCCCGTGTCGCGCTTACTGGTTTGACCGTTGCTGAGTACTTCCGTGATGAGGAAGGTCAAGATGGTCAGTTCCAGTGTGTTATCCGAAGATCCGCCTGCTAATATTGGCAGTGCTTCTCTTCATCGACAACATCTTCCGATTTACTCAAGCTGGTTCCGAAGTGTCTGCCCTACTTGGTCGTATCCCTTCTGCCGTCGGTTATCAACCCACTCTAGCCGTCGACATGGGTCTCATGCAAGAGCGTATCACAACCACCCGGAAAGGATCAATCACCTCGGTGCAAGCCGTGTACGTGCCCGCTGACGATTTGACTGACCCCGCCCCTGCCACCACCTTCGCCCATTTAGACGCCACCACTGTCTTGTCCCGCGGTATCTCAGAATTAGGTATCTACCCAGCGGTTGACCCCCTAGATTCGAAGTCTCGCATGTTAGATCCTCGTGTCGTTGGTCAAGATCACTACGACACTGCCTCGCGCGTGCAGCAGATGTTGCAAGAGTACAAGTCGTTACAGGACATCATTGCTATCCTGGGAATGGACGAGCTGTCAGAAGCAGACAAGCTCACCGTCGAGCGTGCGCGAAAGCTCCAGAGATTCTTGAGCCAACCGTTCACCGTCGCCCAGGTATTCACCGGTATTGAGGGTAAGTTGGTGGACTTAAAGGACACCATTCGAAGCTTCAAGGCTATCATGAACGGGGAGGGTGATGACTTGCCAGAGGGTACGTTTTTTACAATTCCATGATGCAATGCCTGAGATACAGATGCTAATGAGTTGGGCAGGTGCATTCTACATGGTTGGCGACATAGATTCTGCGCGCGCCAAGGGAGAGAAGATTCTGGCGGATCTGGAAAAGAACTAGATGTAAGAGGGGTGATTGCGCTTTTGTAAATTTAATCCCCAAGGGATGTCAGTTTAGCGGTGATCGATTTGCGCATCACAAAAGATTTTCCATTCCTGCTCGCTTATGTTCAGCTGATTGAATTGTACCCGTACGTGAGAACATGGTTTCAGAACTCCGTATCAAGATTGCTTGATCCAAAAAGTCCTGCTCCTTATTTCGCTATTGTCCAATACCGCTCTCCATTATGAGTTGTCCTTCGCTCATTTTTCATACACCAATTGAATTCCCGTTACCCATTCTATAACTCATTCGTACACGTATGAACCCTCACGCCACCACATCACATAACATAATCTGAATACTGGATCGGGGGTGGAGGGAGCGGCATGGGAAGGCAGCTGGGAGGAAGGGGTGAGGTGGGAGGAAGGGCGTAAGTGATAGCGGTATTGGTGGGGTAGAAGAGAGAAAGGTAGCACAGATGAAGTTTCTGATATGGAGCAATCGTCGACGAAGCCGTCGATATCGGATGACGGGTCTAGAATATTATTTTATGTATGGGGGTTTGGATCTCTGCTGCTGAATATCTCACCCATTCGTTGATATAGACCTGGATAATCATCCCTCCATTTTTCGTCTGGAGGGTTGTGAAGGTTCTCTAAAAGATAAAGAGATCGGTGATTTGATACTTGAAGTTGTTAGGGTTTTTGGTTTGGGTTTGGTGTTGGGTTTTGGTGTTGGTGTATTGGTACACGTGTTTTGGGACGGGGCTGGATCTGGTTGGGATGGGTATTGGGTATTGGGTATTGGGTATTAGGTGTCAGATATAGAATGTGGAAAGTATAGTGGACGATGCGAGTTTCTTCCGTGTTGGCGTTTTTGCTTCAGAGAGGCTATGCAGGACTCTAGGGTATTGGAAGTGAAGTGTATCAAGAACATCGTAGCTTGCGGAATAGAATAGTGTTGTCGCTTGTTGAGGAGGACGGAGTATGATTGAGATAGGATTGTAGGATTTAGGTAGAGGCGTTGATGATTATTGGAAGGCTCTGCTATAGTGAAGTGTAAAGGTGACTACTGAACATGTTGTCGAGGTCGTGGTTTCCGCTTATTTCAAGTAGCTGTTGGCATTTCCGTACAATTGTACCCTGTCGTCTTTATTGCGACCTGCCAGTCTGATATTAACATGAGGCACAATATGACTGGCCATACATTGAGGTTCGACATAATAGAAACCGTATCAACGACCTGGCCAGGTTCGATCAAGGCATCCAGCAATTGATCCAGCAATTCCACTTCCAGACTTTTAGAAGCCGTGGTAATTATAGAATAGAACTGCAGTGGGAAGAGATACGCATACGCAGAGTACGATATAATGCTCTGATAAGGACGATCGTGGTACATGCACCTTTTGTGACCTCGCTGCCGTGGCTGGCGATGGATAGAACTCGTCGGGGGTTCTTCTACTTGTGTGCTTCATATTCGAAATCTGGCAGCTCGATGAAAGGATTGGCCGGTGAGGATATTCCGCTTGTTAGGTCTCCGTCATCTCGAACGGGGGAGTAATACTATTCCTTGCCTGAGAAAAGGGTAGTTGCTATATCATGTGCGGAAGTACCGAGCAACGCCTTGCCCTGATTAGATGTGTTAGGTTCTGATACTGTCAAGATCCGGGGTGATGTACAGCCTGCTCTCCACTCGGATCTGCCCAGCGCATGATCTATGATACATTTTCCTCCGATATATATGATACATAGCCTTAATATTTGTAGTGAGGATGCGAATGTAGTATCTTAAGCAAGAGGAATAAAACTCATAGTGTGTCGGAGGGAATGTGATAGATACGTAGATTCGTAAATACAGATGGCTTGACTGATAAGAGAGTTCTGGTCTTAGTTGAGATGATTGTGCATGTTATGAAGTGGAGGATCCATGAGCAGGAGACAGAGATATAATTAGTAGCCAGACGCCGGTTAAATTCTGATTGCTTCGATCGAAGTGGAATATTATTGGGAGTCCTCAATAATAGACGGATACATAATTGTGATCTTACTCGATCTTGTAGGCATTGTCCGATTTTTCCTACAGCGTTGAGAGCATATGGAGACACAGGAGAAACAGCTTTTTGAGAAGTGCGTAGAACCAACCTTTGGGTGGGGCGATCGAAGGCATCGAGTGAGTCCACTCACTCAGTAGCAGCGTAGGAATATATCAATTGTTTCGCCTACAAGACCCTTCATAGCCAGCGTTGAATGATGTTCGATCTTCAATATAGGACATTTCCAACTACAAGAAGGGTACAAGATATACCTTATAGCTGTGTCCCGGATAGACTCCGAGATGAGCTTATAGCAATTTTCAAGCCTATCTATGCTTTTGAACATCGTCGATGTCCACACAGGACTTGGGGCAAGCCTTGACTGTTTGAGAGAACGAAAGTGATACTGAGGAAAGTAGCCTTCATCTTAGCGCTTGCATGTTCCCTTGGAGCTTGTAACATGGGATTCGCTCGGTTCTGGACATTGAAGGAAAGGGGGAAATTCATGGCATAGTCAAGGTCGACTTCGTATTGGAGGAAGATTAATGCCGAACCGCAACGATATGCTTATTGGTGTCATGTTAGAGGTGCTCTTACCTTCCATATCATTTGACAGAGCAATCAGACCGTGTGATATGAGCCTGACATAGGACGGATGTATAGTATTACATCTATCATTACAACTATCCTTTCCCATATTATATCTTACAACGTATTCGTATAGAAAGGTACCCTATGGGTATGCCAGGTTCAGAGAGCGGCAATGAGGCCGATGAATGCGAGGAGGGACGTCAACAAGGACCCAGTAGCTCTAGCAGCATCGCCGGTGAACGGTACCGTAGTGCTAGTACTCGGAACTCCAGTCGCTGTCGCAGTGCCCGAAGGTGCGGAGGCAGACACTGGAGTGATACTGAGCTTCAGAGAAGACCCCGTTCCAGTAGGATAAGGCGGAACGATCCCACTTCCGGTACCGGCAGGCAAGGAAGTTATAGCAGCAGTCGACAAGGACTGGGTAGGGAAAGGTATACCGGTTGAAGCAACGGAAGGACTTGTCGCAACGGCTGTACGATTCGGGAAGAAAGACGAGAAGTTGGGGAAGCCTGTAGGTGTGACAACGGGGCCCGATCGAGCAAGGCAGGTTACCGAGGCCAATGCCTCCGCAAAGAGATCTTGTTGATAGCCATTGACGCGATGCGTGGCACCATCGACGCCGACGAAGAGACAGTCGGAATTTACGTCTGATGGGATAATGGAGAGAACGATCATCTGGTTCGCTGTCCATGTATCACGTCAGCCAAGTGCTGGCATCAAGGCTCTTTCGAGAATGTCCGTGTACTTACAGATTGGGACTGTACTGCCGTCTTCTGGGACACTGATACTGTAACTCTCATAACCCTGCGCAACTGAGATGAATGGACCCTCGAAGAAGAATTGCACTACAGGGGCTTGGCGAGCCTCGATTGCTCGAAGCGGAGCTGAGGCCCAGCATGTTCGGATGGCGGAGAGCGCCAGAGTGGCAGAGGTGATGAAGACCCTCATGATGGTACGGGATCGTTCGAATCCTTGTTTGTTGATATTACGATGAGGGTCTCCTGTTCTTAAGGTGGAAGGAATGGATGGTGTGCAGGTGGTACAGGGGGAAGTACATCCTCATACATGTCTATGTTGATTACCAGCATGAATACGAACGTGTTGGCAGTAATTTCGCATGCAGCTGCCTTTGTCGTTTACTTGCTTTCGTAGGATTCCAGATAGGGGTTCTTGCGCGGGTCGCAGGGGGAACCGCACGCTCATTGGCCAGAAATACTTACTAAGCCTGCCGAGTTCTCGCTAATATCGTTAGTCTCATGGCGGCTCTCGTCTCCCAAGCTAACCCAGATAAGCTAGGTGATCCATCAGTCATCAGTTCCCAACTTGAGCTGATCGGTTGCCTCAGTACCTTAGACGTGCCATTGGCCAGCAAGCTAGTCGCTAAGCCTATTCGGGCTAGTAAAGCTGACTATATAATAGGAGGGCGACACGTCTAAGCGTAAAACCCCGTAATTTAATTAGATATCCTATTTTTTAATAATATACTATATAAATTTTTCGCTTATTAATAAAATTTATTAATATTTAACTTTATAATATAATAGTATAGAATTCTATTATATAAATACTAATTATATTAATACTTTAATTATACTCTTACTTCTTTTAATTTTAAGTAGACTACTTTTAACCTAACCCGCTTATAATAACCCGTCTATAATGCTATTACTATCTATTAACTCTAAATTTCTAAAAATCCTAGTAGCTAGCTAGTAATAATAATAATAGGGTAGCTTATTTTTCTAGTAGTTAGTAGGTTAGGTAGGGTATTTAAGCTACTAGAGTAGGCTTATTTAATAGGTAGTAGACTTAATATAGGTAAACTTAGTACTATAATAGTTTAGTAGGAGTGGTTATAAAGTAAATAGGGCGTAATAGGAGCCTATTAATATACTATTAACTTATTTCGCGCTTAATTAGGGTTTTTAATATATATACCTTACTCTATTTATACCTTACAGTAAATAATACTAATATTATTAATATACTATTAATAATAAGGAGTTTACTAGTAAAGAAATAAATATTTACGCTTAGACGTGTTACCACCCGGCTGCGCAGTTAGCATCGCTAACCCGAAGGGGCTTAGCGCCCGGCTTGGAACACGACTGAGGGACTGAGGCAACTGATCGGTGCCGCCCATTCCTCCATAGTCGTCAACGCCTCTCGCAAGTCGATGCTGAGAAAGGCACAGTAGTCATGGAGCAACAGGATAGTCTGTCGGATCAACAGGATCGAAGTGCGCAGGAGCCCGAGGTAGTGAACGTTTCTAAAATAAAGAGCGATATTCCAATCGAGTACTGGGAAAAGGCGTTTATTGGAAAGAAGATGGTGAAGGACCTCGATGCTCCTGAGGATCCGAGTGTATGATCCTGTGATAATGAAGGCACTGCCCTTCTTTAATACATTGGCCAGACCTTCAAGAAGTCCTCACTGCCCGCTTTTCACCAATTCATTCCTGGCAGCTACACTGGTGATAGAAGGCTCAGTAGGTGAGTTCACTTGTGGTTCTGTACAGCTCGGTCTCCTAGTTATATCTGATGTGCGCTCACTAGGCTCAATGTCTGTTTTAATAGACAAAACATCTGCTATAAGGTTTTCTATGGCTAGACCCTCGGCGCCCTGCCAGGCAGCACGCATCTATCCGACGAAAGCAATCCCGTCAATACGCGCCGCGTTATCTGTACAATTGTCCGCTTGATATCGCCAACATATTTCAAGGCTCCGCGTTGCGCTTTAGTAGCGCGATGCAACACGAAGGTCGCCGCAGGTTGTATAGACGGTCCAAACAAAGTCTCTGAACGGCGACTTGAACGCAATTGGGGGCAGACTTCCGACTCAGCTTTTCCCGTAATCGTGCGCAGGACTACTAGTGCCGCTGGCAACTCAACAGAAACTTCCTTACGCACGTCCACAACAGTAATTTTCAGGAGCGCTTCAACATGAGCAATGCCTCCCAGAGACGCTCTAGCGGAGTCATCACCCATCAAAGCCATCTTTCAGCTTCGGCTCCCTCACGAAGCGAACAAACATATACATTCTCCGGCTCTCAACTGCATCACGTATGGTACAACGCGCAATGACTAGTTCGTGCTTCGTCATGGCCTACCTTACATTATCTATTATACTGCGACACCCTATATCGTCTTCAGGCGTTAGCATTAGCTATCGCGCTCTTATTTCACAGGTAGAAGGCGGTTTCCAAGGCGTTCACGCAAGTCTCATATTATTGTTTTGATTTACGACATATTTCGTGGTATGGTAGACTGTCTGTCTGCATAGCATGGTTGTTTACTCCCTGAACCTTGTTGGAACTCAGGCCGGGTCAACCTCGGTAGTTACTAATCAGGACTAGTCAGGGGGTCTTGGCGGACTAGTAGAGATTTCTTATAATAGTCTTTCCATTCTATATAGCTATATCTATCTATTAATTATTATAATACTATTACACTATACCTAAATTATATATAGATAACTTATTAATATTATACTATTTAATAGATTATAAGCCTAGGTTCTATGTAACCTAGGAACTATATAAATTATATAATAAGCTTTTTACTAAGACTTAGTATTACTCTAGAAGAAATATTCCTAGAACTATTTATAATAGGTATTATTATATCTAACTATTATAAAATTTAGAAGCTAAAAGGTATTAAGAACTATAAATTATAGGAAATTATTATACGCGTATTACTCGTAGTTAACGGCGTATTTAGGGTTATAAGACTAGAGTATAAACCGCTAACTAACCCTAACTTACCTACTACTAGAGGAGTAAAACTACCTATTAAGGAGGCGGATAAGGAAAAATAGGAAAAGTATATTAATCTAGAGGAGCGAGTATTTACCGCTATTTATCTTACTATATCGCCGTTAGCTTATAGTATAATTAAAACTTAGATAATAGTAAAAGAAGTATAAGCTAAATTAAAGTTATTATATAAGATAGATTCTTATACTACTAAGAAAGTAATATACTTCGCCTTATATAAACTTTACTTAGATTAATTTAAAGACCTTTATACCTACCTCGCTAAATTTAAGGAGTATATAAATAAGCTTTTATAAATAAATAGTCTACTAGAAATAGATTTCTAGACAGCGGTCTTTAAGAGGGGCCTACTAGAAGAGATAAAGGAAGTAGTCTATACCCTTACTAAGATCGCTTAATCTAGGGGTAAGCTATAAGATTTTAAGTATATTACTACATTATTAGTTAATAGGTTTATGCCTTTAAAGACTAAAGAATTCAAGGTATACGCTAGTAATTTTAGTAAATAGCTAAAATAAGGCTAATATTAAAATAAGCCTAGTAATAAGAGCTAGAGTAATAATAATAATAAATATACGTTCTATAGCTACTAGTATAATATAAAAGACTACTAGTATATTAATCTAAAGCTAGGACTAGAAGGATTTATTCCTAAAATAAAGAAAGATCTAGAAGTATAGAATAAATAATAGTATTAAAATAGAGGTCCTAGTTATTAATAAAGTAGATAAAACCTAGATAAATAAAAATAGGATAAATCCTATACTACTTACTTTAAGTATAGCCTATAATAAAATAATAAGTCCTATAAGATTATTATTAACTTAGGGGACTAAGAGTATATCTTCTAGGACCGATCTAAGTTTACTAACTATTTACTAGTATAGAACTATACTATATTAGGACTAACTAGGGGTAAACTAGTAAGTATTAAAGGGATTAGAATAGTACTAATCCCGGTAATTATTAATAATAAGATTAGCGAATTCTTACTAACTAATATTTATTACGTACTAAATATTAAATATAACCTTCTATCTATTATATAACTAGACCTATAAGGCTATATATATACTAGTAGTAGAGGGAAGAATATATTCTATAATAAATAAGGCGAGGAGGTACTATAAGCCTTCCTATATAACTATATATACTAGCTAGATACTATATAAATTAACTAGATAAGGGTATTCCGCCTTAAATTAATAGTCCTAGCTAAGAATAATACGTCTTAGACCTAATAGTATAAGAGATATAGATATATTAGTATAGAGGCTATAAAGGCTATAATATATACTACTAATATTAATTATAAGGCCGCTAATCGCTTATAAAAGTACAAGAAATAGGAACTATATAAGAGTTATATATCAGGGAAAATTACTTAAATACCCTTACGTATACTAATAGCTAGAGTTACTATCCCTAGCTAATACTAGCATATTAACCTAGCGTTAGTAAGCTATATAACTACCCTTAGGGGGTATACTAACGTAATAGTATCTATATATAAAGTAATAGGGTTTACCTAAATAGATTATATAACTAGTCGGGCTAAGTTACTATAAAAACTCGAGTTTTAAATAAAATATTAGAATAACTAGGGGTATAAAACGGCCTTTATTTAAAGCGATAATAAACTAGTCTAGGGCTATAAATATTAATAAATCTTCTAGGAATATAGGATATTTATTACCCTATTAGCTCCTTATAACCCTTATTAAAATAGGATTACTAAATAGAAGAACCGGATACTATTTAGTAAAGTTAGAATAGTTCTTATTAACGCCGGACTATTATAAGAGTTCTAGGGTAAGGCTATCTACTATATTAATTATATTAAGAACCTTATACCTAGTAAGGATAGGAAGTCCCCCTTCAAGAAATAATATAGCTATAAACCCTAATTAATATACCTAAAGCTATTTAGATATTAATACTACTTATTTAATATATTACTAAATAAGAAAAAACTACATAATAAGGCTATTAAATACTACTTCCTTAGTTATAATAGTAAGAGTATCTACCGCGTATAAGTGTTACGATCCCGTCTAACGGCAAGGGAGAAGTAGGGTAAAGAGAGCTAGCGGTAGTAATAACACAAGAACCTAATCACTGTTCGGTATCTCCTTGGGATAGGTGTAACTTAGTTAAGAGAATAACTGTTTTAAGTTAAGCACGAAGCTCCTAAACTATAGGTAAAGACCGTGACTATATAGAAGAAGGAAACTCTACTAAGACTTCCTATAATCAGCGTGATTAGTAACCGATCACCCTAACCTCTTATAATTAGTCTACCTCGGCACTAATTACCACTACCCCGGTCCCAAGAATCCATAGGTGCCTGTACCTGTAAGTATACCTATGCTCGGTTATAATAATAAGATATTAAGGGATAATATATTACTTAATTAGCATATATAATATTTAATAAAAGGGCCGCTATATTATTAATAGATAATAATAAGCTCCTAATAGAGGGAGACTCTAGTAATAATAATAATATAATAGACCTCCTAGGCTAGCTCTAGACTAACTAATTAGATAGCGGTAATTAGGCCTTAGAGGGAGTAACTACCCCCTAATTAATAGGGTATTAAGGGAGTATTAGATAATACTAAAAATACTAATAATACTAGTAATACTAGTAATAGATTAGTAATAACTTCTCTATCTAGCTAATTAATATTAGGCCTAACTAATAATATAAGTAGGCCTACTAGTCTAAATAGACGTAATTAGGATAATCTACCTAAATTAAATTAGAATAAGTTAAATAATTAGACTACTAAAAATAGCTAAGTAGAGTTAGAATTACTAACTAATTAATATTAGAATAGTTAGGATAGTTTAATACGCTAAATTACTACTATAATACTATTAGCTATTATTAATAAATAATTAACTTAAAATAATAAATCTCAGAGAATTATTCCTAATATATCTCGTCGTTCCGTTTATAATAAACTACGGATTAATTATAACTAGATAAATAAGAGGGGTATAAAGTCTTCTAATAACCCTAATAGGTTTAGAGCTATACTTACCTATATTATTACTAGTACTAAGGAGTATCCCTACCTAACGTTAATAGATATAGCTCTTAGTAGACCTAATAAAGATAAATAGCTCGCTACCGCTGAAGAAGAATTAGCTAATTACGATAAGTAGATGATATAGTAAGAACTATATTAACTACCTTATAAAGTATATATCTTACTAGGGAGGTAGGTCTTATCTTATAAATATAGGCTAATAGGTGAAATAACCTAATATAAAGTATAGTAGGTAGTTAAAGGCTTCTACTAAATTAAGGGGATTAATTTTAATAAGATATTCTTATTAACCCTAAAGGTATTATTATAACGACTCCTCCTAGCCCTAATAGCTAAATATAGGCTAGTTATTAAGTATTTAGACGTTATCGCGGCCTTCTTAGAATTACTCGTTTAGGAAGAAATCTAGGTAGAGTAACCTTACTACTTTATTAATAGTAAATAAGGATACGCCTATAGACTAAATAAAGCTCTATATAGCCTTAAATAAGCTTCCTATAAATAGTATAAAACCCTTTATAAGGTACTTAAGTCTCTAGGTTTTAAACGCCTTAAGTATAATTATTACGTGTTTATTAATACTATTATAAAAGTTATTATTATAATATACGTCAATAACTTACTATTTATAGCATATAATCGGGACCTAATTACCTAGATAAAAAAGGAACTTAATAAGAGGTTTAACTTTAAATATATAGGAGACCTAAAAGACTATTTAGGAATAAATATTATTAGAAATCTAGATAACTATTCTATTTAGGTTAACTAAATAAAATATATTAAGTAATTATTAAAATAACTAGGCATAGAAAAATATTCGCTAGCTAAGTCGCTTATAGAATAGGCTAATATCGCTATCGCTCCTAACGGTTATATAGCCTCCTTATCTAAAAGGGAGGCTTATTAGTCTCTTATAGGAGTACTTAATTAGCTAAGTATTATAACTAGGCTAGATATTATATACGCTATTAGTAACCTAAGTTATTTACTTAATAACCCTACCCCGTAATATATAAATACGGTGAAAAGGGTATTATATTATCTATTAGGAATAGTCGATAATAGTCTTATCTATTAACTAGGTAATAATAATAGCCTAGAAGGTTTTATTAACGCGTTATACTATAATAATTATAAGATATCTTATTCTACTAGGGCGTACGTCTATAAACTATTTAATAGCCCTATTACCTAGTAATCTAAATTATAAAAGCTGGTAGTAATATCTATATACGAGTCTAAATATATTACTATAGTAGAGGTATATAAAGAAGCTCTATATCTAGGCCCTATACTTAAAGAGCTAGGGTATAATAAGGGAGTAGTACTAGTACTCCTAAGTATTAATAACTAGGTAGCTATAAAATTAGCTACTAACCTAATTAATTATACTACTATAAAATATATCTAAATAAGATATTATTTAGTATATTAACTTATTTCTAAAACTAAAGAAATCCGTCTTTAATAGGTTAATACTAAAGGCTAATATACTAATCTACTAATAAAACCTATTAGCCCTATTAACTTCGGCCTAGCTAGATAATAATTAGGACTATCTCTAAGTAAAATATAAGGGTATTTAGATATAGTAGTTAATAATAGGTAGACTACCTTATTATTACTAATCTAAGAGGGAGTGTTAGAACTCAGGCTGGGTTAACCTCAGTAGTTACTAATTAGGACTAGTTAGGGGGTCTTAGCGGACTAGTAGAGATTTCTCATAATAGTCTTTCCATTCTACATAGCTACATCCATCCATTAGTTATCATAATACTATTACACTACACCCAAATCACGTGCAGATAACTCATTAACATCATACTATTCAACAAACCTGACCCTAAATATAATACAGACTATCAATCAGTCATACATATCTTCCGAATATCTTTAACGGCCGTTTCCCAAAGTTAAAATGTTACCATAGTAATATTCCTCCCCCCTCTATAACATTACCTATGATCCATGCCTTACGAGCTTGCACCTTTTAAAATCGGCATATTCGTAGGTTTATCTGTGGGTTATACTGACTGATCTATGGTGTACTTATCGCTGAGTATATCTCATTATATGATCCAAATTTAAATCCATATGCCAGCTTCAAGCTTCAAGCTGGCAGGCTGAGGACCGCCCTGATAAAAAAAATCAACAATAGACCGACAGCAGCAAACGGTGTCGGCTGATACTATGAGGGGCCAACATCGCGCGCGATGGAAGTATCTACGAAATTATATCGTCGTCAAACTCACAACGGCATGGAAGGACCAAAATAATTCCTTTGCTGAAATTTGAATTATCCAATTCACCTTGTGCATGCATACTCGAGAGGAGTCGGATTCGATCGGGTAGTGGATGGATGCAAGAATATGTATGTTGCATTAGAAAAAGTATCTGCCGGCCATCGCGTGACCAACCTACATATTTATCCGAAATGAACGAAAAAATAGAAACCATCATGGTGATTTGTATACCAACACCATATGCGCTTGCTTTTCACGTATCTATCATAAGATTTAAAAAAGAAGTCGTAAATCTGGCTCGCCCCGCCTACCGCTCAGAACCATGGTTCGGCCATCTGGACCCACTGGTCCCTCACTGTTCATACTGTTCGGGACCTGCACCAACCCTTTGCGGATCACCCCTCTTCATCTCGGTAAGACTTCTCGGGAAGTATTGCTGCAAGCCGAGTTTGCTCCTCAAGAACGCGCCCGTCTTCTCGAGTCTTTTGATATCCCTCGACACCACCCACGGAGGGTCCTCGCGACTGCCGGGCGCCAATCGCATCTTGACCACGTCGAGCATGCAATCGTCCAATCGGGCGTAGAAGTCTGCTCGGCTGCTGGCGTCGGCGTCGTTGTTCCAGCCTTCGTCTCCGCCGTGCGAGTTCAGGTTGCCGCCCAGTTTGATGATGAGCTCGAAGGCCAATGGGGGTCCACCAGGTAGGGTGGAGAGGTCTTCGATGGAGGGGATGAGCTGGGCGAGGGTTGTGGCGAATGTTGCGGTTGGGAGGTGGGATGAGAGGGAGTCTTGGAGGCGGTGGAGGTCGTGGTTGAGGACGGTCATCTTGCGGTCGAGTTGGTAGTTGAGCGTCTGCGCGGATGTGGGATCGCTGTTCATGGCTTGCGCGATGGATGGGGGGACGTCTGTGGAAAAGAGAACTATTAGTGGAAGTGATTGGAAGATTGATTGGGATGGTACGAACCTGCTCTGAGTCCGCGCTTGTCAATCCAAGCATGCATGTCCGCACGCTCATCCTCCAGTTGTCCCAATTGGTATTGCGCATCCTCGAGCTTGTTCTTCAGATCCTCGATTTGATCCTGGAAGGGTCTGATGGCATCGTTGAACGCTTTGGTCAATGGATCTGGCGTGGGTTCCATGCTGGAGGTAATTGGCCGATGTGACATGTCACCTGAAATCGCAGGAGGGCCGCGCGGTGTCGCGTTGTACCCTTGGTCGCCGGCTGTAGAAGGTCTGTAGGGTTGCAATTTGTCTTGCGAATTGAAGCCGCTGGAGTACTGTGTGTCTTTGAAAGGTGGACTTTGCTGGTTGCCGACGCTATTTGGGTTGTCGGAGTAGGGACGGGAAGGCATTGGTAGATCTCGCTCGTCCTTTGATGCGCGATCTCGAGATAGTCGGCGCAACCAGGAGGACATGATATGAAAGGAATTGAGAGTGTGTCACTCAAAGAATGCGCATTTAAGTGTATGTTAAATGAGCCTCCCGTGAGGTTGGGAGAGTTGGTGGAGGCTGGAAGGGAAATGGCTGGGAACTATCGACTGACAGCGAATCGCCGAGATCCAATAGGGAAAAGCAGATCGACAACAGATCGGCAGCTACAGTGGCGCACGGCCCCTTCCCACTAGCTGCGGTCGAACCCGAGAAGCGCGACGCTAGAGTCTTGGACTTTTTGAGGTCATTCAAGAAAAGTGATGAATCATATGGAGAGGTCAAATTACAGTCAACGATCTTACAAACCAGCCCTAGAACAGTATGCAGTGAAGCTGTAGAGGTTATAAAGGTCTGAAACAATCATATCGAGTACTGTGCTTGTATCAACGGAGAGGCTCAGCCGCCAGCCGCAATGGCGCCCCAAGTTGTGCAGGCAGTTGCAGGGTCTGCAGCGAAAGAGTTCAAAAAAGAGTCAGCAACTGCTCGGCTTCTAGGCTCAGGTATCTATCCTACAGCTCGCAGTGCCGTCAAAAACAACCTAATGACAGTCTAGGATCCGCTGGAATCGCAGAGCTCGCCATCTTCCATCCTGTCGACACGATAGCAAAACGCTTGATGAGCAACCAAGGAAAGGTCGCCTCAGCAGCTAGGCTCAACGAAGTCATATTCCGTAACAGCGCACACGAGACCATATCAAAGAAATTTACTTCCCTATTCCCAGGCTTAGGATATGCCGCGGGATACAAGGTGCGTCTCCAGTAGGAAAGAGCGTGCATATGCCAGAGGAAAACTGACATACCTTCAGATACTGCAAAGAATATACAAATACGGTGGCCAGCCCTTCGCTCGTGACTACCTAGCTCTCCACCACGGCGACCAGTTCGACAGGACCTTCGGCAAAGGCACTGGCAAAGCCATCATGCACGCAACTGCCGGCTCAATAATAGGCATCGGCGAAATCGTTCTCCTTCCCCTCGACGTGCTCAAAATCAAGCGACAAACAAATCCCGAAGCATTCAGAGGTCGCGGCGTCTTTAGGATAGTAGCCGATGAAGGAATGGGGTTGTACCGTGGCGCTGGGTGGACAGCAGCGAGGAATGCACCTGGCTCGTTCGCCCTCTTCGGTGGTAGTGCCGCCGCGAAGCAATACTTCTACAAACTTGAGGACTATAACTCGGCATCATGGCTGCAGAATTTCGTCGCTTCTATCGCTGGTGCCTCCGCCTCCCTTCTTGTTTCTGCTCCCCTCGACGTCATCAAAACACGCATACAAAATCGGAATTTCGAGAACCCGGAAAGTGGATTTAAGATTCTGAGCAATATGGCGAAGCACGAAGGATTCGGTTCATTCTTCAAGGGACTGACACCAAAATTGCTAATGACGGGGCCGAAACTGGTATTTAGTTTCTGGTTGGCGCAGACGTTGATACCAGCTTTCGATAAGGTACTTTGAGGGGGGTGCATCGGTAGTTACTGTATATTGACTTGTTGTCAAGCGGCATTGGCTGGGAGTTGCTGAGCTTGATGTATATACTACTCTCCACTTCGTGTTAATACAGACTTAGGTCGAGCCATATAATGCTGCATTGATTTGGGAGCAGGCGCATGAAAGTAATTTGTGACCCAGATGCAGGAATGAGGTCTAGAATCATCCTGATACGCATCAGCTTCCCTGTCACTGTGCAGTCATTGGTGTAGTGGTGAATTCAGTTGCCGATATCGTTAGGGGTCTTTATTTACGCCTTGGCGAGTGCTTCTGAATTGCGGATATGGATATAAGTTACTCTTCCTTCAACAACAACCATGCATCTACCTTGCGAGTTTTGTATTGTGTCTATGTTGACTCAAGGAGCTCTGCGGCCACCTCTAATCTAGCTCCAAGGGATTCTTTGCCCAACGAAGGGCCAAAAGATCGAGTGGGAAGGAACGATGCTTATCCCGACCTCAACTTTGACATCAGTCGAGACCAACATCCAGCGTTCAACTTGCACTCGTCCTGATAAAAGACAGTGTGAAGCTATACCCATCAAGTATGACACTGTCACTCAATCTACATCTTTACTAGCGTATCCATTCAATATCCTCAAGCCGAGCTTGGCTCACAATAATGCCCGCCCCTTCCATACCGGGCTACTACTACGATGCGCCCAAGAAGAAGTATTTCAAGATTCTACCGAATCATGTGGCTCCCGCCGGCTTCAAGTACTCGGAGGAGTCTCTCAAACGAGAAGCCGAAGACCAGGTTTCTCGAAAACGACACAAAGCGTACGACTTAAGGATGCTGCAGACTACAATCGACCGTCCGAGACTAAGGAACCATCTACTTGGAGGGAGTGTGGGCCTTGGGAGGGAGATGGGTGAGAGTTTTGATGGTGGGCGCGCAGCGTGGGCCCAACTTCTGCGGAGAAGATCATTAGGGACAGCAAGAGGCTCAAGTGCCCTTTTCGCCTACGATGACGCTACGGGAGGTCTCATCCTTGCGGGGACTCAAGTATCGGAGGGAATGGGAGAGCGACAGGATGTGTTGGCGTGGGTTTCCATACCTTATGCTTTCATGCCTTGTGCTCTGCTGTGGCCTTGGAGGCTGATGTGGTGGTAGGTATGCGATTCCAGTATGTAAGCGTGAGGACGGGCGCGTGAACTGTTTGAGGGGTTCGACTGAGATTGCTCTTGACTCTGAGGTAGACTTTCATTTTCCTGGAGTGGAGTGTGAAATATAACGATGCGCAGATCTGCTCTTTGGCTATTTCTCCATCGCGGATGCTCCTGTAAGTCTTCACCACTTTATTTACCAGAGAATCCTTCCTTTAGTCCATCAAAGAAGGTAAGACTACGGGGTCACATGCCTCAAATATCGAGCCAATTTGGAGTGAGATATCAGGGTCTACTGACACGAGTTGGTGAGGCATAAGTATCTACAGCACCTTCCGCACCGCACTGGGTATACGAGATTGCTGGAGTCGGGAGTTGTGACATGGGATATTATTAAACTCCCCTAATTGCAGCAAACTTGTTTGATGATTGACTGTCGTCGCATATGGTTAGCTAATGCCTTCGCCCTTAGGACAACCGCTATGGGTGGAAGCAGACCAGCGTGTGTCCACATCACAACACTGGCCACCCCAGAAACAATCATCGACTACGCAGACCCACACCCAAAATCCATTATCTGCCCCACCTTATCGACCACACGTACTCGAACCACCTTCAACTACGTTAGCAACATTTCATTCCTCCGTCGGTCCAGGGTGGCAGGAGCCACGTTTTGGTCCTCCTCCGCCCGGCCCCTTGCCTCCCACTCTGACTTCGCTGTCGGCACTTCTTCTAGCATAGTACTTATCACGCCAACCGAATCATCCTGGTCGTTCTCGCAGTCCATGTCATTTCTCGCACCCTACTCTGACGGCAAAGCAGCCGAAAAGGATGTCCTAGCTCTCGACTGGCTTACCGAGAACACCCTCCTTAACGGCTGCCGCTCTGGCCACATACACCTCTGGGACATCCGTTCTGCGACTCCAGCAAGCACCAGCTGTCCCATCAAACACGCCAGCTCCATCGCGCACGCGAGAGCGCAAAACGAGAACGTGATCGTGGTGGCAGGTATCGAGAGCCAGCTCTGCTCGTACGATCTGCGCTTCCTGACATCTCCTTACTCCTCCCAATCGAGGGCGCCAACGAAGCCGTTGCTTGGCTTTCCGGCTTACAGGAATCAGGATCTTAATGGTACGGCGGTAGGATTCGATGTGAAGGGGGATCTCATCGCAGCCGGTACGGATGATGAGAAGGTGCAGCTTTTCGATGCGGGCACTGGAAGGGAACTGCAGGCGGGGCCTGGAGGCGGACTGAGCCGGGAGAAGCTAATGGGGACTGCGAGGTGCGTGAAAATCGTCGATGGTGAGGCTTGGGGAAACGAGACGAGTCTGTATATTGCGGCTGGGGACAGGCTCGAAGAGTGGGCTTGGTGAATGAAACCACTGAGATGGGAGAGTTCTATTTATTCGGTAAAAGAAGATCATTTTCGAATCGCATTATTGCTACGCGATGGTTCAAATGCATCGATGGCAACTTTCTCCTTTTTACTGTATAGTAAAATCCTCTCATCTTATGAAAGCCCCCTGTCCTGCGCCATTAACGAGACCTCTGACATCTACCATGCATGCATGCCAAGCGATATAGAAATTTCCATCATCGCCGATAACGGTCTTCCTTTCGCGCCCTTGTAAAACGCCCACCTCAGTTTCAAAATGCAAATATCGTCGGTACTAGACGAAAAGCTGGTGATCTGTGATGCGTGGCCCTGTTCTTAACTTGGTTTTTTTGCGTATTCTATCGATGTTTGTAATGGGTTTGGAGTGGGGGAGGTTTGGAGGAGGGTTGATTTTTATTTTGCTGCTGTGATGGGAGGGGATGGGAATGGTTGGGGTTGGTGGAGGTGTTGGAGATGTGAGGGGGATTAAGTTGTTGGGATGGATGTGGTGTGGAAGGTGGAGAATGATTAGGGAGGTTGTGGTGGAGTGGTGTTTTGGGGAAGGGGTGGGGTGGGGTGGAGTGTGATGGGATGGTTTGGGGTGGGGTGGGATGGTTTGGTATCATTTCACTCGATAGGATAGGATACTGAGCAGACGAGTGGGTTCATAGAGTGTCTTGGATTGTAGAGTTGGTTTGGTTTGGGTTCGTATGCCGACGTCATGTCCTGTAGGATGGGTACGGGATGGTGAGGTCTGTATCGTTTTTCTGTTGATGTGGAGAAGGATGAGAATGAGAAGTCGATTGGGGATGGGGATGAGAGGGTCATGTGTGGAGTTTTGCAGGGTAAGTACCTTACTTGTTGAATGGGGATGTTATATAAAGTAGGTAGGGAATGTAGTAGGAATTTATTCGTGGAGAGCGCGGAGCTTTTCGCAATTGTTAGAGTGGTGTGGAGTTTGTTTTGGGTTTACATTGGGTTTGCGGGGGCTTGGAGAGTTTGGTGTCGTTGTATGTTATAATGGTAGTTTTGATGGAGTGTGACTTGGTGGTGAGTCTGTTGCTGATAGCGTTCTTAGCAACGTATCCGCGGGTTTCTCTTTCTACAGTAGTAAGTTATAGAAGCTATTTCGTTATCGGCATGCTGGCGCGGAGAGTACGTCGTGCGCTGCATCGTCAAGCTTCGCGGCAAATATGTAAAGCAGTGGTCTATCGGCCTAGAGTACACCGAGGGTATCTGATGAATGCTGAATGGGACTTTTGATACATAGCAGGAAGCGACCGATATGCAAGTACGGCTACGCTGGCCGGAATGTAAGATGGTTTTCCTTCCTTTCCTTATGCGAACCTTATACCGGAAGATTGAACTTCTTGCCCTGCAACACCCTGGTCCCAAATTTAGCATCGTTACACTCGAATCTATCTCATCCCAGGGCCGGACGGAGGGCACTCACTTGGTATAATAAATCCAAAAGAAATCCGAATATAGCACCGTCTGCACTATGCCTGCAGTCCAGGCTATCTGATCCACATACCCCTCTGCAAAGTACCTATACAGCCAATTCGGGATATACAACGTCCGATACAGCCCCAGCGCAAAAAGATAGTGCGTCGTTATCGTTTCGGCTTCGCCGGTTCGTTGGAGCATGAAGAGTTGTGGGAGGATGGCTACGGATTCCAACCAGATTGAGAAGGCCCATAGCATCTGTATCAACAGGTGGCTTAGTATACACCGCTAGAATCTGATGTGCCGATGTGAGGCACGGGGGTCGGGAAGCTGACCTCGGTGATTTCGTAGCGGTAGGGGAAGAGGACTGCAAGCAGCGCACTCCCACCGAGAAGGTACTGCACTTGTAGCGTGTCGATGTTCGGATCGTGGGTGGGTTTATAGTCATTGAGCATTAGGTATATCGTGTACGCCTGGGAGCCTAAGAAGAGGAGTTTGAATGTCGTATTGTAGAGGGAGCCGGAGGTGAAGGTCCAAAAGATATCTGTCCCGTACTATGAGTTTCTTCCTAGGTAGCCTGCCACCGTCATTTACACGAGCTACTTGCTAGCTCACCTAAATATCTTGTAGAGTATACGATCATATACAATGCCTGCGACTTGAATGATATGCCTGAGCAGCTCTGGGTCCAGCTTTAGCAACCAGCGCTCGCGCTCTTGGGGATAGAGACGCACGTGTGACGATCTCATTTTCTGAAGAAGTATGAGGATTGAGACTAGGTGGGAGAGATCCGCTGTGGATTGGGACTGCTGTCAGCTTCTGAGCAGAGAATCGAAAGCTCGACGCCAGGAACCTCGCACCCAGGATACGGAATATGTTCATAGCTGCGGTGTGCGCCGGATCCGGTCCGGCAGCCTTTTTATGCTTGGGTCTTGACAAAATCAGGAGACCTGATGTCTGAAGGAATCATCAATTGGCCATTGTTGGAGGCAGAGTGCGCGACTGATATTGTGGCCAACCGGAGTGCCAAGGATCTCCATAAATCGAGCTAACTAAGAATATTCTATATCGACAACGAGATGTGTGTTGTAATAAAACTGACGCTGATAGTGACCGGCTTTCAGGGTATACCTTTCGGAGGATAAATGCACGACAGTCAGCCAGCCTTCGGCACTAGCTAATACTACAGGCTAACAACCTTTTGGCAGCCTCTCCTTGCTTTTACCCACAAGTAAAACCGAATGGTGTATAGATTCCATGGGTTGAGATAATGCGACATCATAAGACCACCCAATCAAGAGATATCCGCACTGGGTCACTCCTCACATCGCCACCTCCGAATAGTATTCCACGAACAATCACCTCCACCTCAACATCTGCTTCGTCTTCATCTGGTTCACCGAAATCAGCTTCATGAAGGCAGAATTCTGTGCAATATGCTCTCCCAAGCTCCCGCCTTTGTGTAGACACAATGAAGTACGAAAAGGGGCCAGTAGTCACGCTCCAAGGCAAACCCTCTACGGATTTCGAACCTTGCTCGTTCCGTGCCTGCAATTCCCAAGCAAGCCTTTTCTGGCGATGTCCAGCATGCCCTTTTTCTATGACATGCGGATTAACAATGTTCCATGCGATAGGTTTCACACTCGGGTGCTCCTTGGGCTTTATGGTGATATTAGATATTTGGCGCAGGGTCGCTGGTTGCAAAACTTCAAGCGATCCTGAGCAGTAGAAACCTAATTCGACAAAACGGGCATCAGCAATTTCGGATTCGAGCGTGATTACAGTGTCAACTAAGTCATAATTGCGGGACTCCACTGGCAATTGATGGTATTCAAGAGCATCGGAGAACGGGCCCTTGTAGGCGCAGTAAATACCCATCTCTGCATCAAAATATGTTGGGTTTCCTTTGTGCGATATATGTGCATCGAGAGAACCATCAGCAGACATGTTGAATTTGAAGAGAGATAGACGAGAGACCTGATCTGATGGCATATCGGTGAACGGAGCAAGTGGTTCTCTAGGCTTCCCCAGTAACTTTGTCTGCAGTGTAAGACCTCTCAAAGGAAAGTCCATGACCTTGCCATATATGACGCGTACTGCAGGTAGTGTGGAGGCCTTCTGCCACTCGGAGGCTGTCATTGGAATACACTTCGGCAAGACGGCTTGAGATCCTAACTTTGATTCATAGCTCATTTCGCCCTAGAACCGCTGGAGGATCAGTAGATGGTATATGTGTGAGCCTCGAAGACCCACCTTGTTCATTTTCCTTTCGAAAGCCGTTTGAAAATCTGTTTCGAAGTAGGTAGCCGATCCAACAGGATACTCTCGAGCGTATGCTGAGATCGGATTCGCTTGGTAGAGACCGGTATGGTGAGGCTTTCCCTCACCGCAGTCGCAGGCAAGCTCAGCTGGCAGGGGCCACCCTTCCCACATAGAGAGTTGCACAGAATCCGCGTTTGACGAGTCTGATGATGATAAGCATAACGAGAAATGCTCATGAGTCCACGCGGGTCCAAAAATTGCCGTGGAAAAGCCTCGATCCGCAAGTGCACTCAAAGCCTGGACTCTGTGGTCAGTGACTTCCGGCGAGGCCCCTACCCTGAACCACATTGAGGTGTCCTTCAATTCTTATACAACATGCAGATCACTTACCACTCCAGTGTTGGTCCCGCCTCCACCTTCTAAGGGAAACGTGATCCGTGGGGGACCAGACATATTCGTGTTTTGGGCCCAAACGTCGACACCAAATATGATGGCTTCAGTCTCCAGTCCTTGCTTCATTGCGAGCTTCCGCGCTTCTTCCACTTTAGGGATAGTCCATTTGTAATTGGTGAACAGGGCATCTGCCGCGAGCGCGAAGACCACATTCTTTGGGGTCATACTATTCTGATAAACCACTTTGTTATCACATGTCAATGCATCGTACCAGACGACCTTATCTACAGGCCTAAGAAGACTCTTGAGACTGCTGATGAACCCTGTCAATCTTTTCAAGTAGTCCTCAGTATGATTGGGGAATGCCCCTTCAATATTCAGCAGCCAGCCATCAAAGCCATAAGCATGAGCCATTGCTGCCAATTGTTTGGCTACGGTGAAAGAGCCGTTCTTTTGCTCGAGTATCTTCTCTATATGAGGCGTGTGGCGCTCAATCAGGAACGTGCCCAAAACCTTTACCCCATTGCGATGCAACGTGTTTGACCATGTTGGTGGTGGGACACAGACGAGCTTATGGGAGAAATAGACGAATGTATCAATATATCGGAGATAATTGCAGCTGTATAATTTGTTTGCTAAGAAAGAAGGGCGCACGCTTTCATAATCATGATAGCCCCCTACATGGTCTCAGCCCAGGTTTGGGATTATAGCAGATACGGAAAAACAAACCATTGTAATCGTGACAGATTAGAACAGAGGTGACAGGCCACTTCTGATCATGTACCCTTTGCGTTGAGCGCTTTTCGAGTGGTGTATTTGACACTTGAATCGGGTCAACGATCTCTTCAGTCCACGCTTCAACTTCGTCGAAGTCATCGAAGTAGACAAATCCTTGTAGCCCATCCTGGAGTCGCCGAGCTTGACGCTCTTGTTTCGATGGCCCCGTATCTCTCGGTGGATTTAGGATATCTTTCAACCTCTTACCCACATGCCAACCTATTTTCTTCCAATCGGGAAATTCAACAGCATCCATCGTGACAAAGTTGAGTAACTAGCATGGTACTCTATGGACCTTGGGATGACGTGGAAACTATTATAAAGACATAAACATTCAGAGAGCCAAGAAAGCTAGATTAATGTTCTAATTCGTAAGAAGGCACTTCAAGACAATACATTGAGGAATCCCATCTTGAGAGTGCACGTAGGCCTCAGTCGGTTCGAAAAAAGGCGACAAAACAGAGACAAATCAGGAGAAATCTGGTTCTTCCACTTGTGTACTATGTACTTAGAGATGGGGCCTCGTTGACTAAGTACCTTATGCGCCCGAGGCCAAGGAGAAAGAGTTCGGAATCTTCTTGCATACGCTAGTCTTCTTCAGGTAAAGTCAAAGTCTTAGGCTAGCTTGCGGGCGCCAACTCGGATCGCCGCCTTCGCCGATAAAGATCCATGCTTGCATGTATTGTAAAGTATTCTATGCATTACACACAGTGCTGCCGTATCTCGCCATCATCTTGAACTATATAGACCATAGACATCACCCTCAGCAGCAAGCAATTGGGCCATTCACTGCTGGATGTTGTCGCCAAGCTCCACTGCCATCGCCAGCCCGCGACTGCAGCCCTAGACTCCGTTGATCACACTTCAGCGAGACTCATGCGTTCATATACTGCCATCACAACAATTTGAAGCTTTCTGTTTACTTTGCTTCGTATCGCATGAGTGCTCAAGTCATCAAACTGTCTTGATCGACTAAGACGCCGATGCGTTCCTGAAGCGATCAGGACAGCCATTTGGGAGGAGGTGGTGGGATCAGCAGACGACAAAGCATGACAATAGGAAGGCAGCTTCACTTCGCCGCGACAAGCTTATTGATTGGAATTTCGACTATTCACAGCTCTCACCTCACCTGAATGGCATCTTCAGCTCCCAGGTCCAACGATCTGAACTCTCATCTACACATACAGTACCGCAATTGAATCGTATACCTTCACGCCATACATCGCGTTCACTTGGCCTCTGATTGACGGTGCTGGTCGCCGTCACTTTGTCGTCTTCACGCGCATCGCATTGTTCTAATCGACAATATGTCGACCCTCCCGAACAAGACTTACCACAAGCCACCAATACACAAAGCGGCCGAGGAGCTAATAGCTTACAAAGGCGAACATGCAGTGGATACCAGACTCCGCATACTCAAAGACGAGGTTCTGCCAAAGGTACCCTACATCCTCTCTACAACCACCTCCCTCACTCCGGAACACGTCCGGCTACAGTACCCGCAGAACCACATCAATTGGAGGAAGTACACCCTGTTTTCTCGCGGCGAAGACGAGCTTCAGTACGTCACCTTCAAAGATCGATCCACCGATCACGACATCCTCGGCATGTATGCGCGGGGAGGATGGGATGATGGAAAGGGCAAGATAGCCCCACCCGAAGAGCCGTATAGTCGGACGAGCAGTGATGGTACTCCTCATGAAGTTCAAGCATCGAAGAGAAAGAAGATTACATTAGCGGATTATAAGAACAGGGACAAGAACAAAGCACCGCAACTCATTCCCACTGTTGCTACTATTCCTGGATTGAGTGAACGTGTGAAGGATGACGATAAGAGTGTGAAACACGCCACAAATATCAATAACACGCCTAGAACTCACCAGCCTGAGCAGCATGGTCAGAAGAGGTACGTTCATGGTCTTTCCAAATAAAGCAGAACACCAGCTAACAATCGCAGATCTGCAGACACTATGATCGAGGCAGGGAATCCCCAAGTTATCGCACACTACGCCACCTCTCCTCCAACCAAGAAAGCTCGTATCACTCCTGAGCCAGGTGCAGCATCATTGCAGAACTTTCCGGAGGTTAAGTCGCAAGGAGCAAGTACGGGGACAGCTCCTATGAAGCTTGACGCAGACCGTGAACCCCTGTTATACGAAGTGAAAGTCCCCGAGAGCGTCTCACACACCCCGTGTAACAAAGATCAAAGAGCAACCCCGGTCATGCAACCTAAAAAGCCTTCAATGTCCCGCTTACCACCAATGCTGTCCCCCTTATCATCCGAGATAGAGAATGAATTGGCCAAGATGGCTTCTACTGTCCCCAACCGCAGCTTAGTGGCTACGAAGTCCAATGCCTTGCTGGATTCAGGTTCGATCAGAAAATCCAAGGGCAGCCGTGCGACAACGCCGACCGTCAACAAAGCCAAGAACCTAAACTCGTCTGAAAGATCGGTTGGTGTCGCAAAGATACCGAAATCAGCGACTCCTACGAAAGGGCCCCAGGAACATAAAGGAGTAGTAGTAGCTTCGCATCAAGCAGTCAAGAAGACTACCTCACATGATGCCACCACGCCGAGGACAGCTTCGAATGGTATATCTAGCAGCAACAAGGGAGTCCCCACACCCACTCCCAAGACCACTCCTGATGCCCCCAAGAGGATGCGGTTGCGCATCGTAATTTCGATCAAAAAGAAGACAAACAAGAAAAACCTTGCCAACTACCTGAGGATGAAACCAACCCCTGGCAGAAACTCCCTCTTTCCAGGCCGGGCCCTAGAGCGACAAGACCCACATCCTACACCGCTTGCTACTAAAGTCAAAACCACCGATAAGATCACGCCCAAAGGCGATCCCAAGTCTAACCGTCCAGCAGGGTCTAAGACCGAAACTAAGCCAGAGGTTCCAAAGGCTGGCAATAAGCGCGGGAGAGCCCAGGTTGACGATGAGGACGATGTTGATGAACCATCAAGCAAACGGAAGCCTGCCGGACAGATGGCGCAAAACCAATTACACAAGCCTAGTACTCCAAAACCCCCACCAACCAGCTCACCAGCTTTGTCATACTTGGGGAGTGCCCAGAAGCATCTCACCTCTACTCCTAAAGTCGAAGCAAACGGAACCGCAATGCTACGCACAGGGTCCGGACAAGGCTCCGTTCATACTCCTCAACCACTACCGGGAAACGGTACACCCGCAGCTCCGGACACTGGTCGTCAACGCCGTACATACACATCTCCAAATAAGATACGATCCCCAAAAACGGAAGATTTACGGGCAGAAAGTTCGAAGTATCAGAAAACAGCAACAATCCTTAAGCATGACGCAGATGTCTTTTTTAAGAATGAGAATGGGATGAGTCAAGACGAACGCAAACGAGCAGTCGTGATTGGGGCAGAGTCTGTACTTTGTTTCATGATGGCTTTCGTTCTAATGGACACTCAGCGAACTTATAGTGACCGTAATTCCTGGAACTCTATTCTTCCATACCTCACCAAACTGCAAGAGGCAGCTGAGGATCTCAAACATATTTCGGGGCTTCTTTTCCAGCTGGAAGGTATTATTCGAGATCAGATTGCTTACGTCGACATGCAGCTGCTTGACCGGCATTGCCTCAAGAGCGAGTCTGGCAACCCTGCTGCGGACCCTGGAAAAACGGCTGAGCAGCACAAGGCCCAAGAGTACTACAAGCACTGCCATGACTTCCACGACCACTTCATGAAAGCCCAGGGAGCCTGGCGATCAGGATGGTCGAACTTGGACGTTCTGGATCTACAGGAACAGTATCACAAGACCTGGAGCAAGCGCGACGAACGTCGCTCGGCTCACGGCAAAGGCAAAGAGACTGTCTTGAAGGATCAGTACGTACGAGGGTACAATCTGCCTATGGGGCACATGACGAGTGGCCTGGAAGCTGTCAACTTCGGCTTCAATTTCATCGCGGAGTGGAGCCAAGCAGCGGGCGTGGAGTGGAAGCCAAAACTCATCCTCTCCGACTAATTTCATCTTGGAAGATGAGGAAATCATTGACGGCGTTTTGGGGCCAAGGAACCATGATACCAACATTCAGATTTTGCATTTAGCACGAAACGACACTATTTCACGATTGGAGGATGCGGAACGTGGTAGGATGGTGCATAGCGAATGTATCTTTTTCAGTTTTTTTATGATAACCCAGTTCAGTTATGAGCTAAGCGAGTGATGGATATGAGCGATGGGGTTTTATTGAGCTGATGGCGGAGATGTGGAGCGATTGAGATGAAAGCTGAGATGATAGTTGAGATGGAGAGCGATTTGGTTCTCAGGAATCTGGACTTTGTGGGTATGTGGATTAGATGGTGTGATTTGTGTTGATAGCAGATGAAATGGATAGATCTTTTTCCATGAAGGTCTGATGTTGTGAACTTGATGGCCGATGATGATTGATTGCTGCGAAGTTACTCCTTTGGGCATTATATGAGGAAGCTCAAAGGCGAGCGTTTGTGGAATTTGGAATCGGATTTCACATAAGATGCTTTGGATTGTAAACATCAAGCGGCCCCGACGCCCACTAAGCCTACAACATGCATGCACAATTAGACAATCCACCGAATCGTTAGGATTAGATAGGACGCCGTCTCAAAGAGCCCGAAGCACCGCTATTCGCTCAACTTAGAAAGCAAACCCGCGAAACAACTGCCATCAAGGCAGCGCTCCGCGCCTGCAGCCAGTATGTCTACACACCTATACTCATATGTTGTATGCTCTCAACAGCATTTCCCAGATTTCGTCTCTGTGTCTGCCGACTTGCTGATCTCGAGGACTTTGCGCTCGCCCATGGGTGCCTGACCTGAGTCGCCGTTGTCGAGCGCTTTGCTGGAGACAATGCGGTAGATTTCTATAGATGTTAGGTCGGGGTTTTCTTGATGAGAGGGTGAAAGTGCAAGGTACCTGTGAGGATGTTCTGGAAGGCGAGCTCAACGTTGCTGGCGTCTAGTGCCGAAGTCTCAATGAATGACAGGTTATTGTCACCTGCACCCGTCAGCTTACACCGTCCACCACATCCTCAGATGATGCACTCACTAGCAAATTGCTTCGCCTCCTCCGTCGGCACCGCCCTGAGATGTCTCAAATCGCTCTTATTTCCGACCAGCATTATCACGATGTTCGCATCCGCATGATCCCTCAGCTCTTTCAACCACCGCTGCACATTCTCATACGTCTGATGCTTGCTGATATCATACACCAACAGCGCCCCCACCGCCCCTCGATAGTACGCCGAAGTGATGGCGCGGTAGCGCTCCTGGCCTGCCGTGTCCCAGATCTGGGCTTTGATGGTCTTGGCGTCGACTTGGATGGAGCGGGTGGCGAACTCGACGCCGATGGTCGATTTGCTGTCGAGATTGAATTCGTTGCGGGTGAACCGGGAGAGCAGGTTGGATTTCCCGACGCCGGAGTCTCCGATTAGGACCACTGGGGCAAGGGGGGATTAGCGGTGGTTAGATGGTGGAGGTTTGAGTGAGGGCTGGTACCTTTGAAGAGGAACTGTGGGCGAGGATGGTTAGTGTGATACTGAGGAAGTGGGGCGGTGGACTGCTCACGTCGTACTCGTCGTTTGCCATGGTCGAAGTGTTGGGGTGGTCGTGGGAAGAGGAAGGGATGCTGCTGCTAGGAGGAATCGGAGAACTCCGCTCAGGACAGATTTTATCACGATCTTTGAGTTGACGTAGTCATTCGGTCTACTGCAGTATCGTGTGAGCGAGTCCTTACTTCTTGATGCCTAGACAATCAATAATGGTTCTCACTTCTCCCTCCGGAATTAGCTTAACCACATTCTAAGCGCCAGACGCGCTAACCGGATCTGGGACGCACTTGCCGAAGCTTCATGCAGCGCTCAGGAAAGTTGGTCTATACTTTACATACTTGCTCACTTCAACGATGAAGACTACTCGGGCTGGCTCAAACTTATGGGATACCCGATATGAACGCATGTTCTTCATGACGAGGAGTTCCGCAGCGGCTGAGGTCCGAGTTGTCTCTATTCTATTCTGTTCTATTGGCAATGAAACCAACCACATTTTCACGGGCTTTGGATGACTGCACATCCGAATGTCAGATATACCCCTTCTACTTCAAAATGGAAGAATGATATTTACAGTCAAGTATCTGAGAAACTAGTATAGTAAGCGATCCAATGTATCTGTACCGATGGACCTATTCCAAGGCACTCTACTAACGAAGGTGTAGCTCGTCGTGGCCATAATTGTTTGAGGGACACGGCCACAATCACCTATATTTTCATACGCAACCCTGAGCTATATATTGTGATCAGAAGAGTTATGAGATGGAAACCCTACCACGGATTGATCTCTCGTATAATGATGAAACTCCGCCTATGATTGTTCATCCAGGCATACAATATCAAATACCGTTTCAAGGACGGCATGCGCTCAAGAGAGCGTACAACGAATTGTGGAGAATTCTGCTTCTACACAGATACGTCAAACACACGTTACCCGCTTGGGTGATCGGAGTATGTGTGCACTGAGGAAAGCCCAAGGCAACGAACATACCCACGTCGGGCTCTCGAACCAAATAGATTACGTCCAAGATGTTTATCTCATGTCCTGGCAAGGTACTCGTCTCGGCGGGTTTTACCGAGGTACAGCCGAACATGGGATAACCTATCAAGACAGTCGATGAAACTCAACGTCCTCTTGATGGAAACGAAACACCTCATGGACAGATCCCCATTCTCGGAAGTTTCATGTTGAGTCACTTGCCCTGGCTTTATATATGAGAGTTTTTCATATACAATCGATAGCTATCGATACGGCGAATAACCGATCTCGTGGATACAACCCAGATAATGTCCCGCCTATGCTCATTCTACTGGTCTAGCACTTCGAACAGCTTCGTGCTCAATGGTGCCATCATAATGCCTAACCTCCTTATTTCTACGAAACCTAGAGCAATGCGAGCTTGTCATGCACTAATCTACGTGGAACTGGCAAGCTCGACTACGTGGCTGCAAGCCCGCAAGTCAGAATACATGGGCCGAAACTTCGAATCATCTGAAGAGGTATGTGTTGTAGCCCCTTAATGTTCATGAACCCTGTGTTCCCTACATGTTGGGTGGCCATCTGACCATGCTTTATAATGACGGCATACGATGCTCTTTGTGTGAGGTAGAGGTATTGTGCTCAGAGACTGCGGCCAATTTCTATTGGGTGGCAATCGCGCGTAAAGCTCCTGCTAAATGCTCCACCGTGTCTCACATTGTTACTGGAATCGTTCATCTATTCGTGTTGTCTTCTGCTCACACCCAAAGCGAGATAATAGCGTCGGAGACTGAGACCCAGGCTGACACGAATGAGGAGAGCGAGTGCATATTCAATAAGCTTAGTCATAGCACATCGGTGAGCTGATTGACTAATTCCAGAAACACAACGTCGAGTTCTTCGGTACTCTAGACAGCAATGCCCCATGATCATAGATGAGATTGGCCTTCTCTCTTATGCAACCATTCAACTACACTCATCCTCGTGGCTCAATATACCCAAGTCCCGCAGGTTACCACGGGAGGGGATCAAGGCCTAGCAAGAATGAAGTTGCCCAAGAAAGGAGTCTGAGCTTTCAAACAAGCCTTGGTCGCCAGTCCCGTTCCCTGTCATAGTGCAGCGGCCAGACGTGCGATAGGTGGAATGATGTCTAAAGAGAGGCGCCGGAGGCCGGCTAATCTGGGGCTTCTGCTTACTTACATTAGCCAGCCAAGCTTGGATGGAGCCTTCCCGTGGTCTCGCGTGACAGAACCTGAAGCGTCTGCAAATGTTACAGATGGATTGAAGGCAAAGGATCCCGGCGGCGCCAAATATCAAACCAACTTTCAAGGTCTGATGATCCGGAGTCCGGGCAGTGAAAGCGGCATGTGGCCAGCAAGACATGATTGAGGAGGATTCAAGAAGATACATACTATGTCAGACTAAAGGACGATGAAGAGACACCCATCTCACCACAGAATGGGCTTCTTGAATCCTGGCTTTGGGACAACTGGAGAAGCAGTCTACAGATGGCAGTAGATCTTGTCCATTGAATGCGGGCAGATCGTACCCCAGATTAATGGAGCCGCATGAGTGGTACAAGCGGACGGTACTTGACAAGGCAGTCAATGTTCCCTAGTACTTCAAGTACCCTTTCCTCACTAATCACGGATATCGGGGGCGAGGTGGGTGAATCCCTGGTTGGCTTATCCCACGCATTTTATAAGCGCGCTAATCGCCCAGCCAGATCCGCATCATAAGGACGGTTTCTCTGTTTCATTTATTACCCGGCTCACCACTCATGAGGAATCCTGCGCTCTCTCGTCATCCAATCGACAAGCCCTCCAACTCGGCCGATGTGCCGATCTCCATGTCCAGCACAGGCGCAGCCAGACGTTCTGTGCCGTAAATCGCCACGGGGCTGCGTACCTTTAGACCAACCAAGCAAGACACTGCCAGCTGGGAATATGTACAGAATAAGTTTCAAGACAGTTTGCGACCCAATGGACGACTCCAAGGAGACCCTTCTGACCAAAGGAAACCGTACATGACTTGAAGCCGGTCGATGACGATATAGTCTAGCACTTCCCCAGCTTCCATCTCGCGTTTATTGTCCCCACTTTATGCATCCTCGAGGAAGATCAACAACCTTCCCAGCTCGACGTCCCTTTCTTCGCCGTCACCTCTCCCAATGACCCCTCGCATAATGAGGCATTCTTTCATTGTTGCTAGCCTTCCTGTCTTGACGTTGATCGTCGCCTCCTCACCTGTGCAGCTGTCCGAGACAGAGAGAAACTATCCACTATCACAATGGGAACCTCTACAGCAACGGAGTCCTCTGCGAGATCCACTGAACAATCGAGATGTTGTCATTGAAAATACAGAGAACCTACTGGGTCTGGACAAGAGATATACCTACGATTGCACAGATCTCAAAGCTTCCTTCGATTCGAGATGCTGGGCCGAGCTTGATCTTACTGGTTACTTAACGGACCCTGTTACGGGTTGGAATCATACAGCCCGCAGATGCGACACCGTACAAGGCGCTCAGAACGACGATGGAGCAGACTGCTGTAAGCCCGGCGAAGTATGGACGACTTGTTTTATTCGCCTGGCACAAGGTGCTCCGGGCCAAGACTGCTCGCAAATCAACGCACAATTTTGTAGCTACCAAAGCACTCTTGATCCCAACATGGACCCTGCCAAAAAGCCCAAGGCTCACTATGTCATGAAGAACATTTACGGTAAGTAGTTGACACCGACGGATCTGGAAACCCAGCTGATTTCAACAAATAAGCCGTGAACGATTTCTTCACCACCTACTACACCGCTTTAGGAGCCGCCCAAGCCGACGCTCAGACTGTCGTCCAAGCGCTTGTGAATGACCTTGATCCTGTGAAACCAACGACATTCAACCTTTTCACCCTACTCACTGTCCTTTCTGTAGGATTGGCATTCTTGGGCGCACCCAGTATAGCAGTCGCAGTTCTGGGACTATCGCTGGTCACAAGAACGGCCGCTCAAGTCTTGACGATCAGTCTACAACAAGCACCATCCACTGCTAAAGCGCTATGGCCAACAGGCACGCAGAATTCGCAGAATGTACAAGTCGGCAACATAGAAATGCTCCTTGGCAACGGCACGAATCAGCTAGCACAGATGATCAACAGCGCGGTCCAGTTGCTAATGAGTGACATGCCGACTTTTATTAAATTCTGCGAAAGCGGGTCGTGGTCAGGTTCAACCTCGCTCTCGCTACCAAGCAAAGTAGCAGGGCTTGATTATGCTCTTCGGACTTACCTGACTTCTGAAGTGATGTCCCAGAACGGTTGGGTGGCCTTGCCGACGATAGGGCCGTTCGAGACCTTGAACGATGTGGAGAATAGCGTGCCCGGCGGTACAGGATTCGATTGCCAGATGGGGAACAACAGCGTGTGTACGAACTCGTACGGGATGGCCTGGTACTGGAGCCGAGCCACTGGACACGTTTACAATTTTCGGAACAAAGAGCTGGCATATAAAGCCCGCAGCCCTTACCAGATTCTACAAGACGTGGTCAACAACAACTGGGCCATCCTGGAGGTGCTCTTTGACGGATCTTTCAATTGCACGCTAGCAGGCCATTATGGCGATTCGATGGTCAACTTCAACTGGGATGGAACGCTAGACATCTCGTGTATATCGCAATTGCCCATGAAGATGAACTGCGGGTCCAAGTGCCCGGTTGGTTTGGTCGACGGAGTCTGCCCGTTTGCGGGCACCAATAATCCTTGCTTGAGCTATGCCTGAATGCTCGTTCACGTCTTTCATTCGGTGTGTTTCTCTCCCAGAATATACCCCGGAAGCCTCCAGGGCGTGCCATTTCTGGTAGGCATTGGCATTGTTTTGTTGCAGCGCGTCGATTGCATAGAGCCCTGGCGCCCATCTCGACTGTTTCATTGGAAGAAGCGCTGGGACAGCTGAATCCTCTACCTTGGGCATCTAGCATTGGTGCAACGCATTCGTACTAGCCTTAGTTACGTGCCCCTAGAGATTTTCGAATAAGTATCTAGATAGATACCGTCTTCACCGACACAATAATTATAATCACCACGCCCAGAACCTCCTAGTCCCACATCCATTGCTCTATTTCGCAAGATCATCATCCCTACCTCCATCCATTCTCAAACTTCTCGGATATCGAACCAACCGCGCGCCTTCAGTGCGTCAATGGAAAACAAAAGCGTCACAGCAAACTTCACAGCCGTCATTCCACAAAATCGAAAGCTACTTCACTCCCCATCTCGATCCCCAAACCAAACCAAACCGACACAAGAGTTTGAGAATCTCCCCGTATCCCGTACCCGTACCTACCGTCGAAACATGTTTCTCAGGCACAACAGGGTTGCACATTCATCCCACGTGTCTAGCCGCATATCCCATATAGAGCCGCATCCTCAAACTCAACCCAATTGGCCCCCTCTTCCCTGCCAATATATTCGGCTCATCGGATGTAGACGCTACTGAAACGTGCAGTCTCCTGTATATAGTACTTTAGATACGAGGGCTGCCTGGTGCATTATGCACGTCATGCTTGCGCGCATAGATGTGGGATGTTTAACTGTTTAGGCGCACTGCCGAATGACGTCCTGGCGCTTGTGAGGGGGTGTTGGAAAGGTATGAATTGGGAAAGTCTTTATTCTGTTTGAGGTGGATTTGCGGGGATTTGTTGGAGGGGGGGAGGTGTGGGTTTCAGAGAATAGGATATCCTACCTAGATTGACACGAATCGGGGGGAAAGATTCTGATAATATATGCAATGGATGTGTAAACTAGCACGTATGATAGATTTGAAATGGGTTGCTATGTACTGGATTGTATAGGAATATTATGGTACTGGATTACACTGAATTGTAGATAATATTCAAAAACACCATCGAGGATGCAGTTTTTTCAAGCGACTGGGATATCGTATCTCATAAGTACCTTACCTTTTAAATGAATGATCTTTCTAGATAATCGTCCACTCTGCCCTTCGTTGTCCCTCCGACTTTCGATTTATACACTTATATACGATACAAGAAACGGAAACTTGTAAACTTACTCTTCGTCACCTACTAACCCCTATCTATCTATCTATCCCTTTACTTTTGGGAATTTCCTCTCTTTTTCCCCTGGTTGTCATCAGAAGCTATCCAACCCCTCTCCACTTTCCATCGATCCCACCCCTCTTCACTCTTCCTCACCATAGGTCCTAACCTTTCGAGATCCCACCACTCTCCCGTCCATCCCTCCCCCTCGACCTCTTGCTCACCCTCACCCGTCTCTCCCCGGATCCTCCCCCACAAAATCAAGACCCTATCCCAATTCACCTCCATCCACATAACCCAAACAACCCACACCCTCTGCACCGCCAACGCACCAACGCACCAACGCAACAATACTACTTGCGCGAAACAACCTCTGCTGCATATGAGGTGGAAGAGGGTGAGTAAGCAGGTGAGTGAGTGGAATACTTTTAATATTGATATATAGATATCACATGAGAAAGAGGATCCGACGAAATATACGACATGGTATCAGATATACCCCCTTTTTCGACCGTGAAGCATAAAAACTAGTCTCGTCACAAAGGGCACCATCGTCGTACATGGAGGCGCTAGAAAAGAAAGGTGAGATATCCGTTGCCAAAGAGCTACGGATAAGAAGATATGTCATACCAAAGCGTGGTAAATCCAACATAGTGATACATGTACAAGCCCATACAGTATGAGTACAGAATAGTCATACAAAACCCCGTCATCCCCACTCACCATCGCAGCCGCCAGCGCATCCATCCTCATTTCGAAATCCCCAACGTCTGCCTCAACGACGCCATGATGAACAACACGCCTTCCCTCTCGCCCTGAGAAGCCGAGAGCATATGGCTGCTCACGTGGAAACCACAACTGTCTCTCGTAGTGCTCGCTGCGTAATCACCGCTGGTAAGCTTTGCGTCCTCTGGAGCGATGTGAAGATCGGGTAAGAGTGCGAATGCTGTTGGTCTTGAGTATCGGTTCTCTTTGTTGTGCGATTGAGGCGGTGGTCGTGGTGAAGGTTGGGTTTGAGTGGTCGGGGTAGAAGATGCTCTTGTTGAAGCGGCTATGGGGCCTCCGACCATGGATTCTATTGTTTGTCCGCTGAATATGGTGCGGTAGGGTGTGGACTTTGTGAGTGATTCGGTTGCTGAAGGCTGTGGCGTATATCGCTTTGGACGTTTGAGGCTTCCGAAGCCACGGAGGGGTCTCTGTTTTGGTGGACATTCTTCGCTTGGAGATACATACCTTCTATGCACTCGAGCTACAGCCTCCATGTTATGAGTCGTTTGTGAAGATGTGCAGTCTGCACCAGATTCCGACGTCAGGTCGCTATCGTACTGTGCCTCGCATGACTGAAAATGTCCGATGAAGTGTTGTCTGCCAACTTTAGTCAGTCAGGGTCTCCATTGTGTATACTATATGTACTACCTGTGCTCGTCATCGCTCTTTGACGTAACCCGACAGTCTGAGAACGCGCATCTTCTGGAGTAGTAGAGATCATATACAAGCTGCGGTATCTCCATTGGAATTGAGCCGTTTCGAACTGCTCGAAAGAGCTGCGAGAGGACATATGCTACCTCCTCTCGATCCTGGTCTGCTGGGATGTTGGTATAAGGCGTATAGGAAGCGAGATACTTGCCAGAGTCGTTGACGCATAGCAGATTTGGAAGGTCCATATTCGCAAGTTGGGGGTCAATTAGATCTTGTTTTGACCAAGGCGTGCATCCTGTCGAGTGGTCGGTCCGAGCATGCAGAAGAATCCCGAACCACGTAGTATACCGCTGGTCCAGGCGGCCCTTACAATACACATGCGCACACCTATATTGCAGCAAATGCTCGTCGCTCAATGTTACATCTCCAGGCCGAAGCGCATCCCGCAACTCAATTACTGAGTCTGCAGACAGTTCGGATACTGTAATTATGCTTTCTCTAGGACCCTGAAGTTCATCCGTAACATCGTGTGCCTGCGAGTTTGTGGTTCGAATACTGAGACTTTCCTCGCTGATTGCAATAACTTTCTCATGCTCATATATGATGGGGGTAAAACTGTGAGAGTGCGCACTTGGCAGATCTGCACCCTCGTTGAGCTTGCCAAGCTTCAAAGCATTTCTGATCCAACGGATGATATATTGATGGTGATCACGAATCATGACCGAGGTAATCCCAACATCTTTCAGCTCCCGTCCGATATGGAACCACGCTTCTTCGTTTCCTTTTTCGGCTAATTGGAGAATGTCAGAAGAGATCACTGAGCCTTCGCAAAGTCCTGCTTGGTGCTCGAACAGTAACTGCTGCAAGAGCTTCTGGACCCTAGCTTGGCTGGCGCTGTAGTATTGTAAGTAGACATTCTCCATGCCAGATCGCAAACCCTGATAGCACGTACCTGACAAAAGAGACATTGAAAGCATCTAAGAGACCGATCATCGCAATAACGCGCTGTCGTATCCTCTCAACAGGATCTTTACCCAACGAGAGACGATTCCAGCTCCTCTTGCTTTGGCTGCTCCAACGCTTATGCTTATCGAATATGCGCTGTAATTCCATCAAGACCTCGTCGCATCCAGCTATCAATTGCCTGAGGTCACTCTTGCTTCTTTGGTTCAGCTCATGGCCGCAGACAGATTCCTGCACCTCCCCAAGAACGTGTTGTAGGCTTCCGACTTCTGTGGATAGAGTACGGAATTCCTCCGGCGCATCTAGACATCTCTTCCAGACTTTCTGGGCATGATGGATACATGCAACGAAGTCACTTGGGCTAAGTACCAGGGTCATCTTCACTACCTGGAGTGTTCGAGTGAAGACCAATTTGGGTGAAGACAATTGATACGAAGCGATAGCGATAAGGGTGCCAGAACATCGTATTCTGGGACGAGGAAACCGGGCGTTGGGTGCATATCGCATAAGATATGCCCTTCGCCATGTCTGGGTCGCATGGAGCTTGCATGCGATGAACCCCAGGGCAATGTACAGTTCCGATCAAATCAAACATCGAGAGATGCTCCAACAGTATTCAGTGGGTTCCCTGGAACTTCAAGCACGTATCGAAAAGTCCGCGATGGGACTGAGCATTCAGAAATTCGATGGTACAGAGACAGAGAGAAGAAGCGGGCCGAAAAGCTTCAAAACGCCAAGGATCTAGAACGCTTCTAGAACAACATATTTCCGAACTAGCTTTTATTTAGAACTATTCCGCATCATTTAACTTATAAAAACTGATTTCTCTACTACAACAGCCTACGCTACAACAGCACTATAATCATCCATGTCTACCTTCAACATACGGTGACACGGATCCTAATGAGGAAGACACCGTCAAGCCTCCTACGCTTTCCCAAACATGTCTCGAAGCCACGGCCACACGCCACCAGCTATAGGCCCCTCCACCCTCACACCTCAGTCTTCACACCATATCGCTCTCTCGCCCAAGTCCGCACAGAGCGCGATGTCTTCCCCGAAGTATGGTTCACAAGCTCCAACCCAAGGCATCAAGCTCCCGAGGAGTCCGGCTTCAAAGACGACCATGCCCCACCCGACGAGCGGACATTGAAGCTCGGGAGAAGTAAGCCTACCCACCTTGAAGATGACTATAGCATACCACTAACAAACCTCCCCACACAGCCCTCCGCATCCTCCAATCCCGCCTCCCAACCCTCCTCGCCTCCCCCCTCCCCCCCGAAATCCTCTCCCCCCACATAACCCTCCACCTCTTCCCCTCCACCCACCCACACCTCCCCGCCGTCAGCGGCCGCGTCGCCTACCACGCCGCCCTCTGGACCGCCCCCATGGCCTGGGGCCGCGTCCCCATCGTCGGCAACGTGCGCCTAACAATCCTCACCGAACGCGTCGTCAAAACCGGATGCCGAACTTCCCACCCCGACCACGGCAACGAGCGGCTCATCGTGCGCTGGAAGACGTGTGGGAAGACGAAGACGAAGGGGAAGGGGATGGGTGTGTTTTATCGCGGCATCGGGGCGTCGGAGCAGGTGGATAAGATTACCGAGTGGCTTGGTGGTGATGCGAGGGATGATGATGAGGAGTTTTGCGGCTTGTTCATTTTTGAATTTGATGGGGAAGGGAGGATACTCACGCATACGATTGAGCATGTGGGAGAGAGTGGGGATTGGGATCGGACGAGTCGGGTGGTTAGTGTTACGGATTGGTTGCTGGGGAGGATGAATGGGAGGGGGAAGAAGGTGCCGGAGTTGGCGTGGAGTTGTGTGGGGGATGGGGAGGAGGGGAGGTTTAGTGGGAGGGGAAATGAACGCTGAGGATGTGTTATGAGGGTTCACTTAGCGATGCATGACTTTGGAGTACAGGTGGAGAGGTTTTAGGCGTTGGAGCCTCATGGAGATACCAGGGATATGAACTTGCATTTGCTGGCGTCATACTGTGCATTTGTGTGATAAGAAGGATTACGATCATGTACAGTAAACACCACTCATATCAGGATCACTCTGAGCCACTCTTCAATTTCTGGATCTACTTCAAGCCAATGCAGCCAAAGCTAATGCTCGGAGCCATACTTACGCTCATAGCTTATAACGTACAAGTGAACAAAGACTATGAACGCTAAACGCTAAACGCCAGACAGGACATCTTCAGTGCTTCGCGCTGTACGATCTCAGAGTCAGCATATCTTCACGTAAAGCTCAATCACAATCAAGGAAGACATGGGCAGACGCTTGGTTCAAAGGATGACTTACGTGACCTTCTCTCCCGTCACTTTCTCGACATACTCCTTTGCCCTGATCGATTCGTTAGCAGTGTTCCATAGCTAGAGACCGAGGATGCTCACATGTCGCCCAACGCGACCATGCATATCGTCTGCCACACGCCCAAGCCAATTCGTGGAGCCACTCCTCGATACAGGCCCTTAAGGCCGTTGTTGGAGTAAATGTAGTTCAACGTCTTTCCCACAGTCAGGTTCTTCGGTCGCTTGGGATCCTCGGTCTTGCTCTGCATTTCGACGCGAATGACTTCGATGGGCTGATTCCAGGCACTCAAACCACCACCTAGACCACTGGCCAATATCTTCTCGAATGCTCCCATCTTCTGCCCATCCTCTTTGCCGGAGACTTTCCTGATACCCTGTTCCGCTAACCGTGATAAGCCGAATCTTGAGCCCCAATTCGTGGTCTGTCGGATCGCCACTGCATTGACGCCCCTATTGATACCTCTGATCCCCTCCTTGCGGTAAATATCCATAAACGTCTCAAATGTCCCTGGTGGTTTGACACCTTTCGCAGCAATTTTGTGCTTCGTGATTTCGACTGTCTTCATGCACGTGCAGAACCCCATTGTAGCATATGCCTGAGCAACACCACCGGCCATGCCGCCAGAAATGCCACCGACGAAATCAGAAGCACCGAAGGATTTGGCATAATATTCTGCTTCCGAAGCGACGAATAGGAGGACGGCGCCTTTTGTTGAGGCTTCTATCCAGGCCCAGGGGATCAGTCCTTGGTAGTCTATCGGGAAAGAGGTCAGTATGCGTGAGCATTGGTACGAGGCCCCAAGTACGCTTTACATCCTAGCACACCACCTCTGCCCCAAACCCTAGCCAGGGCGCCTGCAAAGCTATCTGTTCGGTTCGCCGCCATTGTCGTCTTGACAACTTCCAAGGGCTAGTACAATCACGTGAGCACATTGACGCCCCAGGGCTAGGTACAGCAATGAATTACCTGGCCTAAGGTGGTGACTCTGGAAAGAATATTAGCTGAAGAGTAAGCTGCTATGAGGCAATGATTGTGACCCACTCAAACATGTTCAGTCCAGCTCCCACTATTATCACATCACATCAGATAATGCACACCAGCATTAGCACGGCACGGGGTGCTCACGTAGTAGATTGCTGAACTTCACTGGCTTCTTCTCGAGCGCCGCAGGCTTTGAACTGGTGACTGATTGGGCTGCCATCCCTGGGTTGGAGAGAACTTGTAGGGCCCTGACCAAGGGAGAAGTGTAGCTTCGTTGCTAGTGACTCGAAGAGAGGATAATGGTCTTCTTGAGCTTCAGAGGATGACGGACGTCTGGATCGGCCTGTGGAAATACGTTGAAGCACTTTGTCCGGGGTAGGGACGCTAATTATGCACTGTATGTTCAACAGCTGGACGGGGGTATGTCAGAGCTTTGGGAACGAAGACTGTATGCTCTGAGCAGCCAGGGTATTCTGTCAGAAGTTACCGATGCCTGAGGTGTCGTATGTGCGACTAGAGTAACGTAGGGTCCAAGCCCCATAGAACTACCTAGTTACTTAGGTAAGGTAAGCTCCGTTAGCGCGCTTCTTTTGTGGGTCATAGGTCGGTCGCCGAGGGCCCTCGGCAATATTGATTTACACAAGAACACTATATCGACCTACGCAGTTGAGGTATCCGGTCATTTATGCTCAACACTTCAGCGAAGGTGTTGAAAAGTTCGATTGTTACCTGATCGGATTATCGACACAAGATGGCGCCAAATCAACGTCTATTGAGACAATACACTTGCAACATTGATTCAAGATTCGCAGCCCTGTTTCCTCCATACGCACGAGTAACGGCCGCTAAGCAATCCAACATATCCAACTCATATCTTACAGCGTAGCCCCAACAAGCTTGGCCCAAGCATCCGTGCTGAAAGACTTTGGTCGTTCGATTGGTGCACCAACGGCACGGTCAATTATCAACTGAGGCAGAACACCGATAGCTCTCGAGACTCCAAACAGGACAGTATAAAAGCTTGACTCCGTTAGGCCGTAGTATTGCAGCAGGACACCCGAGTGTGCATCGACGTTGGGGTATGGGTTCTTCGTTTTGCCATGCTCGGTCAAGACACCAGGGGCGATCTTGTATACTTGACTGACGAGCTTGAACATGGGGTCGTCAGGTAGGTGCTTCAAGGCGAACTCGCGCTGTGAGACGTAGCGGGGATCGGTCTTGCGAAGGACGGCGTGCCCGTAGCCGGGGACGACTTGGCCTGATTTGAGGGTACTCCAGAGGTAGTCGGTTATAGCTTTGTCGGAAAGGTCGGATCCGACAGATGACTTCATCTTCTGTAACCAATTGAGAACCTCTTGATTAGCCCTAGTAGTCTATCAGCACTGATAAAGCGATGGGTGGAGTGCGAAGACGAACAGTCCGTGCAGAGGGCCGGCCAAACCATTCAGGCCTGCAGAGAGCGATAGCATGGGGGAACTGAGCGCACTACCAACTAAGTGGGTAGTGTGAGCACTGACATTACCACCCTCGTGGTCGGTATGGATGGTGAGGTACAATCGCATCAGCTCGACAAAATCCTTGTTATCGGCGAAGCCTAGTTGATTAGCGAAGTTGAAAGAGTAGTCCTTGTCTTTCTGGACCGCTTGCACTTTACCGCCCTTGTAGACGTTCTGGTAGATCTGCGCAGCGATAGTAGGCAGCTTGGCAATAAGATCCATTGAGTCCTCGAATGTGTGGCTCCAGTACTCGCTCTTGTTCATGCCTTTGGCGTAGGCTTTGGCGAAGGCAGATTCATGCTCGAGAGCTGTGACGGCAAGGGAAAGTTGAGCCATTGGGTGGAGGTCACTGGGGCAGCGGTCGATGAGCTCCTTGACGAACGTAGGGACGTCAGAACGGGCGGCCCATTCTGCAGAAAGGTCCCGGACTTGTTGCTCGCTGGGAATTTCGCCGCTCAGGAGAAGCCAAAAAAGACCTCGTACAGTCAGTACAGGATATCCGAATGAGTGTTGTGTAGGATCAGACCTTCAGGAAGAGGCTCTTGTCCACCAGGGGCCTTGGGCAGAAGTTTCTGACATTCCGGGATCGTCTTTCCCCGGAATCGGATACCTTCCTCCGAGTCGAGAACAGAGCCCTCCCATACCAATGACTTGATACCGCGAGCGCCGCCGTACACTTGGTCGAGGGTGACCTCGCCGACGACTTTCGAACCGTACCCTTTCCTCAGTGTCTTGATCTTCTCGATCTCACGTGGGAGATTGTCGGCAAAGGTGTCTTTCAGGGTCTGCGGCACTTATTAGCATTGAAGTCTTGGATCAGCAGACACCAGAGCCTGCCTTTTCCTTAGTTGAAGAATAGCATCGTAAGCTGGAGAATGCGATTGATTTTGTTGGAGAACGACTGGAGGATAGAGCTGAACGGAGAGTAGCATTGCTGATACGGAGAGCTGAGGCCATTGCGGTTGATATGATGCAGGATTGAATTGGGTGAGATGTAAGGTAGCTCGGATTGAGGGAAGCTCCAAGAGTAAGGTAGAACTAGATGTGCTCCAAGCTTCAGAGCTGAACCAAAAGACGTAGGGTTGCCGGGACCGAAAGCTTAAAGCGGTCAAACGCTAAAGTAAAGTACTTTATTATCTTCTCGAAGCCGATGATACAATATCCTGCACTGTCGGTATAGATTTTAGATGTGATTTTGGTTTCATGGCCTCAAGAAAGTTTTCGTCGCGGAGTCTGTACACCCACCTGCCTGGTACCAAAATACATTTTGTCCAATATCAGAGTCTCGACTTGCCTTTATGATCACCAAGATCGGGTGGCCGGAACCTGTCTAGCGCGCCAAGGGAAATCTCGGTTTTGATGGCCCACCTTCCAACCTTCCGCTTTTCATCCTCAACAATCCTTCATCAATCACAACTCATCACCGACTTCGAAACAGTCATCAAGACCCTTCATCTGGAAGGTCTAGAGTATCACCAAAGTGTAGAGCTTGCCTCAGAAGTCGTGTTGCGAGACCTTACAGTGTGTTGTGACCGTGTCCAGATCTCGACTCACGAGGACTCATCGGCAGACAACCTACAATCCATTCTGATTTCCAACATTCGCCTACAATATCATTTTCACACAGTTCGCGGAGCTTCACTACATACCTTTACTTTTAGTCGCTTTTGGTAGCAAACTAATTCCAAGGCATCAACTGCAGAACGCTTCCTATATTTTGTCTGCGACCGTAATCTCTCTGTTGATAAGGCCCTGTGAGCTGAAGTAAGCTGTATCAAGATCGACACTCCGACCATGTCGTCCTGCGTAGCGGAGCTCGACACCATTCTCCAGTCTATGCTTGCTCTCAAAGCACCTGGGGTCACTGCAGGCAAAGTGAACAGCATCACTGCTTTATGCAATGCCAACATTCAAGTATGTTTACACAAAACCTCGTCGTGCGTCTACATGCTCATGACCGACTGCTAACTCATCCTGGTACCTCATAGTCCGAGACCGTCCTCATCCAACGCGTATACACACACTTCAAGAAGGCACCCGTGACACACAAGCTAGGCGTCTTATATGTCGTAGATTCTGTAACACGAGGATGGGTAGAGCAGGCACGCAAGGCTGGCCAGACAGTGGGACCATCTGCACCTGATGGAACCTTTGCTGCTGGCGTCAACCGTGTGACTGAGTTGCTACCTTCTTTCATGTCTGACATCATCACAAACGCTCCTGACGAACAAAAGGTACGCTCGTTAGAAAGGAAAGCTGAAGCCAGATATCAGACGGCTGGCTCCTATATCGGCACCCTTATTCTTGTTCTCGATCGTCTAGTTGAATCCCCTTCCCCTGTATATTGTATTAAGTCCCAACTCACGTATGTGTTTTCCGTAACAGGCTAGGGTTGTGAAACTCCTTGATATTTGGGAGCGTGGTGGTACATTTCCGGCTGCACTGCTGGCTGGATTCAAGCAGAAGCTGAACCCTCCAGCTTCGAATGGTAAGATCCCAAGTGTTCTCGCGTCCAATGGAAAAAAGCCGTTCGTTGTGAATCTCCTTCTGATATCTTTCATTTTCTGTAGATCCTCGATCAACAACACCTACAGTGTCCCCGCCAAAAGACTTCATCCCACTAACCGGAGCGAATGGGAACATTACTGCTGGAGCTCCCACGCAGGACACATCACAGGTCCTGAAGGCGCTGGCAGAGATGGCTAAGACGAACACTGCAGCGAATGGAATACCTACCCAGGCTAGTTCAAGCAATGTATCAAACTTCCCGAATGCATTCCCGCAAAACATGCCTTCGTTCGTAAGCACAGCTTCTACCGTACCGCCCGCTGCTCAGGCTGTAAATGTACCTGGGGCTGCAAATGGTGCGAGCAACATGGGTGGATTCATGAGTAGTGTACCAAGCTTCGGACAGAACATGCCGAGTATGGCGAATGCCAATATGCAAGCAATACCCATGATGCCCCAGGCAAATCAGGGGTTGGCGCAGCAAGTACAATTTCTTCAGGCGCTTCAAGCTCAAGGTGTGCCTCAAGAGCAGTGGGCTCCTTTGCTAGCCGTCCTTGTGAACGCTGGCGGTGTTGCTGCGGCTCAGCCTGGGCTTCAGCAAAATGGGGTTTATGGAAGGGACGACCCGTCACGTGACCGTAATGGATATAGCGAATCGTACAGTGTGCGCTCTCCTTCAGGCCGGTATAGAGACCGCTCACGTTCTCGCTCTCCGGCTGGCTATAGACGTCGTGATGCTAGTCCTCCTCGTCGTCGCGATAGTCCCGTGTATGGAAACTATGGTCGTGGCGATTCGAGGCGCCAAGGTGGAGGAGGTAGAGGCAGCGAATATCGACAACGAAGCCCACAGGACCGTTACAGTAGGAGTGATAGTCCTCAGAAGTTGCCACCTCCAGGTCCAAAGATCATTCAGCATGACCATTCCCTCCCCTCGAATCATATCAAAGGTGAGTCTAACCACGCAGCCCCCCACACCGTCCACCAGCTACATACTTACCGTTCACGCAGTCTTAAGTCGGACCCTATTTGTTGGCGGAGTCACGTAAGTAGTCCATTTCACTGAGGCAGCATCCCTCAAATCTGACCAAATTTTGAAGTTCCTCCGAAGAAGTTCTGCGCGGAATCTTCTCTGCATTCGGTTTAGTCCAAACCTGTATCGTCAACGTTGACAAGCGCCACGCCTTTGTCAAGATGCTCACTCGCAAGGACGCTCAGCAAGCCAAAGACGGAATGGAGCGTTACAAATCTCCTGATATGCAGCTTCGAGTGAGTCCTACTTTTCACTCATTCTGAACCTCTTACCTTCCCCCTCAGACATTGCATTGCTGATGCATCATCTATAGACTCGTTGGGGTGTCGGCTTCGGACCTCGTGATTGCAGCAATTACCAAACTGGTATCAGCATCATTCCCATTGACCGACTGACAGACGCAGACAACAAGTGGATGCTGACCGCGGAGTATGGCGGTACTGGCGGCAAGCAGATTGAGCCAGGAATGGTCGTCGAAGAACCAGACATAGAAATTGGTGCTGGTGTATCCTCAAAGGGTAAGCACCATTCTCCGTTCGCACCCCTTCCGAAGAGACTAATCCTATCAACAGCCATCTCAAGACGGATGCAAACAGACAAGGGCGGTCACCAGGGACCGCGCTCTACTCGTGATGGCCTAAGCAATGAGCCTCAATCCCAGCAGCAATACATGAAGTCCGAGCATAGCAATCGCGATGTCAACAACATCGGCGTTGGTCCTGCTGTTCCTGCCTTCGGGGTCATGCCCAATGGCTTTCAATTCCCTGGAATGCCCAACGGATTCCAATTTCAACCTGGCTTCCCCATGCCAACCTCTACAACGTCTCAGCCTCCTCCACCCGGGGCTTCATGATCCTTCCTGCTAAGACCACTCAGTCAGTTGAACTCAAGGCATCCTGTCATCTAAGGCGTTCTAGCGGCATATCGACAACGGCGTTCGATGTAGTTACGGAATACCCATTTGCAACTCTACGGACTTGCTACCTCTTCGTTTCACAGTATTGCTAAGCTTGATGGCGTTAGCTGGACGCTTGTCGTGGATTCCCCGCTCAGTACGCTGGATGAGATACGGACGGTCTTTTTCCTTTGGTGGTGGCAATTCGATCGAGGCGAGGTGTAAGATTGTGGACAGCTATCCCTTCCAAAGGAAACATGCATGAAATGCTTGCTTCGTAGAGACTTACAAACTATTAGCTGTTCGCTCGAGGACGGAGCAATGACATTTACGGGTTCGTGATTGTATCTTAGAAAGCAGGTCGCTCATGCAGCCATGATATCAATAGTCACCGAAAAATATTCAAAAGTAAACAAGGAGTCCTTCGAACAAATGATATCAAGGAAATTCATAGGATGTCACTTATGTTGTAGTGCGAGAAATTTTCATCCCGTACTCCCGACCCTCGAAAATTCCATTATTCCCCAAAATCCCAAAATCCCTTTCCGCCTATCAACCCCTCATCGCCAGTATGAGCAGGACAATCGCAACAGCCATCGTAGTCATAACCATCGACGGCACTATCGAACCCGACGAGTTGGGACAGACGCCTGCATCCTCGCACAAATGAGCTAGGGCGCGATTGTTCGACTGAGACTGTGCCAGGATGTTCGTCAATACTTCGGCGAGCTGGTTCAATCTGTCCATCTATGAACGGGAAATTTTAATGATCGTGTTGTGGAGTATGGGAAGGGGAATGGGGGAGTACCACTGCTGAGATTGTTTGGTTGGACGCCATTGTTAGGGGTATTTAGTGGAGTTTTGGTGTATGTATAGGTGATGTTTGAGGATGTGGGGACTGTGAAGAAGAGATAATACGGGAGAGGGAAGAGATTCAGCTGGATGGGGCTTTATAGCAGTGGGAAGTCCGTCAGGTGCTGCCTGGCCAAGAGACGTTGAGAAACCTTGTACAAAGTATGGGGCTCTCGAGTAGCTTTCCGCCGCAGAGCACTTGATTGACCGGATGAAATATGTTATTACAGAGATCACGGGCTATTCTGGATGGACATGGCTTGTGCTGATGGAGAGACTTCTCGATGTGGTGACAGTGGTCGATATTGAGCCAGTGGTTGCGACTGCATTGTCATTATTGGACAATGTACCAACCTTTGCAATCTGAAAACGCGATGAGAGGATCATCTCCCCGTCTGATCGCACCTTGCAGGCTCCTAGGAGAGCGACAAGCGCGGTAAGAACCCAGAGCTCCTTCCAATTCCTTATTCTCCTTTCATTGAGAGCAAGAACGTCCCGTGTCCTAATCTAACCACAATAATGCCCATTATATTCCTCTCTAGAATCCATCCGTCAGTACGTTGCATATTCTGCTAGTATCAACAATTATCGTGGTTTGCATTTAGCAATACTGTACAGCATTCTATACATCAAAGCGCCATGTCTAACACCTCCGGCGCCCCATTGAGCGAGGTCTCACATAACCACGGATCAAAAGAAAACGAAAGACCTACGAGAGAGCTCTATCCGAGCGGAGGAAGCCATTTCATCGAAGGGAATGGATCCGAAAAGTCTGCACTCCAAGGTGTGACCAGCCACCACTCGGGCGCTACGCATGATGGCAGCTTTGAAGGAGGAGGAGGAGACCTCGACCACGAAAGTCTGGATAAGCTGCTTGCGACTTTGGAAGCCGAAGACGAAGGGCAGATACCGATTCAGGAAGAGATCGTACCGATTGGAACAACACAGAAGATCCCAGATGAATGGTTGGATACCAATCCTGCGGTTGGTCTGACCTACGATCAAGCTCTCCAAAGGCGGAAGCGATGCGGCTGGAACCATTTGAAGGAAGAGAAACGTAATATTTTTAAGCAGTTTGCGATGTTCTTCGTTGGCCCCATTCAGTTCGTTATGGAGGTAATTACAGGCATCTCCCCAAGAAACGTGGCGTTAAGCTGAATTTGCTGTTCTAAGGCGGCCTGTGTGCTGGCTGCCTACTTGCGGGACTGGGTAGACTTGGGTGTGATAGTAGGCCTGCTACTGCTCAACGCTGTCATAGGTTTCACCCAAGACTATACGGCAGGGAGCATTGTCAAAGCACGTGATCCTTTCTCCCAACTCGGACGGCATGCTCCCTTTTCTGGGTAGCCAGACTGACGAGAGAACCAGGAACTGCAACGTGGCCTCGCTTTGAATTGCAGCGTACGACGTAATCGCGTATCAGAACTAATCGAGGCCACTGTATTAGTACCCGGCGACATTGTGCGCCTTGAGGAAGTAAGTCAATGCTAGGACTAATGCCCTCCGCCTTCATATAGCCGGAGCTGACTTGGATTTCAGGGGACTATAGTGCCTGCTGATGGCCGCATTGTCACCAAAGATACTCACTTACAAGTGGATCAGTCTGCAATAACTGGAGAATCCCTTGCTGTGAACAAGCATTTTGGCGAAGTCATCTATCAATCGTCCACCATCAAGCGGGGTGAGTCCCTTATGATGGTCACCAACACTGGGGACAACACGTTTGTTGGACGGTCTGCTGCACTCGTGAATGCCGCAGCCGCAGGCAAAGGCCACTTCACAGAGGTCTTAGGTGGCATCGGAAGGCGGCTTCTAGGCCTTGTTGTTGCCACTTTGCTCGTCGTATGGGTATCATGTTTTTACCGTTCACTGGATCTTGACAGAATATTGACGTTCACCCTCGCCATCACTATCATTGGGGTGCCGGTCGGACTTCCTGCGGTGGTAACTACTACTATGGCTGTTGGCGCGGCTTTCCTGGCCAGAAAGAAGGCTATTGTCCAGAATCTGTCAGCAATCGAATCGCTGGCGGGAGTGGAAATATTGTGCACTGATAAGTAAGTCACCATCTTTGTTCGACATCGAGGAGGATATTTTCTGAGAGTGATGGAGTCTGTCCATGGTTGCACTCCACGAGCTGACGTTCAATAGGACAGGTACGCTCACCCAGAATAAGCTCTCGTTGGCGGAGCCATACACCATCGGCGACTATCAGCCAGATGAGCTCATGCTTGCAGCATGTTTGGCCGCTTCTCGCAAAGAGAAGGGTCTTGACGCTATTGACAAAGCGTTCCTGAAGGCGTTGAGACGCTACCCTCTCACTAAAGACATGATCCCAACATTCAAGATCCTCGAATTTACCCCCTTTGACCCTGTGTCGAAGAAAACCACAGTCGTTGTGAGGTCTCAACGGGGCGAACGTATTACCTGCGTTAAAGGAGCGCCAGCAACTATCATGAAGCTGGTTTCAGAAGTTGATGGTCATATACCCGAAGGGACTGCCTTGGAATACAATGACAAGGTCGCTGAGTTTGCTGGACGCGGATTTCGGTCCCTTGGGGTTGCTCGAAAGCGTGCGGGCAGTCAGTGGGAATTACTGGGAATCATGCCATGCTCTGATCCCCCCCGTCACGACACTGCAAAAACCATGGCCGAAGCTATTGACCTTGGTCTAAAAGTAAAGATGCTGACCGGAGATGCTGTGGGTATTGGTTCGGAACCCTTTCCTTATTCCCCGTTTGACAAGAGTTGTCCTAAGCTACCTTCTGCTAAGGGTTCATCAATGCTAAATCTGTGTTTCATATAGCCAAGGAAACATCTCGTCAACTCGGTCTTGGTGAAAACATATACAATTCGGAAAGACTCGGTCTTGGTGGTGGAGGTGATTTACCTGGACATAAGTTCTTCGATTTCGTTGAGGCAGCAGACGGATTCGCGGAGGTGTTCCCTCAGCACAAATACAATGTGGTCGACATATTGCAAATGCGAGGCTATCTAGTCGCCATGACCGGCGACGGCGTGAATGACGCCCCGTCCCTCAAGAGAGCTGATGCCGGTATCGCGGTAGAAGGTGCCTCGGACGCCGCCCGTTCCGCAGCTGATATCGTGTTCCGCGAGCCTGGCTTGTCTGCTATCATTGACGCCATCAAGACGTCTCGACAGATCTTCCACAGGATGTACGCCTATGTGGTCTACCGTATAGCTCTGTCGTTGCATCTGGAAATTTTCCTGGGACTTTGGATCGCTATCTACAATCGAAGTCTCAAGATTCAGCTCGTCGTCTTCATTGCTATCTTTGCAGACATCGCAACGCTCGCGATTGCTTACGACAAGGCGCCGTTCTCACGCTCTCCAGTCAAGTGGAACTTGCCGAAGATGTGGGGTATCTCCATTATTCTCGGGATGATACTTGCGGCTGGAAGCTGGATATGCGTTTCGACAACGTTCAATAGACACTTGGGCCTGGGTATCGTCCAAGGAAAGGGTCCTGTTCATTCGGTACTCTTCCTCGAGATCGTACTGACGGAAAATTGGTTAATCCTCATAACACGGGCTGGTACCCAGCCATTCTGGAGCTCGCTACCGTCCTGGCAATTGGTACTGGCGATCCTTCTAGTCGATACGCTGGCAACCTTGTTCTGCATCTTTGGCTGGTTCAACGTGCCCGAATGGACGGACACAGTCGTCATGACATCTCCAGCAACCATTATCCGCGTATGGGTATTCTCTCTTGGCGTGTTCTTCGCTATGGCAGGGGTCTACTATCTGTTGGCGGACTCGCAGGCTTTCGATCGCTTGATGCATGGCCGGTGGCCTTGTTGCGGGCGCAGGAAGGAAGGGAGACGGTCGTTTGAGCTTGAGGATATGGGTGAGTTTTGTGGGAGTGGTTGCAGAGGTGTAAGAATGCTGATTCTTGATATAGTTGTCGCCATGCAACGCACTTCGGATATGCATAGGGGCGTGGTTTAAGGGCTTCGAACGCTTTTGGCACGGTTTTGGTGAGTGCGGGTGGTTTGGTGTGGATTTCTGTTTGTTCTTCCTTGGGCGGATAGGTTATCAAGTAGCCGTGATATGGGTCTGACAGATCGTACACTCGACCACAATGGTGTGCCGATTCTGGATACTGGAGATGTCAGAGGTATAGAGTTGGTCTTTGTTGATGGGTAGATGGTATTTGCATCTGGCTGATGCAGACATTGCTCGTGTTTCGCTAGAATGGAAAGGCTTGGAAGGGGTCGGTCAGTATGCTTCAACCCTAAGGCTGGCTGTATTGTTTTAATATGCCTTTGTGGCTTTTTGGTATTACTACCTACAATTCCAAAAGCGCTCGTGTGGAAATGCTAGATATCCAAATGCTCGTTCATCAGATATGAAGAAGTCAATACGTCTCCAACGTCAACGCTCGTCGGTCCACATCATTACTCATAGCTCATCATCATCATCGTCCGTCTCGTCATCTCCGTTCCCTGCCTCTTGACGCATCAACGTCGATTTATCCGCCCCGGCTGGCTGCGATGTCTGTACCCTCCCGCCACCGATATCTGATTCTTCAAAGGGCAATTGTCTCGTCGGTGGTAATTCGTCCGTTTGCATTTCTTGCTGTTCGGGTTTTTCGACTTGAAGTCCGCTGGGTTGAGGCTTGGTGGGGAGTATGCTCGGTCGAGGAGCGGAGTCTAGATTGTCGTCGTCGTCGCTTTCGTCCTCTGTTGCGTCTTCTGAAGCTTCGGGCGTGGCGGCTTGTTCTGAGGTATTACCGTCCACATCTTGTTCCTTCTTCTGTGTGGGAGCTTTGGGTTCGAAACTGTCGTCCTCCGAAGAAGACTCGGAGGCTGTGGCGTCGGGCTTTGCTTTTCGTTTTCCGGCGCGCGATGCGGTTGGTTTGTGGGACTTGGCTGCTGGGGAGCGTGCGTTTTGTATCTTTGCCGCGTGGTTTGGATCTACTGTCGCTCCGGCGAGGAGACGTTGCTGGTCGCGAATTTTGAGCTTTTTGGCGTTGAGGAGGTCTCTGAATTTTTGGAGGAGGGTTTCTTCGTGGGTCTTTTTGGCGGAGATGAGGTCTTCGAGTTGTTGGTTGAGCTTTTCGAGGGTTTTGCTTTGCGATTCGTATTTTGTTGTTAGGTCGCGGATTTCGCTTTCTAGATCGGTGCTTCGTTGGACGGCGGTACCGCACCAGCTTATGGAGTCGATCTCTTCCTTTTCATCTCGTTTGAGCTGGATTTCGCCGAGTTTCTGGGTTATGCCTGAGATATTGTTTCGGAAGTGGATGGTGAGGGAATCGTCGGCGATGGTTGCGTTTATCTCGAGCTTTTCCACCGAGTGAGCGCCTGCCGTGATGCGTTGGTGCAGTAGAGAGGAGAGAAGTATGTCCTGCCATTGTTCCTCGCTCAACTGGCTTCTCGAGTCGCGCAATCGCGAGATACGAGACTGTTTGACTTCGCTTGAGTGATCAGTGGTCAGTCTGAATCCAGGGACGCGGACGCGATTGGCTCACTTTTTGTTATGTAAGGACTCTCGCCCTCTGTGGCCAGAAGCCTGAGGTCTAGAGCGGATTTGCCATTGGATGTGATATTGATCAGGACGAAGTCTCCTTCGCTGTCACTGCGGGGTATTCGGAGGATGTGCTCGGTCGTCATGGCTCGAGCGATATAATCCGGGAATCTTGCGGGAGCACTTATGGAGGAAAGCGAAAAGAATTTGGGTGCTTCTAGCTGTAATATCCCGTGTGAAACAAATATAGGATTGCACAAGCGATCGTTTCTGCCTGGAGTGATGCTCTCCCTGCAGGCTGCAGACGCGGCTCGGGAATTTTGACGCGTGGGCTTGGCGACAGGGCTGAGGGGGCCGGTTTACGGTCGCAGTAAGACCAGCCTCCCAAAATTTGATGCAAAGTGACCAACCACGAAACCTGCAGCTCCTTACGACTTTCGGCAATCATCTTCTGAATAGCTCCAGACATTAAGTGTCAGCAGCTTCTCGTTGCAAGTCCTGCCCTTTCGCAGGGTCAGGGTGGTGCTCCTAACGTTTGGCGGTACACCTCACCTCGAGTTTAGACACCGGCTAGGCACAGCTTTCAGACCTCGAGCCAGCCGACCGAACGTTCAATTGCATCCATAATGAATTCACGATATTGACAGTACGACTTACGACTTTTTCTTCTTGATCATAATTCTATACTAGGTTTTCCGAGGGCAACGATCTGGAGATAATTAACACTACCACAACCATGTCAACGGACCCATTGACATTGAAGCCGAGACAGTCTGTCGACGAGGCTATCGAATGTTGGGACGATGACGGCGACCTCCAAGGCATTGATGATCTTAACTTCCGTAATGTATCCAGTACCACAGTCGGCTCCACTTCGCACCACCGCGACTCGGTATCATCGCGTATGTCGACCCGTTCCGACAGAGAATCAGTAGGTGGAGGGGATGAAGATTGGCAGGTTCTACTGCCGGCCGATGACGACAAACTGACAGCAGATGCCATCAAGTCCGCCATGAATGCTGGTATCCCCATCCCTACCGATGTGCCTTCATCGGCTCTGCTGGGAGGTACGATAAAGAGGTTAGGAGGTCGACGGCTACAGAAGGTGTTGGGAGATGATTGGGGAGAGGATATCGAGCTGCCTTCAGCACAGGATGGTGGCCTGAAGCTCAAGAAAAGTGATGCAAAAGATCGCCCTGACGCTATGAGGCAGTTCAGCGCAGAATTTCCGACATCACCCCAGCTTGCTCAGCCACAGACCAGTATGACTTTCATGGAGCGGATGGCTTCAGCAACTAAATCGAAAACTGGCAATGCTTCTCTGGACAAGTTCCGTGATGCCGAAGACGATGACTTTTTTGGGGATGTCCCCACAATTAAGGTGGCTAAAAATCGAACTGAAAAAAGGCCAATTAATTTTATACCTCCGCCACATAACCCAACAAAAGATGTCGAAGTCATAGAAGACGACTTCGAACTTCCCAACGACGGACAGCCTTTGAGACTCTCAAGAAGGAAGGAGACACCAATGACACCAGTTTCTCAGCAAACCGACGATCTTGATATGGAGTGGGCAGAGGGTAGTTTGGGTACAAGGTTCGGTGGGACACGAAGAGATGCAAGGTCGAATCCAAGTTCCTCAATATCTGCTTTCAGTCCTAGTGCTTCCAGCTGTTTGACTGGGGAGAGCGAAGACGAAGGCCTGGAAGGTCTCGTCCTTCCAGAGGGACCCTTGAGACTCGATGAGGCACTCAAGAAGCGTCGTGAACACCCAACACCTGGTCCTCTGGAGCATCGTGTTGATCTACCAACTGAACCAGTCAAACAAACCAAACCCGCCGGCGACGATTTCTTCTCTGGCATTGAAATTGGCGATGGACAGGTGTTTGACTCAGGAAAGCTTACGCTTAACCCGAAAATCGTACATAAAGAAGCACGAAAAACGAGCCCTGCCAGACGACCGGCTACAACACTAACATTCACGAACAAAATGGAGTCGAACACGAGCAAAATTCCCAAACCCCGTCCTCAGGACCGGAATCGTTCGGCGTTGGAGCCAGTGTCAGAGAGCGGTGGGCCAGTCAACTATCGGAGACCAGGATCGCGTATGGGACACTCTGCACAGTCATCTCTATCAGCGATACCAACTCCATCCACCCCTTCTTCACACCACATAGCAGCGCCATCAACACCAGTCCGCCGCGGGCTCAACAACAAGTCTTCCCGAGATTTCTTGAGGTCTGAGCCTACGACGAACCCCTCGCAATACCTCAAAGCCAAGCGATCAGCGCCTGTGATGAGAAGCCAGCCCTCCCCAGCTCGAAGCCAACCTACGTACCAGAGACCACCATCCCGTGGAGGTGACTACGGTAGTCGTCAGGCTCCTCCACCCAGGCCCAAGACGCCCGTCGAACGATTGGGTGCTGATTCAAGCCTCGCCATCTCCAGGAAGGCCCCAGTACCATTCTTGCCTGCTGGGAACTCCCATGCACAGTCTCACCACGTCAATACTAAGTCTTCGAGAAACTTTCGGCCAGGCTCATCCGACTCGAATGAGAACGCGCCAGTGAATCGCCCGATATCTCGCCTTACCAATGTACACCACCGACCTACCACCCCTACTGGACGGCATGCTCCGGAATCACTTACTCGAGAAGCTGCATCCAAGCGAACACTAACGAAACCAACAAGGCGTAGAGCCTTTGGCGATGGTAATGAGCTGGACGCCTTTGACGACCTTCCTACATCTGCTACGACAGAGTCCAAATTCACAAAGCAGCCCATCGCTCGTGGTGCACCGAAGTCCGTCCAGATGCGAAGCAAACTTGGGTTTCAATCTCACAATACTTCCACCACATCAGTAAATGAGCTGCAACCACCGCCAACTCCCTCAACGCCCCTGAGTCCGAAGCACGACCCTACTCCTCGCTTTGCCCGAGATACCAATGCCTCGCGCCTCGCTCGTGAGCATCGCATGGGCTCTGTGAGTGCTGCCCTGCATAGTACTACACCTCTTCCTACCGTCCGCGAGGGCGGACCGCTCTCCTCCATCAGCACCAACCGAAAGACATACCCAACACAAACCAGCTCTATGAAAGGCCTTGCGGCACCTACGGTTCATCAATCCAAGAAGCGCGCCAAAGGTCCTCCGCAGAAGCCCAACCTAATTCGACCCATGGGTGACGCCATCAATAGTCCCAAACAAATCGGAGATATGCAATGGAACCCCCAGCTGCATCGTTGGGAAGGCAACGAGAATGATCTCGCGCACGCCTTAGCAGCCTTCGATGCACCAAACCCATCACCAGCAGTCCTGCACAGCCCCAAGTCCCCATTGAATGGGAAGGCAGCACCGGCCCTCATTGCCAATGTTGGTGCCACCAAAGGCGTCCAGATGCAAAATGGAATGGTCTTCGACCCACATCGCATGTGCTGGTTGAAGGCCGCGCCACGACCTGGTATGCATCGCGGCGGAAGTACCTCCAACCCTATGTCTCCCGACATTATTGATGAAGACGACGACCCGTTCGCCGGCCTTGATGATCTCGAAGATAGCAAAGATAAGAAGAGCGTCGCCAGTCATCTGAATGACGATAACCTCAGCGGCACTACTAAGAATACTGGGTTGGTGGAAGATGAGTGGCTTGTGGGCGAAGAATTCGACGTTGGGCCGGAGTTTGTGAGGAGGCAGAGAGCAGAGGAGGAGAGATGGAGGACCAAGGTTGAGGGGTGGGTTGGTGGGGGGGTTGTGAGAGATGATGGAGGACGAAAAGGTGGATGGAGATGGGCGATTACCAAGGTTCTTTGATCCTCTTACACACGGGGAATGGACAAGGCTCAACATGTTTACGAAGAATGAGGACGTTGGGAGCATAAAAATTTCTTTCTATGGAGCGAGCGACGGTGTTTCTTTACTAGCGTTTCGAGATGAGGCACGATTTTACCGCAATGAGACGTTTTGTCGCATTATGTACTTGTAATGCGAGAGGAGCAAAAAGTATTTACCATTCACAATTCACAATTCATGACATTCGAGACGTCTCCTACATAGTGCCGATGCTTGCCAGAGTATTCATAGTATGATTTCCGAACGGTATTTGCATTCATGAAGACCATATTTACATAAATGATAATAATGACGCCAACGCCAGCCTAGTTGGCCTTGTTCCCCCGCTGTTGATATCATCTTGCAACTAGCTACATGTGCGCCGAATGCGCTGTTTCTGGCGGTCCGTACGATACTTGTGAATTCGGCTCCCCAGGTGCCATAAAGTTGGTCTGTGCGTTCCCAGTCTCTTTGGCCGCTGAGCAACGAGCCATCGTTGGAGAGCTATTCTAGAGATCAGTGATGTTCTCGCGTATAAGGGGGTCAGTAGCATGCAGCTTACCTCCTCGATATCGCATCCGTGAAGTAGAAGTTCTTGATCACGCTCGCTAGCGGCTTACCCTCCGGCTTGGCGCCTCTGTTCTGATCCACAAGCTGAACTTTAGAGAGCTGTGGCATGCCCGTGCCCTCGCAGATATCGTATCTTCTCAACGCAGGACTGATCTCCTCCATTCGATCTCGCAAAGCTTCGATATCGTCATACGGTAACGGTGCGCCGAGGTACTCGCTCGCAGCTCTCAAGATTTTCCAGTCGTCTCGTGCCGCGCCTGGCATCGACGTAGCAGCGCGGGTCATCTGCACCCGACCTTCGGTGTTCATGTAGGTGCCATGTTTTTCTGTGTATGCGGCGCCTGGGAGGATGATGTCTGCGAGCTGGGCACCTTTGTCGCCATGATGGCCTTGGTAGACTACGAAAGCGCCTTTGGGGATGTCGGATTCGGAGATTTCGTCTGCGCCTAAGAGCCAGATAAACTTGGGCGTTGTGTTTGCGACCGTGGGTGAGGGAACGGTGAAGCCGACTTCGTACGCTCCGGTGCGCGATGCGGCACGTTGGAGAATGTTATAGCCTTGCCAGTCGGGGGTGATGAAGTTGGGAGCGTTCTTGTCGACGAAGGAGCCGACGGTTTCGAATATTGACTTAGCATCTGGGTGCTCAACGACTGAGCTGCCGACGATTATCATTGGACGTTTGGCGGCTTGGAGCCGTTTACCCCAGGCGCCATTGAGGGCTTTCTTGAGGTCTTGCGCAGTGGTACCGAGGTGGTCGAATTCGAATGTGCTCTCAAAGGTCTCGCCCACCAGACCAATTTCCAAGTCGGAGCGTAACCATTGTTTCCGTATTCGGGCATTGAGGTTGGCAGCTTCGTGGCGGGGGTTGCTACCAACAATCAGGATAGCATCGGCTTCTTCAACTCCGAAGATTTTGCTATTGAAGCAGTAAGATGAGCGGAGATCGATGCCGTGGGCAGGGGGTGAGCTGCCTCCAGGCTGGTCAAGGGCTAGATTGTCAGAACCAAGTTTGTTGGCAAGTTCTTTCATAGCTACGAGGGATTCTATTTCGACAAGGTGGCCGGCTATAGCTTTGAATTCGTTTTCTTTAGGGGCGAGTCTCTGGTAGGCGTGACCGATTTCTGTGAGGACTTGCTCCCATGATGCGGGCAGGAATTTGTTGTCGCGGCGGACAAGTGGAGTAGTGAGGCGTTGAGTTTTCAGACCGTCGCAGGCAAAGCGGGTTTTATCGTTGATCCATTCTTCGTTCACATCGTCGTTGAGACGGGGTATAATGCGCATGACTTCCATTCCTCGAGCATCAATTCGGATGTTCGAACCTAGAGCGTCAAGTACGTCGACGGATTCTGTATGCTGCAGCTCCCATGGTCGTGCTCGGAACGCGTAAGGTTTCGAAACCAAAGCGCCAACGGGGCACAGATCGATAACGTTTCCTGACATTTCAGTGTCCAATGCTGTCTCCAGATAGGTGCCAATCTGCATGTCGTTGCCTCTTCCGGTCGAGCCTAGCTCCGGTGCCCCAGCCACGTCATTTGCGAATCGTATACATCTTGTACAATGTATACATCTATTCATCGAAGTTTTTATCAAAGGTCCCATGTTCTTATCCTCCACAGCTCGCTTGCCACCCATCTCGTGGAACCGCCCTCGATCAGCCCCATACCGCATTGACTGGTCCTGTAAGTCGCACTCGCCTCCTTGATCGCAAATTGGGCAATCCAGTGGATGATTCGCTAGTAGAAATTCCATAACACCCTCCCTTGCTTTGTGTGTAAGTGGCGAGTCTGTCTTGACCACCATTCCAGGCTGTACAGGCCACGCGCATGATGCAACAGGCTTCGGCGCTCGCTCGACTTCGACCAGGCACATACGGCAATTGCCAGCGATCATGAGCTTCTCGTGGTAGCAATATCGCGGTATCGTAACGCCGGCCTTCTCACAAGCTTGTATTAGAGCGGAGCCAGCTGTAGATCAGTCAGTACTATTATTTCAGTATTTACTACAGGAGGACTATGCCTTCTATCGACACCTGTTTGCCGTCAATGGTTAGCTGCACCTCCGCCTTTCGCCCCGTCGTGGCGCTGAAGCATCTTGATCTAGCTTGCCATCCTGCCTGCCTCGCTAGCCTCGCTGCGGACCTCGACAGTGGTGTCCGTAGCATCTTGAGGGCTGCGTGATATGACAAAGGAAAAGCTCGAGGTAATAGGCAATGGCGAAAGCCCGCAGGCAAAGCGATGATCGCTTCTCTACCTTTACTTTATCGGCTTCGGCGCTTAAGAATGATCGTCGTCTGACTCGGTAAACAAGCGCGGAGTGGAGTACTTCAGTGGAGGACAACGTTGCTAACACCGGAGTACGTATCAAAGAGTACTTCCTTGCAGGTCAAGGACGCGCAAACTATATTTTCCAAATCATACGATCTCCGCTTCTTCTCGCACAGGCCCCTAATAAACTATCTCAGCAATCGTCTCATTCCACCAAAAAGCGGAAGCGGAGATCGAGCATGATAACTGTTGATTCAGTGTATATGGCTTGTACCCTGTTTGAAAGGACGAATACCACAGATGTTCCGTGGAGCAAGACATCCTCTGTAGTGTGTACATCTGATATGACACGAAATAGGTTCAAATCGAAGTAGATTGCTATTGAAGATTGCTAAGGACAAAAATTGCGGCTGTTTTCATAGGTGGTGGAGCATTAAGTCTATTAGGATTATGTTCCGGGACGTTAGACTATACAATGAACACTTCCCCTTTCATTATTGTTGTCGAATTGTTGGTAGACGGGGAAGGTAAATGCAGTATAGCCAACACTCGTTGGACTTGCTAAGGGCTCGCAGATTAGCTGAATTCACAATTTGAATTGGCACGGGGAATTATATCCGTGGTTTTAGCAGCGTCAGAATTGGTCTCAATCAATGCGGAAGCAAATACTGGGGGGCACCAATTCATTCAGATCATTGATATTCTACCAAGATATTCTACAACAGGCCGCTTGCGTAGCAAAGAAAACAGCTTCGGATCCAATAAACATGCACTTCGCGTCCATGCTTCACCACAACCCGAATTAGAGCCTTGATCAGAAAACTGGTCTCTAGTGGCGTGCTGAGTTGGGCTTAGCATCACGACGAGGTCCATGAGGCCTATAGTAGACATACTCTGCACGCTCGTCAACTCTCTGTTGGGTAAGGGGAACCGCACGACGCAGACCACGAGGCTCGAAGTCGTCTTCACCTTTTTCCACTCTAGCCTCAGTAAGGGGAACAGCACGACGGAGACCACGAGGCTCGAAGTCGGCTTCACCGTCATTTCGTGCCTCATGAGAGACGCCTTCGGTGTGACGAGGACGCTCCACACGACTTCTCGACTGTTGCGAACGCCGAGTTTCTTCTTCGCTTGCTGGACGATAGGATTGTCCGCGTACTGAACGGTCGTGTTCGAGATCCATCTGGTGTCTGGAGTTCACCGGACGACGCTCTGATCCGCGTCCTGCCACAGTCCCGCGAAATTCGTCGTGGTCAGCAGCGCTGCCTCGACGCATACTATTCGAGCCCTCAGAGTCTTCGTTTGCTCCATTCCTTGAGCTGAAGAGACCTTCATGAGGACCACGACCGAAGTCTATGGCACCACGACGAGGACGATCGCCATGCGAATCACGACCGGAGTCTACTGCAGCTTGACGAACACCGTTGTGTCCGGAACCTTGTTGGAGGCCGTGCTCTGCGTTTACACGAGCAGAGCTGGAGTTCCCAATGTTGGTGGAGCCATTACCATTATTTTGTCTATGCTCCTGCTCATGCTCGCGGTTAGACATGTTGCGAATATTAGGCATGATATTTCCCTTCTTGTCTTGTCCAAATGCTAGAGGGGCTTGATGTTCTGATATATCGAAAAGATTTTGGCTGTGGATCTCGAGTGAATTGCAAAGGTGAAGGACGGTGTGAGGAGGATAGAGAGAGGAAAAGAAGAAGGTAAGCAGTGGATTATATAGCCCCGTCATGAAGTGTGTTAAACAATGATAATGTTCTTTCATGATGCAACACTGAGGCAGTCTTAACATGATTCTTTGTTGAGGTTCGATTGTTGACTAACCATCTTTGTTGTGTGCTTGAAATAATGGCATTGTCAAGTCATGTCTCACCCTTTTTCTTGACTGAATTCTCATTGTTCAAGGCCTTCCTTCATTTTACAGATTTGTGTTCCATAGTGCTGTTGGCCAAATCCATAAGCGGTAGGTCAATTGCCACCAGGAAACATTTGGCGCCTTACCATCATTATACCCCTTCTGCCACCGGCTTCCCCGTCACCCTATCCTAGATCAGCCGCGAGTGGAAGCAGCATGACGTAGGTATTCTACGCGTTGCACCATAGCCGTCCGAAAGGGTTTACAGTCAATAAAAACTAGCTTCGCCGACCGTACTATAACAAGACCATGTCTGGACTAATATGTGAATTATTAGGTTTGGACATTTTTCTTCAATATCTACTGATCAGTGTGATTCTTTCATGAACGTTCATAAAAATATGAGAGTGTGAGCTTCAAGTGTAATCGGGATGAAGTGTAATTGTATTCACATTCCTATCGAAAGCACTGGGGTATTAATGTATTAATTGAGCCATATTCCAAAGATACTCCAAACAACACCTTTACCTTCTATACCGAGTAGGATTCATTCCCCGAGGGCTGATTACAGCTGGACAAGTCACGACTCCCAATCTGGACTAGGTAATGAATACGAATATCAGAGATCTCATGATCGGTGTGATGATCGCTGATAAACCTTGCGCGTCATGCGAATCGTAATCTCCTCCTCGTAGGCATAGCTGGCGTCGCGGCGGTCACTATCCCGGGAGCGCCCCACAACAGTCTGCGAGGGGTCCGTAACAGTCATCTGTGATGATGAAGAGGTACGGGATGGTTGACGGGACTTGGGAGCGCAATCAATGACCATCGGCTTCGAGGGATCCATATAGGTCGGGGTCCGCGTTTGCGTACGATCGCTCGTGGTACTGGCTCTAGAATCCTGGGGAGCTCGGGATTCATAACGGCTGGCTGTTGAGGCCTTCGATTGCGGATAGTCGCCCATGCTGGTGATTCTAGACTGTGAAGGAGGTTGAGAATCAAAGCGGCTGGATGTTGAGGCCCTCGATTGCCCACGGTCACCGGTCTGAGAATATTTAGTCTCTGTGGGAGCTCGCGAATCGTAACGGCTAGGCTCGTCTTCGTGAATGCTTAACATGGGGAGCTGGTCACGGATCGTTCGGGAAGCTTGATGGCTTCTATCGTCAGAGCGAGAGCTTGCGGATTGGCGACTGAGAGCTCGTGAAAGAGACATGTTGATATGTTGTGAGAGAATGAGGCTTCTTCGTGAATTTGAAACTTGATAGCTCTTGTTGTTTAAGTCTTGAAGTTGGTAAGAGATCTGAAGTGTGGGAGATGACTGCAGGAGAGAGAAGTGAAGAGAGCGGCGAGGTGTATATATAGACATGACGAGGTATGAGACAATGGGGTTGGGTCTCTACATTATGACAAAGAAGTAATATTAGCTGAAAGCTTTTCAATTTATTGAAGTAAAGAAACCGCCTTTATGGCAAGGTCAACGGATGATGGCCCCATCAAAGGGCATTCTCGTGCCAATGCTTAGTAAGGTCTTGGATTCCTTGTAACGATACTGTGGATTGTGGAAAAGGGTTTGTTAAAATCAAGATGTTGTTAGGACTCCATTGTCGAGATAATGCTCCTTGTTAAAGGTATCGCGTGTGCCAGCGTTTTGTCGTGCCCAGTACAACGCCACATTGTCCTCGACTTAATCGACATTGAACCTTGCAAACACTGATTACAATTCCACAAGCGGCTTTCAGGGAAAGTTCGTAGGTCATGACTTCCCAGGCCCTGGAGTCGTAGATTCGTACAGATAACAGCTGCGACACCTTCCGATGGCAAAGACTGTAGCCTGCATCAATCTTGATTGACAATGAACCATATTTGTAGTTGAGACCACTTGGGAACCTCCTGCAGCGCTCAAGCCCGGAATTCTTTGCTAAGGCTGTTCAATCTTAGACACTAAGCAGCAAAGTAGGTGTGATGTCTAGGCTTAAGTATGATTGTTCGTGAACAGCATAGGTGATGGCAAAATGGGCCGGAGGTATTGTAAGTGAGCGCGAATGATGCCTCGCAATAGTAGAATGTTGAATAAAGCAGAAGATACCTTTCGGACTTCTAGGTACGTAGACTCTCATTATTAGCAGATTAAATGTATAATCATCATCCACGGACAACCATCACATTTACAGGACATAACATGTATTAATCGATCGCACTTAAAATACAAACCTAGAATAAGCGCCCTAACCGCCATCACACCCGCCTACCGCGCCTGCCGCCCCACACCCTTATTCGTCCAAAAAATCTCTTGTGTTTTCCTTCCCCAAATATATACTCACCGGACACTTTTTATTGTAGGAAGAAGTGGCGACAACACAAACCCCACCATCCCTTCCTCTGCTAGGTGATCCCAGAATGATCTGTTCAGACAGCGCCGTAGCTGGAGCAAACGAGGTCTGTTGGCCGATGATGTTTTGTTCCTTACCGACGGTCGCTACATCTTCTTTTCGCGTATGTGAGGGTGATGGGAAAGGGCGTGGTGGAGGCTATCGTTGATGAACGCCTAAAGGGAGGAATACGGGTAGTCAGAGGGCTTTGGCTGTGCTTGGAATGCGCTGTGCGGCTTCGATAAAATCTTGTTCACAGATGGCATTGTTCATTTTGCTTCAGGGCAGGCTGGTCTAGTCCGCTATCTATAGTTGTTTTACATAGCTCATCACGAGCTGTGAAACATCCGTTCGCTGTCTAGTCCATACTCTATAGTTGTTCCACATAGCTCATCACGAGGTTTGAAACATTGGAGGGCTATCTAGCCAACATTATCCCAAATCCATATCATGTCATAACATACATCAGGAGTCCTTCACTCCGCTCAGATTCCGGCTGAGGTCTCTCGAATTCCACGTTTCTTCCTGCTTTGTACCAGGCGGCAGCCACGGAGTCTCATTATGACTTCTCGTTCTAGGTCGCCCGGGCCCTGAAGCGTCTGCTTTCTTGGCGTCACGAAAGGCATCGCCGTTGGTGTTTTTGAACATATTCCCTGCGTGTGTAGGGAGAGGTATGTTGCCCATTGCCATGTTGAGTGGTGATTCTTCAATGACGGCATCTTTGGAGCTGATTGGCAGCAATGGCGTGTCGATCCTCAAAGTTTCCAATTTCGCCCTACGATCTGCTTTGGCTGAATCGCTGGTACGGTCATAGAGGTAGAGTCCGAGGAAGGTAAGGGCAATGCCACCCCCTTGGAGTGGGGTCGTGCTGTTGCCAAACCAGACTATAGCCATGATGATGACAAAGACACGCTTGATGAGCGAGGCCACAGAGTAGGTGACGGGTGAGACGAGAGAGAGCAGGACAAAAGCCAGCATGTTCTGGGCAAAATGGAAGATGCCGTTGAAAAAGAATTCGAGAGGCAGGTACAGGGAAGAAGTTGGCGAGGGCGAAGGGGTGATGTGAGGTGTGAGACCTAATGGCGCAGAGTATAGCGGAAGGGCGTCTGTCCAGAGCCAGATAGGGAAGGTGAGGACAAAGGCTAGGCCGGAACAGTAACATAGAAGATTCAACTTGTCAAGTTTGCGCGATGCGGTAGTGGTGACTGCTCCATCGGCTTCTGCACGTGCGGACTCGTTGAAAAGTTGTTTCGAGAATATGTTCTGAGTTACAAAGACGATAGCGCCGCCAAAGGCGCATAGGACACCAAAGAGGTTCCCTGAAAACTCAACGCTGCAAGCTAGGACAACGCCGAGGGTAAGTGGTATAAGCGAGAGGTATGTAGCTGTTGGGTAGCGAATGTTGTATATGAAGCGGTAAGCTAGAACGGTGAAGAGCGGCGAGAGACCTTTGATAGTGTGGACGAGAGATACAGGGATCTTCTCGGTAGCTGTAGAGGAGAGTATGTGACCGCCGATCTGGAAAAGTGCAAGAGGGATGGTTGTAGCGATGACATCGCGGCTGGGGTATCTGATGCCATTCCTCAGAGACGGTATAGTGCTCTTCAGACGGGGGAATAGGCGTGCAAGGTAAGCGAAAAAGAGGCACCAGCCAGAGACAAATGCGAATTGTATTATAGTGAGGGTGATTGGCTTGGGAAATGCGTTCAGTATGGATTTTGACGAAGTATTGGTTAAGGCGGAGCTCAAGTACCAGACGAGGCACAGGATCTGGGACGTCGATCAGCTATGAATGACAACTAACGTCTACTGATATACTCACAATAGTTCTAACAGATATGGGGGCCTTCAATGCCTCGGCAATCTCGTGTGCATTCTCGCTAACACTGGCCCTCCTGTTCCTTATCGTCCTAAACGCATCACTCAGACTTTTCTGCCGAGCATGACCATGTTCCCTCGGGCCCGAGACATTAAGATGTCCATTGCCCCATACAAGATGGTTATCTCTTTGGTCCGGCCACCTTTCATTGCGAATACTGCCGTTCGCTTTCGCTGGACTTGGTATTCTTGATAAGGTTGCACCCTCGTCCTTCTCATCATACGTTGCCAGGTAGTCGCCGAATTGGGAGCGGTCGAAATCCGGAAACTTTTCTTTCGGGTTTGACGAGGAGGATCGACGGCGATGCTCTGCACTGGCAGACACCATAGTCCTCGTGAAGCTCATACGGTTTTGCGGGTGAGGCGGTAGCTAGTAATCCATGGAACTAGTGGTCAGCGTCGGCTGCTGTGTAAGCGGAGTTTACGACATCTCAAGCTCGAAACGTTGGCAGGATCGTGGAGATCAGAGGAAGCAAGCACATGTTGTAGATTCTGTGTAGAACGAAGGGTTCTGATTATGAGCTGGCTGCAGGTGCCCGGAGAATCCAGTGGCAGACAGCTACCCTTCAATCTATCTTGAACAGCGCAATCTTAACGAACGTGAGAATCAAATAGGCTCCTTCGTGTGCTCAAGTGTGTCAAACGGGCCTCTTCCTCCACACACCTTACAGCACTACGGAGGAGAAGAAGCCGGATCATGAACCAGCTTGTGATTGGTGGACTGAGCGACGGGTTGATTATGTAACGAGAAGGCTAGTTCTACCAGTACTTGCAGTAGTGCAGAGATAGAGACAACCTCTCAAAATCAAGGTCCTATTGTCAGAAGCTTACGTGGCTTATACTCATAAGCATTCCCATAACAAATATTTCAATAGCCAAAGAGCGATGAGTTAAAGCTGAAGTAGGCTGCGGAGTGCCATCAATATGCATGGGAACGACGAGCGCCCCTTGATAAGCTTCTCCACTACATGGGATATTCTTGGACCCTTTCAAATTGGCACAAGAGGTGAGTACCTAGATTTACTGCTAACTCTTTTCCTAAATCGTGGGTAGAGGCTAGCTGGGGAGCCGACCCTCTGGAGTCCCTCGGAGGATTTCGCAGCCTTCAGTATGATGCTGAAACAAAGTATGCCAGTTCTCTGGCGTCAGATGGTCAAGTATCTTGGTCATCTCAGCGGCTGGAAAAATCATCGAGTGGAAGGAGTATGACGGAAGCTACTTTGACCATTGGCTTTCCTGGCGTTGACTGGCCCTTCTTGCAATCCGTATATGGCTGGTCCGCCCTTCAATATCAAGCATGGGCTCGAGGATCTATGACCATTAGACCAGGCTCTCCCCAATCGATCTTGCTGTATACCGATAACGTACTCGAATTCTGGGTGAATGAACAGCATTTCTTCGGTGGTGACTTCTACGCGTATCGGAATGCGCCATTAGTACTCCATCTTGTCCCGGGTGCCCACAAGCTGGATATTCGACTGCTTCGGGATGCTCGCTTAATGGGTGTCAATGGCGACCCTAAAGTATCAATCACATTGAAGGCTGAAGGCAGCGATGCCAGGCTGGCGACAATGGCCGAGAAGATCCTCGTGTCTGATGCGGTCAATGGAATACTAGGAAGTCCCTTTGCCTCGATGACCATCCGGAATGACGGAATGGATGCTGTACAAATCCTGGGTGTTGCTTCCACGTCTGTATGTCCTTCGTGCCAGTTCAGGCTTTGAGCCAACACTAATGATCTTCGTAGGAAAATGTTGCCACCACCATGCTTCAAGAGTCGCCGTTGAGGTTGCTACCAGGCCAATCGAGACCGCTGACTTTCCATATATCTGCAAGGGGCATATTGCCCGTTGCAATGGCATTGGAAGTTACGTATACCTCGGCTGAATTTTCGGGATCTCTCCTTCGCATCACAGTAAACCACGTCTTCGTAAGGAGGGACAGTCACAGCCTACATAAGTTCACGTTCCTTCATCCTAGTGGCATTGTCTCGTATGCCGTTCTAAGAGCGCCATCACGCAAAGTATGTCATGAAGCGGGCCACAGTGAAGATCTCCCAATCCTACTCCACCTTCATGGAGCCGGTCTAGAAGCAGACAGCCACCAAGTCAGGCATACCCTCGATGCTGTCCCCGACCTTCCCTCGTGGGAGTTGTTTTCGACTGGTGTAACTCCATGGAGTGCCGACGACTGGCGTGAATACCTTAATCTGGATTACCTAGCCGTTGTGCTGACTGTCAAATAGACCAATGGGGGTTTGCCGATGTGGAAGCAGGTGCTGCAGCTATTGTAGACTGGATCAAGGTCGTTGGGTGGACGGGTCCTTCTGTGAGCACGAAGAGGTGGCTAGTCAGCGGACACTCGAACGGAGGTAGACAGAAAGTCCAGATACGTTGGTCGGAACTACTGACACTCTGAAGGCCAGGGCACGTGGTATGCCCTAACCCATCGACCTGACAGGGTCATTGGGGCAGCTCCAGTTTCGGGCTACTCGTCAATACAAAGTCAGTTGTTCGAATGCTCCTCATCCTTCAAGCCGCTAAGTCTTTCTTGCGTCACCAAGATTACGTGTCATACCAGATGTGGAAAGAGATAGATCCAAGAGTGAATTTTTTGCTTCAAAGTGCTTTGAAAAGCTTCCGTCACGAGCTGCTTGTGCGTAACTTCAACGGCATCCCAATGCTTTCGCAACATGGAAGGGGAGATGACAATGTGCCAGCCTACCATTCTCGGCGCATGAAAGAATTGGTTACTCAGTCGAATAGTACAGCTGCCACAGCTTACGTGGAGCTGAAAGACAAGGGCCACTGGTTTGATGGTGTTATGAGCACGGTGGCCCTTAGTAAGTTTTACGCTGATATTCTGAGCCCTCAAGCGGAATTGCCAGCATTACCACAAAGCTTCAGCATTGTGGTTGCTAATCCTGCGGACATGGGCTCTCGTGGCGGTCTTGTAGTAGATCAGCTTAGTATCTCAGACCAGCTCGGAACCATCGACATAAGCAGAAGTGCTTCGACGTGGACGATGAAAACATCCAACATCTGCCGCTTTCACTTTGAGTCTTGCAGATTGCTTGCCATGCCGCTGAAGGTCGTGATCGACCAGAATTACCTTGAAATGCCGCCTAAAGAGGAGATCGCTCATTGCTGGGTGGTTCGGTCGCTAAGCGGTCACTGGCAGGTAAGAGTCATGCTTCTGCCACGGCCACCCAACGAGCTGACTTTTCAGGCATCTCATGACGAGAGTTGGCTCTTGGAGGAGCGCCATGGAGCCCAGCTAGGACCACTTAACGCGGTTTTGAGGAGTCCCGGGCCTTTTCTAATACGCCAACTGTCGATCGAAGCATCTGAAATCGCACTGCAGGTCTCGCGCAACCTCTTCCTATACTTCTCTGCTGACACCGAGATTGTTGATGAAACTGATGATCGTAGTTCAGCTCGCGGAAATGTCATTAGTGTAGCTTTGGGTGGGGATTTCCCTCCATCTGTGCGTCCTCAATTCGCCATCGACTTCATCCAAAATCAGGGACTTGGCATTCGCCAGTCCAGCGGCAGAAGGACGGTCTTTGGATTTCAAGAAGGGCTGGGAGCGATCTTCCTGAGGCCCCTCCCTGATGAAAGGCTTGAGCTTGTTGTTTGGGGGTTCGACAGCCTGGGACTTCGTCTAGCAGCTCGTCTTTTGCCAATGCTGACGGGTGTGGGCCAACCAGAATTTGTTATTGTCAGCAAAAGATGTGCCTGGGAAGGAGCTGGAGGCGTGCTTGCGATGGGCTCTTTTGATCGCTATTGGAACATATCAGACGAATCCTTTGTCAGCTAAGGTGAGGAAATTGCATATAAGAACATAAGAAGCAGGAAACGATTGCACGAAGCAAGACAAGTGTTCATGGTGCGATGTCAGGACGAGTATAGATTGGCGTCATATTGACTGGCTGAAATCAGCAGTAGCGCCAAATTAGCGGCATTCATGCCCCTACCTTTACAGAAGATCACGCACCTTCCCGTACCTTCCTCTTCCTCCTCTCGACAACTTCCCACATTCCCTTGAAATTGTACCAACTTACATGAGCACGTCTCACCGACAGCAACTTCTCTCATCCCCTCAACTAGGAACATATAGTTGCAATCTACTTGATCTCGAGGTCAACACGCTCCTTCCTCACAACAAAATTGCAATCTTAGCAAGGTCGCTCACATTTTCTCATCCTTTTTTGTAAACTTGTCTTCAGAGCTTCGTCTTTCAGCTACCGCATTCATCTAGTCCAACACCCTCGCGAAGATTTTGACACTGAGAAGCTACTTCGAAGTGTCAACACAAACAGCTCGCCTTGCACAATCTATCTACAGGCCACTCTACCCCAGCATACACAGCAGCTTCAACAATTACCTCGTCTATTAGCTAATATGTCTGCTCTTCCGTCCACCGGCTCACCTGAGCTACGTGGGCGTGCTTCCGTGCCCTTTGCTATCCACGATGAAGTGGATGATAGAAAGACTATCACCGTTGCAACGCGTCAGGAGATTTCCGTACGTCACGTTCCCCCTCTCGTTCACATTTGATGCTCAGACGTTTGCAATGTAGGCATCCAAACCCAACTCTAAACATAGCATTTCATCTTATGAAGGCCCCTCGCCTTTGTCAACCTCAAAGCTTGGAAACGTGCAGCCCTCGCCAGGTCCAGTTAGTGGATCCAAGGTTCGTCATGTATTGACAACTCCACACTCTCGTATGTTGCTCATAGCTTTTATAGGTGAAAAAGGAATATACTACTGCCGCTCCTCAAGACGAGATTCAGGCGGGCTCTATGGATACCTTGCTTGCCAAGCTCTCAGAGCAACAAGCCATTCTCAAGAAGCAGAATTCCGCGCTCTTCCCTGCCCCAGATGTTGCAAAGAAGACCAAGGAAGAATCCTCCGCCAGCTCAACACTCCTGACCCCAGCCTCGGGATCCTTCGGTCGCTTTAGCCCCACGAGTGATGCAGAGGACACAGTCAAAGTTGAAGCAGCGGAGTTTGCTCGTCTGAAGAAAGAGCTTGATGCTGCCAAAAATCAGATCGCTCGTCAAAAGCAAGAGCTTGATCAGTCCCGCGTGATCAAGCATACATTCGATCAAGCAATCGGACCCCACTCTGAGAAGAGCCACAGCCCAGGGATCAATGCCACTGACGCTACCAAAGCCTTCACGACTGCTACGCGTCCATTCGCATCTGTTCAAGCACATTTCGAAGATGCCCGTTCAGATGGCTCTGAGCCAACAGGCTCCTTCCCGTCAGTTCAAAATGTCTGGTCCAGTGGAAATAGACCAGGCTTCAATGCTGGTCTGCAGCCAGAGTCGACCTGGGGTCACCCAGGACCTCGTCCTTGGTCTCAGAGAGGGACGGGCAATACATTGCCTCCAGTTATGATGCCTCCTCCACAGCAAACAGTGCAGTCACGCAACTATTCGATGCCAGTGTCTCCTGTACGCGGAAACGGACGCGGGATGAACGACTTCAATCAATTCACCCAAGGTCGCGCTTTTGGCCAAAGCCATACCCAAAATAGCCGCAATTCCTCCATCTTCCAGCGTGGCAACGGCTGGGACGTATACGCAGGTGGACCGGGCCCCATGGATGACATGAATCTTAGTGGGATGACTACTAGTTCTGTCTACCCTTCGCTAAGTATCTACCCGCCAGCTTATCAACCTCAACCCATTGGGACCCCTCTCTCCCCCACGGCCGCCGAGTTTAGAGCTGGTGGCCAGGCTTCAGCAAACCCATGGAACAATGCTGTAAGCCGTGGCTCGCCTGACTTGCCATTATCCCTAATGGAGTCACTGACGCTCTCTCAGCCTCCAGCATCGCCTGGACAAACCTACGTCTCGCCCATGGAGCCTCTTAATTATCGTCGTCTTCTGGATCGAAGCGTTACGTGCAACTGGAAGTACATCGTCGATAAGATTGTTTGTAACAACGACCAGCAAGCGTCCATTTTCTTGCAGCAAAAGCTGAAAGTCGGAACTGTTGAGCAGAAGTACGAGATTATTGAGGCTATTGTTGCTCAAGCTTACCCACTGATGGTTAATCGCTTCGGCAATTTTCTCGTACAGCGCTGCTTCGAGCACGGCACCCCAGAGCAGGTCGTTGCCATTGCAAATGCCATCCGTGGCAACACTCTGAGCCTTAGTATGGACGCCTTCGGTTGCCACGTGGTCCAAAAGGCGTTTGATGCTGTGCCTGAAGACTACAAAGCCATCATGGTCCACGAGCTTCTGCGTCGTATCCCGGAAACTGTCATTCATCGCTATGCTTGTCACGTCTGGCAAAAATTGTTTGAGCTGCGTTGGAGTGACTCTCCACCACAGATCATGAAGTATGTCAATGAAGCTCTCTGCGGAATGTGGCATGAAGTTGCCCTTGGGGAGACTGGCAGCCTGGTTGTGCAGAACATCTTTGAGAATTGCTTGGAGGAAGACAAGGTATGTCAAGGATCCTTCGACTACCCAGAGAGGGCCATCCCTCACCATCACCAATGTTCAGATGACCAGATGCTGACATGCACTTCTACTTAGCGTCCTTGCATCACCGAGGTCCTTAATAGCATCGACATCGTCGCCCACGGGCAATTCGGCAACTGGTGCATCCAGCATATCTGCGAGCACGGCGCTCCGGCCGACCGTAGTCGCGCTATCGACCATGTCCTTCGCTACGCTACGGAATATAGTATGGACCAATTTGCGTCCAAGGTTGTTGAGAAGTGTCTCAAGATTGGTGGCTCGGAGTTCCTCGAGCGCTATCTTGATCGTGTTTGTGAAGGGCGTGCTGACCGTCCACGCATCCCATTGATCGATAGTGGGTTAACTCTCTGGTAGCGCCAAGCCATCACTAACTCTTGTCACTAGTTGCGAGCGACCAATACGGCAACTACCTCATCCAGTACATCCTTACTCATGCCAACCCCAACAATCGTGACATTGTGGCTTCACATATCCGGTAAGCGGGCACTGGAATCCATTTCGTCAGATTTGAATGCTCATGCAATGCGTAGCAAGCACATGGTGTCCCTGCGTGGTTCCAAGTTTGGCTCGCGAGTTGGAATGCTCTGCTGTAATCCTGCGTACGCAACTCATCCCGGCCCAGGCGTAGGCCTTCCCAACACTCGCTCGTACAGCGCTCAGCCCAGCGCTCCTCGTTTTGGTGGCGCTTACCGCTAAGGGAACCTTCGCTTCAATGCTCTTGAGCCAGACTCCTCGGCACAATCTTGGATAGCTTCATTGCTACAACTGTTCCAGGAACGTCTAACGCCATCGTGTCCTGGTTCCTTCGCCCTTGTGACAACATACTTTTCTTTGGTTCGACGATACTTTCCTTCCAATTTACGGCATTCTACTTTGTCATATTACATTCTAGACAGGCGCGACTCTTTGACTAAGGTCGGCAACAACGGATCTCGGATCTCCCCTGAGTCGTTTGGAAAGTCAACAAGGGACAATACCATAATGCAAACTCGAGAGTAAGAGGTTCTAATGATGACGCTCTGGTGTGTGAGAGCTTACAGTTCTTTAACGATTACACTTGTCCGTATCTCGATTTCTCTACCGGTGCTGTCTGATCAAACAACAGCTTTATGAAGGTGTCGATACTTCGTGAGGGAATCCATGGCAGTCTATTCTTCCTACTGTACCAATACTCGGCCATTGCGGCCGCTTGCAGATTATCAGTGTACCATAGACACATCATAGCTCTATCACTGCTCGTATCGTAATAATGTTTCTCATGGATGTCTTGTTTGGCACCGTGCGACATTCACATAGCTGCTCTATGATACATTTATCATTACACCAGCCTCTTCTCCAACTCGTGCATCATTTTCCTCCCAGGGCTTTTTCCGCTTGGAAGTATTTTGTTGAGAAGCCTGTCCGTCAAGTACGGTGTCTGGCACTTCTTTGATCCCAGGTATGGGTCGCCCCTCGGTTATGAGTGCGACTATCTCACTAAAGGAAGTAGGGTATGGTGCCGATTGCTGGGTGCTATTTGTCGCTGTACCCGGCTCATGGGAATCATTTGATAGACTCGTGGATATGCCCTGCTCCGTATTGGACGGTAGAGACTGTTCGATTGTGGCATTGTTACCGTTTGTGTGAGCATAGGGGGACGAAGCATGTTGGATCCGCCATGTTTGGTAAGCATCGAAATCGATTGAAACGTTGTTCTTGCTGCAGGACCAAAGTGTCAGTATTTGTCTTTTGCCCACTTGAATGTTTTGCTGGCCGTGTACCGCGAGAAGTAGAAGGATCGCGCTCGTAGCGTCAAGTGTTCTGCTTGATCTGGAGTGGGGTTTGATCCCAGGATGGCGTGTAGACCGCTTTGGAATTCGGTATCTGTGTCCCAAGGGTAGTTTTCTAGTTGCTGGAATGTTGTGTTTTCTTGGCTTTGACGTCTTCTGGTGTTGGGAGAGTCTTGTGTAGCCATTGGGGGTTTCTTTTGTTGTGGTTGTTGGATTGCATGGCGGAGACAGTGCCAAGCCGCTGTGCTTTCAAGATGCCACAACGTACCCGCCCGTGCCGCCCCGTCCGGGGGCCGCGCGGCGATCACTTGATGTTCCACCTCAACACATCGATGACCTTGCGATTACCGAAATAGTGCACGATCTCTAGATCGTTCCAATAATGCCGTATACTCTGTTTGATAGTAAGGATTTCTTCCAGACTGAGACTGGTTACTCGCTAGCTTCTCCAGTGGTATCCAATACATGTGGCCCATCAGCATGAACAAGCATTGCTGATAATGAAGGGAGGGGATAACAATGCCATGTGAGAGCTTCACCACGCGATATTAAGTTCTATCCAAGGCCGGCATCTTGGGCAGATATCGTGTCCGAAATGCAGACACATATCATCTTCTTTCGAATTGATGAATGGCACTCCCGGGCCAAACCGTTCATGCTCATGATTAGCCATATCGCAACCAAGAAGAGTTGATGTATTTGAGATGCGTGTTCCGACGTACCCAGGTCGGATATGGCAGGCTGTGTCTTGGCAGAGCAGATTGACTTACTTCTTCAATGTACTACAGCATATCGAATATTTCATTTAAGGTCAGCAGGTACTATGATGAGCTTACCCAATTCGTGAACAGAATCTCAATAACGTCATCCAAGACTGACAGAAACCCTTGAAAGGACTGGACGTAGTGTTAGACCACGTTTGATCCACGCTGTTCCCTGAGAAGGAAACACTGGGACTGGCCACATCATAGAAAATAACAACCTCTTCAAATCGGCAGCCTACCATACCCATAATGAAGGAAAGATCGGCGACTGGAGGGTCCACTACAATAGGATCCATAACAAGAATTATAGAGTATCATATCCGCAAGATTATGGGTCACGTGAACCCGAGAAAGAATTGGATAATGTTGTTACTTACCATTCAGCTCTTCCAAATGCTTTGACGCACTTCATGAGACCTATCCTAACGACGTACGACATTACTCATGGCGAATGCACCGGCACTGCCGCTCCTACACGAGCTGTTTCCAATATCAGCTCTCAAAATTGAACATGTCCTCGGGTCGGCGAATGAGCACAATTCCGACTTCACACCGTCGCCATGAAGCGCTTCATCGCTCTCAAAAGGAAAACAAAGGTCGTTCGCAATGAGAGGTGTCTTTTCACTCTCCTCGCGAGACTTGCAACTTCCATATGGCTTGTTGGGAGAAAATGAATGCAGCGGAGGACCAAAAGAACGAAGAAGTAGTCCAAAGATAGAAGAGGTGGTTGGGGATAGAATGAGTCGCTATCACCGTATGTTGCAGATAGCAAATACGCTAGACTTTCTTTCCAAATCGTTCACGAGCCCTCATGATATAGCTTCTTGGCCTAATTGTCCAAACTCTCGATTGGGACATGTGGTTGGTGTGGCCACAGGTTTCTAACCCGCCACTTCCATTCTAGCTTCTATTCTCCAGACAAATTCCTGAGACCTCCTTACTTCGTTGATGCAATTCATGTCTTTATACCTTTGGATGACTGTCATAAGATGAGTACGTAGAGGCTAATCCGTACATGGTATAGCTCGCGGCTAAGGGTTTCTCCATGCCAAGACAGGACCTGGATACTTTACTTCGCGCAACGCTAGCAATTGTGAAGAGCCGCCAACTTCACTTCGCTATTCAAATCGCACTTATTATCCTCGTCGCCTCCTCACATGGCCCCCATACTCTCTACCCTCTCGTTTGCCATTGCCATCTTGATATCCTGAGATTATCCAACCACGGATCGGCGCACTGAGCGCATCACATAACCATGGCCGAATACATTGGGTGAGGCTACCTCCGGAGTATACGGGCAAGCTTGAATTGACTGTGATCATGCAGCTCACGCATTTCCCTGATATCGAAACGAGACATTCGGTATGACTACAGTTTATTCTATCCCTTACTCGGCCATCCGTTATAACAGTAGCAACAACTTCTGACTTCTCCTAGCTATGTCGGCATTCTCCATGAGATCAGCTCCGAAAACTCGACAGTCGCCCTTGAACAAGTCAAGTCATATGGCACAGAAGGGCGAGATCCGGAGAATGAGATACCACCTTCAGACAATGTTTATGAATACATCGTATTCCGTGGTAGCGATGTCAAAGATCTGAGGATTGAGAAGGAGCCAGAGAAGAAACCCGTGCAGCAGCCGCAGGTGCCAGACGATCCTGCTATACTCGGAGTAAGTCCAATGATCTGCTATGTTGTCTATGCTTTGATGATTTTTATATCGCATAGGCATCTGAAACTGTTGGATGATGAAGAATTTCGGATGTAAATCATTTTATTGTAACACCGAGAGCGCAAAACCATGTGGATATTTCCGTTGCCTTCCTTCTGATCTACAGAAACCCACTTGTTTTTCTATCTCTAGAGACTGGTTCGAGCCCAACGCTGATCATATATGGCTGCATAGAATGCGCGTCCCACAGGGACTCCTTCGTCCGCAGCTCCACAAGCTCATCGCCAGCCTCTTCCCGGGCCAAATGCCCAATTCCAGAACCATCAGCATTTCCCTTCCCAGCAGCAACAGTCACAAACTCCTGGGCGATTCAATCAGCAACCGAATTTCCCTCCATACCAATATCAAGTACCTCCGAATCAGCGATTTGGTCCCCCGGGCTCCCAGGGGTTTCCACCTTATGGTTATCCCATGCCCTATGGATCTCCTCCACCTGGATGGTTTCCCCCGCCAGGGCAAGGCTTTCCACATCCACCCCCAGGACAGTTCTTCCCTCCTCCCGCGCCGTTTGGACATCCAGGCCAACCGCCAATGCAGCAAGGTCCGCCATCTAAGCCAGCAATAGCGGCTGAATCAATCGCGAATAAAGAAGAAGCTCCAGAAGCTCCACAGAAAGCAGTCGAGAAGCCAGCTGCAACGGTGAAGCTGCCCACACCGCCGATCTCCACTGCCAAGCCAACGGAAGGTCCACCACCTCCCACGGAATCCAAGCCGGACGTTGCTGCTGCTCTAGCGCCTCCTGCCCCTACTTTTGCTACAGATGCACCCATCGCAACCAAGCAAACAACCAGTGCGCCAAGGAGTGGGCGTATCATGCCTGCTATTCCGATGCTCAGCCCTGCTGTCAAGCCCAAAGTCCCTGTCAACGGGGCATCACCAACAAACGCGAACAACGCTCCTGTGGCCGCTCCTCCCCCACAAACGCTAGCAGCTCCTCGTCTAAACCCAGGTCCGACCAAGTCACTCGCAGATGCAAACCGAGATGCGAGGGCTGCTGTGGCAGCAGCCATGGCCAAGCTACCTTCAGCACCAGGGCAGGCTGCAAAGAAGCAAACAAATGGAGAAGCTAGCGCGATCGATAATTTGACTAACAAAGTCAATGAAATGCGAACCAACGATAACATACGTCAGTCACGGCAGCCAGGTACTGGAGGCTACGCAGCCGGTCATCGTGGCGGGCGAGGTGGACACCGTAGCGGGCGCCAACGTGACGAGCAGCAAGGGAAGAGAATCGAGCTTCCCAAGGATGACTACGATTTCGCGTCCGCAAACGCAAAGTTCAACAAGCGAGACTTGGTCAAGGAAGCCATTGCCAGTGGATCGCCGATCAGCAGCCCCGTGGATGGTGAGTCTGCGGAAGCGCCTACCAACGGCACTCGTCGCGAGAGCGAGGCCAGCAGCAGTATCACCGCCACCGGAGGCTACAGCAAGGCTTCATCATTCTTCGACAACATCTCGAGCGAGATGAAGGACCGTGATGACAAGAAACTGGGTGGTCGCGAGTTCCGCAACGAAGAGCGGAATAAGAATCTCGAGACCTTTGGCCAGGGGAGCGTCGACAATGGATATCGTGGCGGCTTCCGAGGCCGTGGTCGTGGTCGTGGGTTCCGTGGCGGACGGGGCGCTGGATCGTATGGTGTGGAGCGTCGTGGAAGAGGTGGTCCGAGAGGACGCGGAGCTGTTGCTACGGAGAATTAGGTCATGCGCTCACCTCGCGATGAATATGGAGCAGAGGACGAGATGGCTCTGATACCAAAGCGATTACCTCTTCGTCCAAACACAGCATGCGGCAGCGAGCAGTCACCTTTTTTTTGCGCGAGGCGGTCTGGATACCAAAAATGTATAACAGCGTCATGACCGGTGTGTTGTTTTTTCTTCATTCGCCAGAAGAGAGCGATTCGTGCATCTTCAGTCTTGATGTGCATTGCTTGAGCGCATCTTCAGATGGATGGATGGATGGGGTCCGTTTGCTCCGAGGTTCGATTATTTCGTAGCTACTGAGATACCTTTGCTTGAGAATGAGAATACACTGTCTTTACTGGATGAATCTGTATTTTTCTTCGAATTGTGTTGTATGCTATGAACTTGTAAAGTCTGTAGGTCATGGTAAATGATTGATGGCAGGTCATGTGTAAATCTCAACTACATAAGCTATAAAACATGAACCCGGTGCTAAGTACCTCACGAATCCAAAGTTCAACTCACAGTTGCGCTAATCATTAACCATACACTCCATACCTACTCAATGTAGAATCGCCCTAATAATCACTCAACCTCAACTTCTTCCCCACATTCCTCCTCGCATTCCCAATAGCTTTCTCACTCGGCTTGTTGGCCTCCTCCTGATTGGCTTTGATTGCCTGAAGCAGCATCCCGGCGTCGAAGAAGCCGTCTGTACATAGCAGCCATCAGAACCGATAACAACGCACGCGAAACCTACCTAGCGAACGATTTGGGAAAGGGGGAAGGGAAAAAGCACGGAAACTTACATCCGCCCAACCCATCATCCTCACTCTCCTCCTTCGTCTCATCCACAATCTCCTCCTCCCCCTTGATCACCCTCCCCGACTTCTTCTTCTTCGGCGCCGCCGCCCGCTCCTCCACCTCCCGCGCCCGACTCGCCTTATGAGAAGTCGATTTCGACCGCGTAGAACGCAGCAGGCGTCTCATCTCTTGAAAGTACGCTTCGATGCTCTCGACGTACCGCTTCGTCTGTCGATGCTTGCTGCTGGCGCAGATGGAGATGGAGTCGTCCTTGATGATGTAGCCGATGCCGAAGCCTTCGCCGGAGGTGGGGCCGAAGCCGAACTGGCGCAGGGCCGGGTTGCCGCAGTTGGAGGTGGAGAGGATGGTGTTGTTGATCTTGTCCCAGCCGCTGTCGGAGAAGAGGGCGGGCATGTGCGACGTTGGCTGTTTGCGCGTGGGCGATGGGGAGGTGCGATCTTCGTCTGCGGGAAAGGTGTCTCGTTTGGGGGACCCGATGTCTGAGCTCGCGTCGGCGGGGGTGGAACATCCATCGCTCATACCGTTGCTGCTGGCGGCTTCCGCGCCATCTTCGTCCACGGAGCGCTGCCAGACGCAGTAGAGGGCGTAGAGATGCCGGTCTTGGCCGAGAGCTTTGGAGCATTCTCTCGTATGCGCCGTATGCTTCTGGGTGGCCTTTTTCAACGCGTCTACTTTCTGCTGGGCGGGGTTCTCGGCCCAGAATGTCTTGACGAAATCGACCGACTCCTGTGACACGGCGCGGATGGATTCAGTGCGCCCGTGTAAGAAGACCTTGGTCATTGCGGGCTCGTAAACGTTCTCGACGCGGCCGTAGAGACCGTAGTAGGCGGCTTGGAAAGCCATCTGCACGTAAGCATCTGGGGAGAAGCCGGCGGAGGTCATGAAGTTCTTGCCGTAGCCGGAGAATTCGAGTGTCTGGAATTCATTTTGCTGGATTAGATCGGCAAGGCGGGTTTCGGCGAAGCGAAGGGCAGTGCTGAGTTCGGGAAGCATGTCCCATTCCAATTTATGTGGTATCGTGCTGACGTCGCCAAAGCTATCAGGATCGCGCTTTGAGGGATCGGGACTTTCGGATGTCCAGAGGCTGGGGGCTTGACCGTTAATGCTTTTGGCGAAGCGGAGGATTGTGTCGGTGTAGACATCGCTGGCGAAGCGAAGAACGGTGTGGCCGTCTACACCGGTGTGCTCGAAGTTTATGCCTGCACTGCCATTCTTGCAGACTATGATTTGCATTTTGTCATACCAGCGATTTGTACAAGTGCCGACTTGGACGCCTTTGACGACTTCGTTGGTACCGCAGAGCATGTTGGTGCAGAGCTGGGAGCTCGATTGCGGCTCGGTGTAGTCTAAGCAAACGATGAAGAGGGCTGAGTCGACCATGTTGAGACATTCGGCGTTGTTGGAATCTTCTTCTCGCATCAAGACGTCTCTCAGCCCGGACCATATTTTTCGGTTTTCCGTGCTGAGAACACCTAGCGCTCCTTTTGCAGCCTCTTGTATTGGTGTCTCCTCGGCGTCATCGACGACCACTTGGAGATTCTGAGCCATGTCCTTCTCAGTCATGATCAGATCTGCGTTATCATCCAAGACATCGAACCAATAGAATTGTCCTTTGCATAACACGACGAGATGTTTTGCTCCACTATCTTGTGCGATCTGGCATCCGTTTTCAGTTGGCACTCGAGCTGTGCCAAATAGTCTCGAGTATTGGTACATATCAAGCGGGCTACCTCGAAGCGTGTCAGGCGGCAGCTCTTCCTTTCGGACGGCGCGAACGAAACAGAGAGCCGATATGATGAGAGACGCAGCGCGAGTGACTTGGTTGTTTCGAGCCGGGGTGGGGTCATCTTCGAGAAGGAAGAAAGGATTCAGGTTCAAGACGACGGGATTATCGAAATTTAGGTACGAATCGTACCCTGATATCCCGTCAGTCGAAAGTCACGTAAGCAAGGCATGTTGAACGCTGGCCGTCATACAGAATTGCTCAATATAGCTTGTCTTCCCTGTGGCATACTTCTTGAGTCTCGCCTGCAGCTCCAAGCCTTCTCCCTTCAAGAAATCATCTGTTGCCGCGGCAGTGGCTTCTTGTTCTCGCACGCTTTGCAGCGGTTTGAGGACGTCTTGGTAGTTCCTGAGTGTGCTCTCGAGATCAGGTATAGGGAGCTTTGCCAGCTTGTCCTGAGCGGCGAAAGTAATGCCCGGTTTCCCTTTCACCCCATGGTTGGCCAGAGGCTCCTTTTGTTCCGGAGAATATGTGTGCTGAGTGGTACGAGGTGAGCCATGGTCGGCATCCGAGGCAGGAGCCTTCGAATTTGCCAGGGACTCGTTCAGTGACTTAGGCATGGTAAAGATGCGGACTGCCATATTGCCAAGGGTCAGTCAGACACACATCAAAGAGATCAAAGTTAGTATTGAGAGAAGTTTCAAGGCACTGCGATTAAAGTAGTGGCAGTCTTGAAGGTAGTATGAAGGCATCAGTCTTGCGGCGCTAGACACTGGATGAGACCTAGGTCCATAACACGGCGATTACCAAGGATAGGAAAGACGACTGAAGGGCGATTGATCTTTGTGAGAGGCCCACGGGTTGTAGATAAGTGAAGGGAAACATGTACTCGCGGACTGAAGGAAGGGTAGGTTGCTACCTCAATCATTAGAGCCACGGAAGAGCACGTACCTCATGACCATCTAGGCGAGAGGATTGGAGTCCACCAAGGCCGACTGTTGCGCTCCAATTATTCAACCATGAACACCTTGTTCCCGTGGTCAATCCATTGAAACAGAAGCCAGAAGGAATACTGCCCGAGCGACTACTGCAGAGATAGTGGTCGCCGGACGAATGGGATCAATCAGAGCGTTGGAGATACGGAGCTCAGGAGTACCGAGATCTTAAAGTACGGACGACGGGATATTGGGCAGAGACCATGGAACATGGTTCTCTCTGCTGATGGATGCCACAAAGGTACTTTAGCTCGCGCAGCCATCGTGTCTAGAACCAGTGCAGACAACCAAGGCAGACGTCAGATGGTCGGGCCTTCACCCCCACGTTCCGTATTCATTACTAGGCCTAGTGGGGGCTAGCCGACTGTGGGGAAAGGGCGCTAAATAACTAGATATCTTTAAGTTGGCAAAAGTCCTCGTAAGGTAAGTAGCTGAATAACCAATTATCCACCCCTGATGATACAACTCATCCCCAAGACCAATGATTCGCACACTAAGGGCGGGAACATGTGTTCACGATTATTCACTAATCGTGCTGGTTGAGAAAGGAAGAGTTACAGAGTGACTGGGAATAGATCCGTCTGCTTTTGGGCGAGTTCATCATTTGTTGTGAGCATACCATTATTGCGAGACGCAACGTCTATAAGATGAAACACAGAGAGGACCATACATGGATGAAGGCTTCAGACATTCCAGTCAAGGAAGTTGCCGCTGCCCGATCACTGCTCATATACATACATGGTAGTATGAGCAGTTTAGTCCACTTAGTGGAGACTGTATGCCTATTCTGTCGTAAAAGTTAATTACCTATGCTACCGACTCTGTAGAGAGGACTGGGGGGTCAGGCCAGAGGCATTGAACCATAGTCTGGAGCACTTAGGGTAGCGAAATGCCGGAGACTTGTACATCTCATTACCCATGCAGTAATTGCAAGTAACTGAAAGACCTCAGGCACACCTTCCAAGGGCCTCGATAAGATACAGAGTCATACAAGCTCGCGGCTTGAATGGAAACCCCAAAGATACCTAGATCCCAAGCCCGAATAGCCTCACCAAGATCAATGTCTTTGCCCCAGTATGAAACGCTGGAGGCAATGTAAAGTATGAAGCAATTGAAGACAGTTTTTACTTGAACGAGGGGAAGCTAGGAAAACACTAGCCTGTGCGGCTGGTCCCGCGATCACCGCTAGTACTAGCCTTAGTGTCCTTGGTGTTTTCAGTTCGGCGATGTAAACCGACCATCCACCTCAGATGCCTATGTTGTAATAGCTATACCCGTCCACATAATCATTGATACTGCCATCTCCGGCTCGTACGAACTCGATCTCCATAACACATTTCTGATAACTGTGCTCGAGCCAGCTCAAGCATTCCAGATTCGCCATCTACAAATCAACAGACCTAATTCGTCCTACCACATCATCAACAATGTCTACTACTCAAGACCCTCAACCTTCATCTCATTCGGAATCTAAGAGTGCCAAGAAGAAGAAGGCCAAAGCCGAAGCCACAGCTCAACCACCAACAGCACCTCCTGAACCGGATGCAGCAGCTGGGCAAACAGCTACGGACGGTACAACCAATGGCGTGGAAGGGGCATATGAGAGTCCCTACCTGAAAGAGCTTTACAAGTAAGGCTAGCCATGAATGACAGCCGCTCTGCTGAATTTGCTGACTTGTAAATCTGATTAGGAACATCCGTAACATCAAGAAGAAGCTAGTAGGATTCTTGATTGACCGGCCATTGCTATACTCGCTGACAATTCGCTACTTAGAATGCTACTCAAAAAGTAGACTCTATCATTGCCGAGAATCCCGATACCTCCCTTGACGACCTCCTTGCATCACGCAAGATCAACCCAGATCAAAAGGCTCAAGCCCAGAAGAAGCCATCGTTACAAGCCTCCCTGACCCAACTCGAAGAACAAATATCACAGTACAAGCAATTCGATGAGGACTACCAGAAGCGTTTGTCCATAGAAAAATCTGCTCTCGAGACAGCACACAAGGACGAGCTGCAGAAAGTCAAAGATGCTGTGAAGGCCGAGGCAGCCGATCAGGCCAAGAAGGATGCTAAGGATGAATTGCTCATTCTCAGCAAATTCTTGAGAGCCGCAGCGGCAAGACGTCAAGGTGGCGACGAGACGTCGGCTAAAAATCGAGCCTTTGAAGGCGCTCTGCTATTGATATACGGAGGTGAGGCCAGCGCAGTCGTGGCTATGGAAAGCTTGATCGCTGGCAGCTCAGACAAAGTATCCACAGTCGATCAAACTCCCTCCGAGTTCACATGTGAGTTCTCCCAATTAAAAAATGTTTCTGTGCTTTCAACATGCGTATACAGGGACTGATGCATCAACTCCATAGACAAGCAAGTCCGAGACCTCGCTATTGAGTACGCTCCATATGCGGCGGAAGAAGCCTGGGCAGAGGAGGTCGCCCAGTCTGAGCCCGCTCCTCCCACAGCTGAAGACCCGTCGTCGACAGCGATTGGCACTGATCCCACAATCGCTCACGCTGGGTTGACAGAGATCGACGCTGTCGAGCCTACAACAAACGGACTCTCAAATCACGTTGACAATCCCCAAGTACCAGATGCCGCCAGCATAGATGTCGGGGCTGGGAACGCAGCAGCAGAGACTGGTTGGGACGTCAAGGCTTCGGCAACCAGCGAGCCAAATGACTGGGTCGAAGTTCCTCGAGACCCCGCCGAAACTGACACCGGTCATGCTGCCACACCAGCGGCAATGACAGGTACTCAGAGCTGGGCTGAGGATGTCCCATCAGAACAACCCCCTGCGTACGCTCAGCCTCCGCAGGCTGAGACCGCCGACGGATTCCACGAGGTACAGCATAATCGCGGCGGGCGTGGCCGAGGCGGTCAAGGAGAGCATCGTGGTGGTAACCGAGGCGGTCGCGGATTTAGGGGGGATCGTGGAGAAGGTGGAGGTCGTGGCCGCGGCGGCCATCGTGGTGATCGAGTCGGAGGAGACGGTGAGCGTCGTGGTCGTGGTCGCGGTGGATTCCGTGGCAATCGTGGACGCGGTGACGGGGTAAGTTGAGGTTAACCCCGCACCCTGTTGTCAACAGGTCTTATCCCACCATCATCTGCCCAAAAGCTCTTTGTGCATCTACCGAGATTACCCAACAGCTACCCAAGTTGTCAAGCGCTTGTTTTCTTTCATCATGGCTGTCTAAGGTATGCTTAGACTGAGCCTATCACGTTGAGCGAGCATAGCGAAGGATACATTGCGTCTGCACAATCCCACCTGGGTCACCCTCTATGCAACTCTGATTTGTCATCCTTTCGTCTTTCAATTTACGGAAGAGCAGAGAAGGGTCCACGAGGGATGCCACAAGGCGTACCGATTTCCCGCAACCCGCTGGTTCGTGCGTTGCATGTCAGCCGTAGCTACTCCTTACGGCTGAATCATCCCAAACACGATTCCTGTAAGGTACCATCAGTGTCCCGCATACCTATTCAGAAAGGCGTGACTTTGATTTCTAGCACTACATGAACGGAAGTCCGCAGAGTGGGCGTCAACCCTAAAGCTAGCCGCTTAGCAATGACATAAGAGGCAGCGTCTTCAGATATCGTTATTCATGGCAGATCCACAAGATTATCATGATTGAGTGAAGAAATTATCATCAAGGCCTACATATATTGCAAAGGACTCTGGATACCATTCACTGATTGCAGTTTCCCAATGAAAACCAGGACATTGTATCAATAGATAAAGCGAAAGGTTTGCTGCCTGGAACCCTTACGAGGAGATAGGTAAATTTGGGATCGACAGGCAAACAGGTCCTTTATGCAAAACATAGCTTACCTAGATCCCCCACCTGTTGAAATCTACCATGTAATCAGATAAGAAAACATGTGGATTTATTCCTTGCCACAGCGAATGCGCTTGTGGATTGCCCGCATGAACAGCCGAGGCTAGGGCCTTGGCGGCAACCCGACTTCATCAACCTCTTCCACAATCGACTTCACTAATGTTCTCCTGATTGTTCGCTGCTTAAGTGGAATGCAGTGCATGCGCCAAGAGCTTGTAGTCTGATACGTACGGAGGAGGAGATCTGCGGGAATCTCTAAAGCGCTGGAAGGCCAGGGAGTCACTACCAGCCTCTACGGCCTACGACAGCGGACTCGAGCAGCCAACCTAACATCGTCAACACCTCCCAAATAACTGGTGGCCACTGTCTCTACTAAGTCTAATCTCTAACACGGAGTCCTGTATTCCAATGGCGGTCGCGACAATGGCCTTCCCGACCGACATCGGAGAAGTGAAGATGGATAACGATCAACACGACAGCAAGCCGGCTCTCACCCCTCCCACGAGTGAAAGCACCGGTAAGAAAGATGACTATGATGATGACTCTGGTTCGGAGCTGTCCGACCTGGAACCTGAGGAGTCTATCGAGGAGCCGGCACCTAGCGAAAAGATTGACGAGGGCGATGACGATGCAGAAATCTTTCCAGATCACTATTATGAGAATGGCAACGTTCCTGTCTTTAAACCCGTGAGTATAAACCTTGCTCCCTTAATGTCGCCTGGTCAGCGGGAGGAACTCTTAGCTGATGTCTGTCCAGACTATGAACCAATTCCGAAGCTTCAAAGAATTCATCAAAAGGATTGACCATTATGGTATGAAATCTGGTATCGTCAAGGTGGTTCCACCGAAGGAATGGTAAGTTCTTCATCGCGAACCTTGATCCGCAGATCTCGACTGATTTCATCTGTCAGGCGCGATGCCTTACCTCCGCTTGATGAACAGGTTAAGACTATCAAAGTCAAAAACCCGATCACACAAGAATTCCACGGCACCCAGGGAACTTATACCCAAGCCAACATAGAAAAGCAGAGATCCTATAATTTACCACAATGGAAGGCTTTATGCGAGGAAAGCAGCAATCAACCCCCAGCGAAGCGAGGCGAGCGCCGACGCAACCAGGAAAAGCCTTCACGAGCTGCTTCGACCAGAATTAGAAATCCACCGGGTACAGGCAGTGGCTCAAAGCGGAAAAGACCTGGCCGCCAAAAGGTCCCCGACTTGACGGCTACAGTTCATAAACCTGATGACGAGGGAGATGAAGAAATGGATGATAACAAGCTCGTGGAAACACCTCTAACACCAACATCTCCGCCCCTAAAGCCGGTTAAGATCAAGGATGAATATAGTGATGATGAGAGTCTACCACAGAAGTCGAAGCCCAAGGGAAAGCCGAAGCCTAAGGGGCGCCAACCGAAAGCTGACCAGTCAAAGTCCGTTTCATCCAGAAGACAACATAATCGAAGGGATCAGGCTGAGGTCGTGGATGAAGAAGCTTTCAAGGATTTCGACTATCGGGTGCATAATCAAGAAGAATGGACCACTGAACGCGTGCAGGAGCTCGAGAAATTGTATTGGAAGAGTTTGAATTTCAGCAATCCCATGTATGGAGCAGATATGCCAGGTTCTCTATTCGACGACAGTACAAAGAATTGGAATGTTGCGAAACTGGAAAATTTGTTGGACGTTCTTGGTCAGAACGTGCCTGGAGTCAACACTGCATACCTCTACCTTGGCATGTGGAAAGCGTCTTTTGCTTGGCATCTGGAAGATGTCGACCTCTACAGCATCAACTACATCCACTTTGGAGCACCAAAGCAGTGGTATAGCATCTCACAGGCAGACGCGAGAAAATTTGAAGCTGCGATGCGAAGTAAGTCGATCTACCCCTGCTGTACCAACAGTACTGATATATAGAAGGTGTGTGGCCAACCGATTCGAAAAATTGTGATCAATTTCTACGCCACAAGACCTATCTAATCTCACCAGAGAAGCTCCAGCAGCAGCACCGGATCAGTGTCAACCGTTTAGTTCACAACGAGGGCGAGTTCGTCATCACCTTCCCCTACGGTTACCACTCTGGATATAATCTTGGCTACAACTGCGCAGAGTCCGTCAATTTTGCAACAGACTCTTGGCTGGACTACGGCAGAATTGCCAAAAAGTGCAACTGTGAAGCTGATAGTGTCTGGGTCGATGTTCGAGAGATCGAGCGGAAGCTGAGGGGCGAGCCGACTCCCGAGTATTATGAAGAGACCGATGACGACGAAGATGATGACGAGGACGACGAGCCTACAAACCTACCTACTCCTCCTGGAAGTGTGAAAGGCAAGCCAAAGCGAAGCCACAAGAAGAAGAAAGATATAAATCATAAGGATGCGAAGCCCAAGGCCAAGAAGCTCCGGCTCAAGATCAAGGCTCCATCATACGAACCCTGCATTCTATGTCCAAATGACAACAAGCACGAGACCCTGCTCCCTACCGACAACGGCAAGCAAGCTCATCGTCGATGCGCGCTATATACACCCGAGACATACATAGCTGAGGAGAATGGGCGGGAGACCATCTGTGATATCGGGTCCATTGATAAAGCTCGCTTAGAGATGAAATGTTATTACTGCCGAAGCAAGAAAGGATCCATTTTCCAGTGCTCACAGAAGAAATGCGTCAAAGCGTATCACGCGACCTGCGCAGCCCAAGCCGGGGTACTCGTCGACATTGGCCAAGTCCCGGTCTTTGGAGCAGATGGAACAGAATACTCCGACACTGGAATTGATTTCAGATGCAAAATCCATCGTGGAAGACGAGGAAAGCATACTGATGGCAACGTACTCGAGGATACTCCACTAATAAAGAAGATGGCGTTAAAGCTACCAGTTGGAGAAATCGCTCAATTTCAATTTCTTCAGGGTGACATCTTTGCTGGTAACATCCTGGAAAACCGGAAGAGCGAGCAGACGTTCCTTGTCGAACTCCTGCCTAAGGGTGAAAAGTTTGAGGTGGAATACAAGTGGCTCCTGGTTTTTGACCCTGTCAATTCTCAGCTACCATGTCCGTCCGAGAACGCCAAACCCCTGCCATTAGAATTGGCTCGAAAGTCTCGTACCACCGCTGAGGATCCAGCAGTCAATGAAGGTCCCAAGCCCAACGAATTGTTCTGCGATTCCGAGCTGTTCCGCTGGTCAGAATTTGAAACACGCAAGGCGTTCCGTAACCCAGCGCAGATAACAGTTGATATCGAGAAGCCCAAGAAGCTATGGTTCTATCTCGGAAAGCATTCCACGGAGGCCAAGGCTCAGTATACTGGTGATTTGGCGGTGCAATACAATGACCCCGGCGCCAACTTCTTGGAGACCGTACGCATCGCGTCGGTGGCAGCCGCTGCTGCAGCTCAACCGGTCCCACGAAAATCTCTCTCGGCTTCATATCCCTCCGTCTGGCAAAATCAACACGCAGCCAATGGTCCACGTACCATTTATCAGGCACAGCACGCTAATATGTACGCCAACGCACAAGCGGACGCGGCAGCATTGAAGGATCGGCCGTACCATGGTAAATACGCCATCACGGATCCCGTACACCCAAAATACAGGTACAAGCCTAGACCACTTAACAACCATATTGATAGCCAGTCGGTTAGCCACCATAATACCGAAATAACACAAGCTGGCCTAGATCAGTCTCGTAACTACAACGACTACAATCCCGTTCAGGATTTTCCAAGCTACCATGTTTCACCAATGGCCTCTGTTGCACCTATGGCGCCCATGACGTCTGCACCGTCGAAAATTCCTCAAGCATTCCATGGCACACCCGAGTATAGGCCTTGGAATGTCAACGTGGAAAGCTCTTATCACAATTCGACGCACAATTATCAAAGACCTGCCCCTTACCAGCAGCCGAAACGACAAAAGCAGCCGCAGCAAACGTACTACTCAAATCAGCAAGCCCGCCCAGCGCTACCGCAGACGAGCTACTCGCGACCACAAGCACCTGTTGCCAACATGATGGGGTCTGCCCCCAAGGCTACGACACCCACGATGGACCACAACCCCTTCAATGAACCATCGTCCACTCCACGAAGACCATGTATGCCAAGCGTGCCACCAACGCCTACTGCCCCGAAAGCACCTGTATTTGAAACAAAATGTGTCTCTTACCTCAAGATTCCAGAGAAATACATTTATCTTCATGATGCTGAAAAGGCTCGTCCTCGTATCTATCAATCACCATATGCACTTGATGGTGGTTTCACCGCTGCATACTCACCAATACCTACATCCATTCCCAAAAGTCGCCCTCGAGGTCCCAGCATCAGCGAGGACTACCTCATGAAGCGTACGACAAGCCAACAGGAGGAAGTCAGCCGGAAAATTCATGACGAAAAGCTGAAAATCTGCGAGTTCAGAATGCGCGAAGCTGAGACAATGTCTAGGCAGGTCGCTCAGCAACAAGCTCAAAAGCGACAAAGCTTGAATCACGGTCAATGTCACAGTCGAAGTGGCAGCTATCATACTGCCCATTACCAACAACCCCAGCACGTTCCCATGGCAGCAATCCATCAACTTCAATCCTCCCAACAGCCCCATTCGCCTCATACATACCAGAATGCTTTCAACACTTCGACTTCCTATCAACCATATGGCCAATACTCACCATCCTTCCCTGCCAACCCGGTCCAACAACAATCACAACCCAGCTCCCAATACCAGCAATTACAACAATACCAACAGCCGCAACTCTCACCTTTTCCTGACCATTCTCCACCGCATCATTCCAATAGCAATCCCATGGTAACGCCCGGCCTGCAGTATCAGTCGCCACAAGACTTCCAACATCACATCCAGCGCGAATCGCAGCATTCGGCGCACAATGGAAGTTTTGATCAGTTCTATCAAGGTATGCAGAGTGCTGCTGGTTATCAGAATGGGCAAAGCGCAAACACTGGATGGAGCGGATATAGCAATGGTGGCAATATACAGGGCAGTCCACTTAAGTATGAAATGGGTGGAGGCGGAGAGACGCTACCGATGATGAGAGAGGGGTCACGTTATTGAGTAAGGGGGTCCTCTTTGGTACTAGGGATCCGGGATCCTTCTCTGATGCCGGGAGCTTACTTGCTCTTCGAACGAATGTTACGAAAGAGAGTTCATGGAAGATGCATCAACGTTTGCTTCACTGTACATTCCTTGAGGATGCTTTTCGTTTTGTCAGGGTTAAGTGTCATGCATCCGGCGTTCTTTACGATTCTAAGGTGCTCAACTGATATGTATAGATGCTTGTGGCATGCACGGGAGGAAATGGCATGCGGAGATGGAAGGGATGTAAATACTGACGCAACTCCTGCGCATTCGTGATACATAGGCGCTGTGCTATATCTGTGTTTAGGGTAAACTCCAATTACCATATGCGGACTACTTGCATAAAGTGTGTGCAGTTAGTAGCATCGAGGTGGAGTAATGTCGGAATGGCCTCCGTCAACTGGCTTTGAAGGGTCTTCAGTTCATGGAGGATATTCCCCGGATATAGTAAAAGACAAACAAGGGTATATCCTGCCAAACGCTCTACCAAGCGAATCAAAACGCCTTCATCAAGCATTCCACATCACCGAAAAGTCTGATATGTGCAATCAATGCCACACAATCTACATAATAATACCCATCATACACATTCATACACCCTCATGCTTTGAACTTCCGGAGACTCTTCTGCAACGCGCGATCAGCTCCCACATTCCTTAGTTCTCGTACTAACTAGCTCACTTACCTCCGTCACCCTCTTAATACCATCCGCTGTGATTTTGCGTTGTTTATTCCGCTTTGCGTCTGCTGATGCTTCGCGAAGTAGACTGGTCGTACGGCAGCCCTGTTAGTATTCTAGTGTTTGGGACAGGTGATGAAATTTCTTACTCTTGGATGAATAAGGTGTAGTCGAGGAAGACCTGTGGGTTTGCTGGATTAGCGAGACTTCCGAGATATTTCATTGATAGTGGTGGTGGAGTGGTTATTGTGGGGATGAAGTACTAGAATATCGACGTTCTTGCTCAGACTGCGGTTTGTGTGGGCCTTGAGGATTCGCCTGAGGGTGGAGCGTGGGTAGGGGTTTTTTGCCATCTTCGATTTGTGAAGTTAGGCATGGAGACTTCGCAAGTCTGAGTAGGATCGTGTGGGAGTCTATGGAGTTTGCAACATCTTTCATATCGATATCGAGCTCTGTTTACTTTACTCCCAATCAGTACAAGCGCAGTCGACGCGTGCCGCGACAATCGCTCTTCCCGCTCGCTATTGACGTCCCCACAATGAGCATGCTCCACTCCTCATGACAGACCTTCTGCATACGATCCCAGACTTTCCTGCGAAGCTATATACACATCTGTTGCCATCGCTAGAGAAGCATCTCATTACTACAGTCGACCTGCTCACACTCGATGCTTTGGAGGTAGCGAAGCGAGCGCAGTTACCGTTGCTCGATGTAAGGCGACTTGCGAACCATGTTCTTGCAATCTTGCAAGGCCAATTGGGCCTGGTGAACCATAATGCTCCAAACTTTGAAGGTGTGGGAGAAGGGCAAAGTGATTATGGAGCGCTGAAGGCGACCGGGAAAGAAGTGATCGAGTCATGGAGCACTATCAGTACCCTTGATTCAGCTTTAGATAGAGCCTTGGGCGGCGGGATTCCCACAGGATATATAACAGAGATCACGGGAGAAAGGTAGGATCATACTCTAAATGTCTCACAACTATATGCCAATTCCTCCAGTGGCGCAGGAAAGACCCAATATCTCCTGACGCTCCTTCTCAGCGCCCAACTCCCAGCGCCTCACGGCCTCGCCCGCCCAACCCTCTACATATCCACCGAGCACCCCCTTCCCACCACTCGCGTCACGCAGATCCTCTCTAAGCACCCAATCCTCACCACCCACCCATCGCCTCCATCTCTAAACCGCATCCTGACACTCCAAACGCCTGACCTCGAATCGCAAGACCACATTCTCACGTACCAATTACCCGTCGCCCTCGCCCGCCACAAAGTCGGCCTCGTCATCCTAGACAGCATTGCAGCAAACTACCGCGCCGAGCGCAGCTCAGCCAACACGCCTTCTGCACTTGCGACCCGCTCGGCGCAGCTTGTTCGCTTAGGCGCTCTTCTCCGCGGCCTGGCGAGAGAGCACGATTGCGCAATTGTGGTAGCAAATCAAGTCGCTGATCGATTCGCCCCAACCACGACAATAACATCACGAGCATCTGCATCAGGACCGAATAATATCCTATCTTCATCACCAGCATCAACAGCAACCCAAGCCCAATTCACTGCCACGCCCTCGGTACTAAGTCTCGACCACCAGCAGCGCTTCTTCACCGGCTGGGGCGCCCACCCATCTTCCGTTCACGAAAGCCACAACCTCAAGACGCCCACTTTAGGTCTTGTGTGGACGAATCAGATAGCCTGTCGTGTTGCGCTGATTAAAGATCGTGACTATGGCCATGCTGGGACAGGGGAGGGGGAAGTCGATGTTGGGGTTTTGGGGGGAGCGGAGCGGAATCCTAGGAGGTGGAGGAGGTGGCTGAGAGTTGCGTTTGCGCCGTGGGTGGAGGCGACGGGGGATGGGGAGATGGGGGTGGAGTTTGAGGTGTGGAGTGGTGGTGTGAGAGCTGTGGGGGAAAAGTATCAGGCGCCGAAAGGGTAGAATAGGTCACAGAGGGTTGGATGGCGTTTCGTGGTAGTGGTATTAGTCATTTGGGTAAGGATATTGTGCCGACAAATAAAGCATGCATATACGTTCTCACGTTTGAAACATGATCCCATACAAGAATCAATTGTCATTCACTATCCTCCATCAAATCCTCCAACTCCCTCTCCTCTTCCTCCGTCAACCCACCCACCTCCGGCTTCACCACTACCTCCTTCTCCATCTCCTTCTCCACACCATCTCTCCCCTCCTCCGCATCCCTCACCGCCTTCCCCAACCCCTCAGACGACAAATCCCACTGCCGAACCGTAGCGTCAATACCCACACTAACCACCCCCCGCCCCAAAACCAACAACCCCGTAACCTCCTCAAAATGCCCCTCGTACACATGCTGCAACTTCCCACTCGCCCTATCCCACACCTTCACATGCTCATCCCTTCCAGCAGTCACGACCCAGCCTCCACGCTCATCGATAGTGACAGCGCGTACGTAGTCGCCATGTTGCAGTGTCGTATCCGCTTCCCAGCCTCGGTCGCGGGAGAGGTATTTGGACGTTCCGTCGGCGGAAGCGGTCCAGAGATCGTCGTCGCTGTCGAACTGGAGGGCGTAGACGCTGGTTTCGTGCTGGATGATTGGGTTGTCGGGGTCGATCTGTGTCATGCTGGAAAGGTTCTCTCGGTCATCGATACGCCAGCGTCTTATTTCTCTGTCGCTGCCGGCGCTGAAGATTGTGATGGGTGCGGAGGTATCGTAGCTGAGGGGGTCGATTGCTAGATCTAGGATTCCGCGCGTGTGGCCGCGTAAGGTGTGGAGTTTTTCGCCGGTGGAGGCGAGCCAGATTATGATGCTGGCGTCTGCGCTGCCGGAGATGAGATGGGCATGGCCGTTGGCGTTGTGGAGGATTTGTAGGGCTGTGACGAAGTCTGTGTGTCCGAAGTAGCGTCGGTGGGGGGTGCGAGTGCTGGTGGACCAGGACCAGATGGTTTTGTCCCAGCTGCCGGAGTAGAGGGTGGAGTCTTGGGGTGTAGATGAGAGGGTGAGAGATGTGAGGGGCGTGGTGGGGCCGCGGTAGATGTGGGTGGTTTTGCCGGGCTACTGGTGGAACGGTGTTAGCATTGGGTGGGTTATGGAGGTGTGTGGGTTCGTACATTGTCAAGTACCAGTCTTCGAGCTGTTCCTGCACTTTCGGCTATGTATATGGCCTGGGCGTTCGCAGGATCGGCAATGATGGCAAGGATCTTGCTTTGTAGGCGGATTGGAGTGCCATTGTTGTTGGTGGATTTGAGCTTTTTGCGGGAGGTTTCCGAGAGAGAATGACTGAGAGGCTCTTAGTTCTCGAAGACGAGTTGGCAGTGAATACGTACGAGGTCTGGAAGAAGTGATCTGGGTCATTGGAATTCATGTTTTGATTTATTTAAAATCAAAAGGTACTCCATATCAACAACGTACATACAGTGCCAAGCTTTCCTAAGGATCCTATAGAATACACGCTAAAAGTATCTAGCGTGTTTGCTTCTCACTGCCTTTGGTGCACAGATTCCCGTATGCTAAGCAGCTTAGATTACAGATGTCGGTATCCTTTATTTCAGTACAATGTACTTACTGTGAAGCGCTGCATGGGAACACCTTTCTCATCAGCTACATCCATATCAGCCGCCTACGCTGAGTACATGGCATGATGGTTACATTTTGAACCTTTCTGGTTACCATACACCGGCTTCTTACGGGAGACATGAGTGCGCTGCCACCGGTTGCAATCACTTCCCTATGTTCCAATCTACGTTGTACAGCTTGTACAGCAATAATTATCATAGGTGGCTTCTATCACCTTTTGGGAAAAGCATTGATTTATACCACACGAGCTACTGGAGGTCCCAGATTTGCCTATAACACTGACGCTCAGTAGCTCACTTTGAGCCTTGAAGCCTGTGGCGTCCATTCACTATATGGCTCTTCTCTGACTATTGTCTCTCGATAGACTCCTAGATGAGAGAAGCTACGACCGTGAAGCTGCCAGCAATACATATATCAAGAATATCTCCTCTAAAGTTTCATTGCTTCCGGGTATAGAACTCCTGAAGCTTGGTATCATATGCGAAAGCTATTCCTCTCAGTAGCAAGCAGGCATTCCGATTCCAGATTGATGGCAGCTACTCCCGCGGCCGCTCTACGTGCCAAGAATGCAACATTCAGATTTTTGCTCAACGGGAATTTTCGTCAACAAAGCAAAATGACATTGGAGCTGGTCAATTTGCAGCTTTCCGTCATCTCCTCATTACTGGGTCACTTTCTTGTCTACTACATTGTAACACATTCTGCTGTCTACTGTACAAACACAAACTACTTCTCTTACACTTGTTGCGCTTTAATTTCTCTTTTCAACTAGACATGATGTCTCAAGTCATTTTACCCTGTGCCATAATCACAGTAACGACTGCGTCTGGCTTGGCTGCCTCCATTTCCTGGATGGTAAACATCTATGGCTGGAGGAAATGGCCAACTTGGTCAGAATGTACAATTCTCCTCATCATTCTTATGGTCTCAAAAGACTGCCAAAAGTGCTCAATATATACACGACGCGTACCTCGGTGCAACATCTTGAAAGAACCAAACTAATCATAGTTCTCTAGTGAACTCCACCGTCCAACGTGTTGTCGTCGGATTGATAGGTGTTGATTTCGGACTTGGGGTTATCTGGGTAGCTTTCTTGCACGAGAAGAATTGTCAAAGAATCGCCCGTGAGCGTAGGCGGAACTCTCGAAATATAGCGATGGGTACAAGGGATATTGACCTGTGTCTCAAATCAAGCTGACGAACATATTCGAGAGTTATCTCAAACCGTGACGTGTCACAGAATTGTTGAGTCCCAGAGCACAAGCCGGACAATATCGAAATTAAGATTTTCTACGCCATTCGTTCGGATTCACCCTCCCGTATGGGTCGACCGCCGCGAACGATTGAACGTAGCCGCCTCCGTCCCATACCCGGCAGCAAACAAACCTAGGATGGTCACCCTTGTCATCTGTGATTAGAGGTCGCTGTTCTCGGATTCTGCAACTGTCTGTTGGTCCCTCTATACCATATAATGCTCTTAGAAAGGGACCAAATCTATACATATAGGCGATCTTGGATTATACATTGAGATTTGCGATCCGTCGTCTGTCATGACATTTTCTGTCTGACGTCTGCGACTTATGCTTTGGATTTGTTTGGGGTGGGTATCTATCGTCTAATGTCTTTTGTTTGGTGGTTCTTTAGTGTGGTCTCTCGTACGTGGAACTTCCTGAAAAATATGTCATGTCATGAACATGTTGCCAAGACCGGTTTCCATCGGCAAAAAAGCCCGGTATGGGATGAGTACATCAAATAATGATCATTATTTGGATGAAGCTTATTAGAATCCCGAAGGCTTGTTGAACCCTTTCTGCCAGCATTCATGTACTATCACCATCTGTCAATCACTTCTACATCATTCCTCAACGAACTCTACCAGTCAACATCTGTACCTAAACCATTTACGTAACCCATACCACCTAATCATTATACGAGATGGGTTTCCTCGCAGGAAAAGGGTGGGTACTAGCTGTACCTACATTCATTGCGGCAATGATGCTACTGCTCTCTTTGAAGCGTCTCTACGATAGAGCAGGAGCTTCCTCAAGACATGGAAAGACGGGTCGACTCCTAGCACGGTTTCGAGTCATGACTGATGGTATGCTATTTCCGCCAAATTCACAGTACTGAAGCTAATTGAGGATACTTAAGGAATCTTCAAGACACTGCGAATTGGGGATGATGATCTCGAGGGCCTACCTCCACCAGCCTTTCACACTCGCAGCAGACCAGGGCAGGAGATCGACACACCTCGAAGACCAATAGAGATATTCAGAGGCCCAGAAGGTGCTGGAACGCTGCCACCGCCTTTGTATAACATGAACTTGGGACCAGGCGAAGAGACATTGGTGAATACGGGACTGCCAGCATACGAATCCGTCGTACCGCCACCACCAGCATACTTTGCGACGCGTACAGCGAGGGAGATCGACCAGCTCGTGGCAGTTCGGAGTCTATATTGGCATGATTGAGGGTTTCCGGAATTACGATATTGAATGAATGCGTTACAATCACTCGGGGTCTAACCTACCTTGACTTGTTTTGGCAATCCAGAAAATTATGTCACCAAGCAGGCAGTACTTCCTACTGTGTGCTAGCAAATGCGTCATATCTCTAATTTCAAGCTACCCAAGATTCTACGACTTACATTGTCAATAAAGAGGAAATTTCTACAAGAAATGTGAAAAATCCCTTACTGCAGCCAAACAGCAATAGCCTCACCTCCCTGTTCTTGGCTGTTGTCACGCTAATAGGGGATATCATCGGGAACACGTCCAATATAGTGGGTATCGAACGAAGGTTCAGGTGGATCCTCAACGCTATATGAGACTTATATATATACGAATTATTCTCATGATATACCCGTCGTCAACCGAAACTCAAGCTTATGGGTCACAGTGGTCGGATTTCCGCTAACGAGGTGGATACCAAGCAAAGGTCTAAGTGGATCCTCGACGCCATGTGGAGACTTATAATCGATTTATTCTCACAATTTCCGGTTCACAACTGGCTTTTAAGTTTACGAGTCACAGTGTCCGGATATCCACCATCGCGGTCGGTACCATGCCAAGATTTGGGTGGGTCCTCAAGGCTAGGTGGAGACTTTTAATCGATATATTGTCATGAAGTGGATCCGTCTTTCGGACAAGCACCCTATAAAGATCCCCCCCTCTTCTCCCTCTCCCTCCATCTATATTCATCACATCCATACAATCAGACAACATCCTCACAACCAATCCTCACACCCAACTCAAAAACCCTATCCAACCAGCACAAAACCCATCAACCCACCCACCAAAACAACCCGCCCATGTCTCCAAACATGGACATCGACGTCCCAGGCTCCCTCGCCAACGCCATCTTCATCACCACCATCGTCCTCGCCTTCGCCCTCGCCCTCCTCCTCACCATCTGCGTCTGCACTCGTCGCCAACGAACCAAGACGTCCAAGGCCGAAAGGTCGAAGCGGAGGTGGATCAACGAAGCCCAATATGAAATCCGTACGCTCCCCTCCCCTCCCCTTCAAATCTCTTACTACATACATAAACCACCTCGCTCACAACATGCAACAGGGACGCCGCCGCCGGTGCTGCAGGTCCCGGAACAGGGTCGCGTCCGACACCCTATCCTGGAATGGCGCGATTACGTCGAGCCTCATCGCTTTGCGTCGGAGGGGGGTGGAGGGAGGTCGTACCGTCGCCCTACTACTTTCAGAGGCTTTGGGGGGGATGTGGCTGTGTCTGTGTCGTCGCGCGGGACGGCGTCTGAAATCGAGGTTGAAGAGGGGGGAGGGGGGTGGTGGAGTCGGCCTGTTGGGGGGGAGTATGATGATGCTGATCGCGATAGTCGGGGGAGGGTGAGGTGGGTGGGGTTTGGGAGGTGGGTTGGGGGTGTGGGGGGTGCGAGTGTTGGGGATGGGGATGGGGTTGGGGGGGTGGTTGGGTCTTGAGGGGTTTGGTTTTATTGGGGGTTTGTTTGTTTTGTATATATACATGATGATATGATATGATGTTATGCTTTCTCTTCTTCATCTCGGCAAAGATGATCCTGTGTCTTAGCTCATCTACCTCGACGATCCAACCTTCCTTCCGCTTATCGTGAAGTAATCTGCCGAGCATTCGACGACTCACCTTGCCAAACCTACAGGTAGTACTCATCCCCAACGAATACCGTGACCCGGCGACCCTCCAAACAAAATCTCACCTATTCACTTTACTCTAAAGACACCTACCCTGAAACTCAAACATTCCTATCACGCCTAGCCATCAATGCCACTAAAACAGATAAAGCCGAGTACAAAACAAGATGCGCAACTAGCATTTAGAAGATGACTTACCACGACAATCAACCTATTCATCGCTCCAAGTTCCATAATTTCCATACCTGTTCTATCACTACCACATCCACCATCCCAAACCCACCCAATTTTAAACCTCCTCCTACTCTACCCATCCATACAAATATTCCCAAACCCCCACCGCACCCCAACCCCATCTCCATAAACACTCAAATAAGCCACGGCGGATGGGTATGTACTATGTATCTTGATGGGAGGGAGGATGTGATGATGGGTGGGAGGGAGGCTATGTTTGGGGAGAATGGAGGGGGGCTTTGTGAGGGGAAAGACTAGATTGGATCGGATTGGATTGGGGAATACAGGACTTGGCAAATTGTACTTTGTAAAGGAAAGATTTCACAACCAAAAATTGTTCAAACCCATCTCAACCCCATAAAGCTATCCGTTGACTTAAACCCTCCCTACTCCAAAACCACTTACCACTTGTTATCGCCCCAAAAGATGAACGTCAAGAGCATCGTTTCCAACTTTGACACTGAAAATGACTGACCGGCAAGGACGGATACGATAGATACCCACCATCACCCATCCCTTCCGCCCCATTCAACACCTACTAAAACCCAGGCGTGATCATCACATATGTTGTGTACATCATCCTTCCCCCATTGGCAAGTCCTATTCCAGCGGATCTCATACAAAAATCGCAGTTGACACACTTCTCGCGGAAAAGGTATCGAAACCAAATTAATTGCGTAAGGGGTATCTATTACACCTTATCTTGCGATGCGAAGATTATACTATACCGTTCCATGATGCGCCTAGGAAGGATATTCGATGATAGCTCTAGGATCTATCCGTATGTTATGTATCGCGAAACAAGAGAATGATGAGGCTTTATGAGAGAAAGTGAAGAGTGAAAGCGAAGGGTATAAATGGGTATGCTGGAAATAATTACAGGGATTTTCTTTTCGCCCTGATGCAAATGATGGGTTCTTTGGATGTGGTTGTATCAAGGCTTTAGGTGGGTGGAGATGGCGATGGCTTTCATGGGTTCGGCTTCAGCTTTGTGGAGTCTGTCCGACTGAGGTCGCCAGATGAGACGATAGCTTTTACCAAGGAGAATGCCAAGTCAAAGACAGCATGATGCCACGCAGACTTCCCAAACCCATACGAAATTGAAGGTCCATCAGAATCCCATAACAAAGATCCTGCAAACCTACCCTGTAAGGCCCTTTTCGTAAACGAGCATGAAAGGTCAAGTTGTGAAATAACCCAGATCCAGCTCAATGCAACAGTTCGTATTTCCCTTTTCAGGATAGAGCTCATTGTTAGGCATTCGGCTCGGCCAAGCGCAACGGGCTGGCGCAAACAAATGGGTAGTCGCAGGGCGCAAAGCCCATCCAAAAAGTCATATGTACATGAACCTTGAAACACATATATACAATCAACAACGATAGTTCCAGTCCGTCTCTGCCGTTCGTGCCCCAACGAAAACATTGCGGTCATACTAGGGTATCATCGGATCGCTTCGGAGCAAAACTCGTCGTCTGCGCTGCATCTGGTCTTTGCACCCCCACGTAAGCATCATCCCACCTTTTCTCTGTCTTGTGGTGATAAGAGTCTTTCCCAGCGTCCGCTGACTGTGTTCCATCCGGTCGTTGAGTCCTGTCGCTACTTTCCGTAGTGACCGAGCGTTTTGGGGTACTGTTACTATCGAAGATCGAGAGATGATTGAGCTGTGGGGTACGATTGGGGGAAGACCTCCACCGTTTGGGAATCGCCGCATTCAAGACGGGCAGAGAAGCGGCCGTGATACCAAAGAAGAGGTCGACGATGACCCAGGACAGGTCGTCTTTATAAACCCAAGGGGTGTCGGGATTTTTGTAGTTTCGATTTTGAACAACCTGTCTCATGACGCTGCCGACGCAAGATACAAGGCCAACAGAGAAAAGGAAACCGAGCCGCACTTTCTTCGAGAGCGTCATCTTCATCTGATATAAGACGATCAGTGGGACGCATAAGAGGCAGAAGTCGAGGAAGCTATGGACGATGGCTATGCCGTAACCGAGCTTGTTCCCGTCGAGACATTTGACATTAGTGGGATAGCGGCCTCTATCCCGGAGGCTGTATTTTAGATTGACTGGGCCCCGGCACTGGCAAAGTTCGGTGAATAGTGCAGCGATCATGAAGCCGATGACGAGCACGAGGAAGGCATAATGGGCCATCATCCATCTATGGGACGTCAGGCCTGTCAGTCGTCGATTGAAGAAAATGATGGATATCTTGATCATGCCAGCGATCATCCAAAAGACCGGGACAGTCAATAAAAACGCCTAGAAGACATCGAGTTGATCAGCCTTGATCACACGGATGGTAAGGACGGCCATCGTTACCTGAAAGAGCCAGTTCACTTCTTGGTATGTCAGATCATAGATGTGCTTTCCCAATCCTCCATTTGTGACCTCGCTAATGACAACGGCCAGGAATACAATCGTAAGCAGGGCGGCCGGGATGATGAAATAGTCGTCCAAGCCCCACTTCAGGTCCCGCCGAAAGAATCGAAGACCGAGGCGAGTGCCAGTGATCGCAATGACGAGGACCATGGTAACGGCCGCCGAGGCAATGATGCCAGGTCCTCGAGAGGCATAATGAAAGTTCGGAGGACGATGAGTATGTATTGGAAAACCTTTCTTCGGGTCCAAGACTTTGTCGGGTATGTGAGAGAATCTTGCCAAGCCTCTGATGATGTACCAATCGTCCTGGTTATTGGGAGGGTGTCCGAAGAGGGCGGAGCCGGGCATGATTCGCAGGCGAGACGAGATGAGTATCTTGGAGAATAGGGACAGTGGAGGCTCAATCGAAAGGAAATGATTGGCGCGGGCAGGTGGGCAAGAGAAGCAGCGACGAGGAAGATGCTGGGTTGAAGTAGAAGAGAGCCAATCCTTTGTAATTCAGGAACAGGGCAGGGGAGGAATAGATCTATATCTAGTCGAATCCTGTGCCATGGCGGGAGCGGCATCTCGCCTTGTGTTGTCATGAGAATCATCCTGTCGTTGGCGATCGCAGTACCATAAGAGGCCTGAGCTCTGAAGTCGGCCGTGATCATTCGACAAGTCAGGATGATTTTACGTAGTCGACTTCTTTTAATTCGTGATTCCTTCGATTCCTTCAACTTCTCACCTCCCCGCATCTACTACTATTACATACCTTCCTACCTTAAGTAGTAGTAGTATGCCTTAGCTTTCAAGCTTGACCGGAGATAATGAGACGAAGATCGGGCTTGATTGGTCAGTGCGCTTAGCGTTAGATGTAGAACTGCGCCGAAGCGTGGTTGGAAAAGCTTGGCTTGGATCGGAAGATTCCTTACTCTAAGCTACTTTCTACCTTGGTTGTTAGGGCTATTCGCTTTCATTGGCGCGCATCTTTGCTGACGCTTAGGCCACTTCGGCCCCAGCCAAAGGAACGTGCGTTGGACAGCCTTAAGGGATCGTGGCTAACGTTACAAGGACTAGATAGCTTGCCGGGCAGGCCGCCATGGGCAACTCTAAATCGGCGTTAAACCCCCATAGGTTAGCCAGGGGAACGGGTTACGTCAAATTATGAAATCAGTGAACAACATCTGAAATTGACCTGCTTATGCCAAGAGCTATGAGAGGACAGTGCGTACTGTGTAATGGCGATTCTTAAGTAAGATCTGGTCTTGTCATTGCTTCCGTTGGTGCTTCCACTATATGCTCCCGAAAGATGGACTATGGTGCACCCACAATGAACACTATGAGCGACCGGACCAAGCCTCAAAACACTAGCCTTAGAGGTTTTCAGCTGCGCACAGATCCAGCACATATCATTCACTAGCCTTGAAATGCACATCGGAACCCACATACACGCGCTGTATTTGGGCCGGACCCCAGACGATGGTAGCACTGGCTTCTGCATTCCTGGCCATATGGCGAATCAAGTGGTTGAGAAGCTTGAGAAGCTGCCCCTGGGTCTGACCACAAGACTGTTGCTCTGGACGTTGTACTTGTCATTGAACGCGTAGCGATCCTGATGTAAGAGGAGAAGTCGTCAAAAGCACCTCTGATCCTCTTCTCCAAAGTCCAGCAGTAATTCTCATTCATGAAGGGCTCGACGACAGGCAAGGAAGGGGTAAAGTTCTTGAAGCTCCACTAATTGATATATGTTGCCAGGTCTCCAAGAATATAGATGCAGGGCGATAGTGACAGCAATGAGTGGCCTGCCAACGGATTCATCGTCTGGAGCCGGTGAACCTCGCAGCAGAAGGAGCACTCCCGCAGATATCATCAGGTCCTAGCTTTGGCCGCTGGTCTGCACGAGCTTTATAGTCTGACAAAAGCATGAGCAGTCATGAACAGTGAGCCGGCTAGATCACGCCTTCAGACCCCAAGGATTTCTGATGGACTGCTTCTGCTTCGATCTCATAGGCTTCTTACACGTTCGAAACCGATATTCGAACAATAACGTCCGCTGAAAATGACGCGTTCTTAGTCCCGGCAATGTGATTGGACTTGATCAGTATCTTTGGGCTTATTGAGTCAGTCAAAATACTATTTCACGCTTACTATACCTTGATCGTCAATCCATTCGATGTCGATCTGGCCACAGAAGAGGTTGTGGGTACTTTGAGGAACGCCCCGTGGTGATATCACTGGATGAATTTTATTGTTATGCTAAGCTGTGCGGATCTTGTGTGTACTGCTGTGCTTCAGTCTTTGCCAACAGTGCTGGGTCCCCACAGAGCTCTCTGACAGTACCGTTGGCAACCTATGCATTAGCACAGTGAGCGAGCCTTTTCCACATGTCATAACCAAGTGAGCTTTTCGAATCTCGATGGTAAGCTGAGGGTCGAGACTCTTTTATACATCCTGTCGGAGACACTTATGACTTCGTGCATAGCAACGCAGCATGAGTGCAATCTTTGATCTTCCTTCAGCCGGTTCCCCTTTCTCACATATCTTAGAAACATTTCTCTTGTTATCTTCCACATGAACTGATTGGGACTAAATCACTCATCAATATTGTCCTCTATCTATCGACAGCCATCCGCTTTGTCATGAGTACAACATAGTCGACGACATAACATGATGAGACATCCCGGATAATCGATCCTCACCAAGACGTACCAAGCCAGCACTCCAGCGCAAAATTTATCAGAAGCCCAAGGAATATCGAAAACCGTGGGTAACGAGCTTCGACATTCGGTCGACATGGCAAAAGCCTATCAGACGATACCTGCGTCAGCTGGTACAACATCAGGAACGAGCAATACCGGAGGTGAGTAACTTGCTAAGCAAACACCGCTTCGGCTACTCCTGACAGCTTGAACTCTCCTTTACAGTACTTACCAGCCTCAAGCCTTTCTCTCCATGATAGCTCCCCTTTATTCCCATCACCGAATGCTTTCCGTCCCAAGATTCTCCGCAATTCTCTCAAAATCTCTTTTCCCTCCTCCAGAACCTCTCGACCACCCAACGTGCCACCAAGTCGGACGCTTACCAATTCACCAAGTCGGCCACTATACCTTCCCCCATCCCACCCCCCTTACCCCCTTTCCCCCCTCTTCACCCACCTTCCCCCCTTCCCCCTTTCCCCCCACCACTCCCCCTCCTAAACTCCCATGAGCCTCAAAAGCAACCACAGCTCCCAGCCACGATACCTCCCCCCACTCCGCCAAAACCACCCTCCTATCCCTCCCCTACAGAACCACCCTAAACCATCCCCAAAAGTCTCCCCACCCGCCACACCTGTTGACAGCAGCGCACAGTAAAAGATCCACTACTTCCCCCAACCCCTCTACGTGTCACATACAAAGAAACAGATCGCCTTCCACACCAATTTACCTGATCCCATCATTATCAATCCCAGCACTGCCAAACCTAACCAACTGTACGGAAACCTCCACAGGACCTTGATATAAAACGCTTGAATCACGTTATCTATAACCTTCACCAGTCCTGCGCTCAGACTGTGGGTTCCTGCAATGGGAGTTATCGATGTGGTTGGTGTGGCGTTTCGTGCCGTTGGTACTGATGCGAGAAATATGGTTGACGTAGGAATTTATCGACTCGCTTGATCATCGATGAGAATTACTTGAAGACCCGTGCTGGGACTCGACAAGGAGAGGCAGTCGGTGAAGCGTTGACGCGATTCCACAACATATCAAGCATGAGCACACTGAACGATCGAAAGTCATCCACAACGCTCCTTTACTTTGAGCAGAAGTTATTCCTCAAAACTTTCGTTCATATCCTGCCAAATCCTTCATCTTCCACCTTAGGTTTCCCACAACGGTATATATTACATTACATGCACCACACCCACCATCCCCTTCCTCCCACCAAATCACCCACCAAGTCCACGAACCCGATACTTCACCATCCCATCCCATCTCATCCGCAAGCAACGATACCTAGGTAGCCATCATCCATCCTAAAATCCAATCCTAGGAAAAGAGTGGAAAATGAATCTTTTAGACAGCTACCAACACCACTACTACTATACTATATTAATAGTTCCCAACGCCTCATCACTAATCCTCCCCTCCCTCTCCCCCATTCCCATCATACACAAACCCCTCATATTCCTCAACTTCCAACACCATCATCGTCATCAGCCCCACCATCCCTAGCCACCGCCCTCCTCCCCTTCCTCCCCTTCTCCTCATCCTCCCCTTCGCCATCCTACCCCTCCCACGTCCCAATCCGCCCCAGCTTCCCCAATTCCCCCTCCCCTCCCATCTCTCTACCCCCCCCTCTAGAGAGGGCGAAGGGTAGCTATAGGATCTATAGATGAGTCTCTCGTAGGCGATCGGCAAGATGTTCTGTGTGAACTTCACGGGTTACTATTACGCTTTTAGCGACAGGCTAGCGCAAGATCAGGAATCTGTTGCTGGACTGTTCATACCGCGAGTGGCTCTGGAAGTAATTGCAACTGTACCTATGTTGGACGGAAGTAGGGATGAAGGAACGCACACTGCGAGAAACATCTCGCACGCGGATGAGTCATGGCATTCACTATACGACACGGAACAAAGAAGACGAACAATCTGTCAAAGTCTCTAGAATTGCTGCATGACAAGACAAAAACGCCTATGAAACATGTGCCGAATCCGAAGGAAAGAGCGACTTCGATCTCCGTCGTACTGCACCAAATTAGAATTTCAAGTGGTCCTTGCTCCTCAGATTCGCATCGCTAGTACCCCCTCTAACGTAACGCTTGCAAATTCAGACCATGATTGCAGCCCTGTGCAGATAGTGTACGGATTCCATCAGCCTTGAGGAGACGGCCGATGGGTCTTCGCTTGTTCGTGATGCAATACTTGTTCCTCTGTGTCGGAGCCTTGACCCATCTAGCAACAACCTCCCGCCGAGCCTGATGGTACGCCTTGGCCTTGTCCAACCTGAACCGTGGGCTTATTGTTGACGGTTGTGGTTCCCATTCTCTCCTTGATTTGTCGTGCCATGGTCAGGAAAGCTTGTTCAACGTTCGATGCATTCTTGGCCGAGGTTTCTAGGAAAGGGATGCCCAGGCTGTCCGCGAATTCCTGTGTCGGATCCTGTCAGTTCTTTTCTCTTTCGGACACATCGTACGTCATCATATGCTGCTACCCACCTTTGCAACGGTGTAGTCGACAACCTTCTTATCTGACATATCGCTTTTGTTGCCGACCAGGAGCTTGTTGACACCCTCCGTAGCGTAGCGATCGATCTCCTGTAGCCACTGCTTCACGTTGTTGAACGAGTCCATATCTGTCACATCGTAGACAACGCAGATGCCGTGGGCACCCCGATAGTAGGAGGAGGTGATGGTTCGGAATCGCTCTTGGCCTGCGGTGTCCCACTATGTTCTGTATCAGCTTCCACACCTATCGCTCATGTCTCTATCGATCATACAATCTGGAGTTTCACGGTTTTGCCATCGAGTTCGATCGTTCGGATTTTCTGTGCCATGCCGTTAGCCCGCCTGCCCTGTATACGTCCCATTCACGGTGGAGGAGGGTATCAGCATACGAAGTCAACACCGATAGTCGATATGTAGCTCTCTGTGTATGTGTCGTCCGCGAACCGCAACAGCAAGCAAGATTTTCCGACTCCAGAGTCACCAATGAGAAGGAGTTTGAAGAGGTAGTCGTATCTGCGGTGGTTTGGTCATTAACGGTGCCCAAGTTCTTCCCCCGGGGTTATGTGTCATCAGCTCGAATATGCATGTTACCTGAAGATCAAGAGATACGGAAGGCATGAAGACTCTAGTAAGTTCACGGCGTCAGTAAAGGACAAAGGCGTCGAGCAAGGAGTGAGCTTACTACTCGGGATTCATCGCGGTAGCTGTGAGTGTGCGAGTTTTGAGGAGTCGGGTTTAGGGAGAGAGTCGGGAGACTTTGTCAATGAGTGGGTATCGTTGTAGGATGAAGACAGTCGATGAAGATCGTTGTAGGCGTTTACGCTGGCGGTCTTGAAGGGGAATAGCTTTCAGCCCTACCAACGGCGCAATCGGGCACGGGGTCTGCGTATCATTCGTACCTTACAGATGTCACTGCTACATTCTTCACGGGGACCAAGTGGTACGCAATACGTGTCATGGATACGCTCTCGGTGACTATGTCAGTCATCTGGTATGGGAGGCACTCCTGTACTCCACTGAATTTGGTGGCGAAGACAGCGATCACAAGCGATCAGATATTGAAGCGAACATACCGTATCTGAAGAAGCCTCTCCCATATAAAGAGTGCTTGGAAGGTGGCAATAATGAGCAGGTGCGCTCATCATACGGCTGCTACGTCGCGTATTTACTATGCTATTGCTTCGGACCATTGACACTGTCGCCTAATTTGCTGTCTGAGGACTCTGGCAGCTTAAACATACATGTGCGCCTTGAGCCACTCCAGCACGATAGCTTCGTCTCGTTCCTTGTAGCTCGCATTTGCTTTCACTGTGTCGGAAACTTGTACCAGACCGCGGTCGTACCCTTTCGTATCTTTATCCTTGAAGAATGCGGCAATGTCCCTCTCCACTTCGTGACTCGCAAATTTTGATAGAGTTGTCTTGATATAGCGATCGAGCACAACAGGATTACCCGACAGTTTCTTGTGCACTGTCTCCCAGTTTTGTTTGATATATTGCCAGAGCGTATTGCGGACCTTGGAGTTTGCCGCGAGTGAGACTGATCCAGTATGCATGTCTTGGATAGCGACTTTGGCAGAGAATTGGAAATTAAGGAAGCGACTAGCCAAAGCGGTGGTCTGTACCTTGCCAAGAGCTAACAAACAAGTCTCCTTACCATCGATGGATTTGGTACTCAGATACTCCTCTTGCACCGCTTTGTAGGCTGGCTCGCCATCTTCGCGGATTGCAATTTGGAAGACTGCTAAACGCAAGCTGGGATGAATTGCCTGACGATCGCCATTGATGTATGCATCGAAGCGGCGCTTTGCCTCGGTAATAGTTCTATTCCACGTTAGCATTCACCTCTTGACACAGAGCGACCAGAGGGGATACTTTTGATGTCCTGCAGTGCCTGCAACACTGATCAGAAGCGCACGTAGCTGGCCGGTAAGGAAGTTCTCATTGGGCGCGAATTCCCACCCGATCTTTTCCGTCGCTGGGGCTACCAGCCGTAGACTAAATTCCTTCAGTCCTGATGCAGCTGTCTCATTGTCTGCAAAAATGGATCGAATATGTGCGAGTGAGGAGCCCATCTGGGCCCACACTCTGTGCCTCGTCAGCAGTCGTCGCTCGCATCCTGGTAGAATGACTTACGCCTTATTGGTCTCATCCTGGAATTGCTCGACCAGTGCTAAAAGACCTGCTGTGGTGCCCTGTCCGGCGACAGCCAGTGCTGCAGCATCCGCAATCAAGCCAATCCTATCCTCAGCGCTGAGTTTAGCTCTCTCAGCACCGAGCTTTATTAACCTTGCGGGCGGATAATTTGTCCGATAGAAGCCGACCTGCTCACTGTTCAATTTGTAAAAAGTCTCATCCACGTCGCGAAGCGTTTCTTCCTTTACTGTAAGCGCTGCGGTGGCGGCTCCGGCGGCCTTTGGATCTGTTTTCAGACCTAATGGTACCCACCACAATGTCTCATCCTCTGATTCCTTTACGTCGCCTGTTTGCAGAAAGCGGGACTGGCGGACACCAAGCTGTCCAGGCTCTTCAGCAAGAGTGATCACGGGAAACCCAATCTTTCGGATCCACGGATCCATAAACTCATTGACGTTCTTCCCGCTCGCCTTACTCAAAGCGGCCCAGAGATCGTTGGTCGTTGCATTGCCGTAAGCATGGGTCTTTAGGTAGGAGGCCACACCATCTAGGAAGGTTTGCGTCTCCAAATGAGCGCCCAGCATTCTGATTACAGACGAGCCTTTCAGATAGCTTATGGCGTCAAAGATTTGCTCAACTTCCAGCACGTCCCTGACTGGGACCTCGATCGGGTGGGACGATCTCAAAGAGTCAAGATTTTGAGCAGTCTGGACGGCCTCTTGAACAAACTGACACCAGACTTCATGATCCGGGTATAGATGGTCAACAGCAAGCCAGCCAACCCATGTGGCAAATCCTTCATTGAGCCAGAGTTCATTCCACCAATCCATAGTTACGAGGTTACCAAACCATTGATGGGCAAGCTCGTGTGCAACGACATATGCTACCCGGTTCTTGTACTTTGCGTCTGATGTTTTTTCGTCAAATAGTACAGCCGTAGTCCGATAGGTCACGAGACCCCAATTCTCCATGGCACCGTGCGAAAATTCGTGGACTGCAAGTAGGTCCATCTTCGGTAATGGATAATCGATCTTGAAAATCTCAGAGAAGTAATCGATGACTTGATGACAATTCTCTAACGCGAATCGTCCCTGCGTTTTTAAGCCCCTCGTAGTATAAACCCGGACGGGAAGGTGTTTGCCGTTGTACTTTCGACGAGTTGTCGTTTCGACGAATTCAAAATCTCCAAAAGCCCAAGCTAGTAGATAGGTACTCATCACAGGGGTTCGTTCAAACGAGACAATCTTCCTACCGGCATTGCCCGATTCGTCAGTCGCCTTTTCCGGCATATTGCTCAACGCGACTTGATCATTAGGTATTTCAATGGAGACGTCGAAGGTGGCTTTCAAATTTGGCTCATCAAAACACGGGAAAGCTCGTCTCGCATCGCTGGACTCGAACTGCGTCGAAAACATGAGATGGCTGTCACCGTCCATTGGTACTGACTTGGCGGGCTCACCGGTCGGCTGATACTTGGACCTGTAAAATCCATTCATGGTGTTGTTCATGGTTCCTTTGTACTTGATGTGTAGAGTCGCCTTGGAAGGCCCAACCTTCTGTGGTAGGCCCAGAGTGACCCGCTGCGACCTTTCATCATACGAAATATCTCTCGCTGGACGAGATTAGCCATATGGGACGAGTATCACTTGAGCAAATGAACCATACCTTGGACATCCTTGCCGTCTATCGTGGCGCTACTGATATTTAATTCATGGGCATTCAGAGTAATTTCACCAACAGCTGCCTTGATATCGATTTCAATTGTAACAGCGCCATGGAACGCAAACCCAGCTCCCAATTCAAGATCAAATAGTTTGATGTTGTAATTGATGGGCTTGACAGTATCAGGTAGGACGTCTCGGTCTTGGGGAGACATCGTGGCAAACGTCGCTCGCAGAGATGAACAAAAGCGGGCTGGGGGGAAAGACGGGCTTTGCGCCACATATATAGGAGAGCCTACAAGCTTGATGCCAATATGTGAAAGGTTACGCCGGTCAGGAGAACAGCTAGCTACGGACAGCGCCCGAGTGAGAAGAGGAGCGGAACCCCGCCAATTCAAGTATAGCCCGCTCAGTCTTATCGCTTGAAGTAGCAGCTGGTACGATAGCTTCGAGGGACTACAGTTAGGCAGCATACCATCATCAATGATCACAACACACGGGTCATCGAGGGAGAGTAATCATGTATAGCGGGTAATGTCAACAAAGTGGAGAGCCTATTTCCCTTGGCAGCGCCCGGGTGAGCAGCCACAGTAATCCTCGTGAGCTTTACTCCCTCTAATGAGAGTATTATATCGATCTCTATGCCAGTGCCTGGTCTGCGCTTAACGCCATCAGCTATGCAAGGTCCTGGGACGAACCTTTTCGCCTGCAATGCGTAATCGATATCCTAACCTCATTTATTGCCTAAATTGCGTGCTCCCTATAGTCGGACGTAGACATCCACACAAGGGATCCTCCACTGCCGTACGCCCAACCAACTTCTTATCCAACCACCGCCAATCCCAGTCCATTCGGGTGTCTTAACCGTCAATCTCTGCTTGACCTCTTCCAGCGCCGCCCCTGCCAGTGCCGACGCCGTTTCATTGATCGCGCTTATCAAGAATGAGCCGTTGTCCCCATGGCTCTCACCAGCAAGTCCCGATATCACTGTCGCTTGAGCAGGCGATGACGGATTGGGGATAAGGGAGGAAAAGTGGCGAGTAGAGAACCAGTTGCCTTGTATATTAAGAAGACAGCGATCCGACCAGGCGCATGAAGAGACGAAGAGGATGAACAGGAGGGCCGAGCAGTAGATACATGGTCGATTTAAGATAAATGTGAGGGTGAAGAATAGGACCAAAAATCTAGTCACGTTCACGTTCACGGTCAGCTCAACGTATATCTTATGGACGTGGAGGTACTTACAACGGGGAGCCGTTCACAGATACAAACAACAGCGGCAGCCACGCACGAAGGCAGAACATTTTCGACGCTTCGAGCGCTTGAAGTGTCTAATTTTGTAGAGTAGGGGCCAAATTAATACGGACGGCTTTGCCAAGACATCATGTGCCGGAATATAGCCGGTTGGCGGCGACGGGTCCTTTTGAACCTCGAGATTTTCAATTTGTCCGCTCGAGTATGTTTCTATTACCGTACTGCTGGAAGATTGGTATACATGAACATCTAGCTCCCACCATCTACAGCATCAATACTCCTTAAAGACACCCTTCCCAAAAACCTTTGCCTGTTATCTTTTACCCACAAGATGAAAATATCTTCATTCAATCTACGGCAAATTACAAAAACACCACACTTTTCTGGAATATTTTCAAAAATGCCATACTCATATTTCAAAAATACCACATCCGGGTACGTAAGCACCCCAGAAGCTGGGCGCATCAGCCCCACAGCCGCCCTTGAAGCCTGAGACTCCGCGGAGCAGCCCCCGCAGTAGCCCCCGCAGCAGCCACCGTAGTCCAGCTCCCTCGGCGGTAGGGCTCCCAGTATACCCTAAGCTCTAGGGACAAGTCCCTGAAAAAGTTCTATTTTATCCCTAAATTTTTTATCCCTTATGATGGATGACTATGCTTAGGAGGTCGATATAGGGATTATCTAGGCGCCGGGGACAGAAGCGTGGGAAGCTGACGTACGGGGGCAGGTGCAGGGGCTGCTGCGGGGTGTCTCGCACCGCAATGCGCCCAGCTTTAGGGGTGCTTACGTACCCGGATGTGGTATTTTTAAAATGTGGGTATGGCATTTTTGAGATTGGGCTCCATCCTCCAACATAACATTGATAAGTGTGAAGCAAATGACTTGGATGAAGCATGTACACCATGATCGGAATGAGAAGCAGGATCAGAGGTTCCTGTGCACTTCATTATATATTGGGGTTAAGTCTTGGGGGGAGCGAACTGTCGAGGTCTCCGACATTTTCAGTGTGTTTAAGCTATGGCTGCATCGTGGGCTCATCACTATGAGCTTACAGTTTCTCTGTAGGAGCTGAGCTGAGCTTCAAGGCAATGCTTCAATGAAGTCCTTGAATGAAGCTGTGGTGGTTGAATGCTTTCCCCTAGTGCTGATGCTTGAGCTCGAGAATTGTCATCAAGCCTGACGACAAAGTCGTGGATCTGTGTCAACATGGGGTTCTTTCGGGAAGTTCACGTCATTGTTGATGACCAAGGTACGGTGTAAGTAAACTCTTTCGCACCGTAAAATGAGTTGTTCCCAACTTCGCACATTTTCTTCATCTCGGAAAACTTTGCTTCATCATCCTTGACGTCGAAATCACAGGAGTTGACACAGTATTCACTACTCCGCGGAAGGACCATCCTTTCAGCGCTTCACTTTCTTTCTCTGTGCCAGTATCCATACTGAATATCTACTCTTCTCCACCTTTTCTTCTCTTTTACAACTACGACTTCTAGTAGAACTCTGGCTTCTTACTCTACGACGGTGACCAACCCTGCATGACCTTCGCTTCCTCCCTCTCGGGTGAAGGCTGATATTAATTGTAGTCTATCCTCAACTCTACCAAACCTTCTCTGCGATTCGTCGTTTCCGGCTACTTTGTTTCCGGCTACGAATTACCATTTCTCTCATTCATCGATGTGCCCATCCTTCCAAAGATCGACCTAACCTTTCACATTATCTTTTACCTTAAAATCAGGTCCCTCGCTAATGGACAGCAATCGATGAGCTTCATCAGTATGGTTCACATTCATCTCATCCTTAATCATTGAGCTAGCTCGAAAGCCTCAGTTGGCATTTAGCCGTGCTATAGTCTGACTCGTCCGTCGATATCCCATTGAGACCACCTTTAGAGCAGGACGCCTTCCAAAACGCCCCTCTTCGCTCCTATGGACTCCACTAGGACCAAGTCTGACGGACGGTACCCTAACCAGGAGCCAGATGGGTGTCCACCCCCATATTCACCCCAATCAAGAGCTGGTAAGCCCGACCAGGAGGAAGATGGGGAGGCCGAAATCGACGTGGACCAAGATGAAGAGGGCTTAGAGCGTTCAGATGAAGATAGCGTAGACGGAGAGTTTGAAGACAAGGTTAGAGAAGAACTGGAAAGGTTCCGAAAGCCATACAATCCCCAGCAAGAAGCACCGCCAAGTAACTATGCCGCTTACCATCCATCCTTCGCTAAAGTCGAAACTCTGTGCGGTGAAGTGTTTGAAGAGGCTATCACTTTGCTCCAGTCATCTGAATATCAAGATAAATATACTATCCAGCTCCTCGACATGATCAACCGCAAATGGAGCATCAAGTACGACCCACCTAGCCGAGTCGGAATTATTGGAGATTCTGGTGTAGGCAAGTGGTAACTGCAACCTTCCAAAAATGCCTGACTAATGAAACAAAGGCAAAAGCTCACTCATCAACGCCATTCTGGACGCTCCGAACCTTGCTTCCGCGGTGTGTCTTTTCCTCCAAGTCATCCATATCTGCTTTAATTGACTTTACCATTACTATAGGGATCCACTGGAAGTGCGATGACTTGTGTCGTTACCGAATTTCACCTAGCGTCGCTCTGTCAAGAAACACCATTCTTAGCTACGGTGGAGCTTTTCGGGCGAATAGAGATACATGGAATGCTCCAGGATTATCTGGAGGCCTACTACCAATTCCACCTCGAAAAAGAGGAGGATTTAGACGAAGAAGAGTTGAACGAGCGAGAGCTCAAGGCGCGTACTGCTTTCGATGTCTTGGTCGCAATTTTTGCAGAACAGGACTGTTTTCGTGACGAAAATTGTGCATTAGAGTTCCTGAACCGAGCGACGTCTGATAAGGACCAAACAATCCTGCAGTGCTTCTCAGCATGGATCGATGAACTTATGGAACAACACAAGCCTCAAGATGGTTTAGTCCATCTAACAGCTAGTACAGCGGAGGAATTAAACATTCTTCTCGAGCCTTGGGTGACCACCAACTCGGCTATTAATGGAGATGGCTTTGGTCAAGCCCCCTCGTTGTGGCCTATGGTACGAATTGTTAGGGTTGGTATGCAGTCCAAACTTTTACGACGCGGTATTATCATTAGCGATCTCCCGGGTTAGTTTTCGTCTTTCCGACCGCTGGGTTCTATGAGACAGCGCATAATTATTACCTTTTCTAGGTCTAAGCGATACAAACGAAGTACGTACAATGGCATCAGAGCGATACATTCGCGAGTGCGATTACTACTTCTTGGTCGCACCTATAGCTCGTGTGCAGACCGACGACGCAGTCCACCGGCGACTCAAGCAAGCACACAAACTCAATTCAAAAAGAGCACTAATCACGACCAAGATTGACGTGAGTATCCTTACTATGGTCACGGACAAGGACAACTGACCAAGTAGGATATGCCCACAACTGAGAAACCTCGAAACCTTGGGGCAATACCCGAAGATTCAGGAACGTACAATCGACTATTGCGAGCTGTTGACTTTATGGTCGCAGAGAGGAGGAGGTTGCTAAAACTCAACGAGACACAGAGAGGAAAGAAGCAAGCGAAGACAGAATCAAAAATACGTGAACTTATGTTGGTATTCCCGCATTCGCGAAACATATTGTACTAATACCAGGAAGGGTAAAAAAGAAGATTTATACTGCAATGTTAGAGACTCTCGACCGTATTTGAAAATGACTGAGATCGCTGAGATTCTACTAGGATACGTCACAACCTTGTCAATATGAGAAACAAAAAAGTCGATACAGCGATACGAAAGAAATATCAAGCCATGACAGATGACCACAGCTCGCTTCCTATATTCCACGTTTCTAATACAGACTACGAGATACACAAAATAGGCTATGATGAGGAACAGATACCTCTGCCGTTAGACATGACTGGTATCACGCAAATCCGCTCTTGGATCTCCATTCTTCCTGCCGAAAGGAGACAGAACGTCCTTCTTCACCATTGGAGAGGAAATTTGATGTCTGTGATTGATTCGCTGAATGCGTGGAGCAGCCCGTCAGCACTCCAGAAACGGGCAGAGCTTCGAGAAGTTGTTGGAAAACCTGGCAAGGTAGGTCATCAGTCCTTTCACGTTGTACGGACTGACTTTGAAACACAGGAAGCAAGGAAATATATCAGCGACATGATCGCAGCTCTGCAAGACGTCTTGCAAGATAGCATGATGGCTTATCTAAGTGTGCTATCTAACTTTGGCTGATGAGGGTCGCGGTTGACTCTCTTGTAGAACCTAGATGGATAGCATGGGTGCAACACAGTGTTGGGTTATGCGAACAATGGACAAAGGTACGCTGAATCTAGTATGTGGAAGCTGGCTCAAGTGCTGAACCCTCGTTGTAGATGAACGGACCATCATTCTTCGCATTCGTCCGCAAGTATGGTCGTCATAAGCCCAAGGGTGGCAGCTACCGCGAGTGGGATGCTCAGCTGTTGGAGCTAGTGATCAAGGATGTCAACAAATACTGGGGTTCCTTCGAGAGAAAGCTTGCTGACTGCACGGACGCTTACCTCGCTCGCATTGTGAAGCTTTTGGATAACATCCGTAACGATCTGAGTGGTGAGGATGGACACCACCAGTGGTCCTACCGCCGTACGAAGGTACTGACTTTACGACAGCGATTGAGGGAGTCTCCGTGCTGCCAATGCTTCCATTCCTGGAGTCACTGCCATCAAAGAAGGAGCACTTGCATCGGAGTATGGTGGTGTTCTCTGCAAATGTCCTAAGAATCTGCAGGTGAAGCATCTTATGACAATCTACAACTTCACTCTGACGCAATACAGGGACGCTAAACTTGATGCGATTATGGAAGACAGAGGAGGCTTGCTGACGCAGGTGATGCGCCCAATCTATGAAAAAATGAGAAGAGTCAAAGGTTAGCTCCGTTCTGGGATATGGTCTTCCCTTGCTGACTTTAGGCTAGGACCTAGTAAGGGGGTACAGCGCAAGACATTGCTTAAAGATGCAATGGTACGCGGCGAGCCGTTCGCAAAGATCATGCCAGGCCTCCAGACGGCAATTGAGACCGGCCTTAAAATGCTTGAGCCTGAACTGGTGGATAGTGTCCATGAGGTCTTCGAGATGATCCTTCTTGACTTCGACCGCATCTTTGTGGTTGAAGAATTGCCAAACCCAAAGAGGGACGTGCTGAAAGGTCAAGTCAAAGACTTTGTCTATCATGCCAGAGCAAAAATCGATAATCAGATTGCCACAGAATACGCGATCGCAACGAAGGGCGAGCAAACCGTCGGAACGCAACATTAGAGCGGTGCACTGCTTCCTGGAACACTTCCTCTGTAGGATTGTCATCTTTCTCCGTTTCGCTGCTTTGCCAAAAGAGGGTCATATTGGGAGTAGCCACAGTGCACTCGGACACCTTGAACCGCGCGGATGAGTTGCAGCGACAGTTCAGACTTAGGCTCTGCTGTAGAGGCATTGTGGCGTGGATCCTCTTGGTATCAACTTCAAGGTACATCATAGTTCGCAGACAGATGGTCCATCAATCACTATACGTGCCCGTTGTTTTACCTAGCTGTCGTCCGATGTGACTAAAGCCAATGTATTCTTCTAGATCAATGCTCTTACTACAATCTCAACTGCCATGACTGCTTGAAAACACTGTGTTGACCTCAAAACCAGACCAATCTTCGACCCCAAACCCCGTCTTCCCAAAGTGGCATACAATTTCCGAAAGTGAGATTGCCGAGATCGAGTCAAATGTCAAAAGGGTTTAGCGCGCGGGCCGGTTTCTTGTGGGAAACCTTCATCTACAAAATTGCTCATCGACTGCAACCTGCTGCATTCTGCGCTCACTCCGTACATACGCAGCTATGGGAGACCGCCAATCGCAGTCCTTTGATGCTATCGTGCCTTCGTTAAGTTCACCTCAAATTCCTCCTTTTACTTCATTTCAGCCAGGCGTCACATCGCCTAGCCTCTCTTCCACCTTCAATCCACCTCAAAATACGCAAACCAGTCGAAGCAACACCCCTTCGCGGAACTCAGCTTCAGCTGGTGCCCACAATCCTGCAGGTCAAATGCCGAATCCCTTGCTTAATGTACGTCCCATTCCGTACCATTGCTCCCACTCCGACATCAGCGAGAGTTGTGAGAGGTGGTTGAGTCACTAGGCATAACCTATTCTGAGGGGTCAAAATGAAGCCTTCACCACGAAGCACTGACCGTCATACAGCTCCTTAAGTTCGGGTCGAATGGAGCTGCTCCACAAACGTCTCCACAAACAGCACCTGTGTCCAGACCAGAGTATGGAAGTCCCAATACACACAGCGTGCATGGGCGTGGGATTTCAGGTTCGCCAACTCATTTGCTACAGGAAATGCGGCGCTGACTTGTATATCACAAGCTTCTGATTTAGTAGCTTCGTTCACAGGAGGAAAGTCTGCGAACCCGACACCGCGCGAGAAGTCTCAAGCACCGCCTACTACAACCCATCAAGACGCGTTGTTGCGACTGCTCAGTCAGACGGCAGCGCGACCAGATGCCGCTAAGCATAAGACTGCTAGATCGGCGGACACTACTGTAATCAAATTATCCGATGACCCCGCACGGTCTTCAGTGGAAGAACGACAGCCATCCGCTTCAGACGTCAAGCATCATGTTTCTAGTCGCCATGAGTCACCGATACGTCTTTTTGGTAACAAAGAAAACGCTGCGCCCACACCATTCGAGCCGGTGGTATCTCCAACGGCTGATTCCGCCCAGAAGACTGGCTCAATCTTCACCTATGTCAATCCTTTCGAGCAGCTTGCTGCTTCGTCGCCTCGTAACGCTAAACCAAAGATACCTACGAATGGTGATAAGCGAAAGATGAAGTCGCCATCTCCGGCGGCAATGCATGCGTCGTCTCGGAGGAAGCTTACACCATCTGGCAGCGAGATCATGCAAAGTATCGAGTCGCCTGCAACAGGAAGGATGGCGAACGAACGGAGTCAGATCGAGGCGTTGATGGGTATCGATGTGCCAACCCAAAACGCTGAGACGGTTGCTGAGGCTCTAAATGAGGTTGGGGACAGCGTCGATCGGCAAGTCGAGAGCGCCTTGGCTAAGGCCGAAGAGAAAACCGATGTCACAGGCCAAGACGCCTACATCAAGCAGGAAATGCTGGGTGATGTAGACCAGCAAACATTGAAAGACATCGAGGAAGCTGCGCATGAGGTGGCGGCCGATGTGAAGAAGGAGCTAGACAAGCCGGAGAACCAAGGTGTGCTTGAGGAATCAGTGCCAGCACCGATCGTTGAAGCGATCAAAGCTGTGATTGATGAAGCTGCCCGTGGAAATGTGGGCGATGAATGTGGGAGCGTCGAGGGTGAAGCGAAGGCAACGAACGAGGAGAAATCTCAAACTATACCGGTATACCAATTCCCAATGCGCCCTTTCGTGTATATCGATCTGGTCCAGAAGGAACCTGCCAATATCAAGATCCGTGAGGAGTCTGTGATGCATGTCGCCCGCTTCAAGAAAGAATTTGATCAAGCGGATCGAGTTCTGGCCACGGCGACCAACGAGTTCATAGTGTACGGCATGCCAAAGAATGGCGGTATTCGGATTATTCAACAGGATAATGGCAAGAATAGCCTGATATTTTCAAAGTCTCAGGATCGTATATTCAACGTTGCAATCTCAAGTTCTCAATCGGGGAGCAGCTCTGCAAAGGGTACTCAGACAGTCATTGCTACTGGTGTGAGTGGGACGGTCTACTGGACCACGATTGCGAAGCCAGGGGAAGAGCTTACCGAAGAATACCTGGAAAAGCAAGGTCTTACGATCCCTCCCGTATCCTCTCAATCAGATCCCACCTCAAGTGGTCAGCTGAAGACCCGTGCCAAGAAGAGCAACCGACACCCTGAATTCTTTGCGATTGGTCGTGGCAAATCAATCCAGATCATCTTCGCGTCGAACGCTCAAAGCTCGGAATTAGTTACCAAGGAGGGATTGATGGATACCGAAAAGTACTTTGCAGACCGTAACCTCAAGGTTACCACCGGCAAAGCCGGCAAAGATTTCGCTTTCAGTGAGGATGATAGCACCATAGCGTCTCTTGATAAAGCTGGCAAACTTAGGATTTGGGACATCCGGGACCTGACAAATGAGGCAAACGAAGGCAGATCATTGATGACGCCAATAGAAATCAAGACTCCTATTCTAACATTTAGCACAGCCAACTCGGCTGAGAAATCTTGGCCAACATCAGTTTTGTTTGTGGACAAGTTGCGTCCCTACACAAAAGGCACAGCGCTTCGATATATCATTGTTGGCATGAAGCAAAACCACACACTTCAGCTTTGGGACCTCTGTCTTGGCAAGGCTGTACAAGAGTTGAGCTTTCCACATGAGTCGGAGACCGACGCTATCTGCAGCGTCACATATCATCCCGCGTCTGGTGTAATCGCTGTGGGTCACCCCACACGCAACTCTATCTACTTCATCCATCTCTCAGCACCAAAGTACAACCTACCCGCTATGCCACAGGCCAAGTTCGTGCAGCGTCTTGCAAATAAGGATTCAACGCTACCCAAGGCAGAAGCTACTGCTATCATGAGTGGCATGAGAGAGTACTCATTCGCCGACAAAGGCCAGATTCGAAGCGTCGAGTTGTTCCCTTCCTCCGGGGAGCCTTCAAGAGCTGCAGAGGATGATGATGATCCGACTCTGTTCGAGCTTTACGTCTTGCATTCGAAAGGCGTCACATGCTTAGGCATCAAGAAAGAGGATTTGGGCTGGTCAAAGGAGAGCAGGGTCCTCCACCCAATCGATGCTGAGAAAGAAGGACTTGTCGTCGTTAGAGAGCTTCGGGAATCATCAGCCTCCTCCGCTGGTGAACAATCATCAGCCCCAGGTGTGTCCTCCACTAATGGCGACAACCAAGCTCCCGCTGCTCGTTCAAGATCCAAAACCCCAGTGAAAGAGCCTGTGAAGTCTGACCGCCTAAGTACAGATAGTGCAAAGGCTACTCCGATCGTTATCGAGAAATCAGAGAAGAGAAAGAACAAACGTAACGACGGTAGTGCCGTCGGCACGGAAACAAACCCTCAAGCGGCCGCAACCCCCGCACCGGTAATGTCAGAGCCGAATGCTATCGCCGCCCAGCGTGCACCAAGTCCAAGCCCGGTACCACGAGCGACCCCAAAGGTAGACAAAGAGACGAACCGGCCGAGCATGCTGAAGAATGCTTCACGCGATGAACCAGAGCCAACGGCTTCAGTCAAAGATCGATCAAACTACCCAGTGGCGAATGGGGACTCGATCAACGTTGGCATATCAGGTGATTTCCTCGATAAGGAGCTTAAGAAGATCGAGCGTGGTGTTTCAGACGAGTTCAACAAGGTCTTGGGCCGAGAGCTTGAAACCTTGTATCGGCGTTTCTCTGAAGACAAGCGCGTCCAGGATGCAGCAGGAGCAGCCAAGCAGGATGCAATGCTTCGCCTCGTTTCGAGCACCTTGAGTGATAACGTGGAGAGATCGCTGTCTCGCATTATCCATACGAACATTCAAGACTCCATCGTTCCATCGGTCGCAGATGCAACCTCGGTTACCTTGAAGGCTAATCTCTCCACGGCGATATCTCAGCAACTCGACGAGAAAATGACTACTCTCATGAAAAAACTCTTACCAGATGCTATCAATCGGACTATGCAGAGCCAACAAATCCTTCGTGTGCTCTCAGAGCACGTTACAAAGGCAATCACTGGCCATGTAGAGCAAGAGTTCACGACGGCTTTGCAAATGACAATCGTCCCAGCTTTCTCAAGCCTTGCTGTCAACACTGCGCAGAAAATCAGTGGAGACACAGAGCGTCGTGTACGTGAGCAATTACAGCAGGCAGAGATGCAGCACCATGAGGATAGTGTGAAGATTGATCAACTTACCAATCTCGTTCGTGGACTCTCTGAAACAGTTCATACTATGGCAGCAGCCCAATCAGATTTTCAAGTTGAGATTCTCAAGCAACAACAGAAAGCGGCCGAGGACGGTCATGTCTTGGTCCGTCATTCACCAACACCGAGCGAGTCGGCCTCGATGGCTGCATCTCCTGAGCAAGGTGAATTTGACGCGATATCAGCAGCCATGAATACAGGGCGATTCGAAGAAGCCACCGTGCTAGTAAGTGACTTATTCATGCGACTGTCTAATTAAATGCTGACACCTGCTAGTGGCTTCATTCTTCGCAGCAGGTGGAATTGTTCGACAACTTCTTCGTCCGCTGCGATCCAAGCTACCTCCGCCAGACCTCGCCGCTGGTCATTCTTTCTGTTGGAGCGGCGGTTACGTCGGCACTTGAAACGAACGTGATGGAGCGCTTGGCCTGGCTTGAGACGGTGTTTTATTCAATTGATACGAGGGTCTGTCTGGGCCTTTCCTTATAGACCTATTGTAAATGTTACTGACAATTCGCTAGGATCCTGAGATTCGCGAGGTCGCTGGAAGAATTCTGGAAGTACTGAACCAGCGCCTTGAAGGCGAGTACATGCGCGTCGCAGAGATTGACCCTCAGAGCCCAGCTCTGCGCAAGATCCCTGGCCTAGCAAGGCAAGCACGCGAGCTCAGAGCTCGCACTCCATGAGTCCTTCGCATAATGGGGACCGCGATACAACAATTGCAACGTGCGCAAAGTACATGTCAGACGTGGGTGGATCGCGTTTCAAATCTGCCGCATCGGGATGGCTGACTACTGGAATAGCTTGTCGACGCCTTTGCTACTACAATAGTAGCACAATAGCTTTCATCTATTTGGCATTGGGTTGATGGCAATATCCGAAGCGCAACATACGGATCGTATCCTTTTCTTGACGATAGCCTTGTTGGATCGCCGCTTGCATACCCCTTAACGCAATGGTCGAACCGGCTACCGTTATTTCTTTCGACTGTGCCATGCTTGTCTGCGATGATTACCTCAAAGGATAAGTCACACGTTCACAGACTACTCCATGGTCGAAGCAGACTGTCTCCATCGATACTCATGCTGATGCATCAATCATATCGTTCCGAGGCGTTCGGTGGATTTTCAAAGTCACATATTGTAGCATAGCTCGCTGTTCATAATTAGCGTTCTGTTCATCGAAATCAATGCCCAAAATCCAAGATTCAAATATCAAGCTTCAAGTATTCCTTGTTCATTGCAACGAAAGTCAACGCCAATTTACTATGTACAGAAACAAAAGCCTCATCCGGCGCGATCCTCTGATGTCGTGACATCCCGTATACTCGAGATATTGTGCGAAAATAATTGCCTCGTCCGTAAATGAACGGGTGTCTCGTTCTCGGGGGTACCGGGGATCGTTTTCTCAAGACCCTGCATTGTAATCTTTTAGCACATTCATCGTAGACTGACCACATGAATGAGTAGACGTACCAGCTTCTCAAACACGCAAGCGTTGAGCAGCTGCTCCGGTCTTCGACAGTGCCATAGCGATTGATTGTTGTTTTCCAAGCATTGCCAATGTTTTCGAAAGTGATCCAGACAATTTTTGTTGACGTCGTCCAAGCTGCCAGAACTCCATGTCAGCCAACCGCCCTCTGAGCATCGTGCCTATGTCTAAATCTCCGCGTTCTGCCCTCCTGTACCCCAATCCGTCCGGAGACGACACAACGCCTCTTGCACCCACAGTCCCATCCCCAGTCCCGCAACAATTCCAAAAACAACACTCACACACTAGCCGCACACCGCGTAACCTTCCTCCCCTCCTTCATACACTCGATCTCGCCCTTACCATGCGAATCCGTTTTGCATTTCATATAATCGTCATTGAACGCTCTGCATCGATCGCCTATGAAGAATGACGCCGAAAGCAAAGGTGCGGAGGAGGCGCCGATCTCGGGGACTTTGGGGACGGAGTCGGGGAGGGGTGTGGTGTCGATGAGGATCTCTTGGTTGAATCTGAGGGGGGAAGGTTTAGTGGTGATGTTGGATCTGGGGGGAGGACTTGGGAATTACCGAGGCTGTCTTGCGGACATCTTGGGGGGAGTGGGAGGGTTCAATGGGTTTGGGGGAATGTGGTGGAGGTGGAGGATGGTGGTGGGAGCTTGAGCTTGAGCGGCTGTGATTGGCTGGTGCGGAAAGCGCGCTTAGAAATATCTACAACTTGTTGTAATGCGTGCTTCAATCTCAGATGTCGCCGTGAGAATGCGACGGCTTTCTAAGGTAGCATCTGTGTGAAGAGATATTCGCCCTACCTTATACGACATCAATCCTTCTTACGCGCAATGATCTGACCTCGCGCCATCCAATTCCAACTCGCTGAGCGCGCCTACAACTCGAACTTCCAGCGCGATCTCCCCCAGCGCCAGCTTTCCGCTCATTCTCGCAGACAATCCGTGGAGTATTCCCTATGTCTTCGCTATTCGGCCAGCCAGCCGGCGGCTCCCTCTTTGGACAAAAAACCGATCAGCAGCAACAGAACACCACCAACCTGTTTGGCGCACCTGCCCAGCAGAGCAAGTCAACCCTCTTCCCGTCTTTAAACACGAATACCTCGTCTTCTCAGGCTCCGCCGGGGACTGGGCTCTTTGGTTCATCGACGCAGGCGCCGGCAGGAACTGGGCTTTTTGGATCGACGAATCCTACTCAGGCACCTGCGGGAACTGGCCTTTTTGGTTCAACGACTCAGGCGCCTGCGGGGACTGGACTGTTTGGATCGACAACTCAGGCGCCGGCAGGGACTGGGCTTTTTGGTTCTAATACTCAGGCACCTGCGGGGACTGGGCTTTTCGGATCAACGACTCAGGCGCCAGCAGGGACTGGACTGTTTGGTTCAACGACCCAGCCTCAGCAGACTGGTTCAAGCATGTTCGGTAGCTTGGGAGCCACTACAAATCAGCAGAATCAACAGGCTGGTAGCAGCCTTTTTGGAGCACAGCCAAAGCAAAATAGCATGTTTGGGAATCTGGGAGCGACGAACAATCAGCCGAATCAGCAGCAGAACCAGTCCCAACAGGGTGGTGGCTTATTCGGCGGCTTTGGTCAGAATGCGCAGCAACAACCGCAAAACCAGCAGCAGGGTCAACAGCAGCAAGGAAGTTTCATTGGGCAGCCGCGGCAGTTTATGGCGTCTGAGAATGTTCCACGTAAGTCATGGTACTCTGGTCTTCAATCGAATTAAGTCCTACACTAATGCTTCTCTTACTTGCAGCCCACAAGTCTGTCCTTCACCAGATGGAACTAGCCTGTTCAAAGTGGGATCCCAAGTCACCCAATAGCGCCTTCCAAACATATCTCTATAATACCGTCCCTATCGAGCAAGCGCCCTTCTACGGCCCCACAGCAGAAGATAACGAAGCTAAATGGGAGGAAGCGCTTGCCAAGAAACCCAGTCCCGGCGCAGTCCCAGTCTTAGCCCAAGGTTTCGAGAGTCTGGGCCTACGAATGGCGATGCAATACGAGGCTCTCCGCCTATTACGCGGGAGATTGCACGAGATCAATGAAGGCTTGAATAGCTTACTACAGAAGCATGACTTGGAGATCTCGATTCGCGCCGCCGAGTGTAGGAGGAAGCATTTGAGATTGAGCCAGAAGTGCTTGGGATTGGCGGCCAAGACGCAGATATTGAGGAATAGAGGGTATGCGATGGACAGTGCCGAGGAGGAGCTGAGAAAGAAGCTTTTGGTGCTGGAGAGGAAAGTGTTGGATCCTGCGCTTAATGGGAGAGGAGAGGAGATATGGGCTCGAATGGTGAGTGTAAGAGAACGGGGAAGGCAGTTGCAGAGGGAATTCGAAAGGGCAGGGGATGGGATCGCGCAAGACGGCGGGAAAGGCATCGACGAGGAGGTTATGGCGAAGGCGAAAAAGGTATGTCGACGTGATCGTTCTTGGAGAGGCGACACATACTAACATTGAAACAGATTTTGGAAGACTACAGCTCGCAACTCGCCCACCTAACAAAAGAATTGGCGCAGATACAAAAGGATTGGGCGGAGTGGACGTCTTCGAACCCCAGCGCCATCTCCAATCGGACGAGGTAGCGCTTGTGTTTATAGACCTGTGATCTTGGGTATTTGAAGTTGTACACGTAAATAGCGGTAGCAAAAGTGGTAATATTGTTCTTTGTATTACCAATCCATCCATCCACACACTTGGTCGTCTTTCATAGTGCCACTTTGTACACCAATCCATACATATCGTACATGTCACCCCTCCAACGCCATCCTCATGCTCTCCATGCTCTCCTTCTCCCTAGAATTTTGTACATCGCCTCCCCTCCCTTCGGCACTCCCTCTAGACAAGCTTCCTCACATAATCAATCACGAATGGCGCTGTAGCACGCATATTAGCCCTCGTAATATCGCAGAAGAAACGACGCGCGACGTACACAAATACAACAGTACCGCACCGGCAGCTACCTGCTGCAACGTGCTATATGCCTCGTCTTCTTGCGTCTAGATATTGGTGAGGTGTTAACTTGGTGTTTTTCCTCTCTTGTATGTAGTTTCTATGGCTGTTGCCTGAAGGCTGCTGCGCCCTGATCGCGGTCAAAGAATTGTTGGAGCATACCTTTAATTCGGCCTTGCTGGGTGGTTGTTGTGCTGGGGGTTTGTTAGTTGATGGAGAGTGGACTGGGGTGGGGGGCTTACGGCCGCCGAACATTTTGGGGTTTGGGGAGGTGGGAGTGATGGGACTGAGGAGGCTGGTGTTTGGGGGGAGGGTGGAAGGTTGGAGGGAGTTGGAGGGTTGGATTTGGGTAGCAGGTGGAGCATGGATGGAATATTGAGAAATGAGGTACGATAGAGTTTGATAGGGCTGGATATTGATTAGTCACCCTATCATAGTCCATACTTACTACTTGCCTCAGTACCTCAGACGTGCCAAGCCGGGCAAGCCGGTCGCTAAGCCCCTTCGGGTTAGTAAGGCTAACTACGTAATAGGAGGGCGGCACGTCTAAGTATAAACTTCTATAATTTTATTAGATATCCTATTTTTTAGTAACGCGCTATATAAATTTTTTACTTATCCTTTTAAACTATTAATATTATACTTTACGTAGTAATTATATCTATACTATATTTTATATATTATATAATATATTAGTTTTTAATACTTTTACTTATATTAAATTTAATATACTTACTAAAAAGGTAGTTTAATATTAATAAGGATCTAGTATCTCTATTAATAATTATTAACTTATTATCTAGATAGAATTTTAATAGTTAGATAGTAGTAATAGTAATACCCTTACTCTTTTTTATTTCCCTTCGCGCGTTAGATAGTTAATTCTTAATATTAAAGCCTATTATTTAGATACCTAGTACTCTTAGTAGATATAAACGCGACTTTAAAGTACCTTCTTACTCCCTTAGCGTAGCGCTAGTCCTAATATAATTATAATAGGGTTTTAGAATAGATAAAGATCTAATAAGCTAGCTTAGTTAGGAGCTTATTATTATAAGGATAAAGGATAAGTTTAGTTTTAATATAAAGGCTTAGTAAGTTAAAACGCTAAAAACCCTATTAAGAAAGGAGATAGATATTATCCTTATTACTTAGATAGGATTTAAGAAGAGTATTATCTTTTAGGTAGTATTATTACTTTTCTTACTACTAAGGATAGTACTAGTTCTTATACTATTTAATACCTTAGAAGAGGAATAGTATAAAAAACTATAAGTAGTTAATAGCTATAAGCTATTTATACTAAATAGGGATATTAACTTAAGCTCTAACCTTAAGATAATTTATAACGGCTACTTTACTTATAATATATCCCCTAACCTCTTATCCCCTATATAGATAGATAACCTTTATAGTATTTATAAGCCCTAAAATTATAATATTAAAGGCCTTTAATTAAAACATCTTAAAGTACCCTAGTTTTTCTAGAAGTCTATACCTTCTAGCTATTAATAAGGCGTACCTAGTTTCTAATTAGTAAGACTTTAGATTAAGTTACTACTAGCTTAATATCCTTTAATCGCGACTTCCTAATAGTATACCTATATTAGAAGTATTTATAATACTAGATAAGATAACTCTTAGAGTTATCTAAGAATAGTATAGATTCCTAGCTAATTATTATATTATTAAGATAGTATTAGATTAGCTTAAGATATATATATAAATTAGCCGTCTATAAGAGGCTATATCTATAATATTAGATCTTTAATAGGTTTTATCTAAGGAGGTTTATAATCTATATAATATACCTAAAATAATTATCTTTATAGACTCTATAAAATTAGTCTATAATATATATTTTATTAAAGACGTAGATAAATTAACTAGGGTATCCCTTTTAATTATACTACTAGGTGTCTCTATTCTTTATTAATATAGCTACCTTAGATAAGACTAGAGTTACTATATATTTTAGGATACTATCTATTAAATATAAGGGACTAAGGATACTAGTCGCGACTAATATATACGGCCTTAGTATTAATAACCTAGACGTTATAAGAGTAGTATAATAGCTACTTTTATTAATTACATTAAAGCTTTTCTAGTATATAAGTAGGGTAATACGTTATAGTATTAATTAGGCGTAGTTTATCTTACTCTATCCCCCGTAGTATATTAGCCCTAAAAGTAGTAGGAAGGCAGGTATTATAAATAAGTCTATATAAATAGATATTAATCTAGATATTATATAATTAAGAGGGACGAAAAAGGTCAAGGATATTAATTATTAGCGGGACCTATTAGCTAGCTAATAGGACCTTATTAATACCCTATTATAAGGAAACTATATACGTTATATTAGGTTAGATTTCCTAGAAGATAATATCTATTATATATCTTTATTTATTAAATTAGACCCTTATTACTCGACGTATAACCCTAACTTATAAGTAAGTATAGATTACTATATTTAGTTAAAGAAGCCTCTAGCTAAGGATTTACTTTATTAGCTATAGATCCTTCGCTAATTAAAGGAGTAGAGGGAGAAGAAAGTATATAATTAATATCTTAATTTATTCTTAGCTTATTTCCTTAGTATTATTATACTAGATAGCGTGCTAACATCTTTAGTTAACTAGGGCGAGTATATCTATAATAAGCTAACTATATAGTAGTAGGTTAGACCTAAGTAGGCCTCTATTTATAAGTATTATATTAAGATTATTATAATCCTTATAAAAGCTTACACTTTATTAAATAAAAGAGGTATTATCTTTAAGGAATAGACCTAATACTATACTATTAAGCGGAAGCGAATTTAAGACCTAGATCTAAATATTAAATAGGTAGAGTTTAAAAGTTATAGGTATAACTAGTTAATATATATCAGCCTTAATAAGGATATAGTACCTAGTAATAGAAATAGTTATAAGCGGGGAAAACTAACCGGCTTATTAATAAAGGAGCGTACTATAAAAAGGGCTAGGTAGACTACCCCCTAAGTATCTCTTAGGGTATCTACGGTACTTAGTATTATAGATATAGTAGTACCCGATCTAGCTATATCTACCCCTAATTTTACTAATATCGCGCTATCTTAATCTTTAATAGAAGTACCGCCTACTTTAATATAAGTATTAGGTAATACTATTAGGCTAGTAACCCCTCCCTATTATTAATAGGCCTTAGAGGTATAATCTCCTAATATTCTAATATTTTTATCGCCGTTAAGGATTAGAAGGGTAAGGAAGCTTCTATCTAAGTTATTATATCCTTATATAGATATAAGTTAAAGTTACGTCGCGCGGTTTTACTATTAATACTATATAAGGATATATTTAGGCGGGGCCCTTATTATATATTAAAGTATCTCTATAAGTATAGTTAGACTAGCTAGGGCCTTAGCTAGATTATATACTAATATTTTAGCCTCTAAATAATTATTATTATTATTATTATCTCTTATATCCCCTTCTAGTATATATTATTAATTATACTTTAAGATATTTTCCCCTAGTCGGTTAAGCCCCGTAATATATAGGTCTATTATAGGGTATAGCGAGAAGCGGTTATACTTTAATTTCTAAAGTAATTTAGTACTTAGATTTATTATTATACTTTATATATCCTCCGCCGCTAATTTAGATAGGTATTTTATAGATTATAATTTCTTAAAGCTAAAATCTATAATCGCTTTAACCTCCTAGAAGTATAGTATATTTAATACCTAATATTCCAATAGATAATTACTATATTTTAAAAAGTAAAATTACTCTTATTAAAACGCTTTTAGGCTATTATTTAGTAGTTTAAGTAGATAATTAAGCTTAAAATTTATATCTAGAGCCCCCTATAAATTAATAAGGCTATTTAATAATATTACTTCTTAAAGCTAGATAGTAGCCGCTAGGCTATCTATTAGGTATATTATATAGAGTAGTATATTTATATATTTAAGTATTTATATAACCTCCGCCTAGAAGATAAGAGAGGTATATCTTAATATATAATAAAGGAGACTAATATCTACGTGCTTAATTATATATTAGAGGGTTAAGTATATCTTAATATACTTATAGAAGTTTTAATAGTTACTAAATTATTAATCCTATATAGGAGGCGTTATCCTTATTTATATAATTAGCGGCTACCTATAAATTCTTTTAGATATATACTTTAGAGCTTCGCTCTATAAATTAGGCTATTAGGTAGTAAGCTACTTACAGGTATTATTAATCTTTATAAGATATATTTTTAACTACTAGAGGAGTTATATCTAAATATTATAAATTTAAGATTAATAGCTATATATAACTAACTCTTCTAATACCTAGAAGTTATTAGGTTAGACTACCCGCGAGTAATCCTATTAATCAGCCGCGTATTATAGGGTTAATAGGTTAAATACCTCTAGCCTACCCTAATAGATCCTATAAATAAGTTATAAGAAGTTTAGGCGTAAATATTATAGCCCTAGGCTAGGGAGGAGCTAGTCTAAAGAGTTATAATACTATTCTAATATCTCGTATTATAGTTCCTTAGCGGAACGGATATATAGTTATATCTTTAGATCTCTATAAATAAGCCGTAATAACTTATTATATATTAAATCTTTATCCTTAATCCTAATTTACCTCCTAAATATATTAAAGATAATATAGATATTATTAGAAGTTATACTCTTATCCTTTATTACCGGCTTTATAAGGAAGACCTTTATCTTCTAGGGGTCTAACTTTTATATTACGGGTATATCTATATACTATAGAAACTTAGTATTTCCGTCTACGGAATAAAAAAGGGCTTAAATTAACGACTAAATATAAAAACTTTAAATCTAAGGGATAATATAAGTTAGTATATAATTATATATATATCTTACTTAGATATACCTACTAGCCTTCTTTATCCCTAGATAGTATACGGTTTATAATATACTCCGTAGATAAAAGTATTATAGTAGGATATTATATATATTACTCTAGTTAGCCGTAGTTAAAACTATAACCCTTAATTATAAGGTAGGTAGTAATAGACTAAAAGGCTTATTAATTACCTACTTATTCTCTACGTCTTCCTTTTATAAACTTAAAATTATTATATATAATAATACTACTTATAGCTTAGCCTATTAATTATACCTTCCTTTCTACTTTACTAGTTAGCTTTTCTATCCTCTATTAGAGCGTAGTATAAGATATAATAAGGCTAAGTTAATATAATATATCTAAAACTTAGCGCCTAGTACCCCCCTAATAGAGGTATAGTCCTAGGATTATTTAGAAGTTTATTACCCTATTAAGCCGTAGTAGGTAATAAAGAGATATAAAAATAGTAATAGTTTACTAGATATTAATAGCCTCGCTAGTTAATAATAGGTTCTAGGGCTATACCTCTATATAGGCCTATTTAATAAGACCTAACTATTAAGGTATAAGCTCCTTAATTAATATAATAGCTTTTTTAAGATAACTTAGTAAGCCTATTCTACTATCTTCTATTAGTAGTATAAACTACTTAAAGACCTTATACTCTATTAATATAACTACCTCGTTATATAAAGCGCTAACTATATTATCTTAACCCTAATTATTAAGAAACTTAGTCCTCCTATCTCTAACTACTTTTATAAATTCTTTATCTTACAGGAAATTATAATAGACCCAGTTAAGGTATTAGTTATATAGATATTATATATAAGGTATACTTTATTTATATATTAATATAGCTAAGAAATAAGGTATATCCTAATTAACGCCTTTAAGTATCTCTTTAACTTTAAGGATCTTCTTATAATTATTAAGGCGGCGTTAGTAGCATTTTACTACCTACGCTAAATTAGGTGAGAGGGATAGTATATATAATAATATACGCGATAGTCTTAATAAGCTATTATAAGACGAGTTCGTCCGGCTTAATAATAACCCTAGCGAGGTACTATATCTATATTATAAAGGTAAGCGAGATAGCTATATTAGGGGGGAGGAAATATTTAGTAAGAATAAAAGGTTACTTATTAGGTGAATAGGTATTAGATATAAATTAATAGCTATTATAAATTAAGGACTAAATAAATAAATAGGGCCTTTAGTAGGGTATATAACTAGATTTAAAAATAGTAGTATAAGCTAAATAGACTATATATTTACTATTAATAAGATTAGTTAATTCCGCGCTACGCGGGTTTAACCTATATCTAATTAGATAGTAGATTAGTAGTAAAATAAGCTTAATAGCGGTATTTATACTACTTAATCTAATTTCCTTCTAATATAATTAAAATAACTCTTATATTTATAAAATACCTACTCCGTCCCCTTTACCTTAGGTTACGCCGCCTTAAAATCATATAACGCCTCTAATCTATACCTCCCTATCTCCCTTTTTACTACTACTCTATCTTTACTAAGTATAATATTTATATATACCTAAGCTATAAGATTATCTTAACTTATCCTATATAAGAGAGCCTAGCTAATAGGTAAAGATAGTAGAAGCTATATATTAGGCGGGAACTTATATAATAGAGGACTAAACTTATTAGGATATCTAGAGGGGGTTAACTTAATAGCGGTCTAGTAAGTATAAGTAATTATAAAATTAATCTACTTATCTAACTCCTTATTATTAAGTATCTTCCTATCCTCCCGAATACCTATAAATTAGGAGAGGATAGTATAGTAAGTTAGGTTACTTATAATAGCCGTAGACTTATATAGGATTTCTAGCCTTATTATATATATATTACCCTATTTATAAGGGACGGGTATATATTAATTAAACTTATTATAGTCTTCGGCCTTTTATATCTTCTTAAGGCCGTAAATAGGCCTAGCTAATACTATCCTATATATATTTACTTAATCCTACTATTCTCTAATCTACTTATAAAAACTAGGAAGGATTTTAGTATACCCTTCCTTAGTCTTATTATTAAAAGAAATAGAACCCTAAATAATATTAATACTATATCTATATAATAGATATATTAGAATATTTAGATTAATATACCTAAAGAAGGTAAAGTTACTAGGTTAAGTATACTTCATATAGTAGGGATATAATACTAGGCGATAATTCTAATCTAGCTAGAGGTAGATATATAATACCTAGTACTAGATATCTTACTTAATAATCTACTAGGTTAATACGTAGTATATAGTCTATAACTAACCCTTATTCTTCTATCCGTTATATTCGCCTTAGTAGTATAGGTATATATTAAATTCCTCTACTATTATACTACTAATCCTATCCTTATATAATCCCTTAAAGTTAACGCCCTCTTATAGCTAGGTAAATATCCCTAAGATTATAAGGTTCCTAGATTCCTCCTAATTACTCTACGTATCTTTACTAGTAATTTCCTCTATAATAAGGCGGGCGAGGATATTAGAAAGTAGCTTGTTAAGAGTAGATAAGATAGTATATTTAATATAGATATTATAATTATCTTACTTAACTTAAGGTTAGTAATCTTTAACGCGCTATTAATTTAAAGTTAATTAACTAGTCTTAAAGGTATTAATATTATATCTATTCTCCTAATATAAAATAAGTCTTTTTTAGAGTTTAGGTATTATAAGTATTTTTACCTAGAATCTAAGATAGCCTACTATCCCTTATAAGTATTTAAAGTAGATATACTTAAGCGTAGAGTTTATATCTAGAAATTCCTTTAATATTACTAGACCTACGTCTAATACTTTTATACTAGCTATCTCTTAACCCTTTCTTACTACCTAATCTAGGTTCCTATAGTTTATACCTTTATACTTATACCTACCGTTTAGTAGGTAAAGGCTTTAATCTCTTTATAACTTATCCGCGGCGTTAGATATATCCTTATTTATATTAGATCTACCTAGCCTATTTAAATCTAATAGTTAGTTATCTATTTACTTAGTTAATTAGTCGCCGTTATTAGTAGTTAAATTAATCCTATCCTATTACCTATATTATTTATACCGCCTCCTTTTTAATAGGTTTAGCGGTTCTTTATTAGATATTATACTATATTTTGCTAGGCTAAGAGCTTCCTAGCTTATCTCTAATTACTTGAGGATAGCGTTAGAAGGGGTAGGGCGACTTAGGAGGTTAATAATCTATACTTTATCTATTAGATCTAGCGCCTTCTAGTCTTAAGTTAAAGCCTACCTTATAGCCGCTTAACCTAGTCTACGCTCCTTTATCTAATTATACGCTACTAACCTAACTATCTTTATAGTATCCTAGTAGTAATACCTTTTAATAATAGACGCTATTTACTCTAAGTACTTCTTAGCTAAATTACTATTATACTATCTATCTATATCCGCCTCCTATACCCCCTTAATTACCTTAATTAATAGTATCTTCTAGTATCTTCTTTTAGTCGCCGACCTTTAGATCTCCTAGAGGGTTTTTAAATCTAGGATATTATAGGCTTCCTCCTTCGTCTTATACTTAGTATACTATAATCTATCTTTAGTTATAAGACTCTAGGCCTTAATTACTACTTCTCTAATAATCTCTTCCCCCCTAGAAGTACTATCTAAGATCTACTTGACTATCTCTAACTAGGCCTTTTTATCCCCTATAATAGTAATAAGATTATAGATACGGTCGCGGATATCGCGAGGTATTAATAATTACTTAATAATTAACTATTTATTAAAGGAGATAACCTCTATAGTAAATAGCTAAGAAACCGTTAAATGTTAAGGAGGTATAAAGAATAAGGGTAAGTACTATATTAGTAAACTAGGAACCCGCGTAAAATAAATAAAACTGCTAATTCCGCTAAAAGCGCATTTTTCAGGCAAAATGCAGGTAATAAATAGGAAAATTTTAGGGGTTTTTTATTCTAGCCTAAAAACCCTAAATATAGAAAATCCAGATTTAAGGCCTTAAATCCGTGATTTTCCTCTAGCGCCGGGAAGAAACGGGAAGCTCGCTAGAGCTATAGCGGCTACGTCGTCAACGCTAGCGTAATATAGGTTTTAAATACAGTCGATTCACGTAATTTATATACGCGCCGAGTACCCCCCTTTACCCTAGCCCGGTATCCTATCCCTATATTACGCCTGCGATTAATTCTCTTACTAAGTACTAGTAGTACTAATTATTAATAAGACTTAATACCTTATTATAATTACCTAGTTAGT